>Ga0116181_1000801_pt1 | contig 28415 bp, 16 predicted proteins | sample AD_UKC075_MetaG_FD_89752 | JGI IMG/M metagenome (GOLD analysis project Ga0116181, IMG submission 89752) | Active sludge microbial communities of municipal wastewater-treating anaerobic digesters from USA - AD_UKC075_MetaG | ecosystem: Engineered > Bioreactor > Anaerobic > Digestate | place: USA... | reverse complement strand
GCGCCTTGGCCAGCTCGAAGGCGGTGGTGCGGGCCACGATCTCGCTGCTGCCGCCCGGCGCGAAGGGCACGACGAAGCGGATCGGCTTGGACGGCCAGGCCTGCGCCCGGGCCATGCCGGGCAAGGCCAGGCCGGCGCCCAGGCCGGCGGCGATCGTCAGCCAGTCACGGCGGCTGGGGGTGTTGGATGGCATGGTGAAGCTCCTTTCAGAGGTAGAGCGAGGGTGGCTGCGTCTGCAGCAGCGCGGTGAAGCTGGGCTCGGCCAGGCACCGGCGGGCTGGCTCCAGGGTCGAGGCATAACCCGGCGACTGGGCGGGCGCGAAACTGGTGTGCGGCCAGTCCGAGCCCCAGACCCCGCGCATGCCAAACAACGCCGCCGCGCGGCGGATGGCGGGCTGCAGTTCGGCATAGGGCGCCGTGGCCTGCAGCCGGTACCAGCCCGAGAACTTGAGCCAGGCGCCCGCGTCGGCCAGCGCCTGCGCGGCAGCCCAGGCCGGGTGGTCGTCCGGCAGGTGCGCATGCAGCCCGGCCAGGTGGTCGAGCACGAAGCACAGGCCGGTTTGCGCGTGCCAGCGCACGAGCTGCGGCAACTGCTCGGCCGGCACGTACCACTGCACATGCCAGCCGCGTGCGCGCAGCCGCGGCGCGAGCTGCAGCAGGTCGGCTTCGACATCGCCCGCATGCCCGGCCGGCGAGACGAGGTTGAAGCGCGCGCCGCGCACGCCGGCCGCATGCAGGCGGTCGAGCTCGGCGTCGCTGGTGGCGGCATCCAGCACCACCACGCCGCGGTGGCGGCCCGGCGTGGCCTGCAGCGCCCGCAGCAGCACCGTGTTGTCGCTGCCGTAGACGCTGGGCTGCACCAGCACCAGGTGGCCGATGCCATGGGCCTGGGCCGTGGCCTCGATCTGCGCGAGCGGCCGGTGGGCCGGCAGGTAGTGCCCGGGCCGCACCGGGGCGCCCGATTCGAAGACGTGGACGTGGCAGTCCCAGCCCGCTGCAATCGCTGGCGAGACAGGCTCAGTCACGAGAAATTCGGCGCTCACGCACCACCCTGCCCCACTGCGCCTGCTGCGCCCGCAGGAAGCTGGCCGCCTCGGTCTCGCCGCCGCCGAACACCTCGCCGCCCAGCGCCCGCACGCGGGCCAGCACCTCGGGGTCGGCCAGGGCCTTGCGGATGGCGGCGCCCAACCTGGCGCGCACCAGGGCCGGCACGCCCGCCGGCACCAGCACCGGGTTCCACTCGAGCACCTCGTAGCCCTTCAGGCCGGCCTCGTCCAGCGACGGCACATCGGCCAGCGCGCGCGAACGCAGCTTCGACGTGACCGCCAGCGCCCGCAGCCTGCCCGACTGGATGTGGCCCAGCGACGACGCCAGGTTGGCGAAGAACAGCGGCACCTGGCCGCCCATCACGTCGTTGAGCGCCGGGCCACCGCCGCGGTAGGGAATGTGGGCCATGTCGACCTTGGCCTGGGCCTCGAACAGCGCGCCGGCCAGGTGCTGGGCCGAGCCGTTGCCCGACGAGGCATAGGCCAGTGCGCCCGGCCTGGCGCGGGCCAGGCGCAGCACGTCGGCGACGTTGCGGGCCTCGAAGCTGGCGGTGCAGACCAGCACGTTGGGAAACAGCGCCAGCACCGCCAGCGGCGCGAAGGCGGTGGCCGGGTCGTAGGGCAGCTTGTCGAACAGCGCCGGGTTGACGGCGAAGGACGAGGCGTCGAGCAGCAGGGTCGCGCCGTCGGCAGGGGCACGCGCCACCTGGGCGGCGGCCAGGGTGCCGCTGGCGCCGGGCTTGTTCTCGACGATCACCGGCTGGCCCAGGGCGTCGGCCATGCGCGGGGCGATCAGCCGCGCCATCACGTCGGCGCCGCCGCCAGCGGGGTAGCTCACCACCAGGGTGATGGGCCGGCCACTGGCGACGTCGCCCGCCGCCAGGGCGCTGCGCAGCGGTGCAGCCAGCAGGGCCGCGCCGGTCGCCAGCAGATGGCGGCGGCGGAAGTTCAGGTCGCGCATCGCGGCGTCCTCAGGTGATCGGGACGGTGTAGTGAAAGGCGTGGGCGTCGCCCAGCGTGCTGCGCCATTCGACGCAGCGGCCCACCAGGTCGAAGGCCTGGCGCTGCACCCGGGCGCAGGGATGGCCCGCCGGCAGGTGCAGCGCCTGGGCCGGGCCGGCGTCCAGGTTGCCGAAGCCGATGGTGTCGACGGCGCGGTGCACATGCACGCCGCAGCGCTCGGCGAACAGGGGGTAGAGCAGGTCGCCCCAGGCCGCGGGGTCGCCCTCGGCGAGCGGCGCGAACAGCGGCAACGGCAGCCAGATGGCCTCGTGCAGCACCGGCGCGCCGGCCACCGAGCGCAGGCGCTGCAGGCGCAGCGCCTGTTCACCCGGGGCGCAGCCCAGCGCGTGGGCCACCTCGGCCGGTGCGGGCAGCGCGTCGCGGGCAAGGATGTGCGACTTCGGCGCCGCTTCCCCGGTCGCACCAAAGCGGAAGAAGCGCAGCATCGGCGCGCCGGTCAGCGCCTGGCGCACGAAGGTGCCGCGGCCATGCACCCGCTCGACGAGCCCCTGCTCGGCCAGCAGATCGAGTGCGCGGCGCAGCGTGCCCAGGGCCACGCCGTGCTCGGCCGCCAGCGTCTGCTCCGACGGCATGGCGCTGCCCGGCGGCCACGCGCCCGCGACGATGCGCGCCCGCAGCGCGGCGGCCAGCGCGGCATAGCGGCTCTGGCCGGGTTCGGCCTGGACGGGGTGGATGCTCGACAAATCTAGTCCTCTAGAGGACTAGATTTTGTGTGCCTGGGTGCTGATCGTCAAGCCGTGGACGAACTCGGCGGCCACCTGGCCGATCAGGCGGCGGCGGGCAGCACCACGGCTTCGCACAGGCCGAAGCCGATGGACCGGAAGCCCGGCTTCTCGCAACGCCCGGCCAGGCGGATGCTGTCGCCGTCCTGCAGGAAGGTGCGCTGCTCGCCGTTGGCCAGCGTGATCGGCTGCTTGCCGCCGTTGCTCAGCTCCAGCAGCGAGCCCGCCTGGCCCTCGCCGGGCAGCGACAAGGTGCCCGAGCCGAACAGATCACCCGCGGCCAGCGCGCAGCCGTTGACCGTGTGGTGCGCCACCAGCTGGGCCACGGTCCAGTAGGCCGCATCGGCGAAATTGGAACGGCTGATGCGCTGCGCCGGCTGGCCGGCATCGCGCATGGCCTGGGTCTGCAGCAGCACGTCCAGGCCGATGTCGATGGCGCCAGCGGCGCGGTTGGCCGCGCCGTCCAGGTACGGCAGCGGCGCCGGCTCGCCCTCGGCGCGCACGAAGGGCCGGCGGAACGGCGCCAGCGCCTCCATCGTCACGATCCACGGCGACAGGGTGGAGGCGAAGCTCTTCGACAGGAAGGGCCCCAGCGGTTGGTATTCCCAGGCCTGGATGTCGCGCGCGCTCCAGTCGTTGAACAGCGTGATGCCGAAGACGTGGTTCTCGGCGTCGTCCAACGGGATCGGCGCGCCCATCGTGTTGCCCTGGCCGATGAAGATGCCCAGCTCCAGCTCGAAATCCAGCCGCTGGCACGGCGCCAAGGTCGGCTGCGCGGCGCCGGACGACGCAACGGCGGGCGCCAGCTGCCCGCGGGGCCGGCGGAAGGGCTGGCCGCTGGGCACCACGGTCGACGCCCGGCCGTGGTAGCCGATGGGCACCCACTTGTAGTTGGGCAGCAGCGGGTTGTCGGGCCGGAACAGCTTGCCGACTGCGGTGGCATGGTGGATGCCGACGTAGAAGTCGGTGTAGTCGCCGATGCGGCAGGGCACCGACATCTCCGCCTTGGCCTGCGGCACCAGGCAGGCGGCGAGTTGCGGCTGACCGCCCACGGCCAATGCGGCCGACAGCGCCGCGCGCAGCGCCCGGCGCACACCGGCCCCCATCGCCATGAAGGCGTTGAGGTCGCCCGCGGCCAGCACCGCCAGCGCGCCCTGCAGGTCGGCCGGCCAGTGCACCGCGTCGCGGGCGGCGGCCAGGTCGAGGATCTGGTCGCCGATGGCCACGCCGATGCGCCAGGCGTCGCCCGCCACGCCAGCCCGGCGGAAGCGGCCGAAGGGCAGGTTCTGGATCGGGAAGTCGGTGCCGGCGACATTGGCCGAGGCCACCCAGCTCTGCAGGGCTGCGTCGTGGGTGGCGTCGATGGGGATGCTCATGGCTGGAACCTGTCCTTCAGTGCCGACCAGCAGTCGGCATAGCGGGTGTCGAGTGCGCCGCCGTTCATGGCAAACGTGGTGGGCCTGAAGCGCCAGCGGCTTTCGAACATGAAGGCCAGCGTGTGGTCCAGCTTGTGCGGCGCCAGCGGCGCATTGCTGGCCTTGTCGAAGGCCTCGGCGTCGGGCCCGTGCGGCACCATGCAGTTGTGCAGGCTCATGCCGCCGGGCTTGAAGCCCTCGGGCTTGGCGTCGTACTGGCCGTGCACCAGGCCCATGAACTCGCTCATCAGGTTGCGGTGGTACCAGGGCGGGCGGAAGGTGTCCTCGGCCACCATCCAGCGCGGCGGGAAGATCACGAAGTCGCAGTTGGCCGTGCCCGGCGTGTCGCTGGGGCTGGTCAGCACGGTGAAGATGCTCGGGTCGGGGTGGTCGAAACTGATGCTGCCGATGACCATGAAATTCGCCGTGTCGTACTTCAGCGGCGCCAGGTTGCCGTGCCAGGCCACCACGTCGAACGGCGTGCGTGGCTGCACGCTGCGCCACAGCCGCCCGCCGAACTTGCGGAGGATCTCGAACGGCCGGTCCTGCTGCGCGTCGTACGCGGCCACCGGCGCCAGGAAGTCGCGCGGATTGGCCAGGCCGTTGCTGCCGATGGGGCCCAGCTCGGGCAGGCGGAACGCGGCCCCGTAGTTCTCGCAGACGTAGGCCCGGGACGGCCCGCTGACCCGCACGCTGAAGGCCACGCCCCGCGGCAACAGCACGATCTCACCCGGCTTCGCATCCAGCACGCCCAGCTCGGTGACCACGGTCAGCGCGCCCTGCTGCGGCACGATCAGCAGTTCGCCATCGGCATTCACCAGCGCCCGGCCGTCCATCGAGCGGTTCATCAGCACCAGGTGCGCGGCCATGCCGCTCTGGGCGTCGGGGTCGCCGTTGACGACGACGGTGCGCAGGCCGTCGACGAAGTCCAGTGGCTCCGTCGCAGCGTCGGGGATGGGCGTCGGATGCCAGCGCATCGGATCGGGCGGCGCGTGTTCGCCTTCGGCGGCACCGCTCTTCCAGTGCGGCTGGTCGTAAGGCTGGTGGCCGCCGGCCACCACGCTGGGCTGGCGGCGGTACAGCCAGGTGCGGCGGTTCTCGGCCCGCGGCGCGGTGAAGGCGCTGCCCGAGATCAGCTCGGCATACAGGCCATGCGGCGCGCGCTGCGGGCTGTTGCGGCCGGCCGGCAGCGTGCCGGGCAGGGCCTCGGTGGTGAACTGGTTGCCGAAGCCGGCGAGGTAGGCGCGTTCCGTCATCGTCGGGTCCTTCGGGTTCAACGCCCGCTGTCGCGCGCCGCCTTCAGCGCGGCGAGCAGCACGTCCTGCCGGCCGATGTGGTTGGCCAGCAGCAGCACCAGGCGGGCGTTCAGCGCATGGCTCTGTGCCTCGTCCATGTCACGGTGGGTCTCGATCAGCGCCTCGTAGAACGGGTCGGGCGCGTCGAGGTTGGGCTCGGTGATCAATGCGACGGAGGTCATGCTTGCAGGGCCTTCTGCAGCGCAGCCGACACATCGGCGGCGGTGGGGGCGCGCCAGCGGGCGCACACATGCTGGTCGGGGCGCAGCAGGTAGACGGTGCCGGGGCGGGCGTCATAGCGCTCGGCGGCCAGGCCGCTGCAGGGCAGCCGCACCACGTCCACTGGCAGTGGACCTTCACTGCCCTGCTGCACGGCAGCCAGCGCTGAGGCGGCCTCGGCGTCATCGCCGAACACCAGCGCCGCAAAGCCGTTGCCAGCCAGGCGCCGCAGCAGCCAGCCACCGCTGGCCAGCGGCGCATCGACCGCCGGCGCGCCCGGCAGCATCGCGCCGGCAAAGGCATCGCGGTCGGGCGTGTTCAGCGTGCTGGTGCGCAGCGTCGCCGGCACGCTCAGCCGCCCGCTGTTGACGATGCGCCGGGCGAAGGGATGGTCCTTGGCCAGCGCCAGCGTCGCATCGCGGAACAGCCGCGAGATGGCGCTCTTGGGCGTGATGAAGTCGGTCGCGCGCGTGCTGTTGAGGATGTTCTCGTCGGCCGCGTATTCGCGCTCGGGCCCGTAGCTGTCGAGCAGCGCCCGCGGCGCGGCCCCGCGCAGCACCAGGTCCAGCTTCCAGGCCAGGTTCTCGGCGTCCTGCACGCCACTGTTGGCGCCGCGCGCGCCGAAGGGCGACACGCCGTGCGCCGAATCACCGGCGAAGAAGACACGGCCATGCACGAAAGCGTCCATGCGCAGGCAGGCGAAGGTGTAGACGCTGGCCCATTCCAGCTCGTAGGGCACCTCACGGCCCAGCGCGGCGCGCATCATCGCGTCGACCCGCGGCTTGATGCGCTCGGGCTGCTTCTCGGCCTCGGGGTCGGCATCCCAGCCCAGCTGGAAATCGATGCGCCACACGCCGTCGGGCTGGCGGTGCAGCAGCACGCTTTGGTTCGGATGGAACGGCGGGTCGAACCAGAACCAGCGCTCGGCGGGGAAGTCGACCGCCATCTTCACGTCGGCGATCAGGAAGCGGTCGCGGAAGACGCGGCCCTTGCTCTCCTGCCCCAGCAGCGCCCGCAGCGGGCTGCGGCTGCCGTCACACGCAGCCACGTAGTCGGCCTGCAAGCTGTAGCGTCCCTCGGGCGTGTCGATGCCCAGCAGCACGCCGTCGGCGGTCTGCGTGCAGCCGGCCACCGTGTTGTGCCATCGGATCTCGAGGTTGGGCAGCTGCGCCGCCCGCACCGCGAGGTAGGCCTCGGCGTAGTACTGCTGCAGGTTGATGAAGGCCGGGCGCGCATGCCCGGGCTCGGGCAGCAGGTCGAAGCGGTAGAGCAGGTCGTCGTGGAAGAACACCTTGCCGACGTTCCACTCCACGCCCTTGGCGCACATCGCATCGCCCACGCCCAGGCGGTCCCAGATCTCCAGCGTGCGCTTGGCAAAGCAGATCGCCCGCGAGCCGGTCGACAGCCGGTGGTCGTTGTCCAGCAGCAGCACGCGCTGGCCACGCTGGGCCAAGTCGATCGCCAGGCTCAGGCCCACCGGGCCGGCACCGACCACCACCACCGGGTGGCATGCCGGCGTGGCGGCGTCCTGGTCGGGCGAGCGGCGGTAGGCGAAGGCGTGCTGCTGGATGGCCGCGCCATCGCTGGCATGGCTCAGCGCCGAGGTCGCGGGCGACACGCCTCAGCCCTCCAGCGTGGCCCACATCTGCTGGTCGCGCTCGGCCGTCCAGATGCGCGGATGCGGATGCTGGGTGGCCTCGTCGTAGCACCGCGTCACATCGAAGGGCATGCAGTGGTCGAAGATCACCCAGTGGCCGTACTTGGGCTTGAGCGCCGCGTAGGTGGCCTTGTAGACAGCGTTCAGGTCCTGGCCCGCATCGGCACCGGCCTTAACATGCGACCACACGTCGGCGATGAAGTCGCCCGTGACTTGCAGCCCCCTGGAGACCTGTGCCGCGCCCTTCAGCGCCGGGCCGCGGCCAGGGACGAGGGCCTTCGGCTGCAGCGCGGCCAGGTTCTTCAGCGTCTGCGGCCAGTCCTGGAAGTAGGCGTCGCCGGCATAGGGCGTGGCGTCGAACTCGACCAGGTCGCCCGACAGCAGGGTCTTCTCGCCGGGCAGCCAGACGACGGTGTCGCCCTTCGTGTGGCCGCGGCCCAGTTGCAGCAGCTGCACCTCCAGCTTGCCCAGCCACAGCGTCATCTTGCCGGTGAAGGTCATGGTCGGCCAGGTCATGCCGGCGGGCACGGTCTCGACGTTGCGGAACAGGCGCGGGAAGCGGCCGATCTCGCTGGCCTTGTCGGCCTCGCCACGCTCGACGATCAGGTCGTAGGTGTCCTGGCTGGCCAGGATCTGCTGCGCGCCGTAGGCCGAGGCGCCCAGCACCCGCACCGCGTGGTAGTGGGTCAGCACCACGTACTGGATCGGCTTGTCGGTCACCTCACGGATGCGGCGGATCACGTCGGCGGCCATGGCCGGCGTGGCCTGCGTGTCGGCCACCAGCACGGCGTCGTCGCCGATGATGATGCCGGTGTTCGGGTCGCCTTCGGCGGTGTACGCCCAGGCGTGCTCGGACAGTTGCTCGAAGGTGACCTTCTTTTCTTCCAGGTCGGCCTGGCTGGCGAATGTCTTGGTGCTCACGGCGGATCTCCGCTGGTCGGTTGGTTAGTCAATGGCGAATGGCTTTGCAGTCTAGCGATCGATTTGCTGTTGTCAAACTGGTTTGCCAGAATGAGCCAATGGACATCGGCGACGACGGCGACAAGGCACAGCGGGCGATCCAGTCGGTGGAGGTGGGCGGCCGGCTGCTGCTGGCGCTGGGCGCCAACCCGGGCCCGATGACACTGAAGGACCTGGCCGCCGAAGCCGGCCTGCCCGCATCGCGCGCGCACCCCTACCTGGTCAGCTTCGGCCGGCTGGGCCTGGTGCAGCAGGACGCCGACAGCGGCCGCTACGGCCTGGGCCCGGCGGCACTTCAATTGGGCCTGACGGCGCTGCGCCAGTGCGACCCGGTGAAGGCGGCGGTGCCGGTGGCAGAGGCCCTGGCCGCACAGACCGGGCAGGCGGTGGCGGTGGCCGTGTGGGGCAACTTCGGCCCGACGGTCATCCGCATGATCGACGCCCGCCAGCCGCTGCATGTGGCGATGCGCGCCGGCACGGTGATGTCGATGTTCGGCACCGCCACCGGCCGGGCGTTCGCGGCCGTGCTGACGCCGGAACGCCTGGCCGACGCACTGGCCGGTGTCGCCCTGGGCAACGAGGGCGGCGTGACCACGGCACAGGCACCGGACGCCGAGCTGGCATCCGCCCGCGACGAATTCAACCGCCACGGCTGCACCCGCGCCGTCGGCCGGCCGATCCCCGGCGTCAACGCCTTCAGCGCCCCGGTCTTCGACCACGACGGCGAACCCGCCGCGGTGCTGACCCTGCTCGGGCACCAGGACCATGTGCCATCCGCCTGGACCTCGCCAATGGCCCTGGCCGTCAAGCGCGCGGCCGGGGAGGTCTCGGCCCGCCTCGGCTGGCGCGCATGAACCGACCCGCCGAGCACAAACCAGCACAGCGAGTTCACAACCATCAAAAGCCGTGCTATAGTCCGTCCTCCAGTCGCGGGGTGGAGCAGCCTGGTAGCTCGTTGGGCTCATAACCCAAAGGTCGCAAGTTCAAATCTTGCCCCCGCAACCAAGAAAACAGCAGTTGAATCAACGAGTTAGCTGCGAAGCGGAAGCCACCCGATCGGGTGGCTTTTTGCTTTGTGACGAGGTTTGTGACGAGGTCTGTGTCGTCACAGGGTCTCCCGACTGAACTTCCGGGCCAGCGATGACCGTTGGGCTCTGTGACGAGGAGGCCAAGCTGATCCCGCGCATCTATGGCGGGTGGTTCCTTGGCCTTTGAGGTGTCAAGAAGGCGCCCTGCACTTGAGTGCGAGGTAGCGGCCAGTCACTTCGGATACAGCTCGTCCCTGTCCAAGCGAGAAGACCGTCGGTCCGGAACGACAGCACGATCGTCTTCGACCTCTTTGGCGGGAACGATGCGGCCGAGGGTGAACGCATCCTGGGCCAGCCCACAGGCAACGGATATCCGCTGGTAGTCGTCTGGCCCTCCAGTGAACCCATCGAGGTTTTTGTGCGCCGGAAGGGGCATCAATTGCAGCCCCTTCTCGGAGGGCACCCTCGCCGTCGTGACAGCCTCCCTGTACAGCTCGAACCGCGAGCCTCCGCCAGTGAAGAAGGTTCGAACGCCGGTACGCCAGGCGTCAGAGAGTCGATAGCGCCTGCTCTTCGTCGTGTCCAGGACACCCTTGATCACCCGTTGAAGTTCCGCCTTGAACAGCGCATCCCGCCCCGCGACGTGTGCTGCCGCCAGCCCAGTCGTCTGCGCAAATTCCAGTGCAGAGGCGATCGGCGCCAACTCATCTACCGCGTGCAGTGAAGCTGCCGCGTCGATCCCGGCAAATCTGTTCTGAATCAGACCGTGCGTTCCCAGTGCGTGGACCTGGGGCACCAAGAAGGGAAAGGTGTCGTCATCGTCAACTTGATGAACGATGAAGGTGACGACATCGAGCGTGCCGCCGCCCACGTCAACAAGGGCGTGCAGCCCGCGTTGCCGCTGCGGAGATTGCATGTACCCAGCCATCTGAGCCACGAACTCGGGGCGAACCTGAAGGTCAATGAGGTCTTGGAGCGCAGCGCTTTCGCTCAGCGGCGCTGTCCCCACCGTTGCGAGCTTCTGCGGATCGGCCTCCAAGCTGCGTTGCCAGGCGGTGGCAGCGAGTTGCTGGTAGGCCTTTGTCAGCCGTGCGTTCTCGAGGCCGTCGCTCGGCGCGCCAATATTGAGCTGCCAGCGCAGGCGGGCTCTTCCAAGCTTGGCGCCGTGATGCTGGAAGACCCATGCCCGCACGTACCTCAGCACCAGGGCGACGAAGCCGCCGGCCCGGCCGATGTTCGCACTCGAGACGGCCGGATTGATGAACGGAAGCTTCAGATCTGCGCGGATGTCGTCCTGACCCGCTGCGGGGTGCTGTCCGATGAACACGGAGCCGTCGGCCAGCTCGGTGTACTCACTCGGCAACAGGTAGCCGGGTTGACACAGGGACACCCCTTCCCATGTGACTGGAAAGATCTTGTCCCGGAACCCAACGGCAGCCTTCGTGTAGGAGGTTCCGAAGTCGAGCCCAATGACGATGTCGACCGCTCCGACATGCCCTTCTGCCGATAGCTGCGTTCGGCCACCTGCCGATACCCAAACCTCTGGAGAGCGGAACAAGGCCTGACGGGTCAGTGTCCCCTTGGGCAGCGGGCGGAACAACTGGGATACCGGCTCCGGCCGCTTGATGGCATCCACCTTCGAGGGCGCGGAAGCCGGCGTCGCCGGCTTTGGTTTAGGCCTCGAAACTGGGTGTTGCACCTCAACCGGCGGACGCGCAGTGGGCCTTCCCGATGGCTTGGAAGGCCCAACACTGGCTTTCGGGCCATGACCAGTTCGGACATCCGTACGGGGCATCTCCTGCCGTTGGGACATGGGTGGCGGTACATGACGGCCTGCACCCGCAGCTGGTGATGTCTTCGAAAGCGAGGTCGCGGTCAGGACATTTGATCGCGGCGCCTCTCTCGCTGTGCTCTTCAGCGGCGTCACACCCGCGAGACCAGGGGCCGGCTTCATCGCGGTCTGCGGCGCGGGTGTCGCCCGACTGTCCGTGCCCTTCAGCTCTGCTTTGATGCGCTTGAGTTCAGAGAGGAGGTCCGGCATCGCTCAGGCCTCCACGCGGAGCAAGCCGGCGCAAACCAGCACATGATCCGGAACCACTCGCTCGCGCAGCAGCACCTGCTCTCGCTTCAACTCCATACGGGCTGCGAGCTTGTCGATTCGGCCCTGGGTGGCCTTGGCAAGGGAATGTCGGCCAAGGTCAAGGTGGCGGTCCCGCGTAGCTTCAAGAACCCGCAAACGGTTGATCAGGTGCTGTTCAATGCCGTGAAGCTGGAACATCAAGCGATCGGCGTTCTCGTCCTGCTTGCGCTTGCTGGCCCGACCGTAGGCGTCCGCCAAGTGAACTTCCAGTTGATCCAGACGGTCAGCGGCGTACCCCGACTGCACTTCGTTGGTGGCATCCAACCAGTCCTTGCCATGCAGGCGAGCGGCATTCACCAAGCCTTCGGCGGCTTCATCGGCCAAGACACTCTGGTTCGCCAGGTCACACACAGCGGCTTGGAGCCACTCCTCATCCTTCACACCCTTGAACGTCCATTTGCGGATGGCGAACATGTAGTCGCCGGCTGCGATGTCCATCCCTTCGGGCCGATGCAACTTGACGGCCACCACGGGGTAGAAGGCTTCGTCCAAGCGAGTCAGCTTCTCACCGATGAATCGGATGAACGGGTGGAACTGGTGGATCGGCTCCCATGCCCGGTTGCTGCCCGTCGTGACGCTGTTCAAGAACTTGCACGTCCGTGGCATGCCTGACCCGAGCAAGGTCTGGCCGATCTGCCCAGTTCGCCGGCAGAACTCCTCCAGTTCAGCCGCCATGCTGACAGGCAGTTGCACGGTGAACTGACAAGGATCCTCAGACTGGGTGAACTGGTGACCCGGCGCATGGCGGGCCAAGAAGTCGCGGACATAGATGATCAGGTCAGACTCGGTCACTCGCCGAGACAGTTCCTTGGCCGCGGCAATCCGATCCAGCACCAGGCCTCCATGGGCAATCATCTGTGCGGCGTTCTTCTCCAGCTCATCCTGGCGGAGTCGTACGTTCTCCAGTGCCAGCCTGGCGCGCTCAATCTCTGCCTCCTCCTCGTCGGGGGTCAGCTTGGAGGTCAGCAGCTTGGATTCAAGTCGCTGAATCGTCTCGCCGATCACCGGTTCAGGCTCGCCCAGTGCTTCCTCAAACACCTTGAGTCGCGTCAGCAGCCTGCCCAGGATCCGTTCATCAATGGTGTCCTGGTAGAACAGATTCCAGATGTTGATGACCTTGGCCTTTTGGCCCAAGCGATCGATACGGCCGATCCGCTGCTCAACGCGCATCGGGTTCCAGGGAAGGTCGTAGTTCACCAAAAGCCGGCAGAACTGAAGATCCACACCCTCGGCAGCCACCTCGGTCGACACCAGTACCCGCAGCTCGGGGCGCTCCCTGAACTCGTTGATCAGGTCCTGCTTTGACTCGCGCATGTTTCCCCACAGCAGCATCGATTTCATGCCTGCGGAGGACAGCCGCTCGGTCAAATAGTGCGCTGTCGCCCGAAACGACGTGAAGAGGATGACCTTCTCACCGGGGTGATCCGCAAAGTAGCCCGCCAAGACCTCAAGCAGCCGGGCCAACTTCGAATCTGAGCGCTCCAGCTCGGCAGCGTCCAAGTCCCGAGGGCGATTGGCGAGCAGGAACTCCTTCAGCGTGGCGCTGATGTCTTCGAGCTCTCCTTCATCGTCCGCCTCTTCCATGTCCTCCAGCACCAGCTCGGCCATGTCATCGGCCAGCGTGCTGTTGCCACCCAACCAAGCGCGGGCGAACGCGGCCGGACAACTGCAAACCTGGCGTTGCGGCGTCGCCAACAGGAATCCATCCGAGATGCCGCGGCGCCATGCATAGTCACGGGTGACCTCGGTCACATACGTGTAGAACTTGCGCTCCGCATCGGTCATTGGCACCTTTTCGGGTGTGACCTCGCGGCGCGGACGCTCCATCTGAACGTCGCGCTTGCGGGTCCGGGTCACCACATGCCCCAGCAGGTTCACGCGCTCCAAGCTCGACGCCAGTTCGGCCCTGTACTCCGCAGACTGAAGGCGCTCGGGTGTCGGTGGATCTTCAAGAATCGCCGCCAGCTGTCGTGACTGCTGGAGCAGATCGCTGGACGCCGCAGCCCTGACGAGATCGATGATCTCCTCGGAATGGGAGGTTCGGCGTAAGGCTGCGTCCCGCGCCAGAACCAGCGGACGGTTGGCCGTCAGCATGTCCTTGAAGCTGGACGGGTACTGGAAATGATCTGGATCGCAGAGACGAAGGAGGTGATACAGGTCCTCATTCGCCAGGTTGATCGGTGTTGCCGACAGCAACACACGGTAGTGCGACACCTCCCGCAGCATCTCGCCCAGGGTGTGGGCCGCGCTCTCAGGATTGCGCATGTAGTGGGCCTCGTCGAACACCACCAGATCGATCAACGGATCCTCGGCTGCGTTTTCGTCGAGCAAGTTGGCCAGCGCCGCACGGGCCGACAACTTCTTGGTCGACGTGTCCGAAGACGGCTTCCAAGTCTTAGGCGGCCGCAATGCCTGGTAGCTGGAGATCCAAGCCTTGGCGGGGCCAAAGCTGCTGGTTTGCCGCAGTTCGTCAGCCAGCGTGGCCGCGCTCACAATGGTGGCGTCGATGCCGAAGCGGTGCTTCAGCTCGTCGCGCCACTTTTCGCGCAGCATCGCCGGGCACACGATCAGCAACCGCCGCATGTCCTCCCGGGCACGAAGTTCGGTCCAGATGATCCCCGCCTCGATCGTCTTACCCAAGCCGACTTCGTCGGCAATCAGCAGCCCGTCGGCGGGTGACTCCAACAGGGTGAGCAGCGGTTTGTACTGGTGCGCGAAAAACTCGGTGTTGGTGACACCCATCGAATACACCAAATTGGCCAGCCGGCCCGACAGGTGTACATGGGTGAGACTGCGTCGAAGATCCTCGGATCGGCCGAAGCGGCCGCTCTCGATCACCGCGTACGGGTCGTCATTTTGCGCAGCAGACACAGCCTCGAGCTGGTCCTCGGCTACATAGTCACTGGTGCCGTCTCGCCACCGAATGCCGTAGTAATTGATGGATCCACGCGGTCGGATCTGCCCCGTGGTGGCTCCGACCTTGCCAGGGTTGTCGATGCGACGAACCTCGGTGCCCTTCTCCCATTGCATGTCGTTCTCCCCCTGAGAATCTGCCTGATGATCCATTCCGCCTGGCTCATAGGGTGAGCCTCTGGTCGGAATTTCGCATTAGCCGGTGCATCCGGGCTCTGTCGTTGGCCCGTTTTGATGCAGCTTGCTCTGTCAGCTCTGCCTGAACACGTCCACCTTCGTCTCCAAGCACCGCCGCAGGCTGATGTCGTTGGCGCCAACGCCGAACCAGCTGTCGGGCTTCTGGAAGAAGTCCAGGCCACGGCCGATCTTGATGGTCCAGCCGTTGTCGATGCGGATCTCGCGGTCGTGGAGGTTTTCGTTCACCTTCACGTCCAGGGCCACATCCAGCTCCAGCAGGCTTTGTTTGAGCTCGTCCAGGCGCGTCGCCAGCTCCTTCAAGTCGGTGGTTTCGTCGTAGCTGGTGATCAACGTGATGTTGCGCACCGTGGGCGCCTTGATGGCGGCCTCGCAGAAGCGCACGAAGTTCTGCACCTGGTGCGTGGCGCGGATGTACGGGTCTTCGATGGTGATCGCCCGGGCGCCACGCAGGTAGGGCAGCACGATGGACTCGTAGCTGTGGCCTGAGTCACCGTAGTGGATGGTGTAGTGCTGCTCGGTCAGTTCCGGCTCGGCCGGTGCGGGCGGCGCTTCCGGCAGCGGTGCGGCCACCGGTGGCGGCGTCACATTTGAGGTTGCCGACGCACCTGCTGGCGCAGTCGTCGCTGGGGCGGGCGCCGCAGGCGCTGCCGGCACCAGGGGCGGCACCGGCGCACCGCCATGGATGCTGCGGCGGCTCGGTTCCAGGGTGGCCGTGGCGTTGCGGGACTCGGGGCAGAACACCTCCACCTCTTGGCCGGCGGTGTTGAAGTAGGAGAGGTTGATGCGCGCGTACTCGTCGTCGGTCTTGCGCTTGTTCATCTGCTCCTTCACGCGGCGACGGCATTCCACGGCGTAGGCCACGTACTCTTCGAACTCCTCGTCCGTAGGAGCGCCGTTGGGGTGCAGGATCTTGATGAAGGCGCAAACCGTCTTCTTGATGCCCTTCTCGTCGCGGCCTTCCACCGCCTTGCCCAGCTTGATGCGCTTGCTGACCTCCTCATAACGGTTGGTCTGCTTCAGCTGGTGGTGGAAGGCCTCGGCCAGGTAGTCGGTGATGAATCCGTAGCGGCCGGTCAAGAACTCGCTGCTGTTCTTGGGCATCTCCCAGCCCGGCAAGTAGCAGGCAAAGCGGTCTTGCACCGCCAGATCGAACTCCTTGGGCAGCGGCTGGAACAGGTCGTACACCTCAGAATGCACGATCTGGTCCACCGACAGATCCAGGTTGCCGACGAAGGCCATGGACGCGTCGGCAATCACCTCCACGCCCCGCGAGAAGCGGCCGTTGGCCATGAAGTCCTTCATGATCTGGATCGTGTCCGGATCCTTCACCTTCAGGCCGCCCACCTCGTCGAAGGCCACGGTGTCCCAGAAGCCCACCAGGCCGATCTTGTGGCGCTGGCTGTTGTAGAACAGCGTGGCTTTGGTCGCCTGGCCCCCGCTGATCAGCGTGGAGTACGGCGAGAACTCGCTGAAGAAGTACGACTTGCCGGTGCCCCGCGGGCCCAGTTCGATGAAGTTGTAGTTCGCCTCAATCAACGGGGCCAGGCGGGCGATGAAGTGAAACTTCACCCGCTTGCTCAGCTTGCTGGGCTCCAGGCCCACCGAACGCAGGATGACATCCATCCACTCGTCGCGGCTGAAGCCAGCGCGGCCTTCGCAGTAGCGGTCAAAGTCGAATCGGCTCAGCTGAATGGGCCGCAGGTCTTCCACGTAGAAGGTGTACTTGTCGTCTTCCACCTCGTTGAAGGCCACGGTCACTTCCGCCCACAGGCCGCCTTGCAGCAGGCGGTCGTTGTCGCGGTAGTACTTTTCGCTGATGGCCACGCGGCGGGAGTCGAAGTTCTCCAGCGCAGCCCAATGGCGCCGGTCCTTCTCCACGTAGTTGACGTGCACCTTGTCGATGAAGCGGTGCTTGCCCTTGGTGGCCACGCGTGACTGCGCCGCGTTGGCATCGTTAGGCCGCACGTAGTTCTCGTTCAGGGTGTCCAGCACGGCTTCCATGCCCGCCTGGATCTCCGCCGCGTCGTCGCTGGCGCAGTAGCGGGCCAGCAAGAACTCCAGCACGAAGGTGGGCACGTTGGTGCCCTTCTTGATGCGGTGCAGCAGGTCCTTGCGCACCACCTTGCCGTCGAAGGCGGCAGACAGCTTGCGGTCAAGGTCGTCGGGGCTGTATTCCATGGCTTACACCGTGTAGTCGGTTGCCAGGTCCAGCTGGCAATGGATCTGGTTGGTCTTGGGGTCGAGCGCCTTCACCTTGAACTTGCCCTCAAACTCCAGCTGCATCCTCAACGCCACCTGCACCTTGTCGCCCGCGTGCAGCGTCAGCGTGCCGGTGGCCGCGTTCACGGCGCCGCCCGCACGGGCCTCGCCAACCACATTGCCCTTGGCGTCTTGGGCTTCCAGCAGGATCTCAAATGCGCTGTCGGCCGAGAACATGTCGGCCGCATCCACCGTCACCTCAATCACCGGCACGCGGGTGGTCACCTTGGTGGCGCCGTTCTTGTAGCTCAGCTTCACCAGCGCCTGGGTCACTTCTGGCTGGCCCTTGGCCTTCAGCTGAACTGTCAGCACCGGCACAACGCACTCTTGTAACGAGGCGCCGCCATGGAAGTACTGAAGGCCCGCGCGGTAAGCCGCCAGCGTCAGCGGTCCGGCCACCTTGGCCACTTCACCGCGAACACCGGCTTTGTCGGCAGGCAACACGTAGTGGGTGTTGCCCACGGCGCCATCGCCCAGCGCGCAGCGGTCGTGCTCCACCAGCCAGTTGCCCTCGGGCTTGGCGCACACATCGCCCGCCCCAGCGTGGGTGTTGATGAAGAAGCCGTGGTCAGTGGCGATCACCACCTCCTGGAAACCGGCCCCCGCCAGGCGGTGCAGCGCCATGCGAATGCGGCGCAGCGCGTTGGTGATCTCCGCCGGCGCCGTGTCCGGGTGGTTCTCGAAGTGGCTGTCGATCTCCACCGCGCGCAACACCAGCAGGTCTGCATCCGCAGGCACGTCCAAGCGGCCGCGTACGTAGTCCTCCAGCCGGCCTTCGGAAAAGCGTTGACCGTAGCGCTTGCGCAGCACGTCCATGCGTTGCGCCACGTTGGTCACCGGTTGTTCGCCCAGCAGGGGCACCAAGGCCGCACCATCACGGCGCAGGCTGAGTTGCTGGCCGGCTCCCGGCAACAGTGCGGCCATGCCCACCGGCGTGATGGTGGGCAGCGGTGCCAGCGCCGCCTGCAAGGCCACGGCACCGTCTTCCACCAGTTGCTGCTCCAGCGCCACGCCCAGCTCGTAGCGCAGCGCGTCGATCATCAGGTAGGCTACCTTGTGGCCATGCTGCTGCAGCTTGGGCGCCACGAAGCGGTCAAACACATCGGCGTTAGCCAGTTGCCCGGCGAGCGGCCAGCCGCCGGCCTGCAGGTGGCGGGTGAAGGCCAGTTGCGCCTTCTCAGCCAGGCGGCCGTAGGCCTTGCGCGCCTGCTGGCGCACGGGCTTCATGGCGTCTTGGGTGTCTTGCCACTCAAAGTCGCCCAGGGCCTGCTCAAATTCGCGGTGCAGGCGGTCGGCCTCGCGCAGGCTGCCGGTGTAGAAAGCCAAGAGCTTGCCCATGTCCTGGGTTTGCTGGGGCAGCTGGCTGTCCAGCTCTTCGCAGCGCAGGCTAAGCTCAAGCGCAGCGCGCAGCAGGTCCCACTTCAAGCGGCTTTCGCCGCGAGCCGCCCAGACTGACCGGCGCTGGCGGTCCAGGGTCTGGCGCACAGCGTCCACATCGTCGCGCAAGAATGCGTCAACGCCGCGCTCCAGCGCGCTGCGCTCCTCAAATGGGAAGGTTTCTCGGGGCCCAAGGTCCTTCAGCGCCGCACAGTGCTGGGCCAGGGCCAGTTCCTGCTCCAGCTTCTGCGCGCGGTCGATGTAAACGGGTTGCGTGCGGTGGTCATTGCGCAGGTCATCACAAAGCGCAAACACCACCGTCTGGCCACCCTCGGGCGCGCGGGGAAGGTCTTGCAGTGCTGCGGGCAAAGGGCTGGGCAGGTCAAACGCAAACTCGCTGAACAGCACGTAGCGCCACAGCTCTTCTGCAATGGTGGACCACGCCCGACCACGCGTGCGCAGCGTGAGCGCCAAGCTGGCCTTCAGCAGCTCACGCGCCTCGTTCACCCAGGTGTCGCCAGCCTTCAGCGCTTGTTCTTGTGCGCTGTTGGGCGCCATCAGGGCGAGCAGAATGTCGCGGCCCGACTCCACGTTCAGCAGTGCACGCAGGTTGGGCCAGCCCATGCCGCCGCCCAGCGCGTCGATGACGGCAAAGCTGGGGTTGGGGTCAGCCTCGAAGATGCGGCGCAGCTCCAGCACCTGGTCGGGCTTGGCGCTTTCGCACAAGCTTTCAAAGCGGTCGCCATCACCATCGGGGAACACGCGCCCGCAGGCGGCGTAGGGGCTGAACGGGTCTTGCTGGCGGGCCTCGTCGGTCAGCGGCGCGGCGGTGGGCACGTAGACCAGCAGGTGCTCAATGCGGCCCTGGCCCAGTTCAACCAGGGCTTGCGCGGCCTGCTCGCGGCTGAGGATGCTGCTGCCACTGGCATCCACCACACGGCAGCGCTCGTCAGCCATGCTGGTGCAGGTGCCGTGGTAGCGGCGCTCCGGGTCGTACACCACCAGCACGCCCTTGTCGGCCATGCGGGGCGTCAGGATCTCCTGCTGGATGAAGGTCTCAATGCGCATTCAACGTGCTCTCAGAAATTCAGGTGCTTGCCGCAGTGCCCCACCACCAGCATCTTTTCTGCCGGCAGCCACTCGAAATGGATACGCAGGGTCTCGGCCTTGCTGTCTTTCACCCCGTGCTTGAGGTGCTTCTCCATCACAAAGTCTTGCCCACGGTACTTGAAGGTGCGAAGGCGCTTGCCCTCGTTGCTCAGCGAATCAGATTCGTTGGCTGCGTAGGCGTCTTTCCCAAACACGCCCTTGGCATGTTGGTCGCCCTTGCCGTCGTTCAGCGCACCCCAATAGCCCGTGGCCAGCGTGTGCAGCAACTCGCAAGCCTTTTCTGCCAGCTTCGAGCCATTTCGGTCGGCCTCCTTGGCGGACGCCATGGCGGTGTCCAAAAACACCAAGCGGTCAGGGAATAAGGTGCCCATCAAATCCACCACCTTTTGCAGTGTCAGCTTGGACTTGACAGCGTCCAGCAGTTGCTCGCGGACGGGGGCCAACACCTCCATGGCAGCGCCTTGCCCGTCGTCCGCCTGGAGGCTGCTCAAGGTCTGATTGAGGTTGAAGATCTCTTCCTTGAGATCTCGGACCTCCTCTTCCTTGGCCTCATAGTCAGCTCGCAGCTGCTTGAGGTCGGCTTCCGCGCTCTGTACGTTCTTGTCAGCTTCCTTCAACAGCTCTGCATAGACAGCCATCTCCTCCGCGTACTGGCTGCCCTTGGTCTGCTCCAACATGGCTGCGATCCGGCCATGCAAGATGGCCTGGTCGACTTTCACCGGTGAAACATGGCGCCATGAGAACGGCAGGTTGGTGCGGTGAGTGATGATGCCCAGCACCTCGGACTCCAGCACCTTGCCGTCGTGCTGCAAGTCTTCAATGGCCTCCGAACGCAGAAGCACCGTATCGCAGAACGGCTCACGCACGCCTCGCCGAACTGGGAACACGATGTTCACGCCGCCAGCAAAAGCCATGTAGCGGCGGCCCACAACATCCTCGATCGAGAAGGTGTCCACCCCTTCGGGCACGGCCACCACATCCGCCAGGCCGGCCAACACCGACCGAAGACGCTCAGGGTCCACCGCATACTGGCCGTTGCGCGGGCAACTGATCAACACCAAGGGGTAACCACGCCCCTCGCGCTCCACCTCGTGCAAGAAGGCCTTGGCACTGTGCTCGTCCAGCGTCTTGACCACCAGGCCAGGCGTTTCCGTCGCAGGCTTGCAAGTCTTGAGCAGTTGCTCCACCAGCTTGGGCCGTGTCACCTGGATCGGCGCCGTGACCCGGGCGCTCACCTCGTCGGTCTTCAGCAGAATCGAGCACTCAATGGGCCGCCCCGCGGCCTCCTGACGGATCCCCACTTCAGTGATCCACTTGCGGCCCGAGACCGTGTCGTCGCGGTGGCTTAGCTGCGCGCTGAACAGGTAGGGATAGACCTGCTCGTCGTCCAGGGTGCCCGTGGCTTTGGAGACCAGCGTGCTGCCGTCCTTGAGCTTCAGCTCGCGGATGCCTGCGGCCAGGCGCCCTTCGTCCACAAAGCCCCGCGTGCGCTGGCCAACCCATTTAGCTACCAGGCGAATCACGTCTCCTGGGCCACCGGCCGGCTCCAGGTACAGGGTGTTGGCGTAGATCAGCATGTCTCATTCCTCCCGCTTCGGCTCTGTTTGAGCTTCTGGTTGTGTGGCTACTTGGTCAGTAGGCGCCTATCAGGTCAATTCAGTCGGTAGAAGGCTGCGTGGCAGCGCTGGCTTGAGTCCATTCGGACTCTGCGGCCTTCTTGCGGCCACGGGCCTTCTTAGGGGCCGCCTCGGGCTCCACGTAGAGGTCTTCCAGGCCGTGGGCGATGCCCAGCGACTTGTCGGTCTTGCACTTATCTCGCACGCGGCCGGGCCAGTAAGCCATGGCCAGTTGAGCCCAGTCGTAGTCGCCCTTCTCCATCTTGGCCCAGGTGTCCTTCAAGACCTTCTGCCAGGCCTTGTGGCGGAACAGCGGCCACAGCGGGGCGGCGGTGATCTGCACGCCGTCGTCGTGACTGGGCTTGTAGCCAGGAGCAATCTCCTGCAGTTTGTCGCGCAGCTCCAGCAACTCGGTCTCCGAGCTCTGGAGGGCTTCAAACTGCTTCTCGTCTTCCCCCGTTCGAGCGCTGCCCTTGCTTCGAAGTGCGCTCAGGTCCTCACCCACTTGTTTGAGCTTGGGTTCAACAAAGTCGTTGATCGCGGTGTACAGAGTTTGGCTGTTGAGACTTGGGTAGTAGACCCACAGCGTGTAGCTACCCGACGTCGTGCTCAGTGGCCAGTAGATGGGCGCCTTTCGACGGCTCTTGGAATAGCGCTGCAAGTGGAAGGGAAAGAAGTCCCGCTGCAGCCAGCGGCGCGCATCGCTAGGCGCGGGCACATCGACGCGAGCTAAGACCTCTTCGATCAGGTGCGGCAGGTCGTGCGGATGGCCGACGTCGTCAACCAAGATGCTGGCGTCGGCATGGAACGGCGTGGCGCCATCGGGCAGCATGCCGGGACTCTTGGGGGGCAGCGGATCGAAGGGATCGGGTTCTGGAGGTGCCACACGCTCTCCCGTGGCCAAGCGCCAGTCAAAGCGGCCGAAGGCCACGCCGACCGCCCACGAAAGCAGCGCATCGCCAGCGGCCGCTGGTGCCGCTGCCTCGTCGTCGTCCTGGTCGTCTGCCGAGGCTTCGTCATCCTCACCCCTTGCGTCAGCAGCCTCCATCACAGCGACACGATCGTCCGGTCCGAACGCGTATAGGTCGAACGCAATGCGGTCGATCTCGCTGGCAAGCTCGGCGAGCTCCGTTTCAATGACTTTCGGGTCGTAGGCTTCGACGCGATGCAGTAGTGCTTCCGGTAAAAGGAACGCGTGCGAGGTCTCTTCACCGGTATCCAGCTTGCGCTTCAGCGACCAAGCCCTTCGCGCCAGCGTCCCAAGCTGCTCAAGGGCTGCTCCTTGTGGTCTAGCCCAGGGCATGATTTGAAGAATGCCCACGATGAACTCTGGGTAGCCGTAACGACCTAAGGCTGTCTTGAAGAGGTAGTCGAATGCACGACTGTTGAACAGCGCCAAGGTTGCGGCCTCGTGTTCCGGCTCTGGAAAGGCGCAGTAACCGCGGACAGAAAAGACTGAACCCGCGGGCAGGGCCTGCGGCGCAAAGCGGGACGCCCGGAGAGGCCAAGTCAACCCAGGTCGAAAGTAGAAATCAGTGTTCTGAGGCCGAGATAAGAGCTTGCCAGTCTGCAAATCGATGAAGTTCGCGATTTCTGCGCCATTCATTGTCCAATTCACACAGAGGTGGATGTCGGCGTAGAACGGTGAGTACGCACCGCCTTTGGCGAACGGAAACCAGCTCTTCTTTGCTCCTTCAGCAATGACTTCCCATGACGCACGGACGAAGCGAAAGTCGTCCGCGGTGGCCAGACCCTGCTTGACGCTACGTGCCCCGCTTTGGAACTCCGGCAGACGTTGAAATGTTTGCCGTACGGCATCACTGACCCAGTAAGCGAAGGGCTTCCCTGGGATCGGATCGAAAGAGGACGGAGGAATGTCGAAGTGGGCTGCACCGAATGCACCTAGCTTGAACTGGGCGCATGCATTGCTTAGCGCTGCAGCCTTGTCGGACTCAGCCAGAAGGCGAAGAAAATGTGTCATGCCTGCTTCTCCAACACATAAGCTGCGGCTTCAACCATCGCATCGTCCATGACCCCAAAACCCAGGTCAGCCATGACCTCTGGCTTTGCAATGCCCAACACCACTTGCTCACGCCACGCTTGGAAGCTGGAGAGAAAGAAGCAGGTGCGCGATGTGATTGCACCGATGCGGCCACCGGGCCGAAGCAGTTCCAAGCCTCGCTCGACCATGATGGCCAACAGGTCGTTCTTGCTGCGTGCATAAGCTTTGGTGAGCACGTCTTTGGTGCTTGCCGCCAGCGCTCCAAATGGCGGGTTCATCACCACCACATCGAACACCTCGCGGCACAAGTCGATCAATCGCAGTCCCTGCAGGGCGTCCTGCGCAAACAGTCTCCCCTGGTAAGTCGACCTGGCGGCTTGAGCGAAAGACAAGAGCGCCGCACGCAGGCGAGCCTCAGCCTTTCGCCACTGCTCCACGTCGGCTTCCTTGAACAAGCTGCCATGTTCACCAAACACAGCTCGCACCAAACGCGGCAGCTCTCGTTCCATTTGCAACAGCACACCAAGCTCCGGCACGCCCTTGAGCATCTGCAGTGTCTTGGCGAACAACGCTGCATCCAGACTGTCGAGTTGCGCCGCGAACTGGTCGCGCAACTCCTTCTCCGCAGGTGGCGCCGTAGCTGCAATCACATTGCCTTGGCCAACGACTGGCCTGTCCTTCGCCTTAACGCCGTCATCGTGCCAGGCGCGCTGTGCTCTTAGCCACAGCGCCAACGCGGCAATCTGCGCGGCACGCGGATCGATGTCCACGCCGTAGATGTTGTGCTCAATGATCAGACGTGGGACATCACCCAGAAATGCCGCTTGATCTGCATAGGTTTGACACAGCGGCAGCAAGCCAGCATCTGGCTGGGTGCTCACGTCGAGGCTGCCCGCGCCGTGGTTCTTCTCCCAGTCCCAAGCCTCGCGGTAGAAGGCGAGAAACAAGTCAAACGCATAGAGCCCAAAGTGCATAGACCCACAGGCCGGATCCAGCAGTTTCAGGGTGCGCGGGTCGCGCAGGCGCAGGGCAGCTACTGGCTGTTCGTCAGGCTTGGCCAGCAGGTACTGGCACCGCTCCCGCAGGCTGGTTTGGCCGCCCGTGGCGTTGAACCATAGCCGACCTAGCGTGTTGTCTACCAAGAACTCCACCACATAGCGTGGCGTGAAGAACTGGTTTCGAACCGCCAACTCGCGGCTGTTGCGGGGCGCCTGCGAGCCACCTTGCTTCGGATCCCTCATCCGCTTGCGCTCGTCGGGATCGTTGAAGTACTGGTAGATCCAGCCAATGGTCTCGTCTTCGCCCCACAGCGGCTGAATCTCGTGGTGATTCAACTCCGCCAGCACTTGCAGCAGCGCCGCCTCGCGCGGGAACAAGCGGCCCTGGGGCGCGAAGCGGTCGAACAGCGCGGGCAGCTCTTGCGCGAACTCGTCGAACAGGCTGAACAAGAAAGTCTGGTAAGCCTGACCGGTTTCGCCCAGGGCGCTGCCCGCCACCATCTTGTAGAGCTCGAATGCCGGAGACTGCTGCCCAGAGCCCACGGCGGGCCTCTGCAACACGCCACGCGCCTCCATCATCAGCAGCGCGGCCAGGCGGTTCAGCACGGTGAAGGCCTGCTCGCGCACGATGCGGTCGATGATGGGCACGCGCTGTGCGGCGCTGTCCGTTAACCCCTCTGAGGCCAGGTAGTGCGCCAAGGTTTGGCGCAGCAGGTCGGCCGTCTCGCGCTCGGCAGCTGAAAGGTGGGTAAGCCGCTCCAGCGGCGTCACGTCCCCAGAGTTCGGGTCCAGGCCGTAGGTCTGCTGCACCTGGATGCGGAATTCATCCGTCAGCAAGCCCCGGCAGGCGGTCACCAGCTTTTGCAGCCTGCCACGGGTTTTGTCGTCAAAGGCCATGGTGGTGCGGGCTCGTTCAGTCTTCCAGCTTCAGGTCCAGCTCGAAGGCGTGGGCGAAGCGCAGCTCGCTGCGCACGCGCTGCAGCTCTTTGATCAGGGTGTCCAGGTCGGCCAGGGTGGTGATTTGGCCGCGGGCCTTGACCTGGCGCTTGACGGCGGGCTTGGGCGTGTCGTCCTTCTTCTCGCCGTCTTTCGGTTCGCCCACCTTGACGTCCATCTCGGCCTTCATGCGGGCTTGCACGCGCTCGCGGCCCAGGCGCTCGATGCGGGCTTTGGCGTCTTGCGCCTGGCTGAAGATGACGGCGTCTTGGTTGACCAGGGTGCGCAGGCCGGCGGCGTCGGGGTTGGCTTGCAGGGCCAGGGCGTCCAGGCTGGCCAGCAGTTCCTGCTGTTCCTGTTGGGTCAGCTCGGCCCACTCGGGCACACGTTGCACATCGGCGGCCACCTGCTTCAGGCACTCGGCCTGGGCGGCTTGCTGGGCCAGGGCGGCCTCGCGGATGCGACCCCTCATGGCCGTCAGGCGGCTGCTTAGGTCAGCTGCGGCGCGGTAAGCGTCGTCTTGGGCCAGTTGGGCGTCCAGCTGGGCCAGCGGTTCGGCCAAGTCAGCCTTCAGCGCGGCCGGCACGCCGGTGTTGGGCAGGCTGTCCACCAGGGTGCGCAGCTCGCGCAGGTCGCGCAGCGTGGCCTCCAGGCCTTGCTCCAGTGCATGTCGCAGTTCGGCGGCCCACTTCAGGCTGGCGTACAAAGGGCTTTCGGGCTTGCCCAGGCGTTGGGGGGCGTCTGACGCATCAGTTAGCAGCACGTCGGCCAGTTCGTGACCCAGGCCGTCCAGCCGGTCTTCGCCCGGCAGGCCCAGGCTCTTGAGCTTTTCAGCCAAGGGGGCGTAGCGCCGCTGCAGGCCGGGGAAGAGGCGGATGGTGGCCTTGCTGATGTCGTCTTCCAGCGGCACCACCAGCTCGCCGCTGAGGTCGGTCAGCCGGTCGGCCGCCAGGGCCAGCATGTCCATCGAGGGCTTGTCTTCGCGCAGCGACAGGCCCACGTTCTTGAAGCTGTTGTTGGTCTTCAGCGCATCCACGGCCTGCTGGCCGTTGACAGTGACCTCGCGGCCCGCCACTTTCAGCTTTACCTCGCCGGCCACCAGCAAAGCGGCCACCAAGTAGCGTAGGGTGTCGGGCGACCAGCCAAAAGGTGCGTCGGCGAAGCGGTCTGACAGGCTCTTGCCTTCGATCAGGCCCATGCGCTCGATGGTGTCGCGGATGCTGACCAGGGCCTTGTGGTCCACCCTGACCGAGGGTTTGCCGGCTTTGACTTGAACCAGGCTCAGCGGGTCGATCTGCGAGGTGATGGCGGCCAGGTTGCCGGCGCGCAAGAAGCGCTCTGCCGTGTCGGTGGCCACGCGCACGGGGGCCTCGGCGTAGCGGTCGAATACCTGCTCGGCCACGCCACCCAGGTGCTTGCGAGCAGCATCCAACAGCTCGGGCGCGGCCGACTCCACGGCCTGCACTTGGCCGCGGAAGATGAACGAGCCTTGCAGCAGGCTGCGGCGGATGAGGCGCTGCAGCTCACCCTCCAGGCGGCCTGCGCGGTCCAGTTGACCGTTGCAGTAGTCCTTGACCTCTTGGTCGGGATCGTTGCGGTGCTTGTTGGCAATCTCGCGGCAGCGGTAGACGTCGGCCGTCAGGTCGTCGATCTCGGGCGTGGTGCGGCCGATCAGGAAGATCTGGAACTTGGACGAGGCCTGGCGCGATTCGTCTTGCAGGCTGGTGCGTGTGGCTTCGTACTCTTTGGGGTCGGCCAGCTCCACCAGAGTCTGGATGGTGTTGCGGTCGCCCGCAAGCGGGGTGGGCAGGCCGCCAGGGCCTTGGGCCTTCAGGCCGGTCTGCACGGCCAGTGAGCCATTGAGCTGGGTGCTGGGCAGCGGGGCGTAGACCTCGGTGAGCGCGGCATTGGCAATGCGCTTGAGCTCCACCGCGCGCAGCGGGATCTGGCTGCGCTCTTGCTCGACGTTGTTGAGCTTCTCGCTGAAGAAGCGCAGCTGTCCGTCTTGCTCGCCAAAGGGCACGAAGCGGTCGGAGATCAGATCTTCAATCGCGCGGTTCACCTCATCAGCCCGGCCGCCCAGGGTGACGCCGTCATGCATCAGGCCCGCTACGTTCTGGCGGGTGACGGGCAGGTTGCCCAGGATCTGCAGCACGGCCACCGTCTTGGCCACTTGGTGGTGCAGCGGCGAGGTGGCGAAGCGATTGCGGCAAACCTCTTGCACGGGCTTGTGCAGGTTGGGGAACGCGCGCTGGATGTCCTTCTCCAGCGCGTCAAACAAGGTGGCGGTGGTGGCCAGCCAGCCGACAGCTTGGTCGGCCACGGCGGTGCGGCCACCGTCGCTTTCGATCAGGATGTCTTGGATGACCTTGATGGCTGAGCGCAGGCCGATGCCACCGGTGGAGCGCGCCAGCGCGCCCAGCAGGTGCAGCAGGATGTCGAAGTGCGCGGGCAGGAAGGGGTAGAGATCGACAAAAGTTTTGCGGTCGAAGTCGGCCCCAAAGGCGCGGGCGTCTTCCAGTTTGGTGTTGTGGCGCAGGGCCTGGCCATGCTGATCGAACAGCACTCCCAGCGAGTCTGCACCCTGGGGAGACTTGCCCAGCAGGCGGGTGAAGCAGATCTCCTTGATGTCGTTCGCTTCCAGGTCGATCTGGATCGGGAAGCGGTCTTTCAGCTTGAAGAGCTGGGGCGAGTTGAGCGCAGCGCGGGGGTCGTCTTCGGTCAGCGTTTGCTGCGCGGTGCCGATGATCCAGACCTTGCCGCCGCCCAGGGCCTTGAGGTTCTTGGACAGGCCGTCCAGGTTCAAGATGAGGTTTTGGCGCGAGCCGACGTACTGGCCCACCTCGTCGATGATGAAGATGATGTAGTCCTTGCCCGAGGCTTCGCGGGCGATGGCCAACATCTCTTTGACGCGGTCGTTCTCGAAGACGACCACGTCGCTGGTCTCGGTGGTGAACGACGACTCGGTCTTGAACAGCTGCGGATACAGCTGATGGGCAATGCCGGGGACCAGGCTGTCGACGACCAGGTCGTCGTCACGGTACTTGGACCAGGGTTCGCCGCCGGTGGCTTCCTCGAACAGCTTCAAGAACTCGTCGTAGCGGCCCTCGCGGCGCAGGCGGCGCTCCAGGGCTGCCACCTTCAGGTTGCGCGAGTAGCCTGCCCACTGCAGCACCTTATAGAACAGCACCGTGGAGACTTCTTCCATGGTGGCGCCCGCCAGTTGCTCACTTGCCAGGTCCAGCAGCAACACGGCGGCCGGGAAGCGCTTGGCCACGGTGCTGAGCAACTGGCGCGTGGTGGTGCGCTTCAAGCGGTCTTGCAGGTGCTGGCGGAACGGGGCGCCATCGATCTGGATGCGATCGTCAAACGCCAGGCCCAAGTACTTGGTGAACGAGCTCTTGCCCGAGCCATAGAAGCCCGAGACCCAGACGCCCACCTCGTTCTCACCACCGGCGTCCATCGCCGCCTGCATCTTGAGCAGCAGCTTGTTGAACTGCT
>Ga0116181_1000796_pt1 | contig 28494 bp, 24 predicted proteins | sample AD_UKC075_MetaG_FD_89752 | JGI IMG/M metagenome (GOLD analysis project Ga0116181, IMG submission 89752) | Active sludge microbial communities of municipal wastewater-treating anaerobic digesters from USA - AD_UKC075_MetaG | ecosystem: Engineered > Bioreactor > Anaerobic > Digestate | place: USA... | reverse complement strand
GCGCGGATCGCCGTTGCCCATGGCCAGATGCGCGAACGCGAGCTGGAGCAGGTGATGCTGGACTTCTATCACCGCCGCTGCAATCTGCTGGTCTGCACCACCATCATCGAATCGGGCATCGACGTGCCCAGCGCCAACACCATCCTCATCAACCGCGCCGACAAGCTGGGACTGGCGCAATTGCACCAATTGCGAGGGCGGGTGGGGCGTTCCCATCATCGTGCTTACGCCTATCTGATCGTGCCGCCCAAGGCAGCTATGACAGCAGACGCCGTCAAGCGCATCGAGGCGATCTCCTCGTTGGAGGATCTGGGCGCGGGATTCATGCTGGCCAGTCACGATTTGGAAATTCGTGGCGCTGGCGAGTTGCTGGGCGAGGAGCAGAGCGGCCAGATTCACGAAGTCGGTTTCACGCTGTACATGGATCTGCTGGAGCGGGCGGTGCAGGCCCTCAAGGCCGGTCGGGTGCCGGAGTTGGATCGGCCCCTGGATCACGGTCCGGAAATCGATCTGCAAAGTCCGGCGTTGATCCCGGACGACTATCTGCCCGATGTCCACAGCCGTCTGATCTTGTACAAGCGCATCGCCAGCGCCCGTGACGCCGGGGAATTGTGGGATCTGCAAGTGGAAATGATCGACCGCTTCGGTCTATTGCCACAACCGGTCAAGACCCTGTTCCGGATAACCGGGCTTAAATTGCGAGTGATGCCGCTGGGCGTCCGGAAAATCGAGGCTGGGCCGAAAGGTGGCCGACTGCTCTTCGGCCCAACGCCGAAAGTGGACCCGGTCAAGCTGGTGCGGCTGATTCAGCAGCAACACCGGATTTATAAACTGGATGGCAAGGATAAGCTGCGTTTCATCAAGGAGCTGCCGGATGTCGAAGCACGGGCGGCGGAAGTGGAGGGCTTGCTGCAGGATATCTGCGGCTAGAATTTCGTCATGACCAGTATGAATCTCTGCCCCTGCGGTTCGGGCAAAGCTTATTCCGTTTGCTGTGGGCCTTATCTTGATGGCGAACAGCAAGCGACTATGGCTGAGTCCTTGATGCGCTCCCGCTATTCAGGCTATGTCCACGCCCGACAGGATTACCTGTTGCGCACTTGGCATCCGTCCACGCGCCCTGCAACGCTCGATTTGAATGAGGCAGGAACTGTTCGTTGGCTGGGTTTGAAAATCGTGCGCACGGAAGCCGGTGGCCTTGACGATACCCAGGGCGTGGTCGAATTCGTGGCGCGTTACAAGATTGGCGGCAAGGCGAACCGGCTGCATGAAATCAGCCGGTTCGTGCGAGAGGATGGGCAGTGGTTTTATGTGGATGGCATCATGCCAGCTACCAAATCCGGTCGAGGGTGAACTGTACTGACGATTGCCGAGATCTCGGAATGGCGACCGAGGCATGACGATCAAGGCGCGGCGTGCAGACTGAATACTGGAAAAATGATATCGAATTCCGGTTGATTGCGGATGAAATCGTCCGGGTAATAGCCGAAATTGCGCGCACCTAGAGAATGAACGAGTCGGATTTGCTCGGCTAGTTCTTGACTGGGTACAGGCTCGCCGGTCTTCCAGTTCTTGCTTTGTAATTCAAAGATGGTTTTCTCCAGTGCTCCTGGTATTTCTTTAACCTTGGCGACGAGATTTTGCAGCCATTCCGATGGATTCTGCGCGTCTTCCATATAAGGCATGGCCATGATGGCGGTGTAATCGTAATTTTCCAGGAAGCGCGGAAAAGATTGCGCAAACCAGCTTTCGCTGTCGGGATCCAGGATGACCCGTGCGTAGATGTTTCGCGCTGTTTTGATCGCAGGCTGCCACTTTCTGAAAACAGCCGTTAAATCATTGGTGAATTGATCGATGAATTCGATCTTGGATGCAGTCCACTTTTCCATCAACGCAGGATCTTGCCGAATTTCTGTGATGGAAGCCGGTAGATGCCAAGTGTTTTGATAGTAGCTCAATGCCGCTGGGCTGGCGTCTTCGTAATCGCTGAGTAGGGCATCGTCATGGAAGAGAATGCCAGCAACTGGCGCATTCTTGGCCAGATCTTCGTATATTTCGGCGATCGTCTGACGCACCCGTCCCGAAAAGGGTGAAAGGCGAAATTGTGGACGATCGCTTTTTTCTGAAGCACTTTGCACCACATCGGCAGCCGCGGGATTTTCACGGGGAAGATGGAAAGCGAATACCGGTAGCCATGCGTACACTCGAACTCCCGATCGGGTTCGTAGTTGCCAAGCGACTCGGTTAAACAGATCCGCTCGCATCGGCATGTGTCGATTGGGAAAGTAAAGGGTCTCAGCGGCATTGTCGCCATCGGTATCGGAAAATGCTTGCAGGTAAACCGCGCTGATATCCAATTGTTTGATGCGATCCAAGAGCATGGAAAGATTGCGTTCCTGCTGCTGCGGGTCTGGATCGTAGACATAATCGAGATCTATCTGAACGATGCGCGCGGGTCGAAACAGCTTTCCAGATAGCGAGTTGATGAAATCACTCATATTCATGTCTTGGAGCATCAGAATACGGTCATAATTCGCAGCATGACTGGATACCGTATTGACTCCATCGTTCAAGTTGAATGACATGGACATTCCAGATGTCTTGGCTATCTCGGAAACGACTGCGTTATATGCGCCGTAAGGCCATACCATAGCACGTGGGGCTTTACCGATATGTTGCTTGATGAGACTGGAGTTTTTCATCAAGTCGAGGCGTATGCGCTCTAGATAATGTGCGTCGGATTCATACTGTCCCGTTACCGGTTTGTAAAAATGGGTGGTGGCGGCGGGCTGCATGTTGCCTTGAGGATTGGCGAGTATGCCATGGTGTAGATCGAAGCTATGGGAGGCGATTTCCACAAGAGGAGAGGCAGCGACTTCGCGTACGTCGGTCCAGGACATCAGGTTCGAACGTTGATAGTCCTGAGCGTTGTGTTCGTCACCTGTGGTAATACGACCGGTCGTGTCTTTTTCCATCCAGCTGCCCACTAATGACAATACTGCAGGATCGTTGAAGAGTTTAAGGATTGGAAAAACCTTGGTGTAGAAGCTTTTATAACCATCATCGAAAGTCAGTAGTACGGCTTTGTCGGGAAGAGAATTTTTCCCAAGCTGGGCGTCCAGAATTTGCTGTAGGGATACTGCCTGATACCCATGTTCACGCAGCCATAGTAGCTGCATGAGCAGGTCGCTGGTTTTGATGGTATATCGCGGCGCATGGTCTGGTAATTCATCCTGCACGTCGTGATAGCACAAAACGATGAAACGATTGCCATGCGCTTCTTCATCAGCTTGAACAGGTTGCATGACATGCAAAGCTATGAGTGCGCCTATTAACAGGGTAATGCTGTACTGCCAGAATAGGTGGAGACGGTGGGATAGTCCGTTGATTGGCATGGTTCTATTCCTTAAAAACGCTTACTGAGCGTCAGATAAAGATAAAATCGATTTTCCGGTGCACCATCGTAGGGGCGATCCAGCCATCCCAGTCCATAGCGCACATCGATATCGCGGGCGCGCTCCCATTCCTGCTCATAACGCATGCCATAAATTTCACCGTTACCATAGTTTTTCTGCCAATAATCACCCAGGGTCAACACCAGTCGTTGTTTGAATGAGGATTCGTATTCACGCCACGAAATCCACTCGTTGACCAGTGTGACGTCAAACGAAGCATCCTGTTCAGGATTGAAATAGGGCACATTGCTTGCGCTATTTTGCGATGCATAAAGATTGAAGTAAGCATCCAATTTATAGTGGGGCGCATTCTTCAGGCGTTCAAGCCAGCTATTGTTGATGAAAAACCTATTATTGTCATCATCGAAGGGTTCGTATCCGAAAGTGAAGCGCAGTTGTCGCGCTTCATTGGGAGAATAAGTGGCGTTGATCAGGTATAACTGGGCTTGGATATCGTTCAAGACTGCTTTCAGAGGAATATCATCGGTATTGGATTGATAGGCGCCTTTAAAACTCCAAAAGTCATTCGGTTTGTAAACCAGTGCCAAATTTGCTCCTGGATCACCGTTGCTATCAAGATTGCCATTGAGTTCTGCTACCCATTCCCAATCGGTTGTACGTTTTTCGAGACCGATCCCGAAGCGGCTACGCGTTGCTTTTTGGTTGTCCTGGAAACGGGCCTCCGAATCGAAGAGACGCACATAACCACGATAGTAATAATCGATCGGTGGGGAATAGAGAAAACTTTGTGCATACAGGTCGCGGTTGCCGAAGACGGCAGATATATCGTTGCTGCCGCCTACGACACTGTCCAGACTGAATAGCCAGCTATTTTGTTCGCGCCATTCGGAAGCTGTCCGTTGCACTGCACGGTTTTCTGGGTAATCGGCAACCAGATCGGCGATTTCACGCTCGGCCTCCGGATAGCGCGCCAGCGCCAGCTGGGTTTCCGCATGGCCGATACGGGCGGTCAGGGAATCCGGAAAATCGGCCAGCATCTGACCGTATGTTCGATGGGCGGCGCGGCGTTGACCACGCGCTGCCTGCACGGACGCTTGCTTGGAGCGAGCGTAAAAATTGGCGGGCGCTTTCGCCAACACGCCAGCTGCCCACTGTTCCGCTTCATCCCAACGCTCGAATGCCAAGCGTGAATCGACCCAGAGTTTGTCGCCCGGCTGGGTGACTTTGTCGATCAAGCCCTGCGCGCTGTCGAAATCTTCGCTTTCCACCTCGGCGTAAAACAGTCCGCGTTGCCATTCGGGGTTCTGAGCGTTGGGAGACTGTTGTGCGAGGGCTTCTCGATACAGCTGGCGGGCGCGTTCCGGTTGGCGTTCGTACAGATAAGCGTCTGCTGCCGCTGCCAAGGCGTAGGGGGGAATGTCGACGTGATGCGCTGTCAGCGTTTCATAGCGAGCGATTACCTCCTGCATCCGGATTCGATCACGCAGCGCTACCATCTCGTCGAAGATGGCATGGTTCATGGCGGGCGTTCCTTGCTGGTCTGTCTGGCGCAAGGAGCGCTGCAGTTCGGAGCTGTCGGTGAGTGCGCGATCGGTATCGGCGAATCGAGCAGGCCCCGTCTCGATATCATTCCATACCTCTCCCCAGCGAATCTGCAGGGCAGTGCTATGGTGCTTGATAGCGTTGAGTTCCTGCGCGTTCAGCGCTTCTGGGTAGCGTGCGGCCAACGCTAGCGCCAATTGTGGAGCGCCGATCCGGTCCGTGAGCAGGACGAGTTGGCGTTGAGCCGTGTGGTCCGTGGGATCGAGCTGAAGAATTTCCTGATATGTGGCAGCGGCTTGCAGGAAGTCTGTCTGGCGTTCGAATACATAGGCTTGCGCGTGCAGTAGAGCCGTTCGCTCTGGGGTAGGGCTGCTGGGGTTGGCACGCAACTGGGCGTGGAGGAGTTGCAGCGCCGCATCGGCTTGCCGTTGATCCGCCAGCCATTTCGCCAACTCGACGCGAATCTGCCAGTTGCCGGGATCGCGGCGCAGGACCGATCGGTAAAGCTCAGTGGCCAAGGTGTTGTTACCGACGTTCCGCGCCGATTTGGCCAGTGTCGTCAGGACATAAACGGGTGTCTGTCGACGATCGAATCGACCGCCTACTTGGAGAGCTTCCCGATCTTGACCCGCCCAAGCCAGGACAGTGCTCAAGTCGTAGCGGTAGCGCATGTCCTCCGGATAGCGTTTGACCAGTTCCCGCAGTGCCGGTAACGCGCCCTGGGGATCACCGGCACGGGCTTGGGCGAGACTGGCCTGATAGCGCGCTTCGGCTTGTTGCTTTTCCTGTCGGATCGCAGCGTAGCGTCGCGCCTCTAATAAGGGTTTCCGGTGGGCGCTTTGTGCGGCTGGGATTGTTTTCAGCCAGATATTCAGCCAGCGCAGGGCCTGGTCTGGTTGCTGGTTGTCGCTCAGAGCGAGCGCCCATCCCGCCTGGGCCTGCCGATTGTTCGGTTCGCGATGCAGGATGGCTTGGTATAGCGCAATGGCCAAGGCGTAGTCGCGAGTATTGCGCGCGGCCTTGGCCACGCTCAACAGCACATAGGACGGCGTAGTTTGCCGATCGAGGCTACCGCCAAGCTGGATGGCTTCCTGGTCTTGGCTCGCCCAATCGAGAACCGTGATCAGATCGTAACGATAACGGGTTTCCTCTGGGTGCTGTTGGAGTTGTTGGCGCAGGTAGGGTAAGGCGTCACGGGGGTGACCGGCGCGGGCTCGGTCCAATATGGCCCTATATTGCGCTTCAGTTTGCTGTAAGTGTCGCTGAGCGACATATTCTTGCACCATTTTTAGTGGTTGTTATCCATCTTGATCTATGGCAGTAAATCCGTCTTTTATGTCATTTAATAGTGCGATTGATTCTTCTATGCGCTGGCTATCGGCAAGAGTGAACGCTAAACCTACATACGCCTGCCAGTTTTTGGCGTCTCGACCAAGCAAAGTGCGATAGAGCTTTTCAGCAAGCGGATAGTGACCGCTGCTGCGTGCGGATTTAGCCAGGTTGTCGAGTACATAGGAAGGCGCGTTGGAGAGATCCAGCTTTTCGGCGCGTTGCACGGCTTCCTGGTGTTGGCCTGCCCAACTTAATACGGTAATTAGATCATATAGATAATTGATTTTGTCGGGGTGTTGCTCGGCCAATGCGCGTAGAGTCGGCAACGCTTCTTGCGGCTGGCCGGCGCGGGCAGTTTCCAGCGCGGCGCGGTAATTTTGCTCAGTATCGGTTTCTTGTGCTGATGAGGGACAGGGAATGGCTCCCAGCGCCAGCGCCAGAAAGATAACTGGTATTTTTTTATAATACATTGTTTTTATTATGTAATTCATGGTCTTAAGAGTCGCCACTCTATGAATTGTCCATTAATAATAACATTAATAATTATTTTGTGATTAGTAGCGTGATAATTTGTAATTTTTTTGTTAATTATTTTAATTTATCGTGTACGGCATACTATTTAGTGATTATTTAAATAATGGCACTATAAATGCATTTAATGGGCCAATAACTCTACACGATTTAGATTGCTAAATCGTTTGATCTTCGCTATTTCAGTCTGGATGACGCTATCTATTGATTACGATGATTGTGGCAGAATATCAAAAATCCACGACTAAAGTATGAATCCTATATCGCCACATTTTGTGGTTTTCAATGATAATTTCTTCGATTTGTTTGAGTATATTCAAGCGATCTTAGCGGTATTTCTTAGCGGTATATCAACTGCTTTCAAGCAGCTCTCTATTAGTCAAATCCTTCTAGGTTATGTTTTTTATTATCCATTCTTTATGTCTTACGTCTGGATGATTGGGGCACTCTACTACTACTTTCACTATGAAAAACATGATCTGAAGATAAAAGAGCAGCCGGAATTAAAAGATTATCCATCGGTCAGTATTCTGGTTCCTTGTTACAATGAAGAAGATAATGTCAAGGAAGTCATTACTCACCTGATGGGCATGAATTACCCCAATTATGAGGTGATTGCCATTAATGATGGTAGCAAGGATCGTACAGGAGATATTCTAAACCATCTATCTATAACTTACCCGAAACTCAAGGTGATCCATCATGCGAAAAACCAGGGTAAGGCTATTGGTTTGAATACCGCAGCACTATTTGCCAGAAGCGAATATCTGATTGGAATCGATGGAGATGCATTACTGGATCATGATGCAATACCGTGGTTGTTGCGCCATTTCCAAATGGGACCCCGAGTCGCTGCGGTCACCGGCAATCCCCGCATCCGGACACGCTCCACCTTGCTTGGCCGTATTCAGGTTGGTGAATTTTCCTCGATCGTGGGTTTGATCAAGCGTGCTCAACGTACTTACGGGCGCCTGTTCACTGTTTCCGGTGTAGTGGCCATGTTTCGCCGAACGGCTCTACACGATGTCAATTACTGGAGTCCAGACATGTTGACGGAGGATATCGACATCAGCTGGAAGTTGCAGCTACGGCATTGGGACGTTCGTTTCGAACCACGGGCGCTTTGCTGGATTCTGATGCCTGAGACGCTACATGGACTTTGGAAACAACGGCTTCGCTGGGCCATGGGCGGCGTTCAGGTCATGCTCAAGAATGTCTGGATACTGACGGAATGGCGCAAGCGGAGAATGTGGCCGATCTTTCTGGAATATTTCAGCAGCCTGCTTTGGGCTTATCTGATGGCATCGGTTATTTTGCTTTGGTCGATTGGTTTATTTATCGATCTGCCAGCGTCTATCAAGGTAGGTTCTATTCTGCCACACTGGCATGGCGTCATGCTTGGCACTACTTGTTTACTGCAGATTCTTATCAGTCTTTATCTCGATCGCCAATATGATCATAGCCTGTTCAGATACTACTTCTGGATGGTCTGGTATCCTTTGGCCTATTGGATGCTCAATATGATGAGCACCGTCGTTTCGGTGCCAAAGGTTTTGTTGCGCGGTCATGGGAAGCGCGCAGTTTGGGTCAGTCCTGATCGTGGCCTAAGAACTCCGAACGAAAAATAATAAGATCAGTCGTTTTGACAATGACAAATACACACGCATTAGCGTTCATTATAGATAGCCCATCATTACAGTCCACCTCTAAGCGCATCGTATGGAAATTGGTGACATTGGTTTTTTGGGGACTTTGGTTTTATTTGTGGTTGCCGCTCGCCACTTTAATCGCATGGATGCTGGGAATCTATATCGGCTATCAGGAAATCATTGTCCTGCAATCTTACAGGCAAGCTTTGGTCACTGGTGAATATTACATTCTGATAGCAGCATTGCTTGGCGGAACATTGATCATTTGGGCTTTGGTGCAATGGTTGCGATTCCATAATCGTGAACGCCGTAAAAGAAGGCCCGATATCGGTATGGAGGCGCTGGCTGTATACTACCAGCTCGATCCCAGCGATTTGCGACAGTGGCAAACGGCGCAGCGCCTCATTGTTCATCACGATGAGCGCGGTTATCCGGTGAAGGCAGATAGGGTACCGCCCGATTGGTTTTGTCCCCTGCTCCAATCCAAGGAAGATCTTGAATCTGAGCCATTGCAAAACTTGAACGAAGGAACCGTTCAGGCGAATGGCAAGCTATCCCTTCATGCCTCCCAGCATGATCCCAGCGATGTAGTACTTCTGTAGGATCACGAATAGCAGCATGACCGGCAGGACGGTCAACACCGAACCGGCCATCATCAGCTCCGTATCCTGCACATGTTCCCCCGACAGGTTGGCCAGCGCGACCGGCAGGGTATACATCGAACTGTCGGTCAGCACGATCAGCGGCCACATGAAATCGTTCCAGACCCCCAGGAAGGTGAAGATGGCCAGGGTCACCAAGATGGGTCGGCACAGCGGCACGATCAGTGACCAATAGATACGGAATTCTCCGGCGCCATCCATACGCGCTGCATCCAGCAGGCTGTCGGGAATGGCGAGCAGATATTGGCGAATCAGGAAAATGCCGAAGATGCTGGCCATGCCGGGGATGATGACGCCGCCATAAGTGTTGATCAGTCCGAACTGCTTGAGCAGCAGGAACAGCGGTAGCATCGTCACCTGAGCGGGGATCACCAGCGCCGCCAGCAGGCCCTGAAACAGCCGATCGCGTCCTCGAAAGCGAAATTTGGCGAAGGCATAGCCGGCCATCGAATTGATCAGCAGGGAAATGACGGTTACGGCGATGGCCAGCAGAGTACTGTTGAATAGGTAACGGGCGAGATCCAGTCGGGTGAACAGCGCTGTGTAGTGCTCGAAGGTGATGGCGCTGGGCCACAGGCGCGGCGGATAGCTGTTGGCCTCGCCTGGCGGCATCAGTGAAGCGGCCAGCATCCACGCCAGCGGCGCCAGCGCCAGCATTGCGCCGGCTGCCAGCAGGCCATGCACCAGCAGCGCTGGGAGCCAGGAGTAGGATCGGCGGCTCATGACGACCCCCGCCGCCGTAGTTGCAGTTGCAGCATGGTCGCCGCCAGGATCAGCGCGAACAGCACGAAGGCCGCTGCTGAGGCATAACCCATGTTCCACCAGCGGAAACCTTCCTCGTACATCAGCAGCACTACGCTCATCGTGCGGTTGGCCGGCCCACCTTGCGTCATCACATAGGGTTCGGCGAACACCTGGAAATAGCCGATCATGGTCATCAGGGCCACGAACAGGAAGGTCGGTCCCAACAGGGGCAGGGTGATGTGGCGGAATTGTTGCCAGGCGTTGGCGCCGTCGATCCGTGCCGCCTCGTACAAGGGGGGGGGAATGTTCTGCAAGCCGGCGATGAAGATGATCATGTTGAAGCCAAAATTTTTCCACACCGCCATCAGGATGATGGCCGGCATCGCCCAGTTCGGGTCGCCCAACCAGTCGATCGGCTCTACCCCGAATAGACTCAAGCCGTAGTTCAGCAAGCCGTAGCGCGGATGGTAGAGATAGCGCCAGACTACGGCTACCGCCACCAGCGTTGTCACCACGGGCAGGAACAGCGCAGTGCGGAACCAGGCAGAGCCGTGGGTCAGGCGAGAATTGACCAGTAGCGCCGCACCGAGCGAGATCGCTACCGACAAGGGACCACCGACCACCACGAAGTAGGCGGTGTTGCCTAACGCGATCCAGAACAGCGGGCTTTGCAACAGTTGCAGGTAGTTGTCGAAGCCGATGAATCGCAGCCGCTGGAGATCGCCCAGGGCATAGATGTCGAAGTCGGTGAAGCTCAGCGCCAGAGCCGCCATGACCGGCAGAAAGAAGAACACCGCGATCAGTAGCAGTGCCGGGGCCAGGAAGGCCCAGCCGCTCAAGGCGGCGTGACGTTCGGGACCGATCATGGGATCAGCCCGCGCTCGAGTAGCCAGCGGCGTTTGGCCAAAATCTGGTCTACGTCCCGATCCAACGCCGTCAGCGCTTCATCTACGCTCATCTGCTTGCGAATGGCCAGCTCGGCGTAATAAGCGATGCGGTGGGCGATGCGCTCCCATTCTGGAATCGGCGGCGTCGCCTGCACATGCTGCAATTGCTGGCGGAACGCTTGGGCATGGCGATTGCCGGCCAGGGCTGGATCATTCCAGGCTGTTTGTCGGGCCGGCAGGTCGCCGGTGAGCTGATAGAAGTGGGCTTGTTGCGCCGGCTCGGCCAGAAACTCCAGCAGCAGCCAGGCCGCCTCCTGCCGGGGCGAGGTCCGGGCCAGCGCCAGACTGGCGCCGCCGGCCAACGATACCCCGATCGCGCCATTCTCCGGATCTTGTCCTGGGCAGGGCGGGGCATCGTCAAAACCGGGTAACGGCGCGGTGTTCCAGTCCGGCTGTATCGCCGCGGGCAACCGTCGCCCGAATTCACCGATATTCCAGGGTCCGGTCACGTAGAGCGCGAAACTGCCGTTGGCGAACTCCTGATAGAGATTGGCCATCTGGGCATTGCTGACCGGCGGAGCCAAGTCGCTTTCGAACAGGCCGAGATAGAATGCGAACGCTGCGCGGAAGCGTGGGTCGCGAAAATCGCCATAGCGATCCTGATCGCGCAGCAGCGGCGCACCGCACTGCAGAGCCAGAATCACCGGTAACTGCCATTCGTTGATCGGGAGTAAGATGGCGTAACGATCCGGGCCTGCCAGGCCCTTGAGCCGCGTCATGGCTTGCCGCCAGCCATCCCAGCCGGTCGGCGGTGTGGAGAAGCCGGCGGCAGCCAGTAGATCGCTGCGATAGAAGAACAGCCGGGTGTCTACATACCAGGGCAAGGCGTAGGTATGCCCGTTGAGTCGGTTGGTCGCGAGAATGCCGGGGAAATAGTCGTGCAATGCTAGGTTTGATCCAGTGCGCAACCGTTCGTCCAGCGGTGCGATGGCGCGCAGGGCCACGAATTCGGGAATCCAGGTGTTGCCGAGTTGGAAGATGTCCGGCATGGTGCGACCGACATAAGCGGTCAGCAGCTTTTCGTGGGCGGCGCTCCATGGCAGCTGCTGGACCCGCACCCGGATACCAGGATGGCGACGCTCGAACTCGGGCAGCAGCATCCGCACTCGTTCGCCTTCCTGTCCCATCGCCCAGAATTCCACGGTCACCATCCGGTCGGCACCGGAATCACAACCGGCCAACCCCAAGACGAGCAGGATGATGGGCGAAAGTAGGCGGAACATGGGAAACATGATAGATAGTGTAATCGTAATCCTACCGACCCCGAACCATCGCCTTGAAAACATGTCCGCCTGTCCCCATACGATTTCGCTGAAATTCCCCAAACTTTGAACCCTTGCGAGGTGCGCCATGCCGATTTACGAATACCGTTGCCAAGCCTGTCACCATGAGTTTGAAACCATGCAGAAGATGAGCGATCCGGAATTGACCGACTGTCCTGCCTGTGGCGAGCCGCAGCTGAAGAAACTGATTTCGGCAGTCGGGTTCCGGCTCAAGGGCAGCGGTTGGTACGAGACTGACTTCAAGAAAGGTAATCAGAAGAATATCGCCAAGACCGATGCCCCGGCCAACGACAGCAGCGCCGGTGGCAGCTGTGATGGCGCAGGCGGTTGTGGCGCCTGCGCGACGCCGGCTTCGACTGCCTGAGCGCACTGGTTCTGCCTCCCGGTCGATAGGGCCGGGAAGTCGGCGATGAGACACGCAGCTCTGGCCTCGCTTCGTCCGGGGATAGCGGTGTTATTTTTATGGTACGATCGATGGTGAGTGCTCTGGGTGAACAGTCACGTTATTGATGTTACTGTACTAATATTTTATGGGTTTTGGGCGGGCTCCCCGTGGGCACGATATCAGCCGTGCCACTATGATTGTATTAATAATAAATTAAAATCAACAACTTAATTATTTTGCAATAACGGCTCGGTTAGAATGACATCCAAGGTCGCATGATGTTTCCATTATTTGAAATGTTGCTTTTAGTGCCTTTGGGACTATAGTTCCTCCTTGGAGAGCCAAAAGATTTCAATGTGGAGATTGGGGTTGACGAGAGGCTGGGGAGCGTGTCGCCATGAGTGATAAGAAAACTTTTTCAGTCGCTATGTTCGGGATCCCCGAGACTGAACGGAATGTCTTGAAAAATATCTTTAAGCTCTCTCTCTACCGCGCCAATACTTATGCGCTGGTTTCGGCCGCTCAAGCCAGCCAAATCTTGATGGTCGATGCGGAAGATCCTAAAGCCATGGCTGAATGGAGCGCCTTTTGTGGCGCTGGCCCGGATCCATCTTCATCGTCTTCTGCAGATGGAAAGACTCTGCGGTTTCCGACCGTCATGGTGGCGAAAGAAACACTTTCCAATAGCGGGCCTTATTCTGTTCGTCGGCCTTTTGTCGCGACCCGCGTGCTCAGCGTACTGGATCAGGTTGCCACTCAAGTTTCGACGGACCCTCCACAAGAACGAGTCATCGGCGCGGAGCAACCCAAGGCTGTGGAAGTGGTGGAGCCATCGAGCTTCACGGCATTGGTGGTGGACGATAGCAGCACGGTCAGAAAGCAGATTGAATTGGAATTGAAGCTGTTCGGTATTCAGGTCGATGCGGTGGAATCGGGTGAACAGGCATTCGAGTCGCTGGCTCGGAATAATTACAATCTGATTTTCCTGGATGTGGTATTGCCAGGCATTGATGGTTATCAGATTTGCAAGATCATCAAAAAAGATAAAGCCAAGAAAAAAATACCGGTTGTCATGCTGACGAGCAAATCGTCACCTTTCGATCGAGTCAAAGGTGCGTTGGCAGGGTGCGATACTTATCTGACTAAGCCTGTCAAGCAATCTTCCTTTCAAAAAGTCGTAAAGAAGTATCTGAAAATTTAATGGCCTTGTCTCGGGTGAAGTTTTAATTTTCACTATACTGAACTGAATTGAACAACATTAATATTTGAGACGGAGGTATCTATGTCAATTCGGAAAGTGCTTGTCGTCGATGATTCTCCCACCGAGCTGGCCAATATCAAGAGTATCGTAACCGAGGCGGGTTGTATCGTGGTGACTGCGACCGATGGGAAGGAAGCGGTCGAAAAAGCCAAGACCGAGAAACCTGATCTGATCTTCATGGATATCATCATGCCGGACATGGATGGCTATGCCGCTTGCCGGTTGCTGAGCAATGAAAGCACGACCAAGGATATTCCAGTCGTGTTCGTCACTAGCAAGAAACAGAGGGCGGATCGCCTGTGGGCGCAGATGCAGGGTGGTAAGGCATTCGTCACCAAGCCCTATACCGCCGATGCCATCATCGACCAGTTGAAGGCTTTTTCATAAACCTGACCGTCGTGGTTGAGGAGCATGAACGCTAATACCGTGAAAACTCCCCGGCGCTGGTTGAATCCCAGCGCGGCGCTCAACCGATTCAAACCGCCGCAGGGCATGACCACCGGCATCGTACTGGCCGAGCGGCAACGCGCGCGGTATGGCTTTCGAATCGGTGATATCGGTTTGCTGGTGGGCCTCAATACGGTGAGCGAGGTTCTGGAAAAGGCGTCGATCTTTCCGCTGCCCAATACCCCGCCCTGGTTGCTGGGGCTGGTCAATCTGCGTGGCAATCTGGTGCCGGTGTTCGATGTGAGATTGTTCCTGGAGCTGAAAGCGGATCAGGGCCAGGAGAAGCGCTGGTTGATGGTGCTGGATCAGGGCGACAGGGCCGTCGGCCTGTTGATCGATGGCCTGCCGCAAACGGCTTCCACCCAGCAAGTTCTCTCGCGGTTGCCGCCGTTGCCGACCGCATTGCGGGCCTATGCGAGCAAAGCCTATGCGCAGGAGGGTGGCGTGTGGCTGGAATTCGATCATCAAGGGTTCTTTCAGGCGCTAGGCGGTCGTATGGCTGGAGCGGAGTGACCGTCGCCGCCCAGGGAGACGATGTTTCGGAATATGGTTTCGAGTCATTCCAACTCAAGAGACATGACCGTGAACTTTGACGGGATTGGTGAGCTCATCCCGAGGAGCACCGCGCAAATGCATATCTATGATGATTCCCAAGACGCCGCTGGCGTGATGACAAAGGGCCGCCGTCGTTGCATGAGCGGAATGGCACTGCTGGGTCTGTTGCTGTGCCTGTGTGCGATCGTCCCCTGGAGCAGCATGGCCGAGGAAACCGGCGTCACCGGCAAGACAATCCGCATCGGAGCCACCCTTCCGTTGGAAGGCGATTACCGGGTATACGGCGCCGCGATGAAACAAGGGATGGAGGCGGCGTTGGCGGGCCAAACGGTGCAGAAACACGCCATTGAGCTCGACGCCGTCAATGACTTCTACGATCCGGTCAAGGCGGTTGCAGCGGCGAAACAGTTGATCGGGAAGGGTATATTCGCCATGGTGAACAGCTTTGGCTCGTCCACCACCGAGGCGGTCTTACCCATGCTGGCCGAGAACAAGATACCTGCGCTGGGATTTTATACGGGGGCAGCGTTTGCCGGGCCTGGCGATGTGCTGAATGTGCGCGCCAGCTACGCCAAGGAAGTGGAGACCGTGATCGACGCCGCACTGGCGGGAGGCGTGAAACCGACTGAAGTCTGCGCCTACGTGCAAAACGATGCCTATGGCATGAGCGGCATCAAGGGATTCCGCGCTGCCCTGGCCAAGCAAGCGGGCACGGAGCAGCTCGTCGCCAAGCTGGACCAGCTCTTGAACATGCCGGGGAAAAACCCGGAGCGAAATGGCATCGGCCCGGTCGGCGTCTATCCGCGCGATACCACCAGCGCCCGCGAGGGCTATTTGTCGCTAAAGCAATGGGAAGCCGCCAGTAGCACCCATTGCCGATTGGTGGTCATCATGGCCGTCTATGATCCAGCCGCCGCCTTCATCGGCTACGCCAGCCACAACAAGGGCGAGCCCTGGATCTTCAGTTCGCCCTCGCCTGCGGCCGACAAGCGCCTGGTGACCTTGCTCAAGGAGAACAGCGTAACGGACAAGGTGATCGCCACCCAGGTCGTGCCTTCGCCCGATTCATCGCTGCCGGTGGTGGTGGAAGCGCGCAAGGCATTAAGCAATGGCTTGAATTACGTCTCGCTCGAAAGCTATATCGTCGGCAAGCTGTTCGTTGCGATCATGCAGGCGATCGATGGGCCATTGACCCGGGAAAATTTTCTGAAAGCCGCGCATCGCCAACCCTATGACATCGGCGGTTTCAAAGTCGATTTCACCAACGGCAATCAGGGCTCCGATTTCGTACAGGCAACCTATCTACGCGACGGTCAATTTGTCGCTATCTCGCCACAGGAACTGATAACGCTCTTCAAATAGCAGTTCGGGCCATACGCGTGAGATGTGGTAACAGCGGGCATTTACCATAGCCGTCATCGAAAGGGCCGGAACATGCGAGCCGACCGATCGAGTTTGGCGGGATTCAAACACCGAAGGAGGTAAAAGCTGTCATGGGCGGTCAGAAAATCAATGCGCGGTTGACACTGACGATGGTCGTGCAACTCGTGATTCTGGTGGCGATCGGGCTGGTTGCCTATTTCGGCATGACCCGCATCGGTAATGCCGTGAGCCAAATCAATCAATCGGTAACCGAACAGGCCGCCCTGGGGCGCTTGGGTGAAACGCTGCGTTCCGAATTTCTAAACATGATCAATAGCGTGGCGCGCGGCACCAGCTCTTGGGACAAGGGTAACGAAACCTTGTCGACAGCCAAGACCGATTTCGAGAAGGGCTGGAAATCCTATCTCGATTCGGTGTCCGCCAACGACCGGGCGCGATTGGAGAAGGTGTTCAAAACTCCCTTAAAGGGGATCGACGATACTTTCGCGCAAGTGGAAGAGCTGCTGGCGGCGCGGGATCGCGGTCGGCTGAACCTCTTCGTCAGTAACGATCTCGATGCACAAATCGATCCCTTCTTCAAGACGCTGCTGGATAGCACCACCCAGACCGAAGAACGCTCCGCCCTGGATTTGAAAGCAGCGCGGGACACCAGTAATACCTTTACGGTGGTGATTGCGGTCATCGCCTTGCTCGGTATCGTGATCGCCTTTGGTTTGGGCACCGCTACCTATCGCGCCATCGTGAATCCGCTCAATCGCATGATGTCGACCGTAAAACAGGTCGCCGAAGGCGAATACGATGCGCGCACCGGTTTGACCGGCGGCGACGAACTGTCGGAACTGGGTCAATCGCTCGATCAGATGTTGGATGAACGGGTGAACGCCCTGGTGCAGGCGGAACGTGAAAACGAACAGCTCAACGATTCCATCATCAATCTTCTGCAAGCGGTGTCGCAGCTCAGCCAGAGAGACCTGACCATCACGGTGCCAGTGACCGAGGACGTGACCGGCCCGGTGGCCGACGCGCTGAATCTGCTGACGGCCGAAACCGCCAGCGTGTTGCAGGGCGTGACCCAGATTTCCGAGGAAGTGGCGACCGCTTCCGAAAAGGTGAAGATGCAGTCCGATACGGTGATCAGCGTGGCGGCAAGCGAACGCCAAGCGGTGGAGCAGACCGCGGTCGATCTGGCTTTCGCAGCGGACGCCATGGGCCAGATCGCCCAGTTGGCGCAGACTTGCAACGCTGCCGCCGAAACCGCCATCAAGACCACCCAGTCGGCGCTGCAAACGGTGACCAATACGGTCATCGGCATCAACAACACCCGCGACACCATCCGCGAGACGGAAAAGCGTATCAAGCGACTGGGCGAACGCTCCCAGGAGATCAGCGGCGTGGTCAACCTGATCAACACCATCGCCGAGCGTACCCACATCCTGGCGCTGAACGCCAGTATGCACGCGGCTTCGGCCGGTGAGGCGGGCCGCGGCTTCGCGGTGGTGGCCGACGAAGTGCAGCGACTGGCGGAAAACGCCCGCGAGGCCACGTCGCAGATCGCCACCCTGGTCAGCAACATCCAGCTCGAAACGTCCGATACGGTGAATGCCATGAACGCCGCCATCAGCCAGGTCGTGGATGGCAGCCGGCTGGCCGAGCAGGCCGGCGATCAGATGAAACGCACCCAGGAGACCACTGCCGAGCTGGTGACCGCCGTACAACAGATCGCCTCCCGCTCGCAGGATCAGGTGCGCATCAATGGCGAGTTGCTGGAGCGCGCTCAGCAGATCCGGGAAAGCACTCACCAAACCAGTCAGCAATTGCAGGAACAGACCATCCAGACCACCAATCTGGTGGAATACGCCAAAGACTTGCTGGACTCCGTGCGCGTGTTTCGGTTGCCGGCGTAACAGCGCAACGCTGCTGTACGGCGGCCACCACAGGGGGTCAGTGCGGTTCACGGGGGTTTAGCAGCCATGCTCGTATCGGAAGACCAAGTCGCGGCGTTGGAAGCGGAAATTGCCGAAGTGCTCGGTATTTTGGAGGTACTGGATGAGGAGGGAATCGCCGAAGGCATGCGCCATTACGCCGAACAGCTGGGACGCGTCGGTCTGACGGCGGGCAATATGGGCCTGCGCGGTTTGCAGCAGGTTTGCCGGCTGTTCGACCAGCGCTTGGCGGAGTTGAATCGTCGTGGCGGCCCTCTCAGCGATGCCGAACGGGAGCGACTGGAGGAATGGCCGCTGCTGGCGATCGGTTACCTCGGCGATATCGACGACTCCGTCGGCAGTGAACCCTTGATCGAGCATTTATCCAATCCGGCTTGGGCGACGCCGTTGGCGGCGGATGCCGCTGACGAGTTGCGCGGCTTGTTGGCGCTGGGGGCAACGCCAGCCGAACAGGGCGCATTCGCCGAGGCGGAAGGAATGGCCCGCGTGGCAGATGAATTCCCCGTCGTTGCCGCGGAACCGGTCGAGGAAATGGCGACCGTACCGGCCGTGGAAACGCTGGAACTGGCCGAACAGCCCTTCGTGATAGAGCCAATCGTTCCGGTAGCGCCAACGCCTGTTCTGATCGAACAAGCGCCAGCTGTGGAGCCGGAGATGACGCTGGCGGTCGAATCCGCGCCAGCGACCATCGGGGACATTGAAATTGCCGAAGCCGTCGAACTGGAACAACTGCCCGCAGTAGTGATGGAAACGACGCATGAGGAGGAAACTTCTGCAACGGCGTCGGCAATTGAAGAAACGCTGGTAATTGCTGAAGAAACGGCTGCCCCCGTATTTGAAGCCGAAGCCGAAGCCGAAGCCGAAGCCGAAGCCGAAGAAGTCGTTATCGATGAAGTCGCGGCGGAAAGCGCTGAAGAGGATGTAGAAGAAGAGGAAGCTGCTGCAGAAGACGAGGAGGAAGACGAAGAGGACGAAGAGGACGAAGAGGACGAGGGAGCGGCAGCAGAGGACGAAGAGGACAAAGAGGACGAGGGAGCGGCAGCAGAGGACGAAGAAGACGAAGAGGACGAAGAGGACGAGGTTGTGCAAATCATGGGGGCATCGGATAGCGCCCAACAAGAGCTGCTGGAAATTTTATGTGCGGAAATCGTGCAGCTGGCCGAAGCCGCCGCCGAGATTCTGGGGCTGGCTGAATCGGCTGAAAGCACAACGGCGGCAAGGGCCGAGGCGTTATCCGGGTATGCCGAGAACCTGGAGCGTTTAGGCGAAGCTTCCGCCTCCATCGGTTTGGCCGGTTTGCAGCAAGTATGTGGTTGCTTGCAAGCCAACCTCAGTGCGCTGGCCGCGCAACAACAGCCTGTGCGCGCCGAACAGCGCGAGGTGGTGGAAATCTGGCCTGATCTAGCGCTCAACTATTTGGGAGCGCTGGCGGATCGTGCGGTCTGCACGGCGCTGGCGACGCATTTGCAAGATGTTCGCTGGCCCCAACCCCTGGCGACCGAGGAGACCGGTCCGCTGATCGACTTGCTGGCAACGTCGAAACTGGTGCTTGAGGTCCCCGAAACGGAAACCCGGCCGCAACAGGCGCGGCCCGAAGACGTATCGCTGGCCTTGCCGGCTGATGTGAATCAGGAATTGCTGGATGGCCTGTTGCAGGAATTGCCCAACCAGGCCGCCGAATTTTCCGCCTCGATCCAGCGCTTGGCCTCCGGCAATGGCGTTCTCAAGGATATGGAAGTCGCCCAGCGTATCGCGCATACCCTGAAAGGCGCCGGCAATACGGTCGGAGTGCGCGGCATCGCCACCTTGACCCATTACGTCGAAGACATCCTGCAGGCACTTTCCAAGCATGGCGTATTGCCCAACCGACCCCTGGCCGAAACCCTGCTGGACGCGGCCGATTGTCTGGAGACCATGAGCGAAGCGCTGCTCGGCATGAGCGCGCCGCCCGTGCAGGCCATGAGCGTGCTGCAACAGGTGCTGGACTGGGCCAACCGTATCGATCGGACCGGAATTCCGACCGGCAATGAAATCCCGGAGCCGACTCCGGATCTGGCCGAAACGGCTACAGCGGACGAGGCTGCGTCGGCCGAAGCGCCGCAATCCACCACCGTACCCGAAGTGACCCTGCGTGTGCCCGCCCATCTGGTCGATGACGTACTGCGGCTGGTGGGGGAGAGCATCATCCTGACCGGTCAGGTCCAGGAGCGGATTCGCAAGACCGTTGCGCAAACCCGGGCGGTGATGGGGCAGAATCGCCTGTTCCAGCAGTTGACCATGGAGCTGGAGCAGCTGATCGACGTTCGCAATGTATCGTCGCCGCTATCCAGATCGATGCAGCGCGGCGATTTCGATCCGCTGGAATTGGAGCAGTACAACGAACTCAACACGGTCACCCATCGCTTGGTGGAAGCGGCCGTCGACACCCGCGAACTGGGTCGCGCCATCGAGGAAAATCTGGCGACGCTGGATGCCTTGCTGGTCGATCAAGGTCGTCTCCACCGCGACAATCAGGAAGCGGTATTGCGGACCCGCATGGTGCCGGTCCAAACGGTCGTGCCACGGTTACAGCGCAGCGTGCGGCAGACCTGCCGTCTGGTGGACAAGGAAGCGGATCTGGCGGTGCGCGGCGCCGATACCCTGATCGACAGTAACGTGTTGAACAACATGGTCGATCCCTTGATGCACATCCTGCGCAACGCCGTCGATCATGGCATCGAAGCGCAGGATCAGCGCAAGCGTCTGGGCAAGCCACCGACGGGACGGATCGAGTTGCATATCCTGCGCGAGGGCAACAACATCGTCATCCGCTGTCAGGACGACGGGGCGGGGCTGGATTTGGCCGCAGTGCGGCGCACGGCGGTGGAACGCGGGCTCATCACATCCGACAAGATGCTGGACGAGGATGAATTGAGTCGTTTGATCCTGCTGCCGGGATTTTCCACCCGTGGCGAAACGACCCAGACCTCGGGGCGCGGCATCGGGATGGACGTGGTCTACACCCAGCTGTTGGCCATGAAGGGGTCTCTGCGTATTCAGACCAAGACGGGCAAAGGTTGTCTGATGGAGTTGCGCTTGCCCGTGACCCTGATTTCCACCCATGCCTTGCTGGTGCGCGAGCACTCGCAAATGTACGCTCTGTCCGACCGCGGCATCGAGCAAATCCTGTATTCCGGGGTAGGCACGATACAGACGTTGGGCAACGTCACCACCTATCGGATTGGCGATGACGTTTACGAATTGACGATGCTGGATACGCTGCTCAACCTGCCGACCGATCGCCGCACTCAGACCCGCACGACGCCGCCGGTGTTGCTGGTGCGCGAGGAAACCGGCAATGTCCGCGCTGTGCTGGTTCAGGAAATCATGGATAGCCGCGATCTGGTGGTCAAACGCATGGGGCAATACGTTCCCAAGCTCAGCGGTATCGTGGGCGCCACCATTCTTGGTGACGGCAGCGTGGTGCCGGTGCTGGATTTGCCTGAGCTGTTGCGCGCGCCTGCGGCGATTCAACTGGCGCGGACCGCTGCGCCTGCGGCATTATCGGCCGTGTCTGCCACCCACCGTCCGTTCGTGTTGGCCGTGGACGATTCCTTGAGCGCTCGTCGATCGCTGGCCCAATTCGTACAGGATGCCGGCTTCGAAGTGCGGACCGCCCGCGACGGCTTGGAAGCGATCGACATCATCAACGGCAAGCGGCCGGATCTGGTGCTGGCCGATCTGGAGATGCCGCGCATGAACGGTCTGGAGTTGACTGCTCACCTGCGCGCCAATCAGGCCACCCATGCGTTACCCGTCATCATGATCACCTCACGTTCCACCGAAAAGCATCGACGCGAAGCTGAAACGTCCGGAGTCAACGTGTATCTGACCAAGCCGTTCGTGGAAGACGAGCTGCTGAAGCATATCCACCGCTTGTTGCAGCCGGCATGAACGAGCGCGCGCAACCGATGGCATGGGCCGATCTACAGGCGATCCCGGCGTTCGCCGTCTTGACCCTAGGTGGGCGCAGATGGCTGCTGCCACAAACGGAGATCCGCACGCTGGAGTCGGTTCTGGACATCGACCGCGAGGTGCGGATTCCTCATAGCGTGGGTGCGGTGGCGTTCGCCGATCAATGGTGGCCGGTGTACTGTCTGTCAGGCGAATTGCAGGTTCTGCCGCAGATTCCGGATGAGCGCCGCGCCTGTCCCCTGCTGACCAATGGCGCCGATCGTTTTGGCCTGATCTGCGAACGGGTCGATGGCCTGGCGAAGCCGCCCCGCCTGTTTGCCTTGCCGGTCTGCATGACCTTGCCGGATTCGCCCATTCAGGCGCTGGCTTGGCTCGATGATGGGCTGGGCTGCGTCACGACCACCGAGCATCTAGCCGCTTTGCTGGCGGCTGCCGTGGAGACCGCCGATGGCTGAAGCCTCGCCTTGGGACAGTAGCGCCTGGATTCTGGCGCTGGACGGTCAACGATCTGCCGCCGTGGGCGAGCGCGAGTTGGTGCATCTGATCGAAACGCCGACACTGCTGGAAGTTCCCTGTACACCTGCCTATTGCCGTCAGGCACTGGTGTGGAACGATGCTGTGCTGCCGGCCATGGATTTGGCGGCTTGGCTGCACGGACAGCCGGTGCAACGCTGGCGGACGCTGGCGGGGGTTTTCGCCTACCAAACCCGGCCCAGGGCGATGCCGCAGTATGGTGTGTTATTGCTGGCCGGTATTCCGGTGCGGGCGCGCGTTGCCGACGAGCAGGCTTGTGAGTTGCCTAAAAAGCCTGGCAAATGGCGAAAAGCAGCTATTTCTTGCTTTCAGCAGGGCGATCGACCCATTCCTATCCTGGATCTGCCACGTATCTTCGGCAGCAGCTTGTTGTAGTAGCAACTGTAAAGCGCTGCCCGACGGTTCTCATCTCATCATGTCAGCTTGTAAAGACGGCTGCCCTTTTTAGGTGCTACGCAATTGCGCCATATCTTTACTAGGAGAACAGCCGAATAGACGGCTGTATTCGCGGCTAAATTGCGAGAGGCTGGCATAGCCCACCTGAAGACTTGCCCTGCTCACATCCACTTTTCTCGTCATGATGAGATTGCGTGCTTCCTGCAAACGCAGTGATTTCTGGAATTGCAGTGGACTCATTGCAGTCAGCGATTTGAAATGACTATGAAAGGATGAAGGACTCATTCTTGCGATAGCGGCAAGCTCTTCAACTTTGATGGGTGTGGCGTAGTTTTCCTTAAGCCACGAAATGGCTCTTGAAACTTTTTGCGCATGGGAATCGGTGATGCCGATTTGCGCGATGGAGGAACCAGCCGAACTTCGTAGCAGACGAATGAGAATCTCATCGATGACCAGCGGCACTAGAAGATCGGCATCTTCTTGCTGCACGATCAGATTCATGAGCCGGATAGCGGTAGTTACGATTTTTGGATTGTTGTGGCCGACATAGATGGCCTGAGTGTTCGGCGTTTTCGGTACCCCGCACGGGAAGACTTTCAAGATCAGATCGATCAGTTTCTGCGGATCGATGTGTATGACCAGGCAAAGGTAGGGTTCTTCCGGGCTGGCTTTGATGATGCTGGCACCGATCGGTACTTCGGCGGCATAAACCACCATACGGGATTCGTTATATTCGTAGGATTGCTGTGCCAGCGAAACACGTTTTGCGCCTTGGGCGACGATGCACATCCCCGGCTGACTCATGGTGTGTGTCGTTTCGGCGGTCGTCTTGGTTTCCTTGACCACATGCAGCCCGTATCCTGATAAATCGAAGCGCCCGTCGTGCGGGGCGAATTTGGCAATCAAATTTGCCAGTTTTTTCAAATCACCACTGTCCGGCGGATAGTCGTCATCCCCAGTTTTTGCAAAAGAGACCAGGTTTTCATTGAACTGGAGCATGATTCCTCGTCTTGCTCTCGGCGATTCTATCATCGTTCATTGATGAGCCCTCGGCTTCAAGAGGGTCGAGCAGCGCCAGAGTGGACGGCACCCGCAATGCTGCCGGTGCCTTGCAAGGTGCGCGAGGCGATTATCCATGCTGCCGATTGAGTGAGGCCATGTCGATGACGAAACGGTATTTCACGTCGCCTTTGACCGTGCGGTCGTAGGCGGCGTTGACGTCCTTGATCGCGATCGTTTCGATATCGCAGGTAATGTCGTGCTCTCCGCAGAAATCTAGCATTTCCTGCGTTTCCGGCAATCCGCCGATCAGCGACCCGGCCATGGAGCGGCGACGGAAGATGAAAGGAATGCCATCCACGCGGGTCAACGCCTCGACCGCGCCGACGATCACCATGGTGGTGTCGCGTTTCAGCAGAGCCATGTAAGGATCGACGTTATGGCCGACGGGAATGGTGTTGAGCAGGAAATCGAAGCTGTTTTGCGCGGCCTGCATCGCCGCCTCATCCGTCGACAACAGGACTTCATCGGCCCCGAGCTTTTGCGCATCTTCGCCTTTCTTGGGCGAGGTGGTGATCATTACCACATGGGCGCCCATGGCATGAGCGAATTTGACCCCCATATGACCCAGGCCGCCCAGGCCGATGATCCCGACTTTCTGGCCCGGACTGACCTTCCAGTGGCGCAGTGGGGAATAGGTGGTGATGCCGGCGCAGAGCAAGGGCGCGGCGGCGGCTGGGTCGAGATTTTCGGGAACGCGCAGCACGAAGCGTTGATCGACCGTGATCTTGTCGGAATAGCCGCCGAAGGTGAAGGGGTGGGGGGTGCCGCCGATCTTGTCTTCGCCACCGTAGGTTCCGGTAAAGCCGTTTTCGCAATATTGCTCCAGCCCTTCTTCGCAGGCGTCGCAATGGCGGCAGCTGTCGACCAGACAACCGACCCCAACCAGATCGCCGGGCTTGAATGAGCTGACTTGATCGCCCACGGCGCTGACCCGTCCGACGATTTCATGGCCAGGCACGAACGGGTATTGGGTCCAGCCCCATTCGTTGCGGGCCGAATGGATGTCGGAGTGGCAGATACCGCAGTACAGAATGTCGATGACGACGTCTTCCGACCGGGGTTCGCGACGTTCGAAGCTGAACGGTTGCAGTGCGCCGGTGGGGGAGTCGGTAGCATATCCAATGGTTTTCATCATGTTAGGCTCTCCATTAAGTTCTATTTGGGTTGTCGACGTATCTTTGCATCGCGGCCGGGTAACGGTCGCCTTGGATGGTAATTTCTGCAGCGGCCCGCTCGATGTTGGCAAGGTCGGTCGGTGTCAGTTCCAGCGTCGCCCCACCGAGATTTTCCGCTAGTCGGGGTGCTTTGGTCGTGCCGGGGATGGGCACGATCCACGGTTTTTGCGCCAGTAGCCAGGCCAGGGCAACTTGGGCTGGCGTGGCGTTTTTGTCCTGGGCGATGTCGCTGATCAGTGCGACCAGTGCGTGATTGGCCTTGCGGTTGGCTTCCGTAAAACGCGGAATGTTCTTGCGCATGTCGTTGTCGGCAAGGGCGGTGCTCGCGTCGATCTTGCCCGTCAAGAAGCCTCTGCCCAGTGGGGCGAAGGGCACGAAGCCAATGCCCAGTTGTTCCAGTGTCGGTAGGATTTGTTGTTCCGGTTCGCGCCAGAACAGCGAATATTCGCTTTGTAGGGCGGTGACTGGTTGCACGGCATGGGCTTTGCGGATGGTCGATACGCTCGCTTCCGACAGGCCGAAATGCTGGACTTTGCCTTCGGCGATGAGGTCTTTCACCGTTCCGGCCACATCTTCGATCGGCACGGATGGATCGACGCGGTGCTGATAAAACAGATCGATGCGGTCGGTGCGCAGACGTTGCAAAGAGGCTTCGGCGACCTGTCGGATGCGTTCCGGGCGGCTGTCCAGTCCTTTGGCCGTCATGCCGTCCTGAAAACCGAATTTGGTGGCGATCACCACCTGATCGCGGATGGGTTGGAGCGCCTCGCCCACAATGTCTTCGTTGGTGAAGGGGCCGTAGGCTTCTGCCGTGTCGAAGAATGTCACCCCCAGTTCGACGGCGTGGCGAATGAGCTGAATGGCTTCTTCTCGACTGATACCCGATCCGTAGCCGAAATTCAGCCCCATACAGCCAAAACCAAGTGCGGAAACCTCCAGTCCACTATGACCCAAGATACGTTTTTGCATGGTCTTCCTCCGTTTGCAATGCAGGCTGCTTGACTGTCGAGGTGGGCTTTCATGATAAATTTTTGGAGGGAAATAGCTTGCCTAAAGCTACAAACATTATGCCTATCCCTACTTAATCACTCATGCCATTTCGCAGTTTGGTCTTGATATTTGCAATGTTTTTTACGGGATGACTTTTTATTTGTATGATAAGTAACAATAGCTTATATTTAATAAGATCAGTATCAATAATGTAATTCAATAGGATCGTGTAAAAAATCAGTAGAAATAGGCAAATTCAGATTTGCCAAAAACTGCAGGATCGTGGGAGGTGCTGACAACCGTGCTACGGTCAGCAGGTGGGTATCGATGCCGATGTTGACGGCTTCTGCGTGTTCCCTACACGCCAGGGTCGAATGTACCACCAGCGGAATAAAGAGGCCGGAAGATCATCCGACATTTCGGGTGGATGGCTGAAATTAAGCCGCGTTGCTGCACCGTATCGGAAATTGAAAGCGGGTTCTATAAGCTTTCCCGCGGCCACTACAAGGTGAAGGGTGATGTTGATTCAGGGCTGCGGTTTCAGCAACGCTAACCGCACGCCTTCGGGATCATGAGCGATCACGGTCAGATACGCTCTTGCAGGTTGATCTGGCTCCGAACGGCCTTGCTCCCAATCCCGTAGCGTCCCTAACGGTACGTGATACCGCGCTGCAAACTCTTCCTGCGTCAAGCCCAAGGCGCGGCGCATGGTTTTCACGCGCGGTACGCGTCGCGCTTTGCTAAATTCCGCCTCTGTCATGGGCCGTGCATCGGGGTCGGTCTGTGCCGCCGCCTCAATCTCTGCGTCTGTCATTGAACGCATCGGTGTATCGGGAAACGGGCGCTCGCGTCCGTCTTTCAGCATTTCCGTCACCGTCCCATCAGGGCGCATTTTCGCGGTAATAGTTGTCTTGCTCATGGCGTTCCGCTCGTCGGGCTGAAATCAACCGGATACGCTCGCCGCGCTCGGTATAGGTCACATGGAGCAGGGCATCTTCGCACCGCCCCAGTAGATTGATACGTTCCTCGCCGTAGTCCTCGCGGTCGTCAATCCACTCCAGCGCAAACGGATCGCGGAACGCCAATACTGCCAGCGAAAACGCCACCCCATGCCTGCGCCAATTCAACGCCGCTTTCTCATCATCCCATTCAAAAACAGCATCTTGCATGAAATCTACTGATTGCCCGTAGTTCTGTCAAGTGCAGAGTAGCGCTTGCATCCCGCTCCGACAAGCCATGACAAGAAATCTTATCTCGTCAGAATTTATGTAGTGCAACACGGAATGGGGCTTGCGTGTCTTCACCGACAAGGCCACAGGGGCGTACATCCAGCATCCTGAATTGGCAGAGTGTCTCAAAGTGCTTGGCAAGGTGATACACTGATCACCTGGAAACTTGATTGGTTGAGCCGCTTTGCGGGATTGGATCGGCCTGCTGGATGACTTGAAATCATGGGGCGTGAAGATGGACCGCAAACCCAATGCGCATTCGCTCAACGGGTCACGGCGAACGCTGTATCGAACATTGTGGGACTAACTGTTGCCGTACTTCACCGTATTAACCGTATTTGGATCAGGACAAACATGCTGTATAACACTACTGTTATGGAGTTATACAGAAACCGTATAATTGTTTAAAACTTAAAAGGAACATAATAATGCCAGCCTCAATAGCAAAAAATGCCCAAGAAGGAACAAGGTCTGAATATCTTGCACAATATGCACTTTCTTGTTTTGGAACTGCGGTGCCAGTTCCACACCCTGAAGATTCGGGTATTGACCTATACTGTACCTTGGGCCACAGACTTGGCTGTAGGTTTTTAGTAGAAAATCAATACCTAGTACAGGTAAAAAGCACGAATGACCCAATATGCTATTCAGGAAAAGATGAAGTCAAGTGGCTGTTGTCCCACAAGTATCCATTCTTGATATGTGTGGTAGCGAAGAAAAGCGCAAAAATAGAAATATATCAGACTATGGCTTTATCAACTCTTTCAGCAAAAGAGAGTGTAAAAAACATTAATCTTTACCCAGAGGTATGTTCATCGGGTAAGTATTTCCCGCAAGATATAGATAAAGAGAGTATTGATATATATTTAGGAGAGCCTATCGTAAGGTTTGCGGTAACGGATTTATCAGAAAAAACCTTTATAGAAGACATTACTACTACGTTGCGCTCCTGGCAGGGCTGTTCAATGCTTCTCAACTGATGCATTCTACGGATTTTTCAGATCATGGGATGCACTGATGCTCTTGCCGACCTTTCTCGCCGCGATACCCGATCATCGCCGTCCCCAAGGTCGG
>Ga0116181_1000792_pt1 | contig 28529 bp, 23 predicted proteins | sample AD_UKC075_MetaG_FD_89752 | JGI IMG/M metagenome (GOLD analysis project Ga0116181, IMG submission 89752) | Active sludge microbial communities of municipal wastewater-treating anaerobic digesters from USA - AD_UKC075_MetaG | ecosystem: Engineered > Bioreactor > Anaerobic > Digestate | place: USA... | reverse complement strand
TTTTCGTTCAGAAATATCCTCGTGCCGGAAAGTTTTAATAACAATTACCGCGATCAGGCGATTGCAATACATCGCCCGTCAGCGCAAAAGACAGATTATTAATATAAAAAAAGAGGAGACTTTTTACGTCTCCTCGCTTGGTTTGCAAAACCATTTAAAAAATAAATGGTCGGAGCGGCGAGATTTGAACTCGCGACCTCTACCACCCCAAGGTAGCGCGCTAGCCAAGCTGCGCCACGCCCCGACACGGCTATTATAGCAAATAATCTTGTGGAGGGCAAGGGGTCTGAGAGTTTTTTCTGACCCTTTCTGACCCTTTCTGACCCTTTTCTGACCCGTCTGGCGCGTCGGCGGGAGCTGGCGGGTCTTTGAACCCTTTCTGTCTCCAACTTTCTATGCCGTTCGCTTTTTTAAGGGTTAATCGGAAATATTTAGCTGTCGGCTATATCGCTAGGGAAGAGAAGATTGCTGTAGCAGCGCTCTGCAGAGTGCCTTATTGAGTTCAGTAACCAAAAAATGGCTTTTTCCGCTAAATTAGTTACCGAGAAAGCTTGTGAACTATCTAATTAAGCTTGAATATCATTTACACCCCATTTTCCGACCGTCGTTTTGTGAACAAAACAATTTTGGATTCGTAAATTTTTGAGACAAAAGCGTCATAGCTGCCTTCAAATAAATTTAGAACCATACAGCGACAAGTTTGACCTATAGTGCTATGAGAATCAACAAACCATCTTGTTGGAAAATGGATGGGTTACACAGATTACTTTACAATTAATTTTTTCAGCAAAGAAATCTTCCCAGTCCCTACGATATTACTGTCTTGGCTTCTAAAGAGCATACTAAAAGGATATTTTAAATTCGAGGAGAAGGATTTTGCAGCAGGAAAGCGAAAAAATATAAGGAGTATATAAATATAGGAGGCATTTTTGCGTTGGAGATTGTTTTAGTGCTTAACAGCGGTAGTTCTTCACTGAAGTACAAGGTCTTTGATATGAGCATGGGGGCAATGCTGGCCTCAGGAGTCATCGAGCGGATTGGCCAGGAAAACGCTTGGGTCAATCACAAAGTAAACGAGCGGGAACCAGTACGCGGGGAGGACAACATCCCTGATCATAAAACTGCGTTGGAGAAAGTCTTGAAGCTCTTGATGGATGAAAAGAAAGGCGTAATCAAGAGCCTGGATCAAATCACAGCTGTGGGACACAGGGTACTACACGGCAAAGATGTTTACGATAGGGCAGTTGTCATCGACCAGAAAGTAAGGGAACAGTTGGAAGAATTCAGAAGCCTGGGCCCACTACATATGCCGGCAAACCTCATGGGCATTGATGCCTGTCACGAACTGATGGCAGACATTCCCCAAGTGGCGGTCTTCGACACCGCTTTCCATCAAACAATGCCCCAGTACGCATACATGTATTCCCTGCCTTATGAACTGTATCAAAAATACGGGATCCGCAGATACGGCTTCCACGGCATTTCCCATAAATATGTTTCCAGCAGAGCTGCAGAGATTTTAGGCCAGCCCATCCAGCATCTAAAGCTGATCACACTGCATTTGGGCAATGGCTGCAGCATCGCTGCTGTCCAAAATGGCCACTGCATGGACACCACCATGGGCTTTACACCTCTTGAAGGCCTCACCATGGGCACCCGCTGTGGGGATTTGGATCCGGCTGTAGTTCCTGTCTTATGCGAAAAACTGGGCAAGACACCTCAGCAGATAGATGAGCTTTTGAATAAAGAGTCAGGTCTTTTGGGGGTCAGCGGCGTGGGCAGCGATATGAGGGACATCGAAGCTGCAAGGCTGCGGGGCAATCCCAGAGCTCAGCTTGCTTTTGAGATATTCTGTTATCGGGTTGTGAAATACATCGGCGCTTACATGGCAGTGATGGGAGGGGTAGACGGGATCATCTTTACCGCAGGAATCGGGGAAAACATGCCAAAGGTGCGAAGCAGCGTCTGCCAGTGGCTAAAACCTTTAGGTTTCCTCATCGACCCTGAGAAAAACGAAAACCTGCCGGGGAAAGAAGGAATTATCAGCAAACCGGAATCAAAAGTTGCAATCATGGTTGTGCCAACAAACGAAGAGCTGATGATTGCGCAAGAGACATATCGTTTAACAAACAAATAGCCGGGGAGGTGCAACCGACCGCAGAAGATTGCCTTTCTCCACCGGCTACTGTAAGCATATCCACCTGGGAAACATTCTATACATGTTATTCTTGTGTAAGCTATGCTTTCAGCTCATTATAGATAACAAAGGGGGATTACAAGTTGAAGAAATACCAAGCGGAACAAATTCGAAATCTTGCACTTGTGGGCCACGGAGGAGTCGGCAAAACCTCGCTTGTGGAAACCCTCCTCTTTAAAACTGGCGGCAGTTCCAGACGGGGTAGGGTAGAGGACGGCAACACTGTCTCTGACTATGATGCTGAAGAGATTAAGCGCCAGATTTCCATTAGCACCAGCATTGTGCCGTGCGAATGGAAAAACCATAAACTGAACATCCTTGACGCCCCTGGCTTCTTCGATTTCGAGGGAGAAGTTAAAGAAGCCCTGCGGGTAGCGGAATTAGCGCTGGTATTGGTCAGCGCCACTGCCGGTGTTGAGGTGGGAACGGAAAAGGTTTGGGACTATGCCGAAGATCTGCCCAAAATGATTTTTGTCAATAAAATGGATCAGGAAAACGCAGATTTCAGCAAGGTTCTCGCCAGCTTGAAGGATAAGTTCGGCACATCAATTGTTGCACTGCAGCTGCCCCTTGGCCAGGAAGCTGATTTTTCAGGGGTAGTTGATCTGATCACTATGAAAGCATACAAATACGAAGGCGGAAAGCGCACAGAGGTTCCAGTGCCAGCAGAGCTGGAAGGGGACATCGAAACCTTGCGCGAGGAGCTCATGGAAGCTGTGGCAGTGACAGACGAAGATCTCCTCGAGCGCTACCTGGGCGGAGAGGACATCGCACCGGAAGAAATTGCCAAGGCTGTGGCTGTGGGCACCAAACAAGGTGATGTGATTCCTGTCTTATGCGGCTCGGCCTCTACAGAGGTTGGGTGCGAAGAGCTTTTGGATGCATTGGTCGCTTACGTGCCCTCTCCATTAGATGCAGGCTGCAAGCCAGACGATCCTTTAGCTGCTCTGGTGTTTAAGACAACCGCAGACCCCTTTGTGGGCAAACTCACCTTCTTCAAGGTCTTCAGCGGCACGCTGCGCTCAGACAGCCATGTGTACAACACCAGCCAGAAAGCTGACGAGCGGATCGGCCAGCTGTTTATCCAAAAAGGCAAAGAGCAGCAGCCCACCTCTGAGATTGTGGCAGGAGATATTGGTGCTGTCGCCAAATTAGCTGTCACTGTAACTGGCGACACCCTTGCAGAAAAAGGTTCTCAAACAGTGCTTCCTGGAATCGATCTTCCCAATCCCGTGCTGACCATGGCCATCGAGCCTAAAGCAAAAGGCGATGAGGATAAAATCGCCGGCGGCCTTGCCAGGCTACTGGAAGAGGATCCAACCATTAAGATGGAGCGCAGGGCTGAAACCAGACAGCTTCTGGTCAGCGGCATGGGCGAGCTGCATCTTGAGATTCTGGTAAGCCGCATGCAGAAAAAATTCGGAGTGCAGGTGGAGCTCACAGATCCTAAAGTCCCTTACAGAGAAACCATTCGCGGCACAGCGAAGGTGGAAGGAAAGCACAAAAAGCAATCAGGCGGCAGAGGCCAGTACGGCCACGTTTGGCTGGAGCTTGAGCCTTTGGCGCCAGGCGAAGAGTTCGAGTTTGTAGATAAGATCTTCGGCGGCGTTGTGCCCAAACAATATGTCCCGGCGGTAGAGAAAGGCGTCCGGGAGACCATGGCGGAAGGAATTTTGGCCGGCTACCCTGTAGTGGACGTTAAGGTCACCCTCTACGACGGTTCATACCACCCTGTGGATTCTTCAGAAATGGCCTTTAAGATCGCAGCCTCCATGGCCTTCAAGAAAGGCTTTATGGATGCAAAACCAATTCTCCTGGAACCCATTATGAATGTAGAGATCAGGGTGCCAGAGGAATTCATGGGAGACATTATCGGCGACATGAACAAAAAGCGGGGCAGGATTTTAGGGATGGAGCCAGAGGGCAAAGTGCAGGTGATCAGAGCCCAGGCACCTCAGGCAGAGATGTTCCGCTACGCCATCGATCTGCGTTCCATGACCCAGGGCCGCGGCTCCTTTACCCTGGAATTTGACCATTACGAAGAAGTACCTGCCCAAATTGCAGAGAAAATCATTGAAGAAGCCAACAAAGAGTAGTGATGAAACCCATTTACCTGTTTTTCGGTGAAGAGCAGTTTTTAATCGAAGAGGAAGTACAGAAGCTGATCACCGAAACACTGCCAGCTGGCAGGAATGCCTTTAATTACCAGGTCTATTTGGCAGCAGAAAGCAAAGGCAGGGAAGTGAGAGGCGCTGTCCTCACCCCTGCCTTTGGCAGCGGACAGAAGGTAGTCTTGGTACGCCATTTTCACCTTTGGAAAAAAGAAGACCAAGAAGAGCTTCTGCCCCTTTTAGACAGCTGGCCTCCACAATCAACCTTGATCCTCTGGGCAGAGAAAATCGACCAGCGGACCCGCGTTTATCAGCAAATCAAAAAGGCGGGGAAGGTCCAGGAATTTCCCAGGCTCTCAGGGAAAGACCTTTCCAGCTGGCTGAGGCAGCACGCCAGGACAAAATACCACCTCAAGCTTTCAGCAGAGGTCGAAGCTATTTTGTTGAGGCTGATGGGAAACGATCTGCGCCTTTTGGATCAAGAACTGGCGAAACTCGCAACCTATCTGGGACCGGAAAATTCACAGCCAACCCAAAAAGATCTCGAGGTCATCAGCTGGCAGGCAGATGAGCTGGACATTTTCAGCCTGGTAGACGCCATCGGCAAAAGGCAGACCAAGACAGCCCTCACTTTTCTCGAACGCATGCTCTCAGAGGGCGCAGAACCTTTGGGCCTGCTTGCCATGATAACAAGACAGATGCGCAACATTTTCAGGATCAAGGCTTTGGCCGGCAACAGACAGAGGCTGCGAGAGCTGGGCCTTCATCCCTACGAGCTGAAAAAATGCGAGCAGCAGGCACAAGGCTTTCGGTGGCAGGCCAGGGAAGATATTTTCAAAGCCCTCTTTGAGGCAGATTCAGCCTTGAAGAGAAGCCAAGATGCTAATTTTGTACTGGAAAAGCTCGTGTTAGAGCTTTGCAAATAACACAAAGGGAGAGCAGAATGAAAACCATCTACGAGCCTGGAAAACATATCCCCATCGTTGATGAAGCAGATGTTTGTGTCCTAGGCGGAAGCTGCACTGGAGTTTTTGCTGCAGTGCGGGCGGCAAGACTCGGCGCCAAGGTTGTGATTATCGAGAAGCAGAACTGCTTCGGTGGGGTTGCAACTTTAGGCCTGGTTAACATCTGGCACAGCCTGTACGACGCTGAATTTAAAAAGCAGATCATTTCCGGGCTCACAGAAGAAGTTGTGGAGCGCCTGGAAAAGCGCTCTGCAGTGCGGAAAAATTCAAACTCACCATCCAGTGCTTTCAATTTAAACACAGAAGAACTTAAAATCGAACTGGATCAATTGATCACAGAAAGCAAAGTAAAGCCCTACCTCCACTCCTTCTACGCAGCGCCTGTGGTTGAGGGGGACAGGGTTAAAGCTGTGATCATTGAGAATAAATCAGGACGGCAGGCAATTGCAGCCAAAGTGTTCATCGATGCCACAGGCGACGGCGACCTGTGCTATCACCTCGGCCTTGAGCACTTTTATGCAGAAGCAATCCAGCCGCCCACCTCTTGCGCAAAACTTTATTACGGCGAGAAGCTGCACGGCTTTGGCTGGCAGAAGGCCATAGCAGAGAAGGGGGAAGAGTTCGGCCTCGCTGAAGATTGGGGCTGGCGCACCTTCGTGCCGGGTATGCCCAATACCTTCATGCACGCTGAAACCCACGTTTTCAATGTGGACTGCGCTGATGCATCGCAGCTTACCTACAGCGAAATTGAAGGCAGGAGGCAAGTACGGGCTCTTATGGATCTGGCGCGGAAATACGGCCCGGAGGATGTCTTGGCTCTTGTCAGCCTGCCTGCTGCCATCGGCATTAGGGAGACAAGACATATCAAAGCAGAGTATCAGCTCACTGAAAGGGATCTCCTCAGCGGGACCAAATTCCACGATGCTGTTGCCTACGGCAGTTATCGCGTGGATATTCACCACGCAGACTGCAAGGGGATCACCTTTAAGTACTTGGACGGCACCCAGGAGGTGATCCGCCACGGAAAAAAGGCAGTCAGCAGGTGGCGGGAAGAGACGGCTGACAGCCCAACCTACTACCAGATCCCCTATCGCTGTTTGGTTCCCCCAAAATTCGAAAACGTCCTCTTCTGCGGCCGGATGATCGATGCAGATCCTGGCGCTTTCGGAGCCGTAAGGGTAATGGTAAACTTAAATCAGTTGGGAGAAGCGGCAGGAGTGGCAGCCTTTTTGGCTTTGGATTCAGCTCTTCCTGTGGCGGAGATTTCAACGCAAAAGCTGAGAGAGGTCATGGCAAAGGGCGGCTCGATAATTTTCGACTGAAACAAAGCTGCTTTTTTGGCATTGAACTATTGTATCAGAAGTGTAGTGGGAGAGAATACCTTGAAAGAGAAATGGCAAAGACAGCTACAGAATTCCAAAAGGATTGTAGTGAAGGTAGGCACCAGCACCATCACGCATCCTTCTGGAAAGTTAAATTTGGAGAGAATCGCAACACTGGTCCGGGAAATTGTTGCAGCGGCCAAGGGGAGAGAAGTTCTTCTGGTAACCTCAGGGGCTATAGGCATTGGCTCTGCCAGACTTGGCCTGACTCACAAACCAACAACCATCCCTGCCAAACAAGCAGCAGCTGCAGTTGGGCAGGGTCTTTTGATGCAGATTTACGAAAAGTTTTTCACAGAACAGGGAAAGATCGTGGCCCAGATCCTGCTTACCCGGGCGGATCTGGGGGACAGACAGCGCTATCTAAACGCGAAAAACGCCCTGGACACTCTGTTCAGTTATGAGGTAATCCCTATTGTCAATGAAAACGACACAGTGGCAGTGGACGAGATCAAGATCGGCGATAACGATACACTGGCAGCCAACATCACAGCTCTAATCGGCGCAGACCTGCTTGTGATCCTCTCTGACGTAGAAGGGCTTTACACAGCAGATCCCAGGCTGGATCCAGCAGCAAAGAAAATCGATGTCATCGAGGAGATCACCCCTGAGATAGAACAGCTGGCAGGACAAGCAGGCAGCACCTTTGGCACTGGCGGCATGCAGACCAAGCTCGCAGCTGCGCGCATTGCCACCAAAAGCGGCGCTGCCATGGCAATCGTCCACGGCGGCAGGGAGGGGAATCTTGCCAAGGTTCTTTCCGGCCAGTGCCCAGGGACCATTTTCCTCCCCCAGGAGCCTTTGGCTGGCCGCAAAATGTGGCTTGCTTTCAATCCGCCGGTCTGCGGCAAAGTCATTGTGGATGAGGGAGCTGAAGACGCTCTGCGCGAACGCGGCAAAAGCCTTCTGCCCTCAGGAATTGTTGGCTGTGAAGGGGAGTTTTCTGCCGGGGATCTGGTGTCCATCTGCGGATCTGCCGGGAGAGAGTTCGCAAGGGGCTTGGTCAATTACGACGCTTCTGAACTGAAGAAAATCAAAGGCTTGAAATCCAACCAGATCGAAGCTGTCTTGGGCTATCGCGGTTACGACGAAGCCATTCACCGCGATAATCTGGTGCTACTTTAGGCAAAGGTGGGATTCAAATGACTGAGGATTTGAGAAGGCAGGTTCTCGCGGCCAAAGAGGCAGCGAGAAAGCTGCGTGTATTGTCCAGCAGCAAAAAAAACGCAGCCCTGCTGGCTATGGCAAAGGCTTTGCGAGAGCGTGCTGACGAGGTCCTCGCTGCCAACAGAGAAGATCTAGACCAAGGCAGAGAGCGGGGGCTGAGCAAGGCCCTTTTAGACAGATTGGCCTTAAACCAAGATCGTGTGGAAGGCTTGGCCAAGGGACTTGAAGAGGTGGCTGCCCTCCCTGACCCTGTAGGGGAAGTTGAGGGGATGTGGAAGCGGCCCAATGACCTGCAGGTTGGCCTCGTCCGGGTGCCCCTTGGTGTGGTGGCCATGATTTATGAAGCGCGGCCTAATGTTACTGCAGATGCAGCAGGGCTCTGCCTCAAAGCTGGAAACAGCGTGGTTCTGCGGGGAGGTTCAGAGGCTATCCGCTCCAATATTGCCATCGGCAACGTGATCTGCGATGCCATTGCCGAAGTTGGCTTGCCTAAAGAAGCCGTTTGCGTGGTGCAGAATACAGACCGCAAACTTGTCCGGGAGCTAATCCGCATGCACGATGCCATAGATGTGGTGATTCCCAGGGGAGGAGCAGGCCTCATCCGCACCGTGGTGGAAGAGGCAACTGTGCCTGTGATCGAAACAGGAGTTGGCAACTGCCATACTTACGTGGACAAAGCAGCAGACCTCCAAATGGCTTTGGAGATAGCCATAAACGCCAAAATCCAGCGGCCTGGAGTCTGCAATGCCATGGAAACCCTGCTGGTTCATGGAGAAATAGCAGAAGCTTTTCTGCCTAAACTCGCTGAACAGCTGCTGGATAAAGTTGAGCTGCGGGGCTGTCCTGAGACTTGCCGGTTGATTCCCCAGGCAAAGCCAGCAACTGAAGAAGATTGGGCCACAGAGTATTTGGACTATATTTTGGCGATCAGGGTAGTGCCTTCTTTTGCTGATGCTGTGGCTCACATTAACCAGTACTCAACTGGCCACTCTGAGGCTATAGTTACAGAAGACTACTCAGCTGCCAGGAGATTTCTAGAGGAAATCGATGCAGCAGCTGTGTACGTGAATGCTTCAACCAGGTTCACTGACGGCGGCCAGTTTGGCCTAGGAGCTGAAATAGGCATCAGCACGCAAAAACTACATGCCCGGGGTCCGATGGGGCTCAAAGCCCTGACCACAACTAAATTCATAATTTATGGCGAAGGCCAGATACGCAAATAAGGAGAGTTGGGAATGTTAAAGCTGACAGATAACGCGCTTACAGTACTTGAACGACGCTACCTCAAACGCAATAATGAGGGCGAAATTATAGAAACCCCTGAAGAGCTGTTTATGCGTGTGGCAAAAGCCATAGCTCAGGTGGAGGAGAGTTTTGGTACGCCCCAGGAAGAAATAGACCAGCTGGCTCAGACTTTCTATGAGCTTATGTGCAACCTGGATTTTCTTCCCAACTCTCCCACCCTGATGAACGCTGGCCGGGAATTGGGACAGCTTTCTGCCTGTTTTGTGCTGCCTGTGGACGACTCTATGGAGGCCATTTTCGACGCTATCAAATACGCAGCTCTGATCCATAAAAGCGGGGGAGGGACAGGCTTTTCCTTCTCTCGGCTCAGGCCGAAAAACGACATGGTCTCCAGCACAGGCGGTGTGGCAAGCGGACCTGTTTCCTTCATGAAAGTATTCAATTCTGCAACACAGGCTGTGATCCAGGGCGGAAAACGCAGGGGTGCCAATATGGGCGTCTTGCGGGTGGATCACCCTGATATTTTGGAATTCATCAAGGCTAAAACCGACGAGCAAGAGCTGACCAATTTCAACATTTCTGTTGCCCTCACAGACAAGTTCATGGAGGCTTTAGTAAAGGACGAAGAATACGAGCTGGTCAATCCCCGGACAGGGGAGGTGGCAGGAACACTGTCAGCAAAAATGGTCTTCGATCTCATCGTAGAGGGGGCCTGGAAAAACGGCGATCCCGGCGTTGTCTTCATCGATACTGTGAACAAATATAACCCCACACCACAACTTGGAGAGATCGAAGGCACCAACCCCTGCGGCGAGGTGCCCCTTCTGCCCTTTGAAAGCTGTAATCTGGCGTCCCTCAACCTCTCGCGAATGGTAACTGACGACGGCGAAATCGACTGGGACAAGCTGGCCCGCACCACGAGAATTCTGGTGAGGTTTTTAGATAATGTAATTGAAGCGAACCAATACCCCCTGCCCCAAATTGAAAAACAAACCAAACTGAGCCGCAAGATCGGCCTTGGGGTGATGGGCTTTGCTGACATGCTCATTCAGCTGAACATCCCCTACAATTCTGATGAGGCCGTTGCCTTGGCAGAAAAAATCATGTGCTTCATTCAAAAAGAGGGCAGAGAGGCTTCAGTTGAATTAGGGGAAATACGGGGCAGTTTTCCTGCTTTTCCAGAGAGCATCTACGCAGACAAGTATCCTGCCCTGCGCAATGCCACAGTTACCACAGTGGCTCCTACAGGCACCATCAGCATCATTGCAGGCTGCTCATCCGGCATTGAGCCCCTTTTTGCAGTCTGCTACGTGCGCAACGTCCTGGATCAGGACCGGCTGCTGGAGGTACATCCTATCTTTGCCGAGAGGATCCGCCAGTACGGCCTCTACTCCAAAGAGCTGATGGAGAGAGTTGCTGCAGAGGGCTCTATTGCCCACATCGACGAGATCCCGCAGGAACTGAAAAGAATTTTCGTCACAGCCCATGACGTGGACCCGCTGTGGCACGTTAAGATCCAGGCGGCTTTTCAGAAGGGAACAGACAATGCTGTCTCCAAAACAGTTAACCTGCCCAACAGCGCCACAGTTGAAGATGTGCGGGAAGTCTACCACCTCGCTTACCAGACAGGCTGCAAGGGCGTTACAGTCTATCGCGACGGCAGCAGGGAGAGCCAGGTCCTGGAGGTTGCCAAAAAGGACAAACCCAAAGAGGTGCCTTCAGGCAGAAACACCATCCTGCCTCGAAAGCGGCCTCAGGTGACCCACGGCTCAACCTACAGAGTGCAGACAGGCTGCGGCAACGTCTACGTGACAGTAAACTATGACGATGAAGGCCTCTGCGAGGTCTTCACCCAGATCGGCAAAGCAGGCGGCTGCGCTGCAGCTCAGGCGGAAGCCATCAGCAGGCTTGTTTCCCTTGCCCTGAGGGCTGGCGTTAAAGTGGAGGCCATTGCCAAACACCTGCGGGGCATCCGCTGTCCGTCTCCAGCCTGGCAATCTGGCGAGGTAATTTGCTCCTGCCCGGATGCCATCGGCAGGGTCCTTGCCAGTACCATCACCGGACACGACGAGGCTTGCGCTTCAGATGATCTTGAAGACAAGCTCCTCAACTTCCAAGGCGCTTGTCCTGAGTGCGGCTCTCACATGCGGCATGTGGATGGCTGTGCTGTCTGTATAGCCTGCGGGTATTCCCGCTGCAGTTAAGGCATGAAATAGCTTGGAAAGCATCATCAATCAAAAAGCCCTGAGCGACTCCGCTCAGGGCTTTTGCCTTCACAATTAAAAGTTAACGCTAACTCCCAAACTTAAAGCTGACTGCCCTTGGATATTCACAGGATGTGGCTTCTCAGCAGCCTTGATCTCGTGAGCAAAAGGCCCGCCCAAAGAATACTTGAACTGAGTGATCCTTCCGCCCGGCAAATAACTGTACTGTCCTGCGAGGCTCAGGTTCGGGGTGAAGCGAAAGCGGAAACCAAAATTTGCCGTACCTGCCAGCTGGGACCAGCCACTGAGGTTTATGGTTGTGCCTGGGGGATAGACCCTGGAGCCTGCTGCAAAACCTTCATCCCAAAAGCCCGCTTTCTCCAGGGTGTTGGGTGTGTTGAGGAGGTACTTTCCCAGACCAAGGCCGCAAGACACTTCCAAGTGTTCGCCGAGGGGCAGCGTGAAATTCACGCCTCCTGCTATGTTCAACAGGTACCCAGCACCTTTGGGGTCAGCCTCGTTGCTCGTTAAAATGGGATTGTCGAAACTGAGCAGGGAAAAATCGAGGCTTACCCCGAAAGCTTCTGTCCGCCCGAGGGGCAGAGCCAGGGCAAAGCCTAGTGAATTAGGCTTTGCCTCTGCGGAAGCTCTTTGCTCAGCGCTGAAACTGTATACATCTCCCTCGTCGTCTGTGAAGACAGCGTAGAGCCACCTGTCACCACCGCTTGAAACTAAAGGAAGGCTGCCGCTTGGAAGGTAAAAAGAGAGGCTCAAGCCGCCTGATGCGGTCTTTTGCGGCTTGGGAGATCCTACAGTTGCCACTGCCACTGGGGAAGGGGCCGCAGGCTGCGTCAGCTCCTTGTTGACATCAGGCGGCTGAAAGACAAAGATTAAAGACCAGTTTCTCTGGTTTGGCACAGCCAAAGGCTGAAAGCCTGGATGCTGGCCGCTGCCAGTCACCTTGAAATTATCAAAGGATACTTCAAAAGGCGTCCTGTCCCCTGCACCTGCTGTAAGGCCCACCTGGAGGTTTCTGGGGGTAGAGCTGCTTTTCTTTGTGAGAAGCCTTTCATTGCAGTAAAAGGAAAGAGCACTTTTTTCCACAACTACCTTCAGTTTATTCTGACTGCGGTAGAGGTCTAGCCTTCCCTCAGCGAGGGTTTCCCTGCGGCCGGACCGATAGCGGTAAACCTGGTAGCTGCGCCGGACGGGGTTCACCTGGAACAGGAAGAAATTGTTCCAATCTGTGAAATTGAAAATGAGCCCCGCTTCGCCTTGCTTTGCGATCTCGAGGTCCAGCTCCGTTTCCACTGTATAGCTGTCTGTATTGATGCTGGTCGGGGCAAGGAAGCCGTATGCAGAATATCTATTGTATATCCTGATGCGGTAGGTGCCGTTGTGGTAATTCGCGCTGACTTCCCGGAAATTGCCGGCACTCCAGCCGCTTTTGCTGTTGGAAAAGTCATCAAAAAAGATTGTTCCTCCAGTTGTAGGCGGCCGGTACCCTTTGGGAAGGTTGATTTGGAAGTTGTCAAAGGCGAACTCCACAGGAGTTTTGCTCCCAGAGGCAATCCAGATTCCAGCTTCTGCAGCAGTTTCCCTGAAAGAGATCGCTGCCTGCCTCTGGTAGCGGTCATTTAAATAGATCTCCACCTGACTGCCCCGCTTGCGGAGGAGCAGTTTGTTTTTCCCTTTGGCATTGAGATCTGAGGTTTTCGTGTCTCCGATTATGCTGGTTCGGCGATTATTCTTATACTGTAAAAGGCGGTATGTTCTATTTTGCGGCTCAACCTCCAAGACGAAAAAGTTATTCCAGTCCTGAAAGTTGAAGACCAATCCTGCCCTGCCTTCTTTTTTCAGGTTTTCAAGCTCAAGCTGGACGCTGTAGTTTCCTTGGGGGATGGTTACAGGGGCCAGAAACTTGAGCTCCTGGTTTTTTTTGTCCACTTTAATTTCCAAAACGCCTTTTTTAACCCTCGTTCTGGTTTTATCGTATGACCCCCAGTTTACTTCCCTGTCAAAAGTATTGCGGTAGTAGATTTCCTCTTCTGCTGGCGCTGGAATAGGCCTGTGCTTGGGCGGCTCTGGTTCAGAGGCAAAGGTTGCCAGCCAAATCTGACTGCGGCCTTGGCTGTCTTTTTTCGTGAAAAAGTGAGCCTCCTTTCCATACCAGCCGGCAAGGTCTACGTCACCAGAAGCAATCATCAGTCTCTTGCCTGCCTCATTTTGAATCCACAGGCTGGATAGATTAGAGCTTTTATCGCAAAAGGCAAGTGTTCGGTTATCGTCAGACCAAAGGTGGTCTGTGATCTGTGAGTGGCCTGTTAGGCTCAAAAGCAGCTTTTCCCTGCCGTTTTCGTCCACTGAGCAAAGCTGGGGATAACCCCAAAGGGGCTTTTTGGCAAAGGTAATGACTCCATCCCTGCGCCAGGCGAGACTGGTTACTGTGAAAAGAGTTTCGGTAATTATTTTCTTGCTGCTTTTTGTTCTCAGATCCTGATCATGTAGATCACGGCTCTTTTTGTAGACCAGCTTTGTACCCTGAACGTGGAAGGCGAAGAGCTCAACGTCTGCGAGCAGCTTTTGCACTTTTCCATCCAAGCCAACCACAGTCAAAGTGCCTGGATTGCCAGCCCGGGAGCTTTCGATAAAAGCAACTCCACTTCCTGTGGGAACCCACTGGAGGTGGTGAGGTTTTCCGTAAGTTTCGTAGATTTTTCTTGCAGGCTGGGCGGTGCCGCCAGTTACGGAGAAAGGTTTGAGGTAAAGGGAAGTTTTGCCGTTTTGCTCCTGTAAGAAGGCGATCATTTTGTTTCCCGGCGCCAAAACAGGCTGGAGCATTTTCCCCTGCTCGAAGGTGATCTGCTTCACCTCCAAAGCGTGGACTATTTGGGAAATGGCGAGAAGGAGTAGGAAGAGAACAAGTTTCCTTCGCATAAAATCACATCCTGCTTTATAAACTGGTTTCTATTTCCAGTATATCAGCAAAAAGTTTCCATTAGAAGTGGAAAAAACTGGAAATTATTGGTCCAGCCTGAAAAATCTGCAGGAGAAAAGCCCTGTTCAAGCATGTTCTCCGCAAAAAAATTCCCTCCAGGCTTGACAATACAGTTTTTTTGTAGGAGAATAGAGAAAATAGAAGGCGTTGCGTAGAGGCGCAGCTACCAAGAGTAGGCTGAGCAAGTCAGGGACCTGACAGTGCGCTCAGTTGAAAGGGGTCGCTGCCGAAGTTTCAGTACAGGTCCCGGTACTGGAGCTGGTTGGACGGTTAATAGCCGGCCGACTGTCATGCAAGATGCAAGTACTTGCATGGAGCGCTACCTTGCCGATTTCTGCTATCTTGGGTTGGCGAGGTGCGCCAACCCTTCAATTTTTTAAAATGGAGGCATAGCTGTGGAACGGATTACTGTTGCCGTGGTGGGAGCATTAGGCAAAATGGGGCAGGAGACAGTGCGCGCGATCCAGGGCGCCGACGATATGGAGCTTGTCGGGGCGGTGGATCTGTTTAGCCAAGGAGAGGTAGTGGCAGACGGCAAAGTGAAGGTGGAGCAGGATTTGGCCAAGATGCTTGCAGAGAAAAAACCTCAGGTTGTGGTTGATTTCACCCGGCCTCAAGACGTATTTGCCAACGTTAAAATTATCCTGGAGCATAAAATAAGGCCGGTTGTTGGCACTACAGGCCTGGATCCGGAGCAGATCGCGCAGCTGGACGCGTTGGCCCGCAAACAGGGAATCGGGGGCTTAATTGCGCCAAACTTTGCCATCGGTGCTGTGCTGATGATGGAATTTGCCAAGCAAGCAGGCCGCCATTTCCCTGCAGTGGAGATCATAGAGCTCCACCATGACAAAAAGATCGATGCACCATCTGGTACTGCCATCAAAACTGCAGAGATGATTGTGGAGGGCAGAGCAGAACCCCGGAGCTCTACTGCAGAAGAGCTGGAAAAGATCAAAGGCGTCCGGGGGGGGGAACTCTCTGGCATCCACATCCACAGCGTGAGAATGCCGGGCTTTGTGGCCAGCCAGGAAGTGATCTTCGGCCTGCCTGGCCAGACTTTAACCATCCGCCACGACTCCATCGACAGGTCTTCTTTCATGCCTGGGGTGCTTCTGGGGATCAGAAAAGTCCTGACAGCTGAGGGAATTGTATACGGCCTGGAACATTTCCTCTAAAGGCACCTCTTGTGGGCTGAAATCATATATTACAACAGGATCAGCCCATAAAGGGAGGCGGATGCGATGAACATTGAAGAGCTAAAAATCGCAGTGGTAGGCGGCGATGCGAGGGAAAAGATCCTGGTTCAAGCCTTAATCGAGGCAGGAGGGCAGCTTTTGCTTGTGGGTTATCCCCAAACCCAGGGCGCAACTGCTGTAGATCTCGAAACCGCCCTGAAGGCTGCAGACTGCGTTATTCTTCCCATGAGCAATACAGATCCGGAAGGCTCGGTTGTGGCTGTGCCCACAGGAGAGAAAATCCAGCTTTCTCGGGATCTTTTGAAATTGGCCAAACCCGGCACACCGTTTTTAATCGGAATGGCGAAGCCGAAAGTGAAAGCCTGGGTTCAGGAGGCAGAGCTGAACCTTGTGGAGCTTGGCGAATTAGACGAGCTGGCAATACTCAATGCGGTTCCCACAGCTGAAGGGGCAGTGCAGCTGGCCATGGAAAAGCTCCCCATCACAATTTCCGGCGCAAGCTGTGCAGTTTTGGGATTTGGCAGATGCGGCAGCGCACTCGCTAGGCTCCTATCAGCCATGGGAGCGGAAACCACTGTTGCAGCCAGAAGGCCAAGTCAGCTGGCTTTGGCTAAAACCTGGGGACTTGCCACATGCAGTCTATATGAGCTGGAGGAAAAAATCAGTTCCTTTGAACTAATCTACAACACCATCCCTGCTTTGGTTTTAACTCGAGAGCTGCTGAAAAACACCAGGGAAGATGTGCTCATCATCGACTTGGCGTCTTCTCCTGGGGGCGTAGACTTTACAGCAGCCAAAGAATTGGGCCGGGAAGCCATTTTAGCCCTTGGCCTGCCTGGCAAGGTGGCGCCTGTGACAGCAGGAAAAATTCTGGCAGAAGTGATTCCATCCCTCCTTTTGAGGCTGGTCCAATCCCGGGCTTAGCCCTGGTGGGAGGTGCCAGTATGTTAACGGGCAAGAAAATCGGTTTTGCCCTCACAGGTTCGTTCTGCACTCTGGCCAAAACAATGCCGCAGCTGAAAAAGCTGGTAGACGCAGGCGCACAGGTGACGCCTATTGTTTCCAGCGCTGTTGCCCAGACTGATACCCGCTTTGGCAAAGCTGCAGCTTGGTTGGAAGAGATAAAACAGATCACAGGCCAAGAACCTTGGCAGAGCATTGTAGAGGTGGAACCAATCGGGCCCAAGGCCCTGCTGGATTTGTTGATTATCGCTCCCTGTACAGGAAATACCCTGGCGAAATTGGCACTTGGAATCACAGATTCTGCTGTGCTGATGGCTGCCAAAGCGCAGCTGCGCAACAGCAAGCCAGTCCTAATCGCAATCTCCACAAACGATGCTTTAGGTGCCAATGCAGTCCAGCTGGGAAAGCTTCTCAATCGGCCCAACATTTACTTTGTCCCTTTTTCCCAGGATGACCCAGCCAAAAAAGCAAATTCTCTGGTAGCGCACATGGATTTGCTGTTTGAAAGCGCCTGCTTGGCTCTTTCAGGCCAACAATTACAGCCGGTCCTTCGTTAGGTGGGGACCGCGCCAGAAAGGAGAAAATAAGAATGAAAAAGTATAATGTGGCAGTGTTAGGTGCAACTGGTGCGGTCGGGCAGGAGTTGCTCAGTTTGCTCCAAGAGCGCAACTTCCCGGCAGCAGAAATCAAAACCCTTGCTTCAGCCCGTTCTGCAGGCAAGGAAATTGAGGTTGCAGGCATAAGCTACACAATCGAAGCAGCTACTCCCGAAAGTTTCGCTGACGTAGACATCGCCTTTTTCTGCGCTGGGGGTAGCGTGAGCAAAGAGCTTGCACCTGCGGCTGTTGCCGCTGGTGCTGTGGTAATCGACAACACAAGCGCCTTTCGCATGGATCCTGATGTGCCGCTGGTTGTTCCCGAGGTGAACAAAGAGGCCATCTTTCAGCACAAGGGGATCATTGCCAACCCCAACTGCTCAACGATTATCATGGCGGTTCCCCTGTGGCCTCTGCACAAGGCAGCAGGGATCAAGCGGATCGTGGTCAGCACTTATCAGGCAGTTTCTGGTGCTGGCAAAGAGGGAATGGATGAGCTCCGCGAGCAGGTGGAGGCGAGCTGCAAGGGAGTGGAGGTGGAGCCTAAAGTGCTGCCTGTAGGGAGCCTTCCAAAGCACTACCCCATCGCCTTCAACCTGCTCCCGCATATAGATGTCTTTGATGAGGAAGGTTATACCAAAGAAGAGTGGAAAATGGTGAACGAAACCCACAAAATCATGGATCCGAATATTGCAGTTACTGCCACCACAGTGCGGGTGCCAGTCTACCGCTGCCACAGCGAATCAGTGAACATTGAGCTGGAGCGGCCCTTGAGCCCAGATGAGGCCAGGCAGATCCTCGCAGAAGCACCTGGGGTCAAGGTGCTTGATGATCCTGAGCAAATGCTCTATCCGCAGCCTCTGATGCTGGAGGGAGAAGATGACGTCTACGTGGGCAGGATCCGGAAGGATCTTTCCGTCCCCCACGGGCTCAACCTTTGGATTGTAGGGGATCAGATCCGGAAAGGAGCTGCCCTCAACGCCGTGCAGATCGGCGAGGTCCTTGCGAAAGAAGGTAGAGGAATTTGAAGATTTTAGTACAGAAATTTGGCGGCACCTCTGTGGCAACCCCAGAGGTGCGGGAGCAGGTTGTAGGTCAGATCGCTAAAGCAAAAGAGCAGGGCTACAGTGTAGTGGTTGTTGTTTCAGCCATGGGCCGGACAGGAGATCCCTACGCCACAGATACCTTAATCGGCCTTCTGCGCAGTATTGGGAGAGAAGTTCCGCCTCAGGAACTGGATCTCATCATGTCCTGCGGCGAGCTGATTTCAGCTGCAGTTCTTACCCAGACCCTCAACGTGAACGGCCACGAGGCAACAGCTTTTACTGGAGCGCGGGCAGGGATCATTACAGACGACAATTTCGGCAGCGCCAGGATCCTCAGGGTGGAACCGCAGAAGGTGATCGAGGCGCTGCAGAAAGGCAAGATCGCTGTAGTGGCCGGCTTCCAAGGCCGCACTGAAGACTGGGAGGTCACAACTTTAGGTAGAGGCGGCAGCGATACCACAGCCACAGCTTTAGGTGCAGCTTTGAAGGCGGAACTTGTGGAAATATACACAGACGTAGACGGCATTATGACAGCAGATCCCCGCCTCGTGCCAGACGCCAAGAGCCTGCGTGTGATTACCTACCAGGAAGTACTGGAGATGGCCAACCTGGGAGCGAAGGTGATCCACCCCAGAGCTGTGGAGATCGCCATGAGCGAAAGGATCCCTGTGAAAATCAAATCTACTTTCCTTGATGGGCCGGGAACGCTCATCAGCGACGAAAGCACACCCCAAAGGGGACTGGAAGAAGCAGGCAGGCCTGTAACCGGCATAGCCTACGTTGACGGCGTGGCGCAGATCAAGGTCCGCACCCAGGAAGACTTCAATCACGGCCTGGGCCTTGAGGTTTTCCAAGCCATGGCAGATGCCAACATCAGCGTGGATCTCATCAACGTTTCCCCTGAATTGATCTCCTTTATTGTGGCAGAGAGCCTTGCTGAAAAAGCAGGTATGGCCCTTGAGAAGCTGCCTGTGGAAGTTGAAGTTAACCCTGGATTCGCGAAAATTTCTGCAGTTGGTGTAGGAATGCGCGGCGTCCCTGGAGTAATGGCAAAAGTTGTGGAGGCTTTGACAGAAGCTGATATTCATATTGCCCAGACTACTGATTCCCACACCAGCATTTCCTGCCTGGTGCGGCACGAGGACCTGGCCCGTGCCACCCAAGCGCTGCACAGCAAATTCGGCCTGGGCCAATAAATTAAGGAGGGATTAGACTTGGAGCGCGTAGACTTTGGTCGTCTCCTTACTGCCATGGTCACTCCCATGACCAAAACCGGTGAAGTTGATTATCAAGCAGCGGCGAATTTGGCAAAGAGGCTCGCCAAATCAGGCTCGGATGGGATCGTAGTTTCTGGAACCACAGGGGAGTCGCCTACCCTTTCAAAGTCCGAGAAGGAAAAACTCTTTCACGTAGTTGTGGAAGCGGTTGGGGGTGAGGCAGCGGTTGTCGCAGGCACAGGCTCATACGATACTGCCGCCAGCATCGAGCTGACGGACATCGCCCAGCGCGCCGGCGCAGACGGAATCATGCTGGTGGCCCCATACTACAACAAGCCGCCACAAGAAGGGCTGTATCAGCACTTCCGGGCGATAGCAGAAAGCACTTCCCTGCCTGTGATCATCTACAACATCCCCGGCCGCACAGGCGTGAACATCCTGCCGTCTACCTTGGCACGCCTCGCTGAGATCGAAAACATCGTTGCCGTGAAAGAGGCCAGCGGCGATCTGAACCAGGTAGCTGCAATCCGCAGCCTCTGCCCAGCAGACTTTCTCATCTACAGCGGCGATGACAGCCTCACCCTTCCGATTATGGCTTTAGGCGGGGTTGGGGTGATCAGCGTTGCTGCGCACCTGGTAGGGCGGCGAATGAAGGAAATGATCGAAGCCTTTGCCAGCGGCAAGGTGGAAACAGCAGAACAGATCAACAGAGAGCTGAGCCCTCTGTTTAAAGCCCTCTTTATCACCACAAACCCCATTCCTGTGAAAGCAGCTTTGAACATACTTGGGCAGCGTGTAGGAGGGGTAAGGCTGCCACTTGTGGAACTCTCACCTGAAGAAGAGAAAAAACTTCGCTCTGTTTTGGTGCAAACAGGCCTCATGAACTGAGTTTTAGCCCCGCCTTCGGCGGGGTTATTTTTTTCCATTTTTCTCTTGACAGAGGAAAAAATCGGGGTTATAATATAACCAACGTACTAAGTAATTAATATTTTGGTGGGGTGAGGTTATGAAGCGAAAGATAGTGATGATTGATCAAGACAAGTGCAACGGCTGCGGCCTCTGCGTTGATGCATGTCATGAAGGGGCTATCGAGCTTGTGGACGGCAAAGCGCGCCTGGTAGGTGATGAATACTGCGACGGCTTGGGAGACTGCCTGCCGGCCTGCCCAACAGGCGCCATCACCATAGAAGAGCGGGAGGCGAAGCCTTTCGATGAGGAGCTCGTGAAAAAGAAAATGGCCGAGCGCGCCAAAGCAAAACTCCCTTGCGGCTGTCCCGGCACTTTGAGCAGGACGTTTACTCCAAAAAGCAGCGCCAGGGCACATGTTCCCTCGGAGCTGGGCCAGTGGCCAGTTCAGCTGCATCTTTTGAACCCAGCAGCGTCCTTTTTCCAGGGAGCCCACCTGCTCATTGCTGCAGATTGCGCAGCTTACGCTTACGGCAATTTCCATCAGGATTTCATCAGCGGCCGGATCGTGGCCATTGGTTGTCCGAAGCTGGATGACCTGCAGGCTTATCTGGAAAAGCTTACGGCAATTTTCCTTCATCACGATCTTGCCAGCGTCACTGTGGTCCGGATGGAAGTGCCCTGCTGCGGCGGCATAGTGAGAGCTGTGCGGGCTGCAATGGAAGCAGCAGGCGCAGAGATCCCATATCGGGAAGTTGTCATTGGTACCCAAGGCAATATTGTTTCAGATCAAACTATCTAGGAGGAGATGCAAAATGAGCATGTTTTGTTTCCAGTGTGAACAGACAGTAGGCGGCAAAGGGTGCACAAAGTTCGGGGTTTGCGGCAAGGACCCAGAGGTGGCAGGGCTTCAGGACCTGCTCATCTACCAGCTCAAGGGCATAGGCTTTTACGGAAACGAGCTCCTAGCCCAGGGCAAAGAGGTACCGGAAGGGGCTCGGGACTTCGTTTTCGAAGGCCTGTTTGCTACCCTCACCAACGTGAACTTTGACCATGAGAGGTTCGCAAAGCTGCTGCGCACTTCCCAAGAGGTGAAAGATGAGCTCAAGGAACTTTCGGGCATTACAGACCAAGTGCCGGAGGCAGCCAGTTTCGTTTTGTCCGAGAGCCGTGAAGAGCTGCAAGCTGTAGCCAGCAAAGTTGGAATCAAGGCAGATGGACTCCCTGAAGATCTCCTTTCCCTGCGGGAGATGCTGGTCTACGGCCTTAAAGGCATGGCAGCGTATGCCCACCACGCTAAAGTCTTGGGCTATGAAGATCAAAGGATTGCAAATTTCACCATCAGGGCTTTGGCTGCCCTGACGGATTTGGATAAATCTGCAGAGGAGCTTTTGGATCTCCTCATGGAGCTGGGCAGGACCAACTACCTGTGCATGGAGCTTTTGGACAAAGCGAATACCGGCACCTACGGCAACCCAGAGCCAACAGAGGTGTACTGCGGCAAGAAAAAGGGCCCCTTTATCATCGTCTCAGGCCACGATCTGAAAGATCTGCGGCAGCTTCTGGAGCAGACAGAGGGGAAAGGAATTAACATCTACACCCACGGTGAGATGCTCCCTGCACACGGTTATCCTGAACTGAAGAAGTTCAAGCACTTGGTGGGCAACTACGGAAGCGCCTGGCAGAACCAGCAAAAGGAATTCGACAACATCCCAGGCTGCGTCCTGATGACCACCAACTGCATTCAGCGGCCCCGGCCGTCTTACAGGGATCGGATCTTCACCACAGGTCCGGTTGGTTGGCCTGATGTGGCTCACATCGAGGAGAAGGACGGGAAAAAGGACTTCACACCTGTCATCAAAAAAGCTTTGGAGCTGGGAGGATGGGAGAAAGACGAGCAAGAGGGCACAACCACTGTTGGCTTCGGCCATGCTGCCACTTTATCGCACGCAGGTGCAATTATAGATGCAGTCAAAGGGGGCAAAATCCGGCACTTCTTCCTGGTAGGGGGCTGTGACGGCGCAAGGCCCGGCCGCAGCTACTACACAGAGCTTGCTGAGGCCATACCCGAGGACTGCGTCATCCTGACCCTTGCCTGCGGCAAGTACCGCTTTAACATGAAAGAATTCGGCACAGTGGCAGGACTGCCGAGGCTGTTGGACGTGGGCCAGTGCAACGATGCCTACTCTGCCATCAGGATCGCAACAGCCCTGGCAGAGGCCTTCGAGTGCGGCATCAACGAGCTGCCCCTCACACTGGTCCTTTCCTGGTACGAGCAGAAGGCTGTGGCTATTCTCCTGACCCTCTTGGCCTTGGGCGTCAAAAACATTTACCTCGGCCCGTCGCTGCCTGCCTTTGCTTCAGAGAACGTCTTGTCCATTTTGGTAGAGAAATTTGGCCTCAGGCCAATCTCAACTCCTGAGGAAGATTTAGCTGCCATCTTAAAATGACAATAAAACAAAGGGAGCTGCTACCTGGCAGCTCTCTTTGTTTCTATGGCTCTTTTTCCGATTAACGATGATGGGCTTTGGCGAAGAGCAGGTTCAAAAGGGATGCGTGGCGCAGCTCATCGATTACGATCCCAAAGAGCAGATCCCGAATGGTCTGGTCCGTAGTTGCCACAATTAATTCGCTGTAGAAATCTGCGTCTTCAGTTTCGTCAATTACACCAGCAAAGAGGCCTTCCTCATAGTTTTTCAGCTGCTCATTTTTGGGCGGCCTGAGCTCTTGCCTGCCAGTTGTGATGCTTTGATAGAGATTGGAAAAATTCCGGTAGTGCTCCTCTTCATCCCGGAGAATCTGGCTGATAATTTCCCTGTCCTGCTTTTCTCGTGTCATCTGCAGAAGCTGTCTGTAAAAAATGATTGCCTCGGCCTCTCCCATGATAGCCTTCTGGATACCTGCTGCAAATTCACGGCTACAGGCGAACATGTCCTCCTCTCCCTTCTTGCGCTTCTCTTCAGCTTATGCTGAGGCTGAAGAAAAAGTGTGCGGCCTAGACAGCAGGGCAGGATCGTGTTAAATTATGTTTAGGATAACAAGCAGGAGGGAAGGTACATGGAATTTGCCTTAAAGACCAGAGTTGTGGTTGGAGCTGGGGAACACGAGAAGCTGGGTACATATTTGTCCTGGCGCAGTGCCCTGATTGTGGCCGGCCGTAATGTCCAAGCCACAGGGGCAGTTGAGGCTGTGGAAGCAAGCCTCAAAAAGGCAGGGATCACACCGGTTTCTTTTTGCGAAGCAGCGCCTGATCCCAGTTTGGATTTGGTAGAGAAGGGGACTGCCTTTCTGAAGGAAAATGCGCCCGATGCTGACGGGATCGTTGCCATCGGCGGAGGCAGCGCCATAGATTTGGGCAAAGCTATAGCTGTGATGGCCGCAAATCCCGGGCCGCTGGCCGAATACGAGGGGCCGGAACGTTTTCCCAACCAGCCCCTGCCTGTAGCTGCGCTCCCCACCACAGCCGGCACAGGCAGCGAGGTGACGCCTTCCAGCGTGCTCACAGACACCGAGCGCCAATATAAATTTCTCCTCTGGAGCAAGCGGATCGTTCCTGAGCTTGCAGTTTTAGATCCAACCTTGGCCATGACAGCGCCGCGGAAAGTGCGCCTGGCAGCAGGTTTGGATGCCCTCACCCACGCTGTTGAATCTGTGCTCTCTCGAGCCTCCACAGTCTATACCGAGCCGTTAGCCCTCAAGGCAATTGAGATAATCGGCAGGAAGCTGCCGCAGGTTGTTTTGGGACAAGACGATCCCGGTGCCATGGAGGAGGTTCTGGTGGCAGCCAACCTTGCGGGCCTGGCTTTTTCCCAAACGAGATTGGGTGTGGTTCACGCTTTGGCCCTGCCCCTTTCTGCTAGATTCGGCATTCCCCACGGTCTGGCTGTGGCAGTGTTGCTTCCTCAAGGCTTGAAATTCAACCTCAGCGTTGCGCAGGAAAGATACCAAAAGATCCTTGCTTCTTTCGGCAGGCAAGGAGATCTGGCAGAAGTGATCAGGGATTTCAGCGCAGAACTTGGCGGCCCAACGAAAATGCGACAGCTGGGAGTGACAGCTGAGGAGATTCCGGCCATGGCAAAAGATGCATCTGGAAGCGGACACTTGGCTGTGAATCCTCGCTTTTGCAGTTTAGAAGATCTGGAAGCTATCTATCAGGCAGCATTGTAGGAGGTTTGAAGATGGGGTTGTGGAATCGCTTAAAGGAAGGACTCAGTAAAACCCGCAGGGGACTGGTAGCCCAGCTGGGGACGATTTTGGGCAGAGGCCCAATTGACGAAGAGCTCTACGAAGATCTGGAAGCAATCCTCATTCAGGCTGATGCAGGAGTTGAGGCCAGTTTAGAGCTTGTGGAGAAGCTGCGGGAAGAGGCGAAGGAAAGGAAAATCAAAGAGGCTGAAGAGCTGCTGCCCCTTCTCAAAGAGCTCCTGATCCGGCAGCTTTCAGTGGGAAGCAGGGAGCTGGCAAAAGCTTCAGGCGAGCCGACAGTAGTGATGATCGTGGGTGTAAACGGCGCTGGGAAGACCACCACAGCAGGGAAGCTGGCAGCAAAAGAGGCAAAAGCGGGCAGGAAAGTTCTGCTTGCAGCTGCAGACACCTTCCGCGCCGGAGCTATCGAGCAGCTGAAGATTTGGGCTGAGAGGGCAGGTGCCCAGCTTATTCACCATCAAGAAGGAAGCGATCCTGCTGCTGTGGCTTTCGATGCCATCGCAGCAGCCAAATCCCGCGGCATAGACACAGTCTTTGTGGATACTGCCGGCAGGCTGCAGAACAAAGTGAACTTGATGGCAGAACTGGAGAAGGTAAAAAGGGTCATGGGCAAAGCCCAAGCAGGCGCCCCCCACGAGGTGCTCTTGGTTCTGGACGCCACAACAGGCCAAAACGGTTTGTCCCAGGCTAGGCTCTTCCACCAGGCTGTGGACGTTTCAGGTTTGGTCCTGGCGAAGCTGGACGGCACAGCCAAAGGCGGCATCGTCCTTGCCATCCAAAAGGAGCTGGGTCTGCCTGTGAAGTACATTGGCGTAGGCGAAGGAATAGAAGATCTGAGGCCCTTTGATCCTGAAGAGTTTGTGGAAGCGCTTTTTGAAGAGAGCTGAAAAATGGGTCTGCATGGTGCAGGCCTTTCTCTTTTTTTCTATGCAGCTCTTCAGAGAAGCCAAGATTGTGCCGAAAAATTATAAAAAGAGATGGGGGAGTGGGAGATGATCTGGAAAGAAAAGTACAGAATCGGCGTGTCCATGATCGACAAACAGCATCAGGAACTCTTCCGCAGGGTGGAAGACTTCATTGTCAACCTGCGCTCTTCCGGCAAGTGGGAGGACCGGCAGGAGAAAGTGAAGTCAACCATGGAGTTCATGAAGGAATATGTAGTGGTGCACTTCCGCGCTGAGGAAGAGTATCAGAAGAAGATAAATTACCCAGGCCTTGCAGAGCACCAGAGGATCCATGCTGGTTTCAAGGAAGAGATCAACAATTTTGCCCAAAAGTTTGAAGAGGAGGGGTACCAAGAGGACTTGGTACAGAGCCTTGCCGGGAAGCTGTTGGCTTGGCTCATCAACCACGTTGCATCGGAAGATCAGAAGATCGGCAGCTATGCAAAAAGCCTGGGAGGTGACAGCAATGAAGGCTGAATACGTAAATCCCTTCTATCAGGCAACGATCCAGGTTTTCAAGCTGATGCTTGATTTGGACCTGAAGCGGGTCCTGGAAGCTGACGGAGCAGATAGCCAAGTAATCGTGCAGCTTTCAGTTTCAGGCGATTTGACAGGCACCATTACCTATCATTTTCCTGAAGAAATGGCCCTGAAAATGGTCCAGATCATGAGCGGCATGGAGTTCAACGAGCTGGACAGCTTTGTCACATCAGCATTGGCAGAGATCGCAAATATCATCAGCGGCAATGCCATGAGCAATCTTTTCGAGCGCAACTACAGGTGCGATATCTCTCCACCACAAGTACTGACCTCACCTCCCGAAGGCCTGAACACTGTCCCCACCTTGAGGCTTCCTCTGGAGACCAAATGGGGGACGCTGATTATCAACATCGCTCTCAGAGAAACCCCAAGCTGAGCTTGGGGTTTATTAATTATGGTGCGGCCGGCCTGCGGAAAGGTCGCTTGAACTTCGTCTGAATTTGGTGTAATATTTTTATAAGCCGCGTTCTTTGTTTGGAACTTTTGGCTTATTTTTTTCGCTGGGAGTCGTGAGGGATGAGCCGCATCTTAAAAAAGTTTGGGCAGCTTGTAGGCAGCAATATAGAAAAACAGCCAAAAAGAGCACAAAACCTCTTGAAATTCGGCTACGCATTCAGTGGCTTATATACGAAGTACTGCCATGCAAAACGCTTGCTTCCTTACCAAAGATATTCAGCGGTCGTATGCAATAGCTTAATTCGTTATTCCCTTTCGGATCCTGAAAACTCAGCAGTTGTAAATATATTTTTCCCCTGTGAACTGCTGCATGCCGTGGGTATAAAGCCTGGATTTGTCGAGGGATTTTCCGGCTTCTTAAACGGTGCACACTGTGAACGCTTCTTCATCGATTATATAGAAAACGCAGGCATGCCCAAAACGTTATGTTCCTATCATAAAGCCCTGCTGGGAGCTGCTTTTTCCAAAGTTCTGCCGAAACCGAAGTTTGTAATGTACACCACCATGGCTTGTGATGCAAACTCCATAACTTTTAGGGAGCTGGCCGATTTCTGGAAAATACCGCGGTTTATTGTTGATATTCCGAAAAGCATTGATGAGGATTCTATAAAATATGTAGAAGAACAGCTAAAACAGGCTGTCTCGTTTATTGAAGAGCAGGCAAATAAAAAGTTTGATTATGACAAGCTAAAAGAAGTGATAAGAAGAGAAAACCGCTCCAGGAGGCTTTACAAAGAGTATCTCAAAGATCTTTCGGTAAAGTACATACCTAATAGCGCTACTTCCGAAATGTACAAATTGTTCTTTACCCATGTCCTCAGCGGGACTGAGGAAGCAGAGAAATATTTTGCACTGCTTTTAGCTGATGCTGAAAAGATGGAAAAAAGCAGTGACAGGATCAGGATTCTGTGGTGCCACACCATTCCGTATTGGCAAAAATCAATAAAGGTTTTCAATAACAGTAACAAATATCAGCTTTTGTGTTTGGATTTGAATTTTGATGCAGTAATTGAATTGGATGAAAAGAAGCCTTTGAGCTCCCTGGCGATGAAGCTGTTAAATAATCATATGAATGGTTCAGCACAGCGCAGAGCCGACCGAATACTTCAGATGGCCAAATACCTGAATGCTGATGGGGTGGTTTATTTCAACCATTGGGGCTGCAAGAAAACCCTGGGAGGAGCTGGGATAGCTAAAAAAATCCTTAAAGAAAGGGGATTCCCTGTCCTGGTTTTAGATGGTGATGGCTGCGACAGGGAAAATGTAAATGAGGGGCAGATGAAGACGCGCCTGGAGGCTTTTTTGGAGATCTTGGGGGCAAAAAAATGAAATATGTTTGCAAATATACGCCTGTTGAATTATTGGCAGCCTTTGATCTGAAAGCTGAGTTACTGAATCCTGCCGTTGACAATTACGAAGCAAGCGACCAGCATATACACAGCAACATGTGCAGTTATTCACGCTCGATAGTGGAAGCGAGATTAAGGGACTATAGCGATCCCATAATCTTGACCACATGCTGCGATTCTATTGAAAGAACAGGTGAAGTATTAAAGCATTTGGGGCAGAAAGTTTATATTTTGAATTTGCCTCACACTAATGAAAAATGCTGCAGCAAGCACTTGTATAAAATGGAATTGCTGAAACTGATAAATGTCCTCTCCAAAACGCTGAATAAAGAATTTAATGTGGAAAAGTTCTTCGCGTCTTTCAATGCCGAGGCGGAAGATATTTCAGGTCCATATGTTTCAGTGATGGGGGCGAGGGTTAATTCGGACCTGCTCGAGCTTATTAAAAACGAATCACCCCTTCCCATAAAAAACATTACTTGTACCGGAATCCGTTCAGCAGCAAAACCGCCCCAGACAGACAATACCGACGAGCTTATGAAATGGTATGCAGATACATTATTATCTCAAATACCGTGCATGAAAATGAGCGACATCTCAAAGAGGCGGGATTTGGCTGCAGATCCCAATTTATGTGGAATCATATATAACACTGTGAATTTCTGCGACTTTTACGCCTTCGAATACGCAAGATTGAAATCAACACTGAAGGTTCCCGTTTTGAACGAATTTAAAACGGCGCATTCCCCACCCAATACGGAGTATGGGTGGGGTTAGCCGTTTTGTTGTCCTTGTTGTTCGATGTATTTCTTAATTACTTCAAGTGGCGCTCCGCCGGTTG
>Ga0116181_1000788_pt1 | contig 28697 bp, 32 predicted proteins | sample AD_UKC075_MetaG_FD_89752 | JGI IMG/M metagenome (GOLD analysis project Ga0116181, IMG submission 89752) | Active sludge microbial communities of municipal wastewater-treating anaerobic digesters from USA - AD_UKC075_MetaG | ecosystem: Engineered > Bioreactor > Anaerobic > Digestate | place: USA... | reverse complement strand
CTGACGGCCTCCAGCTTGAACTCCTGCGTGTATTGACCACGCACCTGCTTGTTGCTCATCTCGTAGCTCCTGCCTCTGATTCCATCATCAGCCAAGAACTACGTTTTTCGGGGGCAAGGTCACTCGCATGTCCAGCGTCAGCTTGCGGTAGCCGTAGACCCCGCCACTCTCCAGCCACGCCTGCTTGAGCAGCCCTTGCAGGCGCTCGTCCTCGCGCTGGCGCGTGCTCTTGGGCTCGGCTCGCCAGGCGTAGAACCCGCTCGGGTGTACGGCCATGACCTTGCACAGCATGCGCACGGCATGGTTGCCCGATTCCTGCTCGATGAACGCGTAATTCACCCGGACTGCTTGGCAAGGTACGCGGCGGCCTTATTTAGGATGTCGCGCTCCTCGGTCACGCGCCGCAACTCGGCCTTCAGACGCCGCACCTCCTCGGACTGGATGACCTGCGCCTGCCGTTCAGCAGCGGGCAGCCGCCGCTCCTTGATCCACTCGTAAAGGCTGTGCTGGCTGACCCCCAGCCGCGCGGCCACATCGGCCACCCGGTAGCCCTTCTCCACGACCTGGCCGACCGCCCCGACCTTGAACTCTTGCGTGTACCGCTTCGTGCTCATCGCACCTCCTGTTTTGCCTGAAGTTTGAGGCACGCAGGTGTCTACGGTTTCCGGGGCGATTCAGCCGCTCGTGGCGGGCCGGATGCAGTCGGTTCCCGGCAAGGGACGCGTTCGGGAGTCCGCGTGCCCCGCCTTGTGCTGGAGGACGGGCCGGCTGTGTGACCGCGCCGCTGCGTGGCTCACCTCGTTAACATCATGAGAAATGAAACAGACTTCCCACAGGTCGGTTGATGGGCGCTCGCTCGGCGCCTCCAGGCGGTGGCTGCCGGTCAGATGTCAGTCGAAGCGGCAGTCCTGACGCTGGCCAACTGCGCCGACGAGCCGATCCACGTGCCGGCCGCGATTCAGCCGCACGGCGCGCTGCTCGCGCTGCGGGCCGGCCGTCTGGCGTGCTGGAGCGAGAACGCGTTGCAGCGCCTGGGCTGCCGCTGCGAGCCCGGCCTGCGCCCGGCCGAACTGGGCCTGCCAGCGTCCGTGCTGAAGACCGTCGAGCGGCTGATGCTCGAGGCCGCCGAGCAGGACGGTCTGGCCAGCGCTGCGGTGATGTGCCTGGAAGACGAGGTCTTCGATCTGGTGGTGCACCAGCACGCCGGTCACATGTTGCTCGAATTCGAGCAGCGCAGCGCCGCCAATGACGACGTCAGCGCCTTCGCGCTGATGGCGCATCGCGCGATGGAGCGCCTGAAGAAGGCGCCTGACATTCCGGCCCTGCTCAGCCGTCTGGTCAACGAGGTGCGCGCGCTCACCGGCTTCGACCGGGTCATGGCCTACCGCTTCCGCCATGACCTGAGCGGCGACGTGGTGGCCGAGGCGGTGCGCGACGACCTGATGCCCTACCTCGGCCGGCGCTATCCGGCCAGCGACATCCCGGCCCAGGCGCGGCAACTGTACGTGCTGAACTCCCTGCGGCTGATTGCCGACGTCGGGTACCAGCCGGTGCCCCTGGTCGTTCAGGACGGTGACGCCCCGCTGGACCTGACGCATGCGGTGCTGCGCAGCGTCTCGCCGATCCACGTCGAGTACCTGCAGAACATGGGCGTGGGCGCGTCGATGAGCGTGTCCATCGTGGTCGCGGGCGAGCTGTGGGGCATGGTGGCCTGCCACCACATGGCGCCGCGCCAGGTGCCCTACTCGGTGCGTATGAGCTGCGACGTGCTGGCCCAGGTGGTCTCGGCCTCGGTGCAGACCCTTCAATCGCGCGAGCAGGTCGGCCGTCGTGCCGACGCGGCCGCCCTGGTCGCGGCGCTGGCCGCCGACCTGAGTCACGCCGACGACCTGCTGCCGGCGCTGGCGGCCCACGCCCCAGCGCTGCGCCGGGTGTTCGAGGCCGATGCGCTGGTGCTCGCCCAGGGCCCGCGCCTGCGGGTGGTGGGCGACCCGGCGCCGCCCCTGCCGGTGGCCCAGGCGATGCTGGACACGCTGGCGTTCCGCGCGACCTCGGTGCTGGCGATCGACGACGTGGCCAGCTGGCCCGCCGAGCTGCAGCCGCGGCTCGACGGCTGGGTCGGCGCCCTGCTGCTGCCGGTCGATCAGGTCACGCAGAGCCGCCTGCTGCTGCTGCGCCGCGAGCAGGTGCACACCGTGCGCTGGGGCGGACAGCCGGAGAAGCTGGTGCGCATCGGGCCGCTGGGCCCGCGCCTCACGCCGCGCGGTTCGTTCGCCGAATGGCGCGAGACGGTGCGCGGCCGCAGCGTGCCCTGGGATGCGCTGGTCCTCCACTTCGCCACCGAGCTGTTCAACCAGGTCCAGCGGGCCAGCCTGGTGCGCCATGCCGAGACCGAGTCGGCCCGCCAGCAGCTGCTGGCGATCCTCGGCCACGATCTGCGCGATCCCCTTCAGGCCATCCACATGGTGGCCGGCCTGTTGCGCCAGGATGACCAGGTGCCCCGACTGGTCAGCCGGCTCGAAGCGTCCAGCCGCCGCATGCAGCGGCTGATCTCGCAGGTGCTCGACTTCAGCCGCGTGGATGCCGGCCTGCAACTGGGCAGCGTGCGCGAGCCTGTCGACCTCGTGGCGCTGATCGAGGATCTGGCCGAGGAGTCGCGGCTGGGCCATCCGGATGTCCCGTTGCTGCTGGGCCTGGGCGCGCACCGCCCGGCGCGCGTGCTGGGTGATCCCGGCCGCCTCGCCCAGCTGGTCGGCAACCTGCTGGGCAACGCCCGCCACCACGGCCGGCAGGGCACGCCGGTGGAGCTGGTGCTGAGCACCGACGCCACGACGCCGAAGGTCTGGCGCCTGGCCGTGCGCAACGTGGCGCCGCCCATCGAGCCTGATGCGGCGGCCAATCTGTTCCAGGCGACGCGCCAACGCTCCGGCCAGACGGCGCGCAACCGCGACGGCCTGGGGCTCGGCCTCTATATCGCGTCGCGCATCGCGGCCGAGCACGGCGCCGAGTTGACCTACGGGTACGAGGCTCCGCACGTGGTCTTCACGCTGTGCATTCCCGCGCTGGACTGAACGGACACTGACAGGCTGGCGCCGTCTGCGCCGACCTGCCATCTCGCCGCTGTCCTACACCGTCCGGCATCCGTGGCGGGCGACCATCCGGCCATCACACTGCCTGATGGAGTTCCACGCATGAACCGCACCTCGACTTTGCAATCGCAGCATCTCGCGCGGTGCCGCGGCCTCGCCTGGCGCACGTTGCCCGCCATCGCCGCGCTGGCCCTCGGCGCGTGTGCGTCCGCGCCGCCGCCCACCACGCAGATGGCCGTCAGCAGCGCGGCCGTCGAACGGGCCAGCGGGCCGTCCGCTGCCGAGGCACCGGCCGAGCTGGCGTCGGCACGCCAGAAGATCGTGCGTGCCAACCAGCTGCTGGTGGCCAAGGACAACGCCGGCGCGCGCCGCCTGGCCGAAGAGGCCGAGGCCGACGCCGCGCTGGCAGAGGCGCGTGCCCGCGAGACCCGCTCCGAGGCGGCGCTGAACGAGGTGCGCGACAGCATCCGCCAGCTGCGCGCTGCCGCCGTCTCGCGCTGAATCCAGATTGCGCCACGGCACCCATCGTCGGCGCCGCGTCTGCTGCGGTCGCCCTGTACCCCTTCCGACCATCGCCAGGAGTCCTTCGCCATGCACGATCCCCTCCACACCGCCACTGCCGCACATCCCGCAACCGCCCCGGCCTGGCGCCGTCCGATTGCGCGCAGCGTCGGCGCCACGCTGCTGGCTGCAGCGGCGGCGCTGGCGGCCTGTTCCACCACGCCCACCGTGCCGCCTGAACTGGTGCGCGCCCGCAGCACGGTGCAGCAGGTCGGCGCCGATCCCAAGGTGCTCACCTACGGCGCGCTGGACCTCAAGAAGGCCACCCACGCGCTGGACCGGGCCAATGCCCTGAGTGCGAAGGGCGCGCCCGTCGGCGAGGTCTCCACCTCGGCCTACGTGGCCATGCGCCATGCCGAGGCCGCCCAGGCCATCGCCAACAGCAAGGCCAACGAGACATCGATCAAGGCCTCGCAGTTGGAGCGCGAGCGGGTGCGTGCCGACGTTGCCACCGCGGAGGCGGACAAGGCCCGCGCCGAGGCGGCGGCCGCGCAGCAGCAGGCCGACCTGGCGCGCATGCGCGCCAGCATTGCCAGTGCCGACGCGCGCGAAGCGAGCCAGCAGGCCCGCGACGCCAAGGCGCAGGCGGCGCTGGCAGGCATGCAGGTCGCCGCCGCCACCGCCCAGGCCGATGCACTGCAGCGCCAGCTGCAGGAGCTGCAGGCCCAGCCCACCGACCGTGGCATGCTGGTCACGCTGGGCGACGTGCTGTTCGAGACCGGTCGCGCCGACGTCAAGCCGGGTGCGCGGGAATCGCTGCGCAAGCTGGCCAGCTGGTTGCAGCAGCACCCCGAGCGCAGCGTTCTGATCGAGGGCTTCACCGATAGCGTGGGCGCCGCCAGCGCCAACCTGCAGCTGTCGCTGCGGCGCGCAGAGAGCGTGGCCCAGGCGCTGGCGGCCGACGGCATCGCGTCCGACCGCATCCGCGCGATGGGCTATGGCGAGGGCTTCCCCGTGGCGGACAACGGCAGCGACAGCAACCGCGCGCTGAACCGCCGCGTCGAGGTGTACATCTCGAACAACGACCAGCCGGTTCGCTCGCGCAGCTGATGCCGGCCACCGATCGCACCGATTGCGCAGCCCGCCGTTGGCAGACAGGCGCGCCGACCCGGCGCTGGGTCGGCCTGGCGGCTGCCATCGGCATGCTCGCACTGACGGGCTGCGCCGCCGCGCGCCTGCAGGCCAGCCGCGCGCTGGCCGACGCGGCGGTCGCGTACCAGGCCTCACCCGCGGCACCGGCGTTCCGGCTGCTGGTGGTGGGCGACAGCACCGCGCTGGGCACGGGTGCCTCCACGCCGGCGGCCTCGCTGCCCGGCTGGATCGGTCGCCACCACCCGGACTGGGAGATCCGAAACCTGGGCGTCAATGGCGCGCGCTGGGCCGACCTGCCAGGGCAGCTGGCCGTGGCCGGCAGCGGCTACGACGCAGTGCTGGTGATGGCGGGCGGCAACGACGTCATCCGGTTCACTGCACGTGGCCTGCTGGATCAGCAGGTGCGCCAGACGCTGGCGCAGGCGCGGCGCCACGCGGACCGCGTGGTGGTCATGCCACCGGGCAACGTCGGGCATGCCCCGTTCTTCCTGCCACCGTTGTCGTGGTGGATGGGTGTGCGCTCGCAGGCGCTGCATGCGGTCGTACAAGCCGCCGCGACGGAGCAGGGCGCCGCTTACGTGCGCCTGCTGCGGCCGCGCGACGAGGACCCCTTCGTCGCAGATGCCGGCCGCCTGCACGCGGCCGACGGCCTCCATCCGAGCGACGCGGGCTATGGCCTCTGGTACGAGATCCTGGCCCAGCAGTCTGCCGGCGCCATGCCGCTGAGGCCGGCCGAGCGCGCGGCTGCAGTCGATCGTCCGTCCGATCACTGACCCATCCCGGCGGGGCACTGCGTCGCCCCCCACCCACCAGCGCAGCCGATTGCACAGGCGCTTGCGCAGTGGCCTGCCCAGCTCCGGATGCCTCTGCACGATCCTGCGTCTGTGGATCGGCGGCCCGCCGACGACGCGCTCGCGCGACCTGCACTCGCAGGGCACGCACCGCGTCGCCGCGGACGATGCACGCCACGCCTTGGGGTCTGTCCGAGGGTCGCCCCGTTGCATTGACCAGGAAGACCATGCGGAGGTCGAGGCCCGGGCCGGCTGTAGGACGCGACGCACAGCCGATCGGACGTCGCGCTGATGTCCTGCGCCCTGCGGGACCAGCACACTGGACCTCGTTTCCACCAACGTTCCACCGAAAGGATCCGACCATGAACGCTTCCCGCTCCACCCTCTCCCGCCTGGCCAGCGTGGCCGGCGCCGCCGCGCTGTCGCTGTCGATGATGGCGTGTTCGAGCATGTCGCCGTCGGCGCGCGACACGGCCATCGGCGCCACTGCCGGCGCCGTTGTCGGCGGCGCCGTCACCGGCACCACGACTGGCGCCGCCGTGGGCGCGGCGGTGGGCGGTGTGATCGGCAACGAGATCAACAAGCGCAAGTGACGACACGCTGACCGCTGTGCCAGAGGGGCCGGCCATCGCAAGGTGGCCGGCCCCTGCCACATGGGCGGTGGTGGAGATGCCAACCACGGACGGTGCGGGGAGAGAGCGACGCGCGACTGAATGCTGCATGCGACACGGGCGGCGCACAGCGGGCCAAACCCCGCCATGCGCCGCCCGCGTGGGGACGGTCAACAGGTCCGCATCAGCTGCTGGTCGCGCGCTGTGCGGCCTCCTTCATGTTGCCGAACGCCTTCTGGCCCTTGCCCTCGACCTGCTTGGCCATGCCCTTGGCGACGGTCTTGGGGCTGTCGAGCAGTTCGCCGGCCTTTTCCTGCACCTTGCCGGCTGCTTCCTTGATCGAGCCCTTGATCTGGTCCTTGTTCATGTCGGTATCCTTTCGATGCGAGCTTGAGACACGGTTCACGAGCCGGCGGCGCCGGTCGCGTCGATCAACGATCGATGTCGACATCTTGCTGGTTGCGCGGCGCCGAGCCTGTCATCGCATGGCGCAAGCCCGTGTGGGCGTCGACCTACAGCCTGCGCGGCCGTGCCACGCTGCGGCTGTCCGCCTCGTCAGGCCGCACCCGGAGCGGCCGGCGGCCTGAACCGCAGCTGCACCGAGGTTCCGCCGCCCGGGCGCTCGCCGATGGACAGCTCGCCCCGCAGGGCGCGCGCCAGACCCTGCGCGATGCGCGTGCCGAGTCCGTGCGCGCCCAGCGCCGTCCGCGCGGCGGCAGCGGCCCGCCCATCGAGGTCGCCGGGGAGGGTGGGCGGCGACTTGCCATGGCCATCGTCCTCCACCCGCAGCACCAGGCCGTCGCCATCGCGCGCCAGCGAGACCCACAAGCCCCCCTCGGTGCGGTCCTGGAAGGCATGCTTGGCGGCGTTGGTCAGCAGTTCCATCACCAGCAGGCACAGGTTCATTTTGGCTTCGATGGCCAGGGGCACGGACTGAACCTCCATGCGCAGCGACAGCCCACTTCGGCCCAGGCCGGACAGCAGATCGCTGCACAGGCCCGGCAGCAGCTGGTCGATCGGTGCGTCCAGACGTTCGGGATCGTGCAGTTGGCGGTGCAGGCGCGAGAGCATGTCGAACCGTCGGCGCGCGTCCGCGACCGCGTCGCGCGCCTGCGGAATGTCGGACAGGCGGCGCTCCTGCTCGCCCAGCACGGCGCCCATCAGCATCAGGTTGTTGGCGACGCGGTGCTGCAGTTCCTGGAACAGCACGGTCCGTTGCGCCAGCAGCATGTCGCTCTGGGCCTGCAACTGCTGCTGCCGGTTCAGCACGACGATCAGCAGGTCGATCACCAGGATGTCGACGATGCAGATCAGCACGAAGAACCCCACCGCCAGGCCGCCGGATCCGTGCAGAGAGAAGCTGCCGAATGGCGGGATGAACCAGTACCACGCCGACAGCACGGACAGCGCCCCGCACACGCTGCCCGGACCACGCCCGCAGAAGAAAGTGGCCAGCACGATGGCCGGAAAGAAGGTGAGGAACGGAAAGCCGGCGTCGAGCCAAGGGTTGATCGCAAAGCGCGCGCCCAGTGCCACTCCGAACAGCGCCAGGGCAAGCGCATGCGCCAGCACGCCGGCGGAGCGCACACGTGACGCCAGGGCCAGCAGGGGCGGCAGACGGCTTGGCGCGGCGGTGGCGTCTGCCGGCATGACCGGCAAGGGGGGTGGGGTCGCTGTCACGGCAGTAACTGCTGCTCGAGGTGACCGGCGAGGACATCGTGCGCCGGCGGGCTCAGTGTAGGGCCGTGGGTCGGCGCGCATTCCGCGCAATGCACGCCGTCCTACAAACGTCCGTCCGCCGCGCCGATGCAAGACAAACGGCGACCGGAATGCAATGGGCGCAGGCGCTCCATGCCGGCGCGCTCCCGGCCATCTCCGGTCACCTCCGGCCCCAACGCCCGCTCCATGTCCGACGCCAAGTCTGCCGTCACGCCCGCTGCCGAACCCACGCAGGCTGCCGTCCAGGAGCAGGGTTTGGCCACCCCCCTCGATTCGCTGGAACACGGCGTGCCATTGCGCGCGCCGCGACCCTCGGCCATGGCCCTGCTCGCCGCCCTGGCCGTCGGGGCCGTGCTTTACGTCGGACAGGCGATCTTCGTTCCGCTGGCCCTCGCCGCACTCCTCGCCTTCGTGCTCGATCCGATGGTCGGCTGGCTGCGCCGCATCGGCCTGCCGCGCACGCCGGCAGTGGTCACGGTGATGCTGGGCACGGTGGCGGTGCTGGGTGCCACCACGGTGTTCGTGGCCGGGCAGGTGACCCATCTGGCCACCAACCTGCCCACTTACCAGAGCACCGTCCAGGACAAGCTGCGAACCCTGCGTCACCGGGTGGCCCAGAAGTCCGGCAGCCTCGATGCCACCTCCCGCATGCTCAGCACCGTCAGCGGCGAAATCGAGGCCGCCCGCAGGGAGCTGGCGGGCACGCCGCCCGACGCAGCCCCGATGCGCGTGACCGTGGCGCCGGACCCGCGTAGCCCGCTGCAGTCGCTGGGCGATTTCGTCGAGCCGCTAATGGGCCCGCTGGGCACGCTGGGCGCGGTGCTGCTGTTCCTGATGTTCGTGCTGCTCGAGCGCCAGGACATGCGGGACCGGTTGCTGCGCCTGACCGGGAGCGACTTGCACCGCGGCACCGACGCGCTGAGCGAGGCCGCACACCGTGTGAGCCGCTATCTCACGATGCAGTTGCTGGTGAACCTCAGCCATGGCGTGCCGCTGGCCCTGGGGCTTTGGCTGATCGGCGTGCCGGGAGCGCCGCTGTGGGGCCTGCTGGGCGCGCTGCTGCGCTTCGTGCCCTATGTGGGCCCAGTGGTGTCGGCCATCTTCCCGCTGACGCTGGCCTTTGCGGTCGATCCCGGCTGGCAGATGGTGCTGTGGACGCTGGGCCTGGTGGTCACGCTCGAGCTCATCAGCAACAACCTGGTCGAGCCTTGGCTGTACGGCGCGAGCACCGGTTTGTCGGCGCTGGCCATCGTGGTTTCCGCGATGTTCTGGACGCTGCTTTGGGGCCCGGTCGGCCTGATCCTCGCAACGCCGCTCACCGTGTGCCTGGCGGTGCTGGGGCGGCACGTCACGCAGCTGGCATGGCTGGACATCCTGCTGGGCAGCGAGCCGGTGTTCGATCCGCCGACCCGGCTGTACCAGCGACTTCTGGCCGGCGACGTGGCCGAGGCCATCGAGATGTGCGAGACCCAGGCCCGCACGGAGGGCGTGCTGGCCTGCTACAGCAAGACCGCGGTGCCGGCCATGGCCCTGGCCTCCAGGGCCCATGCGCGTGAGGCCAGCGCGGCGCACCGACACCGGGTGAGCACCGGCATGGGTGGCCTGCTGCGCAGCCTGCGAGAGGACTTCCCGCCGCCCCGACCGCCCAACACCGGCGCCATCCCGCGCGTGCTGTGCGTGGGCGCACGCTGGGAGATGGACACCCTGGCTGCCGAGATGCTGGCGCATGCGCTCGAGCATGCCGGGGTATCGGCGCGGGTGGAAGCGGCCACCGCGGTCAGCGCTGACCACATTCAGTCGCTGGACATCGCGGGCATCGACGTGGTGTGCCTGTCGGTGTTCAGCAGCACGCCCGAGGCCCAGGTGCGCTTCATCACACGCCGGCTGAAGCGTCGTGCGCCTGACCTGCGGGTGGTGGCCGGGCTCTGGAACGCGCCACCCGGCCTGCTGGATGCCGACGGTGCGCAGCGACTGGGCACGGATGCGGTGGCCAGTTCCTTGGTGGAGATGGTCCAGCGCCTTCGAGGCTGGCTGGCCGCACAGGGTGACGCTGGCGCCTGCAGCCCGACCACGCCCGTGGCGCCGTCGGGCCAGGAGCCCGAGCGCGCGCTCGCGGCACAGGCCCTGCTGGCTGGCAACGCCGCGACGCGATCGGTGCTCGACCGCGCCGCCCTGCGCGCCGCGGACGTGTTCGATGCGCCGATGGCGATGGTCACCTTGATCAACGCGGAGCACGCGCACTGGGCTGGCGCGGCCGGCCTGGACCGGCATGTGCCCGATGCGGCGCGCGTGCACCAACGTGCCGATCTGCCCTGCGACCGCGTGGTGCGCCTGGGCGAAGCCCTGTTCATCGAGGATGCAGAGCGTGATCCGCTGCTCAGCGACCACGCGCTGCGCCAGGCGATGGGATTGCGCGCCTATGCCGGCGCGCCATTGACCAACGCGCGCGGCCAGGTGCTCGGCACGCTGTGCATCGTCGACACCGAGCCGCGTGTCTTCGGCATGGCCGAGCGCACCTTGCTGGCCACCATGGCCACCGCGCTGATGACCCAGCTCGGCAAGCTGGAGGCCAGCGAGCGTCGGCGCCGCCGCCGTCGCCATGCCGTGGCAGGCGCCGTTCCGGATGGCCCGGCGGTGACCGGCCACCCGCTGGACGGCGTCCCAGTGGGCTGATCAGGCAACGATTCCGCGATTCCGACCCGTCACACGACGAACGGCGCGCCGGCACCCTACCGACCAATTCATCGACGAGGCCTGCACCATGTCCGCACCACAGCCCACATCCTGGAACCCGCCATCCACCAAGGACACGGCGCCGAACAGTCTGCGCGAGAACCTTCGCTGCGCCGACGCATGGCCGATCGTCAAGGCGGCAGTCAACGGCTGGATGGACGACAAGGCTGCCAGCATGGGCGCCGCGCTGGCCTACTACACGCTGTTCTCGATGGCGCCGCTGCTGCTGATCGCGATTTCCGTGGCCGGCTTGGTCTTTGGCGCCGAGGCTGCACGCGGCGAGATCGTCGGCCAGCTGGCCAGCGTGGTGGGCGCCGATGCGGCGCGTGCCGTGGAGCACATGCTCGACTCGGCGAGCCAACCGGCCGAGGGCCTGGCCGGGGCCCTGGGCGGCGTGCTGCTCACCCTGGTGGGCGCCACCACGGTGCTGGCTGAGCTGCAGGACGCGCTCGACCGCATCTGGCGCGCGCCGCCATCCCGCAGCAAGCCATGGTGGCAGCTGGTGCGGGCACGGCTGCTGTCGTTCGGCCTGATCCTGGGTCTGGGCTTTTTGATGATGGTGTCGATGCTGGCCAGCGCCGCCATCACGGCCATGCAGCGCTGGTCGGCTGCGCACGTCGGTGACTGGGGCATGGCCATGCAGGTGGTGAACCTGGCCCTGAACTTCGTCTTCGTCACAGTCCTGTTCGCGATGATCTACAAGCTGATGCCGCGTGTCCGCATCGCCTGGTCGGACGTGTGGATCGGGGCGCTCACCACGGCGGTGCTGTTCACAGTCGGGCGCCTGCTGATCGGCATGTACCTGTCCGACAGCGCTCTGGTGTCGGGCTTCGGCGCCGCAGGCTCCTTGGCCGCGATCCTGGTGTGGGTCTACTACTCGGCGCAGATCTTCTTGCTGGGCGCGGAGTTCACCTGGGCCTACGCCCACCACGCCGGTTCCCGCCGTCACCTGGCCTTGCCGCCGGCACCCCTGAACAGCGCGACGGAAGCGGCGCCGTCCTACAACGAGACGCCCTCGTTGCCGATGCGCGGCGCGCAGGCCGGTGACTAAGCTGAAGCCTTCCTGATCGACCGCCCCGCCACCACGGCGCATGCAGCCGGCAAGCGCCGAACATGCCGGCCGGCAGAAGCAGCACCACACCCGATAGGAGATCCCGTCATGCTCAAGTGGGCCCTCATCTTTGCCGCGATTGCCCTGATCGCAGGCCTCTTCGGCTTCAGCGGCCTGGCGGCAGGCGCGGCCGGGATCGCCAAGCTGCTCTTCGTGCTGGCCCTGGTGATCTTCCTCGTGCTTCTTGGGCTGGCTGTCGCAGGCGTGGGCGCGCTGCGCCGATGAGCCGAGTCCGCTCCGACCGATCCCTTCCCACAACCCCCCACCCGGAGAACCACATGGCATCGAAGTCCCCCCAGATCCGCACTGCCGACGACAGCAAGCACGACTTGCATTTGGACGAGGCCGCTCTCGACGCAGCGCGCAAGAACATCGGCGACGGCGCCGTCACGCCCAGCTACGGCCCCTGGCGCGACAGCATCGTCAAGCTGCTCAACGATGCGCTGGCCACCGAGCTGGTGTGCGTGCTGCGCTACAAGCGCCACCATTTCACGGCCCATGGCCTGGCCTCGCCTGCCATTGCCGACGAGTTCATGGTGCATGCCAACGAAGAAGCGGGCCATGCCGACCGCATCGCCGAGCGCATCGTCCAGCTCGGCGGCGAGCCTGACTTCTCGCCGGCCACGCTGCTGCAGCGCAGCCACGCCGAGTACGACGAAGTCTCTGACCTGAAGGGCATGGTGCGCGCCAACCTGGTCGCCGAGCGTGTGGCGGTGGAGGCGTACCGCCAGATGATCGCGCTGATCGGCGACAAGGACCCGACCACCCGCCGTCTGCTCGAAAGCATCCTCAACGACGAGGAAGAGCACGCCGACGAACTGGCGGACATGCTGGAAGAGTGACTGCCGCAGTCGCCCGGCGGATTCAGCGCCGGGCAGGCTGTCCGGTTCGGGAGCGCCGACCGGCGCGGACCCGTTCCACCAGGAGACCGCAATGCACCCGCATGCCGACACGCCAGCTGACGCCCGCCCGATCGCCCCCCACTCGCCCAACGCCGACCTCCAAGCCGGCGACGCCACCTGGGGCTGCGAATCGGCCCTGCCCTTCCTGCGGTGGGATGGCTTGTCAGACAAGCACGACGAGCCGGGTGCGCCGCCAAGGCCATTCGCCGCCAAGACCTGATGCAGCGACGCATGCGCTTCAGCCGCGCGATGGCGGGCTTGGCATTGACCGTTCCGCTGCTGTCCGCGTGCGCGATCGACGCCGCCTCCGGCCCCCGGCCGGCAGAGGCATCTGCATCGGGCGTGCCGGCGCGCGTGTCGGCACGCACGGCCGCCAGCGCGGTGGATGTGACCGGCCGCCGCGGCCGCATGACCGCGGCGCAGCGGGAGTCCCTGCTCAAGCGGCTTGGCGAGCAGGGGGGAGGCAACGAGCTCAATCGGCATCTGCTGGCCATGGCCTCGTTCGACGATGTGGACCTTCATGCCCACAACGACAGCACCCTGCTCATCGACGGCCCGCGCACCTTCGCCGCCATGTTCGAGTCGATCGAGAAGGCCCGCCACACGGTGCTCCTTCAAAGCTACATCATCGAGGACGCCGGCATCTCCGACCGCCTGGCCGCGCTGCTCGCGCGCAAGAAGGCCGAGGGCGTGCACGCAGCCGTGCTCTACGACGACCTGGGCTCCATCGGCACGCCCAAGCGCTTTCTCGAGGCGTTGGCCGCAGCGGGCATTCCCACCTGCGCCTTCAATCCGGTCAGCCCGTTCAAGCGCGCCGGTTACTGGGGCATCACGCACCGCGACCACCGCAAGATCCTCACCGTGGACCGCGAGGTCGGCTTCACCGGCGGTGTCAACATCAGCGCCGTCTACGCGTCGGGCTCGTTTGGCCGGGCGCGGCTTCGGACCGAGGCCGATCCCAAGCGCAGTGGCTGGCGCGACACCCAGGTGAGCCTGCGCGGTCCCGCCGCGGCGGCACTGGAGGATGTGGTGCGCAAGACCTGGAACAGCCAGGGCTGCGCCGGCATGCTGCCCCCCCCTGCGCCCACGCGGACGACCCCATCGCGCGGATCGGACGACGTGGTGCGCATCGTGCCTGCCGGCCCCGACGAGGCCGAGAGCCGCATCTACGCGATGCTGCTCAATGCCATCGACACGTCCACCCGCAGCGTCTACCTCACGATGGCCTACTTCGCGCCGGGTCCGGAGATGATCGACGCGCTGTGCGATGCTGCGCAACGCGGCGTGGACGTGCGCCTGGTGCTGCCGTCGATCAGCGACTTCATGCCAGTCCTGTATGCAGGACAGAGTCACTACGAACGCCTGCTGGCTTCGGGCGTCAAGCTGTACGAGCTGAAGGACGCGGTGCTGCATGCCAAGACAGCGGTGATTGACGGCGTGGTCTCGACGGTGGGCTCCAGCAACATGGACTGGCGCAGCTTCGAGGCCAACAACGAGATCAATGCGGTGGTCTTCGGCGAGCGCTTCGGCAGCGCCATGGCCGAGGTCTTCCATGGCGACATCGCACGCTCCAGCGTCATCACGCCCCAGGCCTGGCAGCAGCGCTCGCTGGTGCGGCGCGCCAAGGAGCAGCTCGCCCGCCTGTTCGAGCGCCTGCTCTGAACACCGGCTGCGCCGGCTTCGCGTCCTACAAACGCTGCGGTCATTTTCCGAGTGCGCCGGCTGCAGGCGATGCCTAGAGTGAAGGTATCGGAAACGCACGAGGCCACAACAACCAGAACGGCCCGCGGATCCGTCCACTCCGCCGGGCCGGTGCCCGCACCCCGCCATTCCCGCCAACCTCAAGGCCGATCGCTGACGCGTCGGCCGCCACCTGGAGAACCTGCCATGTTCAACCGCCATGCGCTCGTCGCCATCGTCACCGCCGTCTCCGCCCTCGTCGTGCTGCCCGGCTGCGCTGTCAGCCGCGGCCAATCCACCGTCGGCGAGTACATCGATGACGCGACCATCACCACCGCCGTGAAGAGCAAGTTCGTCGAGAACAAGGCCGTCGACGCGGTGGCGATCAAGGTCGAGACACTCAACGGCGAAGTCATTCTGTCGGGCTTTGCCAAGAGTGCCGACGAGCGCATGGCAGCCGAGAGCCTGGCGCGTGGCGTCAAGGGCGTGAAGATGGTCAAGAACTCCATCGTCGTCCGTCCCGCCTGATCAGAACCGGCCATGTGCACGGGGTGAAAGCCACGCGCGAGCCGACCGAGCAGCCAGGCGGCCTCAGGTGGTGACAGCGCTTGGGCATTCCGTGCCTCCATCCTGCCCCCATGACCCAACACGATTGACCACCATGGATCCCAATCAGGACATCGAGCGTCTGGATGCGCTCATCGATGGCGAACGCGTCACGATGCTGAGTCGTTGGACACGCGACGGCTTGCTGCACAGCAAGCCCATGAGCGTGCTCCGCCGCGACCCCGAAGGCAGCTTCTGGTTCTTCATCCAGAGCGCACCTGGCGATGCCGAGGACGAGGCGCAATACCGCCAGTGCAACCTTGCCTTCAGCCAAGCCGACAAGGGACGCCATGTCTCCATCGCCGGCCGCGGTCGGGTGGTGCGCGACCGCGAACTGATCCATTCCATGTGGACGGCAGCGGCCAAGCCCTGGTTTCCCGAGGGCCCCGACGCACAGGACCTCGCCTTGCTCCAGGTCGTCCCGGTCCATGCGGAGTATTGGGATGGGCCGTCCAACATCGTGTCACGCGCCCTGGCGATGGCCGCCTCCATCACCGCCGGCCGGCCTATCGGTCTGGGTGAACACGGTGAAGTCGACCTGGCTCCGCCCCCGCGAACATGATGCGGCGCGCGGCCGGCCGCGCCACCCTGGGCCTGACCGCGTTGCTGGTGCTGGGCTTCGTGGCCGGTGAGGTGGCGGGCTGGCGCTGGCTGGCCGGACCCGCTGAACGCTGGCTGTCGTCGCGGCTGGAGCGGCCTGTGCACATCAGCCGTGATCAACCCAGCGCGTTTCGCCTGCGTCTGTGGCGCGGAGTGCGCCTCGAGGCTGCGCGGCTGCAGGTCGATGCGCCCGCTTGGTCGGGTGCGGCGGCACTGTTCGAGGCCGACCAGGTGCTGGTGGTGGTGCAGTGGCGCGAACTGCTGGCGTGGCGGCGGGGCGAACCGCTGCCCCTGCGCTTGGTTCGCGCACAGCGGCTGCGTGCCCACTTGCTGCGGCGGGCCGACGGCGTCGGCAATTGGCAGGCCGCGTCGACGGCGGGACCGCCGTCGGCCACGGCCGGCGGATGGCCGGTCCGGGTTGGCATGATCGTCGCAAACGACGGGCAGGTGCGCTACGTGGATGTGCCCAACCAGGCGGACATCCAGGTGCAGATGGCGTTGACGGACGGGCGCCTGCTGGCCTCGGCCTCGGGCCACCACCGCAAGCTGCCGGTGCGCGGCTGGCTGCGATCGGGCCGGCTGAATCCGCTGCTGGACGGCGAGGACAGTCCGATCCCCACCTCGCTGGAGCTGCGGGTCGGGCGTGCGCAGCTGCGCCTGGACGGCGCCGTCCAGCATCCCCTGAGACAACCTGCCTGGTTGGGCCGCTACACGCTGACGGGCCCGTCGCTCGCGGCGGTGGGCGAGCCGCTCGGACTGACCCTGCCGACCACCGCGGCATTCGAGATGGCGGGCAGGCTGGCCGGGGATGGCGTGTTGTGGAACACGGTGGTCGACCGGGCGAGCATCGGCCGCAGCCTGATGGATGGCGCGTTCCAGTACGACACGCGCCGCGCGCCGCTGACGCGCCTGGCTGGCCGCCTTCATGCAAGCATGCTGGCGTTGGCCGACCTGGGTCCGGCGATCGGCACCCCCACCGCCGACGAGCCGCGGCAGGTCCGCTCCGCTGGCCGGGTGCTGCCCGACCGTGCCTTCGACCTGCCGTCGCTGCGCGCGATGGATGCGGACGTGGTGTTGCAGTTCAACCGTTTGGACTTCGGGACATCCGCGCTGCAGTCGGCTGCGCCGCTGGCCGGCCACTTGACGCTGCGCGGCGGCGTGCTGAGGCTCGATGACCTGGATGCTCGGCTGGCGCAAGGCCGGGTGCGCGGTCGCATCGAGCTCGACGGCCGCGCCGACGTGGCGCGCTGGCAGGCCGCACTCGATGGACGGGGCCTGCGTCTGGAGCAGTGGGTCCGGGCCCTGCGGCGCCCTGGCCAGATGCCCTACGCATCGGGCCTGCTGGCGGCCGACGTTCGCCTGGTGGGCGAGGGCCGGTCGATCGCCGACCTGCTTGCCGGCGCCGACGGCAGAGTGTCGGTGCACTGGTCGCGTGGACAGCTGTCGCATCTGGTGGTCGAGGCAGCCGGGCTGGACATCGCCCAGGGGCTGGGGCTGCTGGCGCGCGGCGACGACCCGCTGCAGGTGAGCTGCGGCATGGCCGACCTGCGCCTGCGCAGCGGCCGACTCACGCCCGACGCCTTCGTGATCGACACCCGCGACTCGCGGCTGTGGCTGGATGGCTCGGTGTCGCTGGCCGACGAGCGCCTGGCGCTGGTGGTCCGCGTGCAGCCCAAGGACTTCTCGCCGTTGACGCTGCGCGCGCCCGTGCACATCCGCGGCACCCTCGCGCAGCCGTCGCTCGCGCTCGACAAGGCGGCGCTGGCGCAGCGTGCCATCCCCGCGGCCCTGCTGGCCATGGTGCACCCGCTCGCGGCATTGATTCCGCTGATCGATGGGGGCGAGCCCGGTCCGACGCAGGACTGCCGCGACCTTCTCTCCAGCCTGCGCGGCGACACCGCGAACCGCGCGAGCACATCGTCAGCGGTGGCAACCCGTCGATGAACCGGTTGGTCCAGCTTGCCCCCGAGCGCCGCCACGTCCGCCCGCCTGGCCGACGTCATCAACGGCCGCGCCCGCGGCTGCATGCATGACCGCGTTCACACCTCCGTCGCCCGAGCCGTCCGGCGGCGACCCGTCCACGGCGCGCAGCCTTTGGCTGCGGCGACTGCGGATGAACCTCCGACGCAGCCCGTGGGCCATGCCGCTGGCGATGGCGGCGGCCAGCATGATGCTGGCCATCAGCGATCTGGGACACCGTCAGGCGATCCGGCAACTCGACCGGCTGATGGCGATGGTGCACGACCGGGTCGAACTGCAGCGGATCAGCATCGCCATTGCGCAGGCCGAGGCCAGCCAGCGCGGCTACCTGCTCACCGGGCGGGACGAAGACCTGTTGCCCTACAGCTCAGCGCGAGACGAAGTGGTGCGCCGCCAGCAGATCCTGGCCGAGCATCACAGGCAGTTGGGACGTGCGAACAAGGAGCTGGTCAGTCTCGGCCAGCGGATCGACGAACGCTTCGGCGAGATGGAACTGCTGATGCGCCTGCATCGGCAGCAGGGGCGCGAGGCAGCCCTGGCGTTGTTGCAACAGGACCGTGGCGCGGCGCTCATGCGCACCATCGATGGACAATTGGCGTCCATGCTGGCCGCCGACACCGAAGCCGTCAATGACGGCCTCGCATCGGTGCTCGAGACGCTCGAACTGAATCGCATCGGCATCGCATCGCTCTCGGCCATCAGCCTGCTGGTGCTGGGCATGTTCCTGCGCCAGCGGCACGCGAACGACTTGCAGCAGGACGCGCAGCAGCGTCTGATCCAGGCCGAGCGGGACCGGCTGGAGTCCGAAGTGATCGGACGCACGAAGGAGCTCACCGAACTGACGCGGCATCTCGAGACGGCGCGCGAGGATGAGCGCGCACGCCTGGCTCGCGAGCTTCACGACGAGTTGGGCGCCCTGCTCACCGCAGCCAAGCTGGACGTGGCACGCATCCGCCCCAGTCTGCAGGCGCCGGTCCCTGGTGTGATGCCCCGGATCGCCCATCTGGTAGAGACGCTCGACAGCAGCATTGCGCTGAAGCGCCGCGTCATCGAGGACCTGCGGCCGTCGACGCTGAGCAACCTGGGCCTGAAAGGCTGCCCTGGAGATTCTGGGCAGCGAGTTCGCCGAGCGCAGCGGACTGGCAGTGCATGTCCGCATCGAAGAACTGCCGCTGTCAGCGTCGGCCGAGCTGACCGCCTACCGGATCGTGCAGGAGTCGTTCACCAACATCGGCAAGGACGCCCGCGCCGCCACAGTGGAGGTTGACCTGCAGCTCGCAGACGGCGACGCCCACCTGCGCGTGAGCGACGACGGCGCCGGATTCGACGTGAGCCAGGTGCAGCTGAAGAAGCATGGCCTGGTGGGCATGCGCTACCGGGTGGAGGCGGAACAGGGGCGCTTCGCCGTCGACTCGGCGCCCGGGCGGGGCACCACGGTGCAGGCCTGGATGCCCCTCGCGCATTGAGCTGCGCCGGCGCGGCGGCCCGCGCCGCGCGCGCCGTGATGTCGGTGGCCGCCTACATCGGGTTCGCCGCGCCGCCGACAGTCACACGGGCAGACAGCCGGCGACGGACGCGTCATCTGCCATCTAGAGTGGATGCATCCCGGCGGCGATCACAGCGGTTGTCGGTCGGGACCCCAGTCCCTCACCTGTCCACTGACCATTGGAGATCATCGTGCTGCACTACGCCGTCATCTTTTTCGTCATCGCCCTGGTCGCCGCGCTTTTCGGCTTCGGCGGCATCGCCGCCGGCGCCGCCGGCATCGCCAAGATCCTGTTCTTCGTCTTCGTCATCATGGCAGTGGTCGCGTTCGTGATGAGCCTGATCCGCAAGACCTGAGCGCGACGACATCCACTGCAACCAACTCACTTCAACCCGGACCTGGAGCCCACACCATGAACCACGCGACCCTCAGCCCCACCACCTCGTATGACGACATGGCCCAGAAGGTCACCGACAAGGCCGACGACATGATCGGCACTGCACGCCAGGCAGCAGACGGCGCACTCGATTCGCTGCAGGAGAAGGCCACCCACTTGGCGTCCGTCGCCCCTGGCACGCTCAGCCGCGTGGCTGCGCAGATCGATGACCTGACGCGCCGCGGCATGGAGCGCGCCAAGGCCGCCACCGACACCGCGAAGGACCAGGCTGCACTCGCCGGCGACCGTACCGTGAGCTACATCCGCAACGAACCGGTCCGCGCGGTGCTGATCGCTGCCGCCGCGGGTGCGGCAGTCGCCACGCTGATCGGCCTGTTGTCCAGCAACCGGCGCGCCGACCGCGCCTGATCGAGCCGGCCGCGACTGCGGCCGATCTTCCTGGCCCGAGCGGCACCGGCGGCTTGACCGTGCTGGTGCCGTTGCCTCAACCGGACGGCCATCGCCATGTTCCACCCGTTGATTCGATTGCTGGCAAGCAAGCCCCACTTGGTGGCCACCCACCTTGGTGGCTATCTTGAACTGGCGTCCGCCCAGGCGCAGGACGCGGCATCCGCGCTCAAGTCACGCGTGATCTGGTCGGCGGGCGCGGTGGTCGGCATCTGCACCGGTGCGCTGCTTGGCGGCGTCGCCCTGCTGGTGCTCGCCGCCGTGCCGTTGTCGGACATGCCGGCGCCCTGGCTGCTCCTGGCCGCGCCGCTGACGCCGTTGCTCGCGGGTGCCGGATGCTGGTGGCAGGCCCTGCGCCGTCCGTCCGGCCTGTCGCTGACGCCGCTGCGCGAGCAGTTTGCCGCCGACGCGGCCCTCCTGGCCGAGGTGGAGCAACCATGACCCCCGAACATGCCGTGTCCGCAGCGGCTCCCGGCCACCACGAATCCGGAACTTCGGAACGGTCCAGCGCCATGCAGCGTGCTCTGCTGTCGCTGCAGAACTCTCGGCAAGCGCTGCGCAACGAGATGATGCCGCCGCCCGAGCCCACCCAAGACGCCAACGCGAGCGGGGACTCCTGGAGCCGCTGGTGGCGTCGGCTGCGCCGCTGGCCGGCTGGCCAACTGGCGCGCGAGGCGGCCCTGCAGTGGTGGCAGCGCCATCCGCTGCATCCGCTTGGCAACACGCTCGCGGGCGAGGTCCGCCAGACGCTGGGGCCCCTGGTGCGGCGTCACCCCTGGCTGACGGTCGGCGCTGCGGCAGCCGCAGGGGCCGGCATCGTCGCGATGCGACCGTGGCGCTGGCGATGGCTCGATTCCCACGTGCGGCAGTTGCCACGGTTCACCGGACGCTGGCTATGGCAGCAGTTGAACTCCGCGCCGATGCAGGCCGCAGTGGCGAGCCTGCTGGTCATGGCCACGTCCAAGGCGGCGGTGCAGTCGGCCGACCAAGCCTCCACCGTTGCCGCGCACGACAAGGCGACGAGCAGCGAAGCTGCTGAGCCAACCGGCACCGTTCCTCAAGCTCATGTCCATGCAACTCTTCAATGAACGCCTGGACGGCGGCGTGATGCGCTGGTTCTATGGCGGCACCCCGCCGCCCGACCAGCACGATCCTGGCTCGCCCGGACCTGCACGCGACTTCCCGCCGGACGGGGTGCGCGAACCTGAGACGCAGCCGCGGCCGCCCGTTCACGACCCGAAGCCGGATCAATCGTGATCCGAGCGTTCGAGCAGCTCCAGGACATGCTGCACGCGCATCGCCAGCGGCTGCGAGGCGCGCTCCCACAGCGCCACACCGTGGTCCTCGTCGACATAGCCCACGCGGCAGGTCCCGGCGGCCATCAGCCTGTCGGTGGGCTCGCCCTCCGCGGCCGAGTCGGTGATCGCAGCACCCGGCGCCAAGGCCAGCATGCTCGACTCTGCATCGGCCAGGTCATCGGCTGGCCCTTCGAGGAGAACGACGGTGACCTGCCCGCTGAAGAGCAGCGCCGCCGCCATCTCGGCGCGGCGACGCACGCTGGCACGGCAGGTTTGGCGCAGGGCCTGGAATCGGTCCAGCGCCCGCTCCTCGCAGTTCGGGGCATCGACGAGCAGGCGGATTTCCATCTTGATGACCGTCCGCGATGCGGAGCCTTGAGTTGCCAAGCGCGCCGACTCTAGGTGCCTCCGAAGGGCTGATATGTCAAAAGACATCGACCTGTCGCATGCTCCGGCGCGTGCATCGACGCCGCGACGACGCGAGACCATGCCGGGTCCGTCGTGCGCTGCCTGCCCACTGCGGGCGAAGTCCTGCTTCCAGGCAGTGCAGGGGCCTGAACTGGCGTTGATCGACCAGCTCAAGCAGTCGGAGCTGGACTTCCCCGCCGGTGCCACGTTGATTGCAGAAGGCGCCGAGGAGGCGCCGCTCTACACGCTGCTGGCGGGCTGGGCGTACCGATCAAAGCAGCTGCCCGATGGTCGTCGTCAGATCCTTGGCGTGTTGCTGCCAGGCGATTTCATCGGACTGCAGCAGCGCATGAGCGAGCGCAGCCCGCATGCGGTGCGTGCCCTGTCGGGCGTGCGGGTGTGCAGCTTTCAGCGCGACGCGGTGCGCCGTATTCAGGAGCGGATGCCCTCACTGGCCATGGATCTGACCTGGATCGCCGCGCGTGGCGAGGCGGCGGTCGACGACCACCTGCTCAGCGTGGGTCGGCGCACCGCCTTCGAGCGCCTGGCCACCACGCTGCTGCTGCTGTGGCTGCGCGCCGAGCAGCTGGAACTGAGACTGCCCGATGGCTCCCTGCCCTTGCCGCTGACGCAGCGCCACCTGGCGGACCTGCTGGGGCTGTCGCTGGTGCACACCAACCGGAACATGCGCGCCCTGGTGCGCCAGGGCCTGGTGGTCGTGCCTGCCGATGGGCTGCTGCGCGTGCCTGACGAGGCGGCGCTGGCGCGCGCAGGCCATGTGCGCTGGCCGTTGGCGCTTCCGCAGCGCCCCCTGATCTGAAGCCGCCCGACCGCCGCAATCAGGCCGGGGCGTCCACCAGGGCCAGCTGCAATGCCGGCAGTGCCGGGAATTGGCGCGCTGCGTCCGCCTGCCCCACCGACCATTGCGCGTCCTCCCCGCTGCAGAAGCTCGCCAGCGCCGCCAGCAACTGCGCAGGGATGTCGGGCACCGGCTGGCCGGCTGGCAGTGCCGGTGTCGGTCTTCCATCGGGCGGACTGGCTCCGCCGGCCGCGGCGGGCGGCGCGTCCCCATCCGCCCAATCTCGGGCCTGGAACGCCAGCGTCCAGCCCGCGGGATGGCTGTCCAGCACCGGCACCAGCCGGGCTGGCTGACCCTGCAGCGTGTCCATGGTCGCGTAGGCCAGCCCCAGCACGAGGAAGTGGGCGGCGGGCACCTCCACCCAGGGCAGGCCCTCGGCGGGATCATCGTCCGTGGCCGCCGCGTCGTCGCAGCCACACTGCAGCGCGTCGATGCGCAGCCCCCGCAGCGCGGCCGCCTGCCGCACCCAGTGCAGACACTGGCCGATGACCTCGTCCAGCGCGCGGCGCTGCACGGTCACGCCGTCCCAGAGCCGCAGTTCGGTCAGGGCGGTCTGTGCCGCGAGGTGCTGGCCCGCCATCGCCTCCAGCTGCGACATCCGCACGGCAGGATCATCGTCGGGCATGGCTTGGCCGTCGGGTCGCTGGGTGCGGCGCCGGGCCACGGCCAGTTGCAGCTTCAACGCAGACAGTGCACCCAGCACATCGTGCCGCTGCGCCGGCAGCGTGCGCCGCAGCACACGGTGCATGGCGGCCTCGGCCCGCCAGTGGTCGGCATCGCTCATCGGCAATGGCTCAAGTCATTTGGCGACGGGTCGTCATGCTCGGGAACAGACAGCAATGTCTACAACGAGACCGTCCGCGCTTGGCCCGCATCCCGCCGGTGCGTCGCAGCCCCGAGCCTCACAGGCGATGACGCCGTTGCATCGCTTCGGCACACCAGCTGTGGCTGGTGTCCTGCAAGTAGGCCAGCACCGGTGCCTGCTCGGACGCCGGCAGGCCATGCGCCACGACCACGCCGTGACGCTGGCGCAACTTGCGCACGACGGCCTCGTCGAACCGGTGCCTCGTCTGCGCATCGGGCTTGACCAGTGCGGCCACGGCGCCGGCGAAGGCCCCGGCCCACAGACCTGGCTGCATCCATGCCGCGGCGTGCGCGCCAGCATCGGGCGTCCCCAGGAAGAACCCCGCCGCCAGCGCGGCCAGTCCCCCGGTCACCAGGCCGATGACCACGCCCAAGGCAACCCGACTCAGCGTGGCTTGCACGGTCGGCACCTCCCAGCGCTGCCGCCACCGCTGCGCCGCGCGGCGAAACGCGGTGCGGTTCAAGCCGTCGGGCTGGATCACGGTCAGCTGGTCCTCGTTCAACCCGAACTCGCGGCGCAAGACCCCAGCCACGGCCAGTGCCTCCTTCGGCTCGGCGTAGAAGGCCGCCACACAGCGAACAGGGCGCCGATCGCGCCACCGGGCGACGGACATCCTCGCCTGCACGATTGCTTCGGGGCGGCTGGGCAAGCTGAGTTGGGCGGCGCGCATGGCTGGGAACTCCGACACAGGGAAGAGACGCTATGCCGGTGGAGACCTTCCGCCGACAGACGCGCCCATCGTAGGAAAGGCGGCCGCGGCAAGCTGTCGGCGGCGGCGACGAGCGGCTGTCGGATTCGGCTGACAAGGATGCCGCCGTGTGGCGTCTGGCCTGCGCTCAGGTCCACGCCGCCACTGCGCCGGCAGCGCGCATGCGGCGTTGTCCTACGCGGCGATGCGGCCCCGGTGCACCCAAGCCGGCCCGCGTCGGCGCGAACATGCGGCCACCCCGGCGACCCGCGCTCACCGGTCGGGCCACAGCCCGCTGTTGCCCCATGTCGACCACTGAGCCGGCGTCCGCAAGCGTCCTACCAGATCCCGTTCCATGACTCCTTTCCATTGCACGCTTTGCCAGGCGGTGGTGTTCTTCGAGAACGTCGAGTGCGGCCATTGCGGGGCATGGCTGGCCTTCGATCCCGGGCAGCGCCGCATGCTGGGCTTCCGCAACGCGCTGTCAGCCGCCGAGCCTGCGCCGACGGTCGATGCCGCAGGGGATGACCAGCCTGCCCGGGGCGACGAGGCTGTGCCTGCGCTGCGGTCGTGCGCCAATCGGTGGCTGCACGCCAATTGCAACTGGTTGCTGGACGACGATGCGCCCCACGGCCTGTGCCGAAGTTGCCGCCTCACCCGCACCATTCCAGACCTGTCGGTGCAGGGCAACGCCCAGCGCTGGGCCCGCATCGAGCAAGCCAAGCGCCGGTTGGTGTATGGGCTGGACGGCCTGGGGTTGCATCCGGAGCCACGGGGCGCCGGGGCGTTCGGCGACGCCGGGCGCGGCCTGTGCTTCGACCTGATGGCCGACAGCGCCGATGGCGTGCCGGTGCGCACCGGCCACGACGCGGGCGTGGTCACGCTGAACATTGCCGAGGCCGATGACGCCCACCGGGAGTCGGTGCGCGTGGCCATGGGCGAGCCGGTGCGCACGCTGTTGGGACATCTTCGCCACGAGGTGGCGCACTACCTGCAGTACCGCTGGGTGGAGAGCGATCCGGCGCGCCTTGAGCAGTGCCGCACCGTCTTCGGCGATGAGCGGCAGGACTACGCGCAGGCCCTCGCCCGACACTACCAGCATGGCCCGGCGGTGGGCTGGGACCAGCACCACATCACGGCCTACGCCAGCGCACATCCCTGGGAGGACTGGGCGGAGACCTGCGCCCATTGGCTGCAGATCGTGGACGCGGTGGAGACCGCGGCCGCCTGGGGCCTGCGCCTGGACGGCCCGAGCCATGCGCGCCCCGTGGCCACCGCCGGGAACGGCGAGGTGGCCACCCGCGACCTCGTGATCGCGCAGTGGCTGCCGGTCGCGCAGTTCCTCAACGCCATGAACCGCAGCATCGGCGTGCCCGACAGCTACCCGTTCCTGATGCCACCGGCAGTGGTCGAGAAGCTGCACTGCGTGGCCACGCTCCTGGCCGAGACCCGACAAAGACCCACCCCGGAGACCCCACCCTGATCGCCTCGCACCCAGCCCTCCGCCAGCAAGCACCACGCCCCGGTGTGGGTGGGCGTGCTGCCCGGCAGCCTGCGCCGCGCCTGACGCAGGCGCTGCCGATCTCCCCCGCGCGGCGCGGGCGCCGTGCGTCCGCTTAGCATGCAAACTTCCGGACCGAGCCTCACTCCTGCCATGTTTCGTCAAACCGGACTCGAGCCCTCTGACGTGCAGGCGATGTTCAATGCCTCGCCCAATGCCTACGTCGTGCTCGACCGAGACTTGCGCATCGCTGGCGCCAACCGGGCCTATCTCACCGTGACAGGCCGCCAGGCTGACGACATCGTCGGGCGCGTGCTGTTCGAGGCCTTTCCGAGCGATCCCGAGTCGGAGCATGGCCAGCAGCTGCGCCAGTCCCTGGCGCGCGTGCTGGCCACGCGGGATGTGGACCACATCGCACGCATCCGCTACCCCATCCCGAATGCCGACGGACAGATCGAGACGCATGTGTGGAGCGCCACGCACATTCCCGTCATGGATGCGAACGGACAGGTCTCGCACATCCTGCAGCACACCGAGAGCATCACCCACCTGGAACAGCTGCGTGCGCTGGCCCAGGCCAACGACCCGACGCTGACGGCCAACATCCTGCGTCGCGCGGAGGCCACGCAGGCCCGGATGCGGTCGATGCACCTGGAACTGCAGATGCTGCGCAGCATCTTCGAGCAGACGCCCGGCTTTGCCGTCGTGCTGCGCGGCCGCCAGCATGTGTTCGAGCTGGTCAACTCCGCCTACCTCGCGCTGGTGGGGCATCGCGACCTGCTGGGCCGCACCGTGCGCGAGGCGCTGCCCGACGTCGAGGGCCAGGGGTTCTTCGAACTGCTGGACCAGGTGTACGACAGCGGCCAGGCCCATGTCGGGCGTGGTGCGGTGTTCCGCCTGCGCACCCAGCCGGACGGCCCGCTGGAGGAGCGCCACCTCGACTTCGTGTTCCAGCCCATCCGCCAGGCCGAAGGAAAGGTTGTCGGGATCTTCGTGCAGGGGCACGATCTCAGCGCACAGGTGGCGGCGCAGCGCCAGGCCGACAACTCGCAGCGGCGCTTCGAGACTCTGGCGCACACGCTGCCGCTGCATGTGTGGACGGCGCAACCTGGCGGTCGTCTGGAGTGGTGCAACGGGCAGGTGCTCGACTACCTCGGCAAGCCCAGCCTCGAGGCGTTGGGCTCCGACTGGTCGGACGTGGTCCATGCCGAGGACCGCCCGGCCATGGCGGCCGCCTGGTCGCGCAGCCTGGCCGACGGCCTGCCTTACCTCAATGAGTTCCGCCTGCGCAGGCACGACGGCGACCACCGCTGGCACCTGGCGCGTGCCACGGCGGTGCGCGACACAACCGGACGCATCACCCAATGGGTGGGCTGCCACACCGACATCCACGACCAGAAAGCCAGCGCGGCGCTGCTGGCCGACCTGAACACGGTCCTGGCCCAGCGGGTGGAGGAGCGCACGGCCGAGTTGGTGCGCACGCAGGACGCGCTGAGGCACAGCCAGCAGCTCGAGGCCATTGGCAGCCTGATCGGTGGTGTCGCGCACGAATTCAACAACCTGCTGCAGGTGATCGCCGGCAACGTCCAGATGGCGCAGACGCGCCTTGCAGCGACCGCGGCAGGCGCCGAGAGCCTGGCGCGCGCGATGGCGGGGGTGCAGCGCGGCGCGGATCTGGCGCGCAAGCTTCTGGCCTACGGGCGCCGCCAGCCGTTGCAGCCCGAAGTGGTGAGCCTGTGCGCCGTGCTGCGCGACCTGGCCAACCTGCTGGCCAACACGCTGGGCGAGGGCATCGAGGTGCGCACGTTGATCAGCGACGACCTGTGGCCCACCTTGGTGGACGTGGCCACGCTGGAGAACGCGCTGCTGAACCTGGCGCTCAATGCGCGCGACGCGATGTCGGGGCATGGGCGCCTCACCATCGAAGCGGGCAATGCGGTGCTGGACGACCGCGACGCCAGCAACCAGGATGACCTGCAGCCCGGTGACTACGTGCTGATCTCGGTCAGCGACACCGGCCGCGGCATGGATGCGTCGGTGCAGGCGCGTGCGTTCGAGCCCTTCTTCAGCACCAAGCCACGCGGCCAGGGCAGCGGCATGGGACTGTCGGTGGTGTTCGGCTTCGCCAAGCAGAGCGGTGGGCATGTGAAGCTGGACTCTGAGCCCGGCCACGGCACCACCGTTCGGGTCTACCTGCCGCGCAGCCTCGAGGGACCACAGGCCCGGTCGCGGCCAAGCGCGCCTCCGGCCAGCCTCAATGTCGGACACCTGGCCCGGGTGCTGGTGGTGGAGGACGACGACGCGGTGCGCGAGACGGTGGTCTCGATGCTGCGCGAGTTGGGGCATGAGGTCCGCGCCGCGCGCGACGGTGCCGACGCGCTGGCGCAGATGGAGCGTGGCGTGGCGGCGGAACTGCTGTTCACCGACGTGGTGATGCCGGGCCCGATCCACGGAACCGAGCTGGCGCAACGGGCCCGGGCGCTGCGTCCCGGCCTGCGGGTCCTGTTCACCTCGGGCTACACCGACAACGCGCTGCAGCCCGATGGATGGCTGGATCCCGAGGTGCAGCTGCTCAGCAAGCCCTACACGCTGGACGCCCTGCAGCGCAAGCTCGAGCAGGTCCTCACCGAGCCGTCCGACGCCGGCAGCGCCGGCGGCGCACCGCAGGCACGTCGCCATGTGCTGCTGTGCGAGGACGACGACCTGGTGCGCGAGTCGCTCGTGGAACTGCTGGGCGGCATGGACTTCGACGTGCGCGGCTGTGGCACGGTGGCCGAGGCCCAAGCCGCCCTGCAGGCCCGCGTGCCCGATGTGTTCATCACCGACCTGCGGCTGCCAGATGGAGACGGGCTGGCCTTGGCGCGTGCCGCGCGTGCCCTGTCGCCAGCGATGCTGATCGCGGTGGCCAGCGGCCGTGGCAGCCGCGAGGCCGCCCAGGTGCCCGGTGCCCTGCCGCTGGACAAGCCGTTCAGCGTCGACGAGCTCGAGCGCCTGCTGGCGCAGTCCGGCAGCCGTTGAGTCGACAGCCGATGCGCCCCGCCGCCAGTGCGGCGCCGGCGCTCAGCTCGCCTGGCGCGGGCTGACGAGCAGGCTGGCGAACAGCGGCCGCAGCAGGGAAGCGGGGCGCGGCGGCGTCGGCAGCGGCGTTAACCCGGATCTTTCAATCAGTCCCGGTTTGGGGGGCTGACCGGGGGCCTCGTCGAAACTGCGCTGGGAAGTCATCGTGACTCCGCATGATGGAGGCGGGGACCACCCCAGCGAGTGTGATGGCGG
>Ga0116181_1000785_pt1 | contig 28724 bp, 25 predicted proteins | sample AD_UKC075_MetaG_FD_89752 | JGI IMG/M metagenome (GOLD analysis project Ga0116181, IMG submission 89752) | Active sludge microbial communities of municipal wastewater-treating anaerobic digesters from USA - AD_UKC075_MetaG | ecosystem: Engineered > Bioreactor > Anaerobic > Digestate | place: USA... | reverse complement strand
TGGTTCGATAGATAGCTTTATTGTTAAGCAAGAGTATGAAAAAAATGGTAATTATATTATTAAAATTAAAGTACGATAAAAAATTACAATATTTTAACTTTTGAACTGAAGTAAAGAAAGAGGTGGAACGTTTATGATGTTTGGATTTCTTGACAAGAATAAAAGTTTACTTAAAAAGTATGAAAAAATAACAAAAACTGTAAACGATTTTGAAAAAGAGATGACTTCTCTAAGTGATAGAGAGCTCGCAGGAAAAACCGAAGAATTTAAAAAAAGATTAAAAAATGGTGAGAGCCTAGATGATATACTTCCTGAAGCTTTTGCTGTAGTTAGAGAAGTTTCAAGAAGAACTATAAATATGAGACACTTTGACGTTCAAATAATGGGCGGGATAGCGTTACATGAAGGGAAAATTACCGAGATGAAAACAGGAGAAGGTAAAACTTTGGTTGCAACATTACCCATTTATTTGAACGCCTTAACAGGGAAAAATGTTCATCTCGCAACACACAATGATTATCTAGCAAAAAGAGACGCTAAATGGATGGGACCTGTGTACGAATTTTTAGGTTTGACAGTGGGATATATTCAAGCAAATATGGATCGAGAAGAAAGAAAAAAGGCGTATCAGGCAGATGTGACCTATGGTACTGCCAATGAATTTGGATTTGACTATTTAAGAGACAATCTTGTATACGATAAGTCAGACAAGGTACAAAGAGGTCATTTTTATGCAATAGTTGACGAAGCTGACTCAATATTAATAGATGAAGCAAGGACCCCTCTAATAATATCAGGACCATCGGACACTCCTTCTGAGTTGTACAGAAGATTTGCAAGCTTAGCGAAGAGATTTGTCCCAGAAAAAGATTACACAATAGATGAAAAACAAAAGACAGTTGCGTTGACTGAAGAAGGGATATCAAAAGCTGAACGAATGTTGTCTGTCAACAATTTGTATGATCCCAATAATATACAGTATTTGTTTCATTTGCTAAATGCGTTGAAGGCTTTGAATTTCTTAGAAGGGACAGAGACTATATAATTCAAGATGGCGAGGTTATTATAGTTGATGAGTTTACTGGAAGATTACTTCCAGGAAGAAGGTATTCTGAAGGTTTGCATCAAGCTATTGAAGCAAAAGAGGGAGTAAAGATAAAAGAAGAAAGTATGACTTTTGCTACAATAACCTTTCAAAATTATTTCAGAATGTATGAAAAGTTGGCAGGAATGACAGGAACCGCTAAAACGGAAGAAGACGAATTCAAATCGATTTATAACACCGAAGTGGTTGTTATCCCAACAAACGAACCAGTTATTAGGAAAGATGAAAATGATTTAATTTTTAAAACAAGAGAAGAAAAGTACAAAGCAATAGTGGAAGAGATAGCTAAAAGATATGAAAAAGGTCAGCCTGTCCTTGTCGGAACAACATCTATTGAAAATAGTGAACTTTTAAGTAACATGCTGAAAAAAAGAGGAATACCTCATGAAGTCTTAAACGCTAAACATCACGAAAGAGAAGCAGAAATTGTTGCAAAAGCTGGTCAAAAGCATGCTATCACGATTGCTACAAATATGGCTGGAAGGGGAACAGATATAAAATTAGGAGAAGGAGTTACCGAATTAGGCGGGCTTTTTGTACTTGGAACTGAAAGACATGAAAGTAGAAGAATAGACAATCAATTGATAGGGAGATCTGGGAGGCAAGGAGATCCAGGTGAATCTAGATTCATTCTGTCATTTGAAGACGATTTGTTGAGATTGTTTGGTGGAGACAGAATGAAAAATATGATGAATACGTTAAAAATCGAAGATGGTCAGCCTATTGAACACAAAATGTTGACTCGCATTATTCAAGATTCCCAGAAGAAAGTCGAGGGGATACATTTTTCAATCAGAAAAAGATTGTATGAATTTGATTCTGTAATGGATAAGCAACGAACAGTTATCTACAATCACAGAGATTGGATATTAGAACAAGGTAACTATGATGGGCACATGAAAGAAATAATTACAGATGTGGTAGATAGATTGGTAGATTCATTCTGGAATGAACACGAAGAAAATATAGATAAGAAGGCACTTTCTGATAAGTTAAAGCAGTATTTGATTATTGCAGATTTAAAAGGGAATAGCCCAGAAGAGATAAAAGAAGAAGTTTTCAACTTATTCTGGAAAAGATATTCAGAGAAAAAAGAAGAATTTGGAGAAGATTTTAATAAAGTTGCAAAATTTGTGATGTTAAGAATAATAGATGACAAATGGAGACATCATCTAGATTCTATAGAGGCTCTGAAAGAATCAGTGAGCTTGAGATCTTATGGTCAAAAAGATCCTGTAATGGAGTTCAAGAGAGAATCTTATATACTTTTTGATAAAATGGTCGATAACATATACGATGATATAGTAAGTTATTTAATGAGAATTGCAAGGGTTATCCCGGAAAAAGAAGAAAAAGAAGCTTTGAAAGCTTATGCTAACTTAAACTTTATACACAATGATTTAGTAACAGCTGAAGATAAGAGAAGTAAATCCAAAGCTACAGACAGTAGTTCTTCTAATAAATTACACAAAAGATATAAGGTTAAAAGATAAAAAGGTAAACCTGAGAAGTTGAGAAGTTTATGAGGTGGTTAGATGATAGAATATGAAGTAAAAGTAAAAATAGATGAATTGAAAGAAAAATTTGAAGACCTGAAAAAAGTTTTTAATTCAGAAGAAAAAGAAAAAGAAGTTAAGGAATTGGAAAAGATTATGTCAGAGCCGGAATTTTGGAGTGATCCGGAGAATGCTCAAAAAGTATCAAAAAAGGCTCAAAATCTAAAAGATGAAATAGAAGATTTCAAAAAACTTGAGAATATATTTGAAGACTTAGATGTAGCGATAGAGCTTTCAGAGGAAGATACTACTATTCTTGAGCAAGTAGATGAAATTTTAAAAAAAATCCAAAAGAAGGTTAATGAATTTCAATTAAAGATGCTTTTGTCTGGGAAATATGATTATGCTAATGCTTTTTTAACCATACATCCAGGAGCAGGAGGAACTGAATCGCAAGATTGGGCTTCTATGCTTTTAAGAATGTATATCCGCTGGGCGGAAAAAAACGGATATGAAGTGGAGATTTTAGATTGTCAAGAAGGCGAAGAAGCTGGTATAAAAAGTGCCACCATTAAAATCAAAGGTTTATATGCTTATGGTAAATTAAAGTATGAAAAAGGCGTTCACAGATTGGTTAGGATATCTCCATTTGATGCGAATGGGAGAAGGCATACATCTTTTGCTTCTGTATCTGTTGTACCGGAAATTGAAGATGATATTGAAATAGAAATAAGACCAGAAGATTTAAGAATCGATACATATAGAGCAGGTGGTGCCGGTGGTCAACATGTTAACAAAACCGATTCTGCAGTGAGGATTACGCATTTACCTACAGGTATAGTTGTTGCAGTCCAAAGTGAAAGATCTCAACATCAGAACAAGGCAAATGCTCTAAAAATTCTCAAGGCTAGACTATATGAATTAGAACAACAGAAGAAATTAGAAGAAAAAATGAAACTGATGGGTGAAGTAAAGGATATTTCGTGGGGAAATCAAATTAGATCCTATGTACTTTACCCTTATACTCTTGTTAAAGATCATAGGACAAATTATGAAATGTCAAATGCAGAGGCGGTTTTAGATGGGAACATAGATGATTTTATAGAAGCAGAATTGTTATATTTTGCAAAAATACAATAAAATTTACTTTAAGTTTATTTAATATTCATCATTAATTGTAACAAGAGAGGTGTATAATATAAGAGAATATCAAGATTCACACGTTAGTGTATTGGTAAATGAAACTGTTAATTATTTAATCACAAAAAAGGATGGAATATACGTCGATTGTACAGCAGGAGAGGGAGGGCATATTAAAGCTATTTGTGAATTTTGTGAAGATCAAGCGAAAGTTATCGGTTTAGATATAGACTTCGAAGTCTTGCAAATAGCTGAAAATAAATTAAAAGAGCATTTAAACAATATAAAGCTAATAAAAGCACCTTATCAAGATATAGATATTGTTTTAACAGGACTAGGGATAGAAAAAGTTGACGGTTTTTTGATGGATTTAGGCGTTTCAACCTTTCAATTAAAAGGGGAAAATCGCGGTTTTTCTTTCTCTAAAGATGAACCTTTAGACATGAGAATGGATTCGGAAAGTCAAATTACTGCGGCAGATATAATCAATAATTATCCCTTAGAAAAATTGAGACAGATAATATTTGAGTACGGAGAAGAAAAAAAATATGCACATAAGATAGCAAAAAGTATTGTAAGAAACAGGCCAATTAACTCAACTCTTGAGCTTGTAGATGCTATAAGAAAGGCGCTACCTACCTCTGAAATATACAAAAGGAAAACACATTTTGCGACTAAAACATTTCAAGCAATAAGAATAGAAGTAAATAATGAGCTAAAAAATTTAGAAGAAGTACTTTATAAATTTGAAAAATTCTTAAAGAAGAATGGAAGAGTGGTTATAATAACCTTTCATTCTTTAGAAGATAGAATAGTAAAAAACTTTTTCAAAAATAATAAAAGCTATAACTTCATTACCATTAAACCCATTTTACCTTCAGAAAATGAAAAGAAGAGAAACCCAAGAAGTAGGAGTGCAAAACTAAGAATTGCTGAATTCATTGGTACCGATTAAAATCACTTCAATTGGGGGGGATTTTTATGCCAGACAAAACAATCGAAAAAACTCAGGGAGCGGAAAGAACACGGTCAAAAATTAAGGCTATTGATGTTGTTTTAATATTGTTAGTTTTCTTGGTTTTTATAGCAGTTAGCATTTGGCTTACGTTGTTTCTTAATTTTGGAAAGAATATCGAAAATTATAAAACAATAATTTCTAGGTCTGAAATGGATGTTATAAACATGGAAGAAAAAATTAAATCACTAGATAGACAAATTGAAAATTACTTAGAAATATTAAAAATTATGGAGCCGTAGAAAACATGAATTTTAAACAAAGAATTTTTTCTTTAGTTTTATTTCTTTCCTACATTTGCTTATTAGTCATCATTTTTATATATAATAATCCTTTGGAAAAAGACTTTAAAGAACTTTCAACTACCTTGCAAAGTGAAAAACTAGCGACCCTTGTTGATGACAAGGGTCATTTTCTTGTTACAAACGAAGAAAAATTCGAGGCCTGGATAGATTTAGAATTTATGAAACGAAGAAACAAATATTATCAATATAAATTTCTTTTGAATCAAAAATTTAACGATGAAGAATTAAAAGATAAAAAGTTTCTAAAATGGGGAACATATGAAACTTATGCAGAAGCATATTTAGATTTGGGAGTATTGAACAATTTTTCAAGGATATATCCTGTAAACATTCGCGTATACAATGAAATCTTTTCCTTACCCCAGGTTTTGGGAAAAATTGACAAGACTGTATATGGAATAGAACCTTTTTTGTATGAAAAAAAATTGTTAGAAAGTAATGATACTATAAGATTAAGCATTGATTTAAAAATGCAACAAATAGCCTATGAGGAAGTATCGAAAGCTGTAGAAAAAGAAGGAGCAGAAGGTGGAATTGCGATAATAATGGAAACAAATACGGGGAAAATAAAAGCAAGTGCTTCTATATATCCCTGGAATATTGGTTACATGGGTTATATTGAACCAGGTTCAACTCTGAAACCAATACTCATGTCTATTGCCTTAGACCAAAATGTGGTGAATTATAATGATAAGTTTTATTCTGGAATTGAATATGTTCCCACCAACAATCCCAATTTTAAAATAACGGAATCACAGGGGTATGGTTTTGGAGAGATAGGCTTAAAAGAAACCTTAGTGTATTCATCAAATATAGTTATTTCAAAAATTATGACAAAAATACTTCAGGAATATTCTGAGTTGTGGCTTTATGAACAACTTTTAGGGTTTGGGTTTGGGAATAAGACAGGAGTAGAATTTAAAGGGGAAATTAATGGAGTTTTTCCTCATCCATCAGAATGGTATGCAATTACACCATATCAGATATCACTAGGTCAAGGTATAGGAGTTACACCTATTCAATTGATAGCCGCTTTTAATGTTGTTCCTAACAAAGGGAAATATGTAAAACCCTCTTTTTTAAAAGATAGTAATCCAAAAGAAAGGCTTGTAATATCAGAACCTACAGCCGAAACAGTAAAGGATTGGTTAGGTTATACAGTTTTGAAAGGTACTGCAAAGAGGGCTTACAAAGAAGGGCTAAAAATTGGGGGGAAAACAGGAACTGCTCAGAAAGCCCAAAGTGGAATTGGTTATATTGAAGGAAATTATTATTCTTTATTTGTGGGTTTTTATCCTGTTGTAAACCCTAAATATACTGCCTTGGTAATAATAGACAATCCCAAAGACGAGTTCTATGGTGGAGAAGTTGCAGCGCCTGTAGTCACAAATATCTTTTATCGTTATTTCAAACCTAGTGAAAATAATTTTACCGATAATATTCAGGTCTATTTTAAAAATATAATGCCGAATCTTATAGGCTATTCTCCTAAAGAGGCTTTCAATGTCTTGCTTAACTTGGGTATTGATGAAAATTCTATAATTATAACAGGTAATGGTGATAAAGTAGTATCACAATCTATAGAACCTTACTCATACCTGGATGATTTTAAAATAATTCAATTGCATACATTGAATTAGAAACATGATTTTTTAGAAAAAATTGATTTTAAAATAGTTACAGAGGTACAGCCTTCTTATTTATTAAGTAAAAAATGATTATTATGAACTTTTTAAATTTAAAAGGGTTACAAAGGTAGAGACCTTCTATTCATTTCTGTTGATACATAGAATAAATGTCTTAAAATATATATGACCAAGAAAAGTAGATTAAACTGTACTTTTTTATATAAAATGGAGGATTCACTTCAATGGAAACAATTCTCATTTTAGGAGATTCAAAGATCCTAAAGAACAAAAAAATAGAGGAAATTTTAAATAAACACAAAAATGCTGAATTGATAAGAATTTCGCCCGAAAATTATGATGATGAATTATTAGATAAGATTTTCACCATGGGAAGTTTATTTGCTCAAGAAAAGATTGTAGTTTTTTTTGAATTTTCCGAATTCAAGATACATCAACAAGAAAAAATAACAAAATTTTTAACAAAGCAAAAAGATTCGTTTATCGGAACAATTATTGTAGATACTAAAAAAGAAAGTAAAAGTCTTACTAATATAAAATTTGATAAGAAATTCGAATTCTCTTTGCCATCACCATGGCAAGATGATCTTTGGCTAAAATTTATAAAAAACATATCTGATATGTTTGGTAAGAGCATGGATGAAGAAGTTGCCTTTAGATTTCTGGAACTTGTAGGGAAAAATGAAGAGTTGTTATATGAAGAAATTAAAAAAGTTTCTATATATACTGAGAATGAAATAATTAACCTTGTCGAGGTTGAAGAAATTCTTTCTGTTTTTCCAGCAATAACTTATGAGGAGCTTTGTTATAGTTTAGTAAAAAAAGATTTTTCACAAACGATCGATAAATTTGCTGTTTTGGCAAATTCTCCTCAATTTTCTCCAATCGCTTTAAACAGTTATCTTTTTACTTATTTCTTAGATTTACTTTCTGTTAAATTAAACACACTAAGTACAAAAAATCAACCATCTTACACATGGCCTGAAATATCAAAAATTAGCAAAGAGGCAGAAGTTTCACAGCAACGAGTGGCAAATTTCTTGGGTTTCAATTTTAAAACTGATAAAGAAAGAAAGATAAATATATCAAAAATTTATGATCTTAAAATTATAGAACAAATACTCCTAGAAATCGAAGAAATGGATAGGATTCTAAAATTAGGAGGAAATTCAAAAGTATTGTTTCCTAAATTTTTTCACAATATATGTTATGGTGATCAATGCTAATTCACCAGTGAACTTAAGAAGGCGGGGACTCTAATTTTAAAAGTAGTTCCCACAGATAATTTAGATTCGACTTCAATGTCTCCCTTTAATATTTCTATATTTTTTTCACGATAGCTAATCCCAATCCACTGCCGGGTTTGTCTTTTGCTAGCCTTAAAAATGGCTTAAATATATCCTTTAACTCTTCTTCGGGAATTCCAGGACCTGTATCTTGAATGGTAATGATAAAATGTTTTGTATTATTTTCATAATTAACATCGATACGGACGTATCCTTGATTAGTATATTTTATAGCATTTTCAATGATATTCATTAAAATTTGCTTCAGCTTTGTACTATCTGTTTCTATTTCCGTTGGAATATCGGTAGGATAATTAAACACTATTTCTACGTTTGGTGAAGCAGAGACCTCCAATATAGATAAAACTTCATAGATCAATTTTTTAAGATTTACTTTTTCCAGGTGAAGAGTTGTTTCCCTATTTAATTTGTTAAACGTAGAAATATCTTCAATTAGTGAGTTCATATGCTTTGCAGATAAAAGTATCTTCTTTACAATATTTATGATTTCCTTCTTTGTCATGTCTTTGTTTGCTAAAATTGTTTCGGCAAAACCTATAATTGCAGTTAAAGGCGTTCTAAGTTCGTGGCTAATAAAACTTAAATAATTAGCGTTTAATTCAGCACTTTCTCTTTCAGCATCTCTTAAAAATTTAAGAGTTAGGAAGGTTGAAGCTAGATGGCTAAACATTTCAAGAATCTTTTTAGAGCCTTCATCAAAAGATTCAATGTGAAAACTATCTATGTAAATATGACCTGCCACCTGATCGCCATTTTTCAATGTAGCAATCAAAGTAACCATATTGTTATTTTTTTTGTGCATCATTTTACTTATTTTGTATAAATCTGTTTCTGGTGTATTGTAATCAATAATATTTTTAACTTCTAAAATATCTGAATTCATATACTTGCTTACAAAGGCATCACTTACTGGCACTTCCATTTTAGACAATAATTCTTGATTGTAACCCTCACCAACAATCGCTTTATATAAAGCTCCTTTAATTAGCCATATAGAACCACATTCAGCTTCTGGAATTATCTTAATTGCAATTTTCAATAACTTATCCAGAAAATCCTTTTCGCTTTCATCCCAATTGATTTGCTGAAAAAGTTGTGCCATTTCTTGAAGATTTTCGATATAGAAGTCATAATTTACTTGACGTTTCATGTATGTCAAGCCTCCTTCATATTTTTCTTATGTCCAGATAATTAAGAAAGGTCTAGCTAGTATAATGTGATTATTATCTAATCAATCTTCAAACACGATTTCAATTCTTAAAACCATATTGATTCGTCAATTTTACAATTATGTTTTAAAAAGATTACAACACAAAAACCCCATAAGTTTTATTTTTATAGGGTATTTTTAGTTAGATTTTGTAAAATATCTGTCACTTTAATTATATCACAAATTAAATTTATTTATACAAAATTATTATAATTTTTAACTTAATATTTCTTATTAAGCCACAATTTATAATAATAAATAAAGTTTAAATTAAGCTTAAAAATAATTATCACAGAAATAACTTACAAATAGCAAACCATGCAAAACATTCTTGTAGTTGTCTTCTGTATAAATGACAAAAGACGCCCAGTAGGGCGTCCTTGAATAAATAAAATATAAAAAGTAGTGAAATCAAAGGGTGGATAGTAAAATGAAAAAACTAAGGATGAAATATCAAGCTGGCGGGGACGACGGGACTCGAACCCGCGGCCACCGGTGTGACAGACCGGCATGATAACCAGCTTCACCACGTCCCCAATTCGAATGTTCAACTTATTATACCATAAAAATTGTTTTTTGTAAAGACATTGCGTTAGATCATATTAAATGTCCGTGAAAACAATTGGTTAGATCATGATTTGAAGTCACTGTTAATGATAACATATTCCTGACTCTTTTGGAAGGAGGTAGAGATAATTTAAGTCATTTGATAGATAACTAATTGAGTGATTAATTGAAAATTATATGAATTCAACTAGAAAAAGAATAAATACTCAGATAGTATTATGGACTAACAAAGTATTAGACTATAACATTTTTTTTAGCAATACACAAGATATTTTTATCTTAATCTATTTATTTCAATGAATTATATAGTTGACAAATTATTAAAATGTAGTATAATATAAACAGTACGTTAATAAATCTTATTTTAAGATGTATTTTTATTTTGCCGGCGTAGCTCAACGGAAGAGCGGCTCATTCGTAATGAGTATGTTGGGGGTTCAAATCCCTTCGCCGGCTCCAAAAATTAGAAAAGTAAGGTATGAGTAGCGGCGTCCAATGACGCTAAAAATTTTTTTACTTATCATTATTTATATTTTAAGTAAATTTGAAGTTTTTTGGAGGATAATACATGGTACTTCATGAATTTGAAAAAAAGATTTTTAAATTCATCAAAGACTATAAAATTTTTAACAAATATGATAGAATATTACTAGGTGTATCTGGGGGTAAAGATTCAGTATGCTTACTCAATTGCATGGCGAAATTATCGCAGATTTATAAATTTGAAATAGCTGTAGCTCATCTAAATCATGGAATGCGAGAAGAAGCACCAGATGACGAAGAATTTGTAAGGCAAATGTGTAAAGAATTAAAAGTTCCGTTCTTTGTAGAAAGAAAAGAAGTTTTTAAATATGCAGAAGAAAACAAAGTAGGAATTGAAGTTGCTGGAAGAGAATTGAGATACAACTTCTTTTTTAGAAAAATGAAAGAGTTAAACTATGATAAAATAGCGACAGCCCACCATATGGATGATTTAGTCGAAACGATGATTTATAGGATTATTAGAGGCACAGGCATATATGGACTAGCAGGGATGGTTCCATTAGAAGGGGTTTTAGCAAAGCCTATGTTATGTGTAGATTTGGAAGAAATCGAAAATTATGTTAAAATAAATAACATTCCATACGTGGAAGATAAATATAATTATTCACTTGAATATTCTAGAAATAAAATAAGATACGAAATTTGTCCAAAGATGAAGGAGATAAATCCGAGTTATCAAAAAAGTTTTTTTAGGTTAGCTACTACAGTTTGGGAGTATCGAAATGAAGTTGAGAAAAAGTTTGAAGAACGTGCTCATAAAATAAACGATAATAGTTACAAAATCAAGTTAGAAAAAGATATTTTTGATGCAGAAGTTTTGAGGTTAACATTTTTAAAATTTCAAGAGTATCCTCCTAATATGGAAGAAACGCAGAAAGTTCTGTTGATGAGAAGCGGGGGTAGACGGATACTGAAAGGTTTAGAAGTTGTCAAGGACAAAGATTTTTTAGTAATAACAAAGCTTTGATAAAGTAATTTCGTGAAGAATAAAACTTTTGGAACATTAGAAAGGAGGCTTGTTTTTGCAGAAAAAAAGCAATGTATTTGGACTACTAATTATATACATTTTAATAGCTCTATTTATATACCTTGGTATAAGTAGTCTCTTGAATACCAAAGATGTTACAAAAATTGAGTATAGCGAACTCGTTCAGATGATAGAAAAAGGTGAAATTCTATCAATCGAAATTGATGATTCCGGATATGTAAGAGCTAAAAGCAAAGAAGGAATTTTTTATAAAACTTATGCACCAAACCTTTTGAGTGATCAACAATATGTTTATGGATTAGCGAGTCAGGGTATACAAGTTCAATATGTTAAAAGTTTTGGAAATAGTTGGTGGGTTACTTTATTAACTATATTCCTACCGTTATTTCTCTTTATAATAATGATGAACCTTTTGCTTAGGCCAGCAAAAGGATCGCCTACTGAAGGAATGACTTTTATAAGGAGTCCCGCGAAAAAATATACTGATTCAAAAAACAGAGTGACCTTTGATGATGTTGCTGGAGTAAAGGAAGCTAAAGAGGAACTTCAAGATATTATTAAGTTTTTAAAAGATCCGAAAGCTTTTACTAAACTAGGAGCAAGGATGCCTAAAGGAGTGCTGTTAGTTGGGCCTCCTGGAACTGGAAAAACATTACTTGCAAGAGCTGTGGCAGGAGAAGCAAATGTTCCATTCTTTTATATAAGTGGTTCTGATTTTGTTGAATTATTTGTTGGAGTTGGAGCAGCTAGAGTCAGAGATCTCTTTAATCAGGCTAAAGCTCATGCCCCCTCGATCATATTCATTGATGAAATTGATGCAGTTGGAATGCAAAGAGGAGCAGGGCTTGGTGGGGGTCACGATGAAAGGGAGCAAACGTTAAATGCTATATTAGTTGAAATGGATGGATTTGATCCAAATATTGGTGTAATAGTTATGGCAGCAACAAATAGACCGGACGTACTGGATAGAGCGTTATTGAGGCCTGGAAGATTTGACAAGAAGATTGTTGTAGATATTCCAGATGCCGAAGGAAGAAAAGAAATTTTAAAGATACATTTTAGGGGAAAGAAAGTGGCCCCTGATGTTGATTTAGATGTTTTAGCTAGGGCAACTCCAGGTTTTGTGGGAGCAGATTTAGAAAATTTAGTTAATGAAGCAGCTCTTTTAGCTGCACGAAGTGGCGAGAAATATATAACAATGGCTCATTGTGAAGAAGCTATCGAAAGAGTTATTGCTGGCCCTGAAAGAAAAACAAGAATTTTATCACAAGAAGAAAAAGAGGTAGTTGCATATCATGAACTAGGCCACGCAATACTAGCCACTCTTCTTCCAAATGCAGATCCAGTACATAAAGTTACTATAATTCCAAGAGGTTATGCCGCTCTAGGATATACCCTTCAATTACCCACGGAAGATAAATATTTAATGAGTAAATCTGAAATTTTAGATGACCTAGTAGTGTTACTTGGAGGGCGAGCAGCTGAAGAAATAGTTTTTAGAGATATTACTACTGGCGCAGAAAATGATCTCAAAAGAGCGACGATAATAGCACGAAAAGTAGTTGCAGAATTAGGTATGAGCGAAAAGATAGGGCCAGTTGCTTGGAGTGATGAAAGTGAAGAAACGTTCTTGGCTAGAGAACTATTTAGGGAAGTAAATTACTCAGATGAAACAGCAAAGGAAATTGATTTTGAGATTAAAAGATTGATAAATGATAGCTATGAAAAAGCAAAAATTATTTTGTTAGAAAATAAAGAAAAGCTTGATTTAATAGCAAAGTATTTATTAGAAAAAGAAGCGATTTCTGGTGAAGAGTTAAAAAATCTTCTTGAAAAAGACGTTAAAGAACTAGAGAATTTAGTTGATAGTTTATTTTATCCAAAAACACCAGAATATGAAAGGACGCCACATTATGAATACTTCATTGGAAAAAATAAATTTATTGAAGGGTAAAGAATTTAATTACTCTTTTAAGGTTAGGGATGAAAGTTATATTTGGTCTGAAGATAGTGATGTGATTGATTTTTACATACTCAGTCCAGTATCTCTTCTAGAAGAGATACATAAATGCTGCTATGATGTTCTAAGAGGATGCTTAGACAAAAGTTTTGTTTCGGTAGTTTCTTACAGTAAGATAGAACATCTTTCTTTTACTCCTTATTCCTTTAAAGTATTTATAAAATTAAGAATTATAGATGTCCTAGGAAATAAAGTTTATTTCTCTGGCGAAGTATATGATGAAGTGGAAAAGGTTGCTCAATTTGAAGTTGTTAGAAACGTAGTGTCAAAAAAAATATTAAAAAAGAACATAAATGAAAAAATAAATTGTTCGAACTTATCAGAGATCTAGAAAAGATAGATAAGTGTCTACAAAAATAGTTTTATAGAGCTAATAAATCAAAATAGAAAATAAAATTATCCCAAAAGGGGGGAGTAAGTTGGCAAAAAAGACCATTATGATTGTCGAAGACGATCCTGCGATCTCTGAAATGTTATCCTTAAATTTAACTAAGGAAGGTTATGAAGTCGTAACTGCTGTCTCAGCTGACGAAGCTTTGAAAAAATTGGAAGAAAAGGACGTCGACTTTTTTATCATTGATATTATGTTACCGGGTTCAATGGATGGATTTGATTTGATAAGGGTATTAAAATCCAACGAAAATTATCGTAACACCCCTGTACTTATATTAAGTGCTAAAGACGACGCGGCTGATAAAGTTGCTGGTTTAGAATTAGGCAGCGACGATTATGTGACTAAACCTTTCAATGTGAGAGAGCTTCTTGCTAGAATAAAGAGTATCTTCAGAAGACAAGCTGCTTCTGCTCAAATGAAAGAAGAAGGACCAAAAAAGATTACTGCAAAAGATTTAGTAATAGATACCGAAAGATTGGAAGTATGGGTAAGAGGCAAACCAGTTAATTTAACTCCATTGGAGTTTGATTTATTGGTGTTTCTTGCAAAAAATGAAGGAAAAGTTTTCAGCCGAGATGTCTTACTTGATAAATTATGGGGATATGATTATTACGGAGATACCCGAACGGTTGATGTCCATATACGAAGGTTAAGAACTAAAATCGAAGAAGATCCTTCTAATCCAAAATACATAATAACTGTCAGAGGAAAAGGCTATAAGTTCAGAGATCCAGGAAAAGAAAGAGAATTTTAAATAATAAAATAGCAGGGGATTAATCCCCTGCTATTTTTTTGAGCTGTTATAAATTGACAAATTTTTAAACGGTTATGTTATAATTAAAGAAAGTGTTATTTTAAAGCGATCTTCAAGTATAGATGATGTAAGTTCATAAATAAAAAATTATTTGAGTTACTTATTATAAAAGTTGAAAAGTGCAAACAAAAACACTCACTAAAACTGACGTATTTATATTATCAATCATAAAGAAACCATTTCTAATTGGGGGTAGTTTACGTTAAAGGTGACTTTCTTTTGTTTAAACTTCTTGTTTATTTTTGTGAGTCTTTCTTCTTTTTTCTAATTTTCAAGACAAGTCAGGTGAGCAAGATTGGCAAAAGCATACGTAGTCGTTATAGTTGTGCTTAGTGTTCTAAATGTTATAACTTTATATCTTTATTTTAAAAAAAGAAATTTAGAGAAATCATACAAAAAGTTTAAAGATGAAATTGCAAAAATTTTAAAAATAAATATAAATAATCCTTTGGACGACTTTTTATTGCACCAGTTGAATCATTATATAAAAAACTTAGAAGAAAAATATAAATTAGAAAAGTATAAAAGAAGGAACATTTTTTCCATTCTTGACGCACTCTCTGAAGGGGTAATACTAGTCTCTTCCAAGGGCCCTGATATAGCAAGGATAGATTTTGCAAACAATGTTGCAAAATATCTTTTTAATAGTGAAGATTTTGTTGGTCGGTCTTTGACAGCAGTAGTTGATAATCATGATTTGGTAGATTTAGTAATTCAAAGTTTTAAAAAAGGTGTAGACCTAGAAAAAGAGATTCTGTTTTACTATCCAGAAAAAAGATATTTTAATTGTAAAGTAAAATCGATCAACGTGGAGAATTATCGCGTTATAATATTAACTGATATAACTAAAGAAATTAATTTAGAAAATCTTAGGAAAGAATTTTTGACAATAATGTCTCATGAAATGAGGACACCTCTTTCGGTAATTAATGGATATTTAGAAATTTTATTGAATGAAAAAGGATTAGATGCGAAAACTCGTTCATTCTTGAAGAAAATTGAAGAAGAAACAGCCCGATTAACTAGAATGTTTAACGATCTTTTAGATATTCAAAGATTAGAAAAAGCTGTAGGAGAAGAAAAGAAATTTGAAGTAATTAACTTCTCAAATACAGTAAAAAAAGCCTGCGACTTTTTTAAAATAGTCGCAAAAAAAACTGGTATAGAATTTATTGGAGAAATTGAAGACGATATATACATCGTTGGTAATGAAGATAGATTATTGCAAGCTGTCTACAATATTTTAGACAATGCTTTTAAATATACTGCCTTAAAAGAAAAAGGTGAAAAAAAAGTTTGGCTAAGATTGTACAAAGAAAATAATGAAGTGATATTTGAAGTAGAGGATACCGGTATTGGTATACCATCCAAAGAATTAAAAAAGATATTTAATATTTTTTATAGAGTTGATAAATCAAGAACCAGACAAGTACCGGGATTTGGATTAGGTCTGTATATAGTAAAGACCATATTGGATAACCACGGAGCTAGGATATTTTTGGATAGTGAAGAAAATAATGGGACGTTGTTTAGGGTAATTTTTCCTGTTCATTCTGATTCTAAGTACGAAAAGGAGATGACAAATTGAGAGCTTATGATATTATAAAGAAAAAAAGAGATGGAGGAGTGAACTCTAGAGAGGAAATACAATTTTTAATTGAAGGATATTTAAAAGGCGAAATACCTGACTATCAAGTTGCGGCTTGGCTAATGGCAATATTTTTTAGACATATGGAAGAGGAAGAGAGTTATAATCTTGCTGAAATAATGCTAGAGAGTGGTGACATAATAGATCTTTCTCAAATTGAAGGGGAAAAAATAGACAAACATTCCACGGGCGGGGTTGGAGATAAAACTACTATAGCAATAGCTCCAATGGTTTCTTCTTTGGGCCTAAAAGTTGCTAAACTTTCAGGAAGGTCTTTAGGTCATACAGGTGGAACGATAGATAAGTTAGAAGCTATCCCAGGTTTTAAAACTGATCTACAGGTAGATGAGTTTTATAAAATTGCTAATGAAGTGGGAATAGTGGTAGCTGGTCAGACTGCCAACATAGCACCAGCAGATAAAAAGTTGTATGCTTTGCGGGATGCTACTGCAACAGTTGAAGAACTTTCGTTAATTGCTTCTAGTATAATGAGTAAAAAACTTGCTGTGTTAAGCGATGGAATCGTATTAGATGTAAAAGTAGGATCTGGAGCGTTTATGAAGAGTATTGAAGATGGAAGAAACCTTGCCAAAATTATGCTAAGCATTGCAAAAAGGCATAATCGAAAGGCAAAAGCCTTAATCACTAACATGCATCAACCATTGGGTGAGACAGTAGGAAATTCCCTAGAGGTGTTAGAAGCTGTAAATACTGTTAAAGGTACAGGGCCAAAAGATTTTACAGAGCTATGTATAGAGATTTCTTCACGTATGGCAGATTTAGCTGGTATAATATCCTATCAAGAAGCAAAGAAAAAGTTAATTGAAAACATAGAAGCCGGGGTTGTTGCAAAAAAAATGAAAGAATGGATAAAAGCTCAAGGTGGAAATGAAAAAGTTGTAGATAATCCAGAAAAAGTTTTAAGTATCTCTAAGAATACTGTTGATTTCAAAGCGAAAAATTCAGGTCATGTCAATTACATAGATACGGAAAAAATTGGAATGGCGTCCATGTATTTAGGTGCTGGAAGAGAGAAAAAAGAGGACTCGATAGATTTATCTGTTGGATTGAAGATATTTAAAAAATTGGGAGATAAAGTAGAAAAAGATGAAACAATAGCTACACTGTTTATTTCTCAAAATAGTAATGTGGAATATGCCTTGGATCTATTAGATCAAGCTTATTTAATTCAAGAAGTTATACCTTCATATGTCAGCAATGATATAATATTTGATGTACTGGAGTAGTTTTAGAGAGAAGTTTTAATTATCAAAGGTGGCGTGGGAGGAGAATTAATGGAAAAAATTATCATGATATTTCTTTTTATATTATTGGTTATAAATACTTTTGCTGCACAAGCAATTTTTATTTTTCAGAATAAATCTCCTGTTCATATGGATGCCATAAAGAGTCAAACGAATTATTATATTAACGTTGAAGATCTGTCAAGTATGATTCAATGGTTATAAATAAAACATCTAGAATCATTTACGTAATATATAAAAAAGATGTTTTAGAGATTAGTTTAAATGATTTTTATTCTAAGATCAATTTTATAGATAAATACAATGATTCTGTGGTAACTACAAACGGTAACGTGTATATAAGACAAGATGTTTTAGCTTCTTTTTTAAAGTTAAACTATTTCGAGAATTATGAGAATATATTTTTCTATTCTACTTTACCTCAAATAACTAACTTGAAAGTTTCAACAAACGAAATATCGGTTTCTTTGGATAGTTATTTAGATGATTTCTCTATAACTTTGACTAAAATATCTAGTGCGGGGGACTATTTATTAACCATAAAACCGGTTAGCCCGATAACAACTGTTCCAGCGAATGCTGATTACACTTATTCAAATAATACGTTTTATCTCAGATTTAGAAGTGACTTTGAATATAATATTAATATCCAAGGAAAAGATCTACAGGTCAAATTAAAAACCAAAGATATTGAAGCTAGCCCGCTTTTATCCCCGGTACCAAGTAGTAAATTATCAAAAGAAGGGCTTTCTTATTCAGAAAGAGTAGAAACATTCAATGGTCAACAAATTAAAGTATATCAATTATGCGTTGATCCAAAAAAATACCAGTTAAAAGTCGATCTAAACAACTTAGGTACTTATTCGAATGTAAGCACTTTTTTGAAGAATAAAAACCCTATCTTTTCTGTCAATGCCTCTTTTTTCGATACGCAAACATTAGAGCCGGTAGGTAACATCATTTCAGGTGGGGAATTGTTACATTTGAGTTCTTACTCAAGGCCAGCTTTAATTATAAACGAAAAAAACGAGGTAGACATTGATTACGTAAAATTAGAATATCAAATGGAAATAAATGGTCTCCTTTTTTGGGTTAAATCAATTAATTCGAATTGGAAAGGCGATGTGAAACTATATACGTATGAATACAAAGGAAAAATTGAAGAAAACGAAGATAATTATGTATTTCTTTTGTTTAATAAAAACAACGAACTAATTTCAAAGAAAAAAACTACTCCGAAAGAAGGGGAAAAGCTTATTCTAATTGACAAGAAGTATGAAAAGTATTTAGAGAACGTGTCTATTGGTTCTAAGATTAATTTCCTGCTCAAAAAGAGTGATAACATAGTTGGAAATCCCATCTTATTATTAGAAGGAGGCCCAATTCTACTATATCCGAATTACACTCAGGAGCAGTATGAGAGTGAGAAAAGGAGTTATTCCAATGGTATAGTGTATGGAAAAACTTCTAGAACTTTAGTTGCAATAGATCAACAAGGTATGATCACATTTATGGTTATTGAAGGATATGATAATCCGGATTCAGGCTTAACATACGACGAATTAAGAAAGTTTTTACTCAATTTAGGGATCTATGAGAAAGCTATGTTACTAGATGGAGGAAGTTCATCGATAGTATTTTATAATGGAGATATACAGAACTATAAAAATGGGAAAACAAGAGATTATATTCCTGTGTTAATAAGTGTTTACGAAAAATAGATAATAAAACGGAGGGATACTATGAACATTAATAATCCTAACAACAAAAGAATTGTCGGTCTTTTTGGTCATCATTGGTGCGGAAAAACCGTCATGACTGATGCACTTTTGATGAATTACGCAACTGCGGACAGAATAGGTCAAAGATTTTTGGATAGAGATCCAATAGAAAAAGAAAGAGAAGGTACCTTTTCCAACCATATTTTTTCTCTCGATGTCGATGATACAAGGTTTTATTTTTTTGATACTCCGGGTTCTGCCGAATTTATAGGCGAAATACAAGTAGCTTTAACAGCTGTAGATAATGTTGTAATTGTTATTAATGCTTCTTCAGGTGTTGAAGTTACGACAGAAAGAATATGGCATATGGCTCAAGATTTAGACAAGCCTATCATGTTTTTTGTAAATCAAATGGACAAAGATGGAGTTGATTTTCAAAATATAATTCAAGATTTAAGAGAAAATTTTGGAGATAGCATTAAAATAGCTCCTCTACAATTACCAGTTGGTCAAGGATCCTCTTTCAAAGGTGTCACTGATCTTCTAACCAAAGATACATTCATTTATTCAAGCATTAAAAGCAAACCAGCTAAACAACAAGTTATACCTCAAGAAGTTGAACCTTATTTTACCGAATATCATTCTGAGCTTATTGAAGATATAGTAGTAAGCAGTGAAGAATTAATGGAGAAATATTTTGAAACAGGAGAAGAGGGACTGACTCCTGACGAAATAAAATCAGCTTTTCATCAAGCTTACGTGAACAAAGAAGTTGCTCCCGTGCTCTTTGGATCAGCTATTAAGAATATTGGAGTAGATAGACTGGTGTCTCATATAAAAGATATAGGGGCTCTTCCTGTGGAAAGGACATTCTATACAAACGAAAATCAAGAAATAGACTTAGAAAATGACGAATCTCTTTTGGGTTTTATAGTAAAAAATGAAGTTGATCCTTTTGTTGGTAAAATGACTTATATAAGGATTTTAAGGGGCTCGTTAAAAAGTGGAGCGTCTATTTATATAGTTGAAGAAAATACTAAAGAGAAGATTTCTCATATATATATCCCCAAATATGAAAAAAACGAAGAAATAGAAGAGGCCAATATTGGTGACATAGTTGTAATACCTAAATTAAAGACAAGTAAGATTAATCAAACTATTTCTTCTGTCGAAATTCCCTTTACGATAAAACTACCAGAATTTCCAGAACCCATGATTTCAAAAGCAATAACTCCAAAATCCAAGAATGAAATAGACAAAATTACAGATTCTTTAGCAAAGCTTGCCGAATCAGATCCGACATTCAAGTGGGAGTTTGATCCAGAAACTGCTGAAACTGTTATTAGTGGCATGGGTACAGTTCATTTGGAAATTATGATTGAAAAATTAAAGAAAACTTTTGGGATAAACTTTGAAGTAGGTAAACCTAAGATCGCTTACAAAGAAACAATTAGAAGCAAATCACAAGCTGAATATAAACATAAAAAACAAACAGGAGGTCACGGTCAATACGGTCATGTTAAGATAGAAATAGAACCCTTAGAAAGAGGTCAAGGTTATGAATTTGTCGATAAAATTGTTGGTGGAGTTATACCTAAAAATTATATACCTTCTGTTGATAAAGGAATAAGAGAAGCAATGAAAAGAGGAGTTTTGGCTGGTTATCCTGTTGTCGATGTAAGGGTTATTCTATATGATGGTTCTTATCACGAAGTTGATTCTTCGGATATATCTTTCCAAATTGCGGCTAGAAACGCTTTTAAAATAGCTATGGAAAATGATTCTCCAGTGATTTTGGAACCTATAATGTATGTAGAAATTTTTGTTCCAAATCAATACACAGGAGACGTTATTGGTGAGATAACTGCAAGAAGAGGAAGACCTATGGGTATGGAATCCGTAGGAAAAGGATACGATAAAATAATGGCAGAGGTTCCTTTAGCAGAAATGTTAGACTTTTCACCAAGATTGAGTTCAATTTCATCAGGTAAGGGATATTTTAACATGAAACTTTCACATTATGCTGAAGTAAGCCCTGATATACAAAATAGAATTATCGAGGAAAGAAGAAGAGAAGAGGAAGCTCAAGGTAAATAATTAAAAAGAAAAAACAATCGCAAGAAATCTTTTTATATAGAGATATGCTTTTTAGCATATCTTTCCCTTTTTTTCTAAGTTAATAGTTAGTAAGAAATGGTAATTAGCCTTACAAGATTTGGAAACTTTTTAATTTTAAGCTTTAGAAATACTCTACATGAGTGTTTTTAGAAAGAGATTTTTTTAAAAAAATTCAAATTTAAAATATTAATAAACGTAAGTTTTAGAATTTTTAAAGTAGCTATAGATATTGAAAAAAGGAGGTCAATAAAACATGTCAATATCTACAAAAACAGGCGATAACGGAGAAACTTTCCTTTGGAGTGGCGAACGAATATCTAAAGATGACCTCAGAGTTGAGTCTTATGGAACTATAGATGAATTAAATGCGTTTATTTCTGAAGCAAAGCATTACGTAAATTCACAAGAAGTCAAAAAAATATTGAATGAGATACAAAATGATCTGTTCAGATTGGGTGGAGAATTAGCTTCAAAAGACAAGCAATATCCTCATCCAATAGAAGAAGCAGATGTAGAAAGAATTACTAATTATGTTGAACAATTTGAGAAGAGAGTAAAACTAAAAGGTTTTGTAGTTCCTGGTAGCACAATTCAATCATCAAAACTAGAAATATGCAGGACAGTTGCACGAAGAGCTGAACGTAGAATTATTTCTTTAGATAAAAAGGAACCAGTTTCTCCAATAATAAAAAAATATATTAACAGATTATCTGACTTATTATTTCTTATGGCTAGATTTGAAGAATATCTTTTAAATAAAATAGAATACAAAAGATGGTGAGACAGTAAACATGTTTTGTCTAAAATTAAAATTGAAGATAAGGCTTTTTGGTATGAATTCCTTGAAAGACAAAAGGTCTATAGTAAAAAACTTAACAAATAAACTACAAAAAAAATATAATATTTCAATTATAGAAGGGAACTACAACGATTCGAAGAATCACCTTGAAATATATATTGCTTCTTTAAGTAAAAATAAAGATTACCTACTGGATCTGATAGAACAAATAGAAAAAGATATAGAGACAATGCTTGGCTTAGAAGTAGAAGGAGAAGATTATATTATTTTTTGAGTTTAACTTTCATTTTACAAAAGTTATTCAGGAGATGCAATTAGTGTAGTCTAAATTATGAAGACATTTATATAAAATAAAGCACTCCTCCGTATAGTGTTTTTAAGGCTTTAAAATTAACGGGTTTTTAATATATTGTGTTTGTTTCAGAGCGATAGTCCTGCTACCAGGAGGCTAGATTTTGAATACGAAAGAAATTATATCAAATTTAGAACAGTATTTAAAAATAATGATAAAATCTACAGATAGGTTAAATCATGTATATAATGTGGTATATTTTTCTCAACGTTTGGCAAGGATACATAAAGTTTCTCAAGAAAGAGTAAGAATAGCAGCACTTAGTCATGATTTGTTTCGTGAAGTTGAACCTTCCAAACTCATCACTATAGCAAAAATCTACAGTATTCCTATAACTGAATTTGAAATGTCTGCTCCAATACTTTTACACGGTATGATCAGTGCAGAATTTTTGAAGCGGAAGTATAAAATAGATGAAGAAATTTATGAAGCTGTATATTATCATACGAGCGGCTATGAATACATGGGTCAAATTGGAAAAATCCTTGTCATCTCCGATTCCGCAGGAGATGACAGGGAATATAAAGGGGTGAAAAAACTAAGAGAAGAATCTTTAAGATCTTTAGATTTAGGTTACAAAATTGCTATTGAAAATAAAATTCATTATGCTATAGAAAAAGAGAGATATATTTTAGAACAAACGTATAAAACGTGGAATAGGATAGTGTTGAATAAAAATTTAAATAATTAAATTATTCTCCTCCGACACCGTAGGTGCTTTCTCTTTCGTCCAAAACGTAAATGTTGCTACGAGATGGAAGAAGAACCAGTGGATCATAAAGTTTGCTGCCTTTTTGTACTTCAAAATGTAAATGAGGCCCTGTGCTAACTCCAGTATTACCCACTCTCCCAATCAATTGACCCTTTTTAACGTACTGTCCACTGTAAACATTGATTTGAGATAAATGTCCATAAATATATGAATCTTTACCAGAGTTTATTTGAATCATCAAGCCGTAACCGTTATTTTCTCCCACATAATCAACCACGCCGTCTTCTGCAGAAAATACGGGTGTTCCTATGGGAGCTGCTATATCTACACCTTTATGAAGGATCCTTTCGCCTGTTATAGGATGAATTCTATAGCCATATAAAGACGAAAGAGTTCCGTAAGTTGGCCAAATGATACTTTTTTCATTGTTGAAACCTTTTCCAATTATTTTACTAGGGACGAAAATCTTTTGACCAATAACAATAGTGCTAGAAGAAAGGTCATTAGCCTTTTTTATGTCTTCAACATCGGCAAAAAATAATTTTGCAACAGATGAAAGGGTGTCACCTTTTTTAACTTCATATAGATAACCATCTGGTTGAGGTATTTTCAATGATTGACCTATTTTTAAAGTATTAGGTGAAATTCCTGGATTCCAATCGAAAATAGTAGAAATAGATACGTTATATTTGATAGAAATACTGAAAAGAGTTTCGTTTTGCTGAACTGTATGAGTTATAACTGAATAACTTGCAAAAGAAGATACTAGCAAGATGAGGTAAAAAAAGATCGCAAAATAGCCTTTTTTAGAACAACACTGATTCAAGCTAAATTCCCCCTTCCTAGAAAAAGTATAATAAGCAATCAAATCATTATATCACATAATAAAAAATTTTGTATCAGATAAAACCTGATATTTAACATTAATTTTCTTATGTACTATCTAAGGAAGCTTTAAATAATCTTAAAGAATAATTTTAAATAGCTAAAATTATCGATATTAAATTAACATTTCTTTTTTTAAACAGAAAAAAATCCTTTTTTATTAATTCTTTTGAAGGTAAGCCAATTCCATCATCACGTAACCCTAAAACGTGAACGCCTGTTTTAAAAAATCGAACTTCTTTTGCTGATTTAATGCCGTAGCTAGTTGTAAAATTTTTCTGAGTGCTGAACAAATAATTTTGAATTTTTTACACACGATGTAATTATACCACTTTTCCACAAAAAAAGAAAACGTGTAAGAAACTTTAAAATTACTAAATAAAGCCTTTTAATCCTTTTATTTTCACTATAAATGAATTTATTTAACTTTGACAAATGTTAATCATAAATGATAAAATATTTATAGTTTAAACGCTTAAATTATATTATAAAACTATAAAATTTTGGCTGGTGATTAAGAGAAAAGCCTATATTTGCTAGATAAGATAGCAAAAATGGGCTTTTTTTATTAATATTTTGAATGCTTCTTGAGGGAGGAACCTTCCTATATGATCTTTTTTTATATTTTACCTTCTCTTTTGCTAGGTTGGTCGTTGGGGACTAACAATGCTTGTCATATATTTGGACCCCCAGTTGTTTCGGGACTTGTTTCTTACAAAAAAGTAAGAATAGTTTCAGCGATTTTCGTTTTTTTAGGAGCTGTTGTTGGAGGAAAAGCTGGTTTAAAAACTTTAAGTCAGTTAACCAATCTAGACATTAGATTCCTCTCCTTATCGCTTTTTTGTGCGTTTTTATCCATGTTTTTAATGACTTTGTTTGCACTTCCTGCATCAGCTACCCAAGCTGTTGTAGGTTCCCTAATTGGTGCAACCATTTTAAAAGGCGAAGTGAATCTTGGGTTGTTAGTAGGAATTTTAGTATCTTGGTTATTAACCCCTGTTGGCGCAATGTTTTTTTCTTTTGTTTTGTATAATGCACTTTCTTTATTGTTTAGAAAGTTTTTAACTATAGCTGGTCAAGATAGATTTATAAAAATTCTTACATGGATTGTAATCATCTATAGTTCGTATTCTTTGGGAGCAAACAATGTTGCTAATGTAACAGGAGTATTTGCTGATATTTTGTTCACTCCAACGATTTTAACTATGATAGGTGGAATTGCTATAGCTGTTGGCATACTGACAACAAATCAGAAAGTTTTGCACACAGTGGGGAAAGGAATTTTGGAAATGGACCACTTTTCATCTGCTATATCCATTTTTGGAGTTTCCATATCATTATGGATATTTTCTCTTATAGGTATCCCTGTTAGCGCCACTCAGGCTATTATTGGATCAATTATAGGGGTAGGTCTGGCAACTGGAACCAAGACTTTTGATTATAAATTGATACTAAAAATAGTATTTGGTTGGATAGGAACACCACTTGCTTCAGGATTGATATCTTTTCTAATAATATGGATTTTTAAACTATAGAAAGTTTTAAAAAGATTAGTTATAAAAGGAATGACACATTTTTAGGTAAGGAGGTTAAAAAATTGAGAAAATATATCTTAGCAATAGATCAAGGTACAACAAGTTCTAGAGCAATGATTTTTGATCATGAAGGAAATATAGTAAACTCATCACAACGAGAATTTTCTCAGCTTTATCCAAAGCCTGGCTGGGTAGAACATAACCCTGATGAAATTTGGGGAACAACTATAGGAGTAATCGCAAATGTTTTAGGCGTTTCTAATATACAACCCGAACAGATAGCAGCGATAGGAATAACTAATCAAAGAGAGACAACAATTATTTGGGATGCTAAAACGGGTGAGCCGGTTTACAATGCAATAGTGTGGCAAGATAGAAGGACTTCATCAATTTGCGATGAGTTAAGGGGAAAAGGCTATGAAGAATTGATCAGAAGTAAAACGGGTTTATTGATAGACGCATATTTTTCTGGTACTAAAATAAAATGGATTTTAGATAATGTAGAGGGAGTTAGAAAGAGAGCTGAAAAAGGAGAATTAAAATTTGGGACCGTTGATTCATGGTTAATTTGGAAACTCACAAGAGGAAGAGTACATGTAACAGATTATAGTAATGCATCAAGAACTATGATATACAACATCTTCGATTTAAAATGGGACGATGATTTACTAAAGATATTAAATATTCCAAAATCTTTACTACCTGAAGTAAAAGAGTCAAGTGAAATCTATGGTTATACAGATGCCAGTGTTTTTGGAGCAAATGTTCCAATAAGTGGAATTGCTGGAGACCAGCAAGCTGCTACCTTTGGACAATTATGTTTCGAAAAAGGTATGGCCAAAAATACATATGGTACAGGATGTTTTATGTTACTAAATACTGCTGAAATTCCAGTTAAATCAAAAAGTGGATTATTAACTACAATAGCTTGGGGATTGAACGGAAAAGTTGAATATGCCCTAGAAGGTTCTGTATTTGTTGCAGGTGCAGCTGTTCAATGGTTGAGAGATCAGTTGAGATTGATCGATTCATCTGCCGATTCAGAATATTTTGCTACTAAGGTAGAAGACAACGGGGGAGTTTATTTTGTTCCAGCTTTTACTGGTCTAGGGGCTCCGCATTAGGATATGTATGCGAGGGGAGCAATATTTGGTTTAACAAGGGGCTCAAAAAAAGAACACATAGTACGAGCTACCCTAGAATCTATTGCTTATAGCACAAAAGATGTGTTGGAAGCAATGGAAAAAGATTCCGATCTTTCATTAAGAAAGCTTAGAGCAGACGGAGGGGCATCAGAAAACAATTTTCTTATGCAATTTCAAGCCGACATATTAGTAATCGAAGTAGAAAGGCCATTGATTGTTGAGACAACGGCATTAGGTGCAGCATTTTTGGCGGGACTAGCGATTGGATATTGGAAAGACAAAGAAGAGTTGAAAAAGATTTGGAAGTGTGAAAAATGTTTTCAACCCAATATGTCAGAAAAAGAAAGGGAAACTTTGTATTCAGGTTGGAAGAAAGCTGTAGAAAGAGTAAAAAATTGGGAAAAATAAAAAATATGGGTGCTTTGGAGTGATCTAAAATAAAAGCTCGATTTTAGAATTCAAGTATATTTTTCAAGTTCATAAATTTGGCAAGGAGACCCCTGCTTCTAAACGATAGTGTAAGCAGGGGAGGAATTGCCTTCCCTCCTTTCACATAATAATGTATTTGCTCTTTCAATCAATTTCAATTTCTTGACACTAGCTGATGCAGTAACTTTTGTCCCATCTAATTTCCGTAAATCAAAATAACCACTAGTTCGTCTACCAAATATAAAACATTCTTGATTTTGGTAAGATACTTTGTCAAATAGTTGAAAACCATGTAGATATCTTGGAGCTTTATTATTTTTACGAACACCGCCTTTAGATGGAGTGGCTTTGTGTAGCTGACGATTTTGTTTGCGAACACATTTGAAATAATAATAGGTATCTAATGGTTTCGCCAAAGGATTACCACTAATACATCGAGCATCCATTCTATGAGATTTTTCAAGACCATATTTGATTCTCTTGTGTTTGGTTATATATCCATATGTCAATTTAACATTTGGATATAACTCTTTGAGTGCATTATAAGTTGCCCATCGCATAACGCCCATAAATGTTGCATCTTTAAACATTTGGCCACGTTTTAAGTTCAACTTTAATTTACCTGCATGATAATCATTATGGCACGTTTCACAAAGTGTTATAAGGTTGTTTGGAGAATTGCCACCTGTCTTGCGAGACTCGATGTGGTGAACGTTCAGTATTTTGTTTTTACATCCTTTTCTACCTTGACATTGGTAATTATCCCGCCACAGAACATATTCTCTTACATTGTAAAAGCCTAACTGATCACCTTGTTGATATTCTTTGTCTTGAATATCTGGGTTCTTGATTTTTTGGATATCAAAACTTGCAACCTCAATTGTGATATCGGTTATTGGTAATAACTTGGTTAGCATATCTATTATTTTGATATGACTATTTATTTTGTGTTGTATACTCGGAGCTAACCAACCTTCAGGTTTTTTACGATTCAAAAACCTTGCTTGACGATACCGCGTTTTGCGATAACGCCTACTTCGACGATATTGTCTCCTATCAGCTAAAAGTTTTACAATATCATTTCTGAGTTCAACTTCTGCTTCAAACAAAACATGTTTTTTGGTAGTTGCAGATATACCAATATATTTACTACCTGAATCCACACCAAGAGAAATATCTTGTTTTGCTTCCCCAGTGGCAATTGTCAATTGGATAGTAAATGGATCTCGTTTGACAACTTTGGCTTTACCTTGTTTCAATAACAATCTTGCTTTTCGTGGTTTACATGGCATAAGTGGTTTGCCACGCATATTTAATACGAACACTCTCAAGGTTCGTACCTCCTTTTTAAAAAAGGGTTAGTGCCTCTTCGCCAATGTTGAAATGGCTTGTCATGTCAGCAGCACCGTTCCTACCCCTTAGAACTTTTAACCACCGACGATAGAGCATAGTGCTAGAGGAGTACACTAAGGTATCATGACCATCCCAACGTAGTCAGTTAAGACTTAGGCTAGTCAACTAGAGCTTTTACAAGCCCCCACTTCTTTAAGTGGTGGGTGGTTGAC
>Ga0116181_1000776_pt1 | contig 28830 bp, 22 predicted proteins | sample AD_UKC075_MetaG_FD_89752 | JGI IMG/M metagenome (GOLD analysis project Ga0116181, IMG submission 89752) | Active sludge microbial communities of municipal wastewater-treating anaerobic digesters from USA - AD_UKC075_MetaG | ecosystem: Engineered > Bioreactor > Anaerobic > Digestate | place: USA... | reverse complement strand
CCGGAGGACCCCGCCTCGGGGCGTCGAACAGGACGGTATGCCGTCCGCGCACCATGGGAGCCTCGGGCTGCGACGGCCGCCCGTGGCCCACCTCGACTGGGGCGAACCGTGGGAGCCGCCGAACCATCGCGACCAGCCGTCGCGCGAGAGCCTCCGAAAGCGACTCGCCTCGGAAGAGCCAGACGGCGACCAGGCCGGCTGCGACGGTATGAGCGAGCCACATCCAGGTGTCGCCCCCGAGCACCGGACCACCGGAGGCATCCAGGGTGGGCAAGAGGATGCTGCCGTGGTGACCGACGATGGCACCGGAGGTCACGGGTGACAGGACGAGGAAGGTCAGATGGCCGAGGACCTGAGCGGCGAGCAGGGCGCCGAACATGGCGACCGTGGATCGCACGGCGCGACCGATGACGCTGCGCAGGGCCGCTGACCCGACGGCGACCAGGACGAGAGCGGGCCAGGCGGGTGGGTCGCCGTGGCCCACGAGGTGACCGGCGAGGGTGAGCAGCATCGCGACGGCACCGAACACCGTTACCTGCACCCACTGGGCCACCGGCCACCCGGCCAGTGGCACGCGATGCCCGCCTTGCATGGAGGGCATTTTAGTCCGGCCAGCATCACACCAACGTGCGGCGTAGCGCACACGCGGTCACGGCTGACGAGGCGGTCAGCGAGCGGCCACTCCCAGCAGCGCCGCCAGCCCCAGGGCGCTGCGCGGCTCGTATGCCGTCGTCCACAGCCCTCCGTGCGCCGCGTGGTCGGCCTCGTCCATCCAGACCTGCCCGCTGGACCCGGAACCCGTGCGCAGGTCGTGGACGAGGAGCACCGCCAACAACGTGTTCGCTGTGGCCGGTTCGAAGACTTCGATCCCGAACTGGTGGGCACCGGCATACGCGGCTGCGAGCGCGCGATTCTTGACGACCGAGCGGGTGCGGGTGGGCGGGGCGACCGTGAACGAGACCGTGGTGCCATCGGCTCGGGCGACCGCGGCCCGCCAGCGCTGAATTCGCTTGGCTAGCAAGTAATTCGGTCCCTGCTGGGGCACCACGCTGTCGTTGATGCCAGGGTCGGCAGAGGGCAGGTAGTTGCGGGTCAGCAGTCGACCCCCGCTGAGCGCACGCATCGGTCCGCGCAGCGCTCGGCTGAGCTTGGCGCTGTCGTAGGCCGCCACCGACCGGGTCACGACCGACCGGGGAACCGCGAAGACGTCGGTCGGGGTTGCGAGGAAGGCCAGGGCCGTGTCGGGTCGATCGGTCATCACCGCGGCGGTCAGCGCGTCGACAGCTCCGGCAACCCGGACGTTGTCGGCGCCGTCGGCATAGACGTAGTTGCCGAGCACCAGTCGCCCCTCGATGTCCTGGAGCCACTGTCGGACCGCCGGCCATTCGGTGACAAGGTCCGCTCCTGCGCGATCCTCCAGCCGCCCGCTTCCCGGCCGCGCTGGGAGGTGCAGCCACCCGGCATACCGCTTGCTGTCGTCCAGCAGCCCGCGCCAGAGCTGCGGGCGGGCCAGGTCGACGGCATACACATCGGCGCCCCACCGCAGCAGCGCGCGCAGCGGCCCCATCTCGGCACCCGCCCCGAGCACGGCCAGCCGCAGGTCGGACAGGTCCAGCCAGTCGGGGTTGGCCGCCACCGTGGCCACCGCCTCGGCGCACGAGGGTTCGATGATCCCGCGAGTCGTCCAGTCGTCCAGCTGCCGCCGCAGCGAGTCACCGTCCAGCCGCGAGCCACGGTAGGGCAGGGTCACACCATGCTCTGGTATGCCGTCGCCTCGCACCGTCTCGGTGACGAGATCCCTCGCGGGCGCGGCCGCCGCCGGGCCAGGGCGCGCCGCGATGGCCTCGGCGAGGGTGGTCTCCGAGCCGTCGAGGGCGGCCCAACTGAGCCGCTCGCTCACGCTGGCCAGGCCGTGCGCGGCGATGGTCTGGGCCGCTTCGCTGCTCTCCAACCCGGCGACAACCAATCGGCGGAAGTGCTCGCCGTAGCCGGTGCGCCAGTTGGTCTCCGCCGCCGCGAGACGCGCGCCAACCGGGTCGACCGCCCGCAGCGCGTCGACGACGACCTCACGACCCAGCGCAGTCGTGCTGCGTCGATCACCGGTGAACGGGAAGACCACCCCGAGCGCGTCAACCTCAGCCATCGCTGGCCTTGGCTTTGGCGGCCGCCTTGACCTGTTGCTTGAAGGCCCGCACCTTGGTCAGCGATTCGGCGTCCACGACGTCGGCGACCGAGCGGAAGCTGCCCGGCTCGGCATACGGGCCGATGGCCTCCCGCCAGCCGGCCGGCTGAATCCCGAGTTGCTTGCCGAGCAATGCGGCGAAGATGCGCGCCTTCTGGTCCCCGAAGCCCGGCAACTCTCGCAAGCGGTTGAGCAGGTCGGCCGTGTCGTCCGCCTCGGTCCAGATGCGCTCAGCGTCGCCATCGTAGTGCTCGATGACGTGGGCGGCCAACGCCTGGATCCGGCCCGCCATCGACCGCCCATAGCGGTGGATCGCAGGCGGGGTGGCAGCCAGGTCGGCGAAGGCGCCCGGCTCGGCCGCGGCAATGGCACGCGGGTCGAGAGTGCCGAACCGGTCGAGGAGCTTGGCCGGACCGCGGAAGGCGTGCTCCATCGGGTATTGCTGATCGAGCAGCATCCCGGTGAGGAGGGCGAAGGGGTCCCGCGAGAGCAGCGCGTCGGCTGCCGGGTCCTGGGCAATGGTGATCGTTGCCTGCATCGCCCCAATGTAGAGGGCCGCGCCAGCCCCGCAAGAGCCCCCGCCCAGCGGGAGTCGGGACCCTTCTGTTGGTCGAGCCGCGCGGCTATCGCGGCGTAGCTGTCGCCGCATCGGCGCGCGCGGACGATCCGGGCCGCAACTTCGGCTGGCACCTGGGGCCGAACCGGACGGGCCGGCCAGCGGCACGGCTCGCGGCCAAATCGCTCGCTTGTCCGGGCGGCTATCCGCATAGACTCACCCCATGAAGCGTGGCGAGCGAATACGATTGATCAAGGAGTCTGCGGAATCCCTCAATCAGCGCCCTTGGCATGAGATTCAACTAGTGCTCCGCACATACGGCCTCAAGACCTACGAACTTGACGATCAATGGAGCCACCCAAGCCAGCTAATGTATTGTGATGAGCAGATAGAGGAAGCGGGCGATGAGCTTCTCTTGGACTTACACGCCTATCTGCTCGGCGAGGACGCCGCTCCGGAACTGCCTCATGAGGACCGCCCGTGGGGAGACAGCCCCGTCGCCGTCTTTATCAGCCACCGGCACGAAGACGCTGCGTTCGTGGGAATGGTTAGAGACCTTCTCCGAGATCGCTATGGGATCGACGCGTTCGTCGCTCACAACGACATCAGCCCGTCTCGAAAGTGGCGCGACACTATCCGTGCTGCCCTCGCGTCCTGCGACTTCGCTGTGGCTGTCTTGCACGAGAAGTTCCACGAGTCACAATGGTGCGACCAAGAGGTTGGGTGGGCCCTCGGCCGTGGCATCCCGGTTATGCCAGTCCGGCGCCAGGTATTCCAGGGCGAGCGGCGAGACGGCTTCTTGGAGGAGCACCAAGACTTAGTCCTGGGACCTGCCCCTCAATTCGGTTCCGGCGAGTGGTGGCTCGCGGAGCAAATCTTCGAGCGAGTGCTATCAGAACCGAAGACCCGCGAGCGAGGATTCAAGGCACTGGCTGAGGCGTTCGTCAACTCCTTCAGCTTCGACAGCACCCGGAAACTGTGGGCGAAGGTCGCCGAGGTCGAGAATTGGCAGCCAGAGCAGCTTCGCCGGCTAGAGTACGCGGTCGCGACTAATCGACAGGTTTACGAAGCGAACCTGGACGGACAGCCCATCCCAGATCTGGTCAAGGCTCTCATCGAGCGTTTCGAACCACCTGCCCCGCCAGCACAGCCGAAGCAAGACCCTTGGGAGCCGCCCTTCTAGTGGTATGTCCCAGTATTGATTTCCCGGTTGAGGGAGACTCGCCCGCGGGCGACTTTCTCAAGGATGGATTCTGCGCTAGCGGTCCACGCCGAGGGCAGGGTTTGTCATTTCGTTGGCTAGCCTCGGTCCTTCATGGGTGCGGGGTGACACGCTCCCTGGATGTACCAAAGTGCCTGTCCTGTAACGGAATACTTGTGATTGCGACGTCACAAGGAACGGTACGGGAAGGCACTTGGTAGGTGAAGAGTACAGCGTGGGCTGCGGGCCTGTCGGTCTCTGGTGATGGTGTCGGCGTGGTCGCCCACGCTGGGGGTTTGGCGGTGCGGCTGCTGGCGGATCGGGTCGGCCTGACCGGCGAGTTCTCCAGCGCCCTGACGCGTCGTGGTTTCGTGCCGGGGCATGACCGCGGACAGGTGCTGGTGGATGTGGCCACGATGCTCGCCGGTGGTGGGGAGGCGATCGCCGACATTGACACTCTGCGCCATCAAGACGCCGTGTTGGGGTCGGTTGCCTCACCGCCTACGGTGTGGCGCTCCTTGGACGAGCTCACCCCGGCCAGGTTGCGCCGGGTCCAGAGGGCGCGGGCCCGCACGAGAGCACGGGTGTGGGACCTGGCCGGTGGGCCGCCGGCGGCGCGGGTCGCCGACCGCATCCTTGAGAAGGACCTGGTCGTCCTTGATGTGGATGCCACGATCGTGGTGGCCCACTCCGAGAAGGAGAACGCGGCGGCCACGTTCAAGCACACCTTCGGGTTCCACCCGCTCGGCGTATGGTGCGACAACACCTCTGAGCTGCTCACCATGGCGCTGCGTCCGGGCAACGCCGGCGCGAACACCGCCGCCGACCACATCGAGGTCCTGACCGCTGCGCTGGCCCAAGTCCCGCGGGCACACCGCAAGAAGCTGCTGGTCCGTGTCGATGGGGCGGGCGCCTCGCACGCACTGCTGAACTGGCTGACCGCTCAGGACGCCAAACGTGGCCGATCCATGCAGTATTCGGTTGGGTTCGCGGTCACCGAGCACGTCCGCACCGCGATCACCGCGATCCCGAAGAAGGGCGTGTGGTCCCCGGCAATCGACGCCCACGGCGACCCGCGCGTGGAGGCTGACGTCGCCGAGATCACCGGCCTGCTCCCGGCCCATGTCCGGACGTTGTGGCCGGACGGGATGCGGGTGATCGCGCGCCGCGAACGGCCCCACCCCGGCGCCCAGCTGTCCCTGTTCGAAGAGAGCGACGGATGGCGCTACCAAGCGTTCGCCACCAACACCACCACCGGTGCCTTGCAGTTCCTCGAAGCCCGCCACCGCGCGCACGCCCGCGTCGAAGACCGGATCCGGCACGCCAAGGACACCGGTCTCGGACGGCTGCCCTCCAGGGAGTACGCGATCAACCAAGCCTGGCTGGTAGCCGTCGCGATCGCGGCCGACCTCATCGCTTGGCTGCGCCTGCTCGCCCTCCCGCAGCGGCTGGCCGACTGCGAACCCAAAGCACTGCGCTACCGGCTGCTGCACGTCCCAGCCCGGATCACCCGCGGCGCACGACGGCGGAGGCTGCGGTTCCCCAAGACCTGGCCCTGGGTCCACGACATCGTCGCTGTCTTCGCCCGCATCATCGCCATCCCACGAGCCGCCTGACCGTCCCTGCACACCCTCGACCCGGAGCCACCAGGAGACCCGCACCGCAGCGCCACGCGGCACCCGGTCCTGCCCACACCCCGGTTCGCCGTCCCCGCCCTCACCCAACCGCCTCAGGGCAGCGACCTCGCTGACTCATGAAAGACGGAGGCTAGTGGCGCGCGGCCGCGGACAACCGTCGGCGTCACTATGCAGACAGCCTGGTTCCAGACCACAGTGCCGGGAGCGGGACTTGAACCCGCACGACCTTTCGATCAGAGCATTTTGAGTGCCCCGTGTCTGCCATTCCACCACCCCGGCGAGGTGCGGTGCACAGCATACCCAAGCTCGTGCCTTGCGCCCGAACTCCGGTATGCCGTGCGCCCTCACCACCGCCTGAAGGTGATCAATCCGAGTGGTAGAGAGCGGGATTGGCGTTGTCGCCAGGACCACCAACGCGCAGCACGCGCATCATGTTGGTCGATCCAGGGATGCCGGGGGGCGACCCGGCCACCATGACGATGAGGTCGCCCTGCACGCAACGGCCTTCCGCGACCAGGCTCGCCTCGACCTGGGCGGCCATCTCGTCGGTGTGCGCCACCGCGGGGCCGAGGTAGGTCTCGATCCCCCACACCAGCGCGAGTTGGCTGCGGGTCGCGGGGTTGGAGGTGAAGGCCAGCATGGGGATCTTGGACCGGAAGCGCGCCAACCGCTTGGCGGAGTCTCCCGAGGCCGTGAACGTCACGAGGTACTTGGCATTGATGAGGTCGCCGACCTCGTATGCCGCAAGGGTCACCGCCCCGCCGATGGTGCGCGGGGAGCCGGTGAGGCTGCCCAGGCGCTCCAGGCCGTGCTCCTCGGTGTTCTCGATGATGCGGGCCAGGGTGCGGACGGCGTCGATCGGCCAGGCCCCGACGCTGGTTTCCCCCGACAGCATGACCGCGTCTGCCCCGTCGAGGACCGCGTTGGCGGCATCGCTGGCCTCGGCGCGAGTCGGTCGAGAGTTTTCGACCATGGACTCCAGCACCTGTGTGGCGACGATGACCGGCTTGGCGCGGTTGCGGGCGAGTTCGACGGCTCGCTTCTGCACGAGCGGGACCTGCTCCAATGGCAGTTCCACCCCGAGGTCTCCGCGGGCGACCATGAGGCCGTCGAAGACGTCGAGGATCTCGGAGAGATTCTCGACGGCTTGCGGCTTCTCGATCTTGGCGATCACGGGCAAGCGCACGCCGACCTCGTCCATGATCGCGTGCACGTCTTCGATATCGGAGGCGGAGCGCACGAAGGACAGCGCGATCATGTCGGCGCGCAGCCGCAGCGCCCAGCGCAGGTCCTCCTTGTCCTTCTCCGACAGGGCGGGGACACTCACGGCCACCCCGGGCAGGTTGATGCCCTTGTTGTTGGAGACGGCCCCGCCCTCGACGACCTCGGTGACGATGTCGGTATCGGTCACCTCGACCGCGCGCAGGGTGACCTTGCCATCATCGACGAGCAACAGGTCCCCGGACCGAACGTCGCCGGGCATGCCCTTGAAGGTCGTCGACACCCGATGCTGGTCACCGAGAATGTCGTCGGTGGTGATGGTGAACCGGTCGCCCACCTGCAACATCACCGGCCCGTCGGCGAACCGTCCGGTGCGGATCTTGGGGCCTTGCAGGTCCACGAGGATTCCGACGGCGTGGCCGGTGGCGTCGCTGGCCTGGCGGACTGCTCGGTAGACCTTCTCATGTGCGGAGTACTCACCGTGGGAGAGGTTGAGCCGCGCGATGTCCATCCCCGCGACGATGAGCTCGCGGATCCGCGTGGGAGTCGACGTGGCGGGACCCAGGGTGCAAACGATTTTAGCGCGGCGCATGAGGCACAACCCTAGGTGTCGACGCCGGCCCGCCCAAATACCTGGGCTGGCCGGCGTCTGGTCAGATGGTGAGCGGTCGGTCGGTGGGGTTGATCGGTCGCGGAAGTTGGCTGGACCCCATCAGCCACCGGTCGACCTCGTGTGCGGCGGCTCGCCCCTCGGCGATCGCCCAGACGATGAGCGACTGACCCCGGCCCGCGTCTCCTGCGACAAAGACGCCGGGCACCGATGACATGTAGGCACCGTCTCGGGCAACGTTGGTGCGAGCATCGCGCTCGACTTCGAGTTGGTCCAGCAAACCCGTCTGCTGCGGCCCGAGGAAGCCCATGGCCAGCAGGATGAGCTGCGCGGGCAGCTCCCGCTCGCTGCCGGGAACCGGTTCGAATCGACCGTTCTGGAACGACACCTCGACCAGACGCAGCGCACGCACCCGGCCCTCGCCGTCGCCGAGGATCTCGGTCGTCGACACGGCATACACGCGCTCCCCGCCCTCTTCGTGGGCGCTGGCGACGCGGTAGATCATCGGGTAGGTCGGCCATGGCTGCGCGGCCGGGCGCTCGTCCGAGGGCCGCGGCATGATCTCCAGCGAGGTCACCGAACGGGCCCCCTGACGCAACGCGGTGCCGATGCAGTCGGCACCGGTGTCGCCACCTCCGATGACGATGACGTCCTTGTCGGTCGCCAGGATCTGACCCTCGACGCTCTCCCCGAGCGCAGCCCGGTTGCCCTGCGGGAGATACTCCATGGCCTGGTGGACTCCGGCGAATTCTCGGCCCGGCACCGGCAGGTCGCGTGGGACGGTCGCTCCCATCGCCAGCACGACCGCGTCGAACCGGGTGCGTAGCTGCTGACCGGTGATCTCTCCGCCCACATCGACGCCGCAGCGGAACCGGGTGCCCTCGGCCTCCATCTGGGCGATGCGACGGTCCAGGATCGCCTTCTCCATCTTGAACTCGGGTATGCCGTAGCGCAGCAGACCTCCGGGCTTGTCGGCCCGCTCGTAGACCGCGACGGTGTGACCGGCTCGGGTGAGCTGTTGGGCCGCAGCGAGGCCGGCCGGGCCGGAGCCGACCACGGCCACGGTCTTGCCGGAGAGCCGCTCGGGAGGCTGGGGCGCCACGAACCCGTGGGCGAAGCCCTCCTCGACGATGGTCACCTCGACCTGCTTGATGGTCACTGCCGGCTGGTTGATCCCCAGCACGCAGGCCGTCTCGCAGGGAGCGGGGCACAGCCGGCCGGTGAACTCCGGGAAGTTGTTCGTGGCATGCAGCCGCTCCATCGCGGGCGACCACTGCCCCTTCCAGGTGAGGTCGTTCCACTCCGGAATGAGGTTGCCAAGCGGACAACCGCTGTGACAGAACGGGATTCCGCAGTCCATGCAGCGGCCGGCTTGGCGCTGGAGTTGGCCGAGGACCTGCGCTTCGTAGACCTCGCGCCAGTCGCGCAGCCGGACCGGCACGGGCCGCCGGGCGGGCAGCTCACGCTGGCGGACGGTGAGAAAGCCTTGGGGGTCAGCCACGGGAAGCCTCCATGATCCGGTTCCAGACCTCGGTGCCGTCGACGTCCAGACCCTCGATCTGGGCTTGAGCACGCACGTCGAGGACGCGTTGGTAGTCACGCGGCAGCACCAGCGTGAATCGGCCGACTGCGGCATCCCAGTCGGACAGCAGTCGTTGGGCGACCGCCGAGTCGGTCCACCGGTGGTGGCTCTCAAGGAGGCCCTTCACGACGTCAATGTCGTTGTCTCGCAACGGCATCAGGTCGACCAGCTCGGGGTTGACCAACTCCGGCACGAGATCGAGGACATAGGCCACACCGCCGGACATCCCCGCCGCGAAGTTGCGGCCGGTCGTACCGAGGACCATGACGGTGCCGCCGGTCATGTATTCGCAGCCGTGGTCGCCGACTCCCTCGACGACAGCCGTGGCTCCGGAGTTGCGCACGCAGAACCGCTCGCCGGCGCGCCCACGCAGGAACACCTCACCGCTGGTCGCGCCGTAGCCGACGACATTGCCGGCGATGACGTTTTCCTCTGCGATGAGCGGCGCATTGCGGTCCGGCCGGACGATGACCCGACCGCCGGACAGACCCTTGCCGACATAGTCGTTGCTGTCGCCCCACAGGGTGAGGGTGACGCCAACAGGCAGGAAGGCGCCGAAGGACTGTCCACCCGAGCCGGTGAAATCGACGGCGACGGTGCCGTCCGGCAGCCCTCGGGGGTAGCGCTTGGTCACCTCGTGCCCCAGCATGGTGCCCACAGTGCGGTTGACGTTGCGCACCGCGAACTGGCTGCGCACCGCCTCGGCTCCCTCGAGTGCCGGCGCAGCGGCAGCAATGAGTTGGTGATCCAGGGCCTTCTCCAGCCCGTGCTCCTGCGCGATGGACTGGTATGCCGTCCCGCCGGTCGGGTCGGTCACCTCGGCGAGGATCGGGGACAGGTCCAGCCCGGAGGCCTTCCAGTGCTCGATCGCGTCATCGGTGAGCAACGAGCGGGTGTGGCCAATGGCCTCCTGCAGGCTGTGGAAGCCCAGCTCGGCCAGCAGCTCGCGTACCTCCTGGGCGATGTACTCGAAGAAGGTCTCGACGAACTCCGGCTTACCCGAGAAGCGGGCGCGTAGCTCGGGGTTCTGGGTCGCGACGCCCACCGGGCAGGTGTCCAGGTGGCATACCCGCATCATGATGCAGCCACTGACCACCAGCGGAGCGGTAGCGAAGCCGAACTCTTCGGCGCCGAGCAACGCGGCGATGACGACATCGCGGCCGGTCTTCAGTTGTCCATCCGTCTGGACGACGATCCGGTCGCGCAGGCCGTTGATCCGCAGGGTCTGTTGGGTCTCGGCCAGACCGAGCTCCCACGGCGCCCCGGCGTGCTTGAGCGAGGTGAGCGGCGATGCGCCGGTGCCACCGTCGTGACCCGATACCAGCACGACGTCCGCGTGGGCTTTGGCGACACCCGCGGCGACCGTGCCCACTCCGATCTCGGAGACCAGCTTGACGTGGATCCGGGCTTGGGGGTTGGCGTTCTTCAGGTCGTGGATGAGCTGGGCGAGGTCTTCGATCGAGTAGATGTCGTGGTGCGGCGGGGGGCTGATCAGACCCACGCCAGGCGTCGAGTGACGGGTCTTGGCCACCCACGGGTAGACCTTGTTGCCCGGCAGCTGGCCACCTTCACCGGGCTTGGCGCCCTGGGCCATCTTGATCTGGATGTCGTCGGATTCGGTGAGGTAGAGGCTGGTCACCCCGAAGCGCCCGGAGGCCACCTGCTTGATCGACGAGCGTCGCGCCGGGTCCAGCAGCCGCTCCTCGTCCTCGCCACCCTCGCCGGTGTTGGACTTGCCGCCCAGCTGGTTCATCGCGATCGCGAGGGTCTCGTGGGCTTCCTTGCTGATCGAGCCATAGCTCATCGCACCGGTCGAGAAGCGCTTGACGATCTCGCTGATGGGTTCGACGTCCTCGACCGAGATCGGCTCTCGTCCGGTCACCTCGGGACCGGCGAAGCGGAAGAGCCCACGCAGCGTCATCAGCCGCTGGGACTGCTCGTCGACCCGGGCGGTGTACTCCTTGAAGATGTCGTAACGCCGCTGACGGGTGGAGTGCTGCAGCCGGAAGACCGTATCGGGGTCGAACAGGTGCGGCTCGCCCTCACGCCGCCACTGGTATTCGCCGCCGACCCACAGGGTGCGGTGGGCCGGGTGGACGCCTTCGAGCGGGTAAGCCACCGCGTGTCGGGCGGCGACTTCTCCGGCGATGACGTCCAGGCCGACGCCACCAAGCTGGCTGATCGTGCCGGTGAAGTAGCGGTCGACGACCTCCTGCGACAGGCCGATGGCCTCGAAGACCTGAGCGCCGGTGTAGGAGGCCACGGTGGAGATGCCCATCTTGGACATCACCTTGAGCACGCCCTTGCCCAGGGCCTTGTTGAGGTTGGCGACGCCCTTCTCGGCGGTGACGCCGGGTAGCGCGCCGGAGCGCACGAGTTCCTCCACGGACTCCATGGCGAGGTAGGGGTTGACTGCGGCCGCACCGTAGCCCACCAACAGGGCCACGTGGTGGACCTCGCGCACGTCGCCGGCCTCGACGATGAGACCAACTTGGGTGCGCGTCTTCTCGCGGATCAAGTGGTGGTGCACGGCGGCCGTCATGAGCAGCGATGGAATCGGCGCCAGGTCGCGGCCCGAGTCGCGGTCGGACAGCACGACGAACTTCACCCCACGAGCGATGGCGGCCGACACCTCGGCGCACAGCACCTCGATGCGCGCCTCCATCGCCGCGGCGCCCCCGGACACGTCATACAGCCCGCGGACGACGTGAGTGGCATAACCCGGCAGGTCACCGTCGGCGTTGATGTGGACGATCTTGGCCAACTCGTCGTTGTCGATGACCGGGAACTTGAGCACGACCTTGCGGGCGTGGGTCGGGGTGTCCTCCAGCAGGTTGCCTTCAGGCCCGATGACCGTGCCGAGCGAGGTGACGAGTTCCTCGCGGATGGCGTCCAACGGCGGGTTGGTGACCTGGGCAAACAGTTGGGTGAAGTAGTCGAACAGCAGCCGCGGCTTGGCTGAGAGCACCGCGATGGGGCTGTCCGTTCCCATCGATCCGAGGGGCTCACCACCGGTCCGCGCCATCGGCGAAAGCACGACGCGCAGTTCCTCCTGGGTGTAACCGAAGGTCTGCTGACGCCGGGCGACCGACTTGGCGGTGTGGACGATGTGCTCACGGTCGGGCAGATCGGCCAGGCGGATCCGACCCGCGTGCATCCACTCCTCGTAGGGCTGGGCCGCTGCGAGTTCGGCCTTGATCTCGTCGTCGCGGACGATGCGCCCGGCCTCGGTGTCGACGAGGAACATCCGGCCTGGCTGCAGCCGCCCTTTGCGCACGACCCGCGCCGGGTCGAGTTCGAGGACGCCGGTCTCCGAGGCCAACACCACCAGGCCGTCGTCAGTCACCGAGTAGCGTCCCGGGCGCAGCCCGTTGCGGTCGAGCACGGCGCCGATGAGGGTGCCATCGGTGAAGGTCACACAGGCCGGCCCGTCCCAGGGCTCCATGAGCGTCGAGTGGTACTCGTAGAACGCCCGCCGGGCCGGGTCCATCTCGGCGTGGTTCTCCCAGGCCTCCGGGATCATCATCAACACGGCGTGCGGCAGCGACCGTCCGCCGAGGTGCAACAGTTCGAGCACCTCGTCGAAAGACGCCGAGTCGGACGCACCCGGCGTGCAGACCGGGAACAGCCGGTGCAAGTCACCGGGGATGAGGTCGGAGGAGAGCATCGACTCGCGGGCCCGCATCCAGTTGCGGTTGCCCTTGACGGTGTTGATCTCGCCGTTGTGGGCGATGAGCCGATAGGGGTGGGCCAGCGGCCACGACGGGAAGGTGTTGGTCGAGAACCGCGAGTGCACCAGCGCCAACTCGGTCTCGAAGGCCTCGTGCGAGAGGTCGGGGAAGAACGGCTCCAACTGGGTCGTCGTCAGCATGCCCTTGTAGACCAGAGTCCGTGCCGACAGCGACGGGAAGTAGACCTCGACCTCACGCTCAGCGCGCTTGCGCACGCAGAAGGCGAGCCGCTCCAACTCCATCCCGGTCTGCCCACCGTCGGCGGTCAAGAAGACCTGGGCGAAATGCGGCATACAGGCGCGCGCGCTCTCCCCCACGATCTCGCCGCTGACCGGCACGTCGCGCCAACCGATGACGGTCATGCCCTCCTGAGCGGCGATGGCCTCGATCCGCGCAATCGCGACCGAGCGCGCCGGCAACGGCACAGGCAGGTATGCCGCGCCGACGGCAAACGTCCCAACCGGCGGGAGGGGGAAGTCGAGGATCTCGCGGAAGAACCGGTCGGGCACCTGGGTGAGGATGCCGGCCCCGTCGCCGACCAAGGGGTCCGAGCCGGTGGCGCCGCGGTGGTCGAGGTTCTTCAGGGCGGTGAGACCGAGCTGCACGATGTCGTGACCGGCGCTCCCACGCAGCGTCGCGACCATGGCGACACCACAGGCGTCCCGCTCGAGCTCCCGGTGGTAAAGACCGGTGCTGTCGGGTTGAGCCGAGAAGGGGATGCGCGCACGCGACATGCAGCCTCACCGTCCTGACGAGTAGGTGCCCAGATGGGCAGAGGTCGACACAAACTGGACGGCGATGGCCAGCCGACCCAGGATAGCGGGGACCCCACCCGTCCTAAACTGTGATACGCGTCATTCCGTATGCCGAGACGTCGCCGTCTCGACAGGCGTCAGCTCACGTGGCGCATCCCGCCTTCCACAGCGGAGGAACATGACGACGCTCACCAGGATGATGAAGGCCGACATCCACGTGTTGACCCGCAGGCCGAGGATCCGGTTGGCGTCGTCGGTGCGCATCAATTCGATGAAGAAGCGCCCCAGGGAGTAGCCACCGATGACGCCGGCGAACACCTGACCCAGGGCCGGACGCGAGCGCCGATCCCACCACACAAGAACCGCCGCCAGGGCCAGGCACCACAGTGCCTCGTAGAGGAAGGTCGGGTGGAAAACCCCCTTGACGATGGGCTCCCCCGACGCGTCGCGTAGGGCATGGCCGGCGGCCTGGTCCCACTGGTAGATCCGCAGCCCCCACGGCAGGTCGGTCGGGGGGCCGTAGATCTCGTTGTTGAACCAGTTGCCGAACCGCCCGAGGGCCTGCGCCACGGCATACCCCGGGGCGGCCGCGTCGAGGAACATGAGCAGCGGCACCCCCGCGCGGCGGGCGCCGATCCACGCACCGACGACCCCGAGCGCCACCGCACCCCAGATGCCGAGCCCGCCCTCCCAGATCTTGAACGCAGCCCAGGGGTTGCCGCCCTCGCCGAAGTAGGGCTGCGGGGTGGTGATGACGTGATAGATCCGGCCGCCGAGAATGCCGAAGGGCACCGCCCAGGCCGCAATGTCGAGCACCACTCCCCGGGTGTCGCCGCGGGCCGTCAGTCGGCGCTGGGTGATCCAGACAGCGACGACGATGCCGGCGAGGATCGACATCGCATATCCCCGGATGGGGAACGGACCGAGGTACCAGACTCCCGTCGAGGGACTGGGGATCTCCCCCGGCCAGGCCAGGGCGACGACCCCGGCGATGGCTTGCGTCACTTCGTGGCTGCCTTGACGGCGTCCGTGATGTCGGTTGCGTTGCCGGTGAGCTTGATGGTCTGACCGGCGACCTTGACGGTGGGGGTGCCGGTGACGCCGCTCTTCTCGGTGTTGGTCTCCAGGGCCAGCGTGTGTGCCTTGTACTTCAGCGTGGCCTGGCAGGTGGCCCAGGCCTGCTGGTCGGCGACCCCCGCCTTGAGGGCGAATGCGGCCAGTTGGTCGTCGGTGTAGCCGGTGCCTTCCTTGGCGGGCTGGTTGGCGTAGACCTGGGACATGTACTCGTAGAACTTGCCCTGGTCGGCGGCGCAGAAGGCGCCGTTGGCAGCCCGCACCGACGAGTCGTTCTTGAGGTTGGTGTCCAGGAAGGTCATCGTGTGCACGACGAGCTTGGCGCCATTGGTCTGCACCAGACCCTTGACGATCGGACCGTAGATCTGCTCGAACTGCGCGCAGATGGGGCACTGCGGGTCTTCGAAGATGTCCACCACGGGGACGTTGGCGGGAGCATCCGGGTTGACGACCATGGGGCCGCCGAACTCGGTGGCGCCCTTCGGAGTCGCCGTCGACGCCGTCGCGACGCTCCCGGCGCCAGAGGCCGCGGGCGTGCTGGAGTTCTTGGAGCTGTTGTTGATCCCGAGGAAGATCGCCGCGAAGATCGCGCCCAAGGTGAGGATGGCGACCAGGCCACCGACGATGAGTCGGTTGGTCTGCGCAGGGGCGGTGGCGGCGAGCTTGTCGGTGGCGTCAGGGCGCGGCATACCGGCCATTGTCCACTATGCCGCCGGGGCTCAGAGGCGGGCGTCCAGCGCGTAGGCCGTCGCGGGGCGGCGCACTAACCAGCCGGCTGCCAGCAGCAGCACCAGATCACGGGCGAAATCCAGCGGGTATGCCGTGCGGCCCGAGGAGATCTCGCCGCCACCTCCGAAGCAGCCGCAGTCGATCGACAGGCCCTTGGCCCAGGCCCAGCAGATCCCGATGACGAACGCGAGCATCAGGAGCCCGCCGAGGACAGCCGCCGCCCGGGTGAACAAGCCGAGGATGAGCAAGAGCCCGACGATGATCTCGACCACGGGCAGGGCATAGCCGACATAACCGGCCAGGTCGTAGGGCAACAGTTGGTAGGCCCGCACCGCCAGCGCGGAGGCGCCCAGGTTGGTCACCTTGAGCGCGCCGGCGACGAGCAAGACGCCCCCGAGCACCAACCGCAGCAGCGTGCCCAGCAGGTCCAGGCGACGCTCGCGCGTCACCGACGGCCCTCCCGCACGCCGGCAGCCAGCTCGGCGGTGAGCGCCCGGACGGCCGCCGGACCGCCTTCTCCGAGGGCCCGAACCAGCGCCGAGCCCACGATAACCCCGTCGGCATAGCCGGCGACTTCGGCCGCCTGAGCTCGCGTCGAGACCCCAAGTCCGACACACAGCGGCAGGTCGGTGACCTCACGCGCGTGCTCGACGACCTGCGCAGCCGCCGAACCGACGGAATCCCGTGTGCCGGTCACACCCATCGTGGACGCGGCATACACGAACCCCCGGCAGGCCGCTGTCGCCACCGTGAGGCGTTCCCGAGTCGAGGAGGGGGCGATGAGGAAAACGCGGTCCAGCCCATGGCGGTCGGACGCCTCGATCCACTCGCCGGCCTCGTCGGGAATGAGGTCGGGGGTGATGAGTCCGCTACCCCCGGCGCCGGCGAGGTCGGCCGCGAAGCGCTCCACCCCACGGCGCAGGACGAGGTTCCAATATGTCATGACGTATGCCGTGCTCCCGGCGTCCGCGACCGCGCGCACCGCGGTGAAGACGTCGTCGACCTGGCAACCCTGGTCGAGCGCGCGTTCGGTGGCCCGCTGGATGAGCGGCCCGTCCATGAGCGGGTCGCTGTAGGGCACACCGACCTCGACGATGTCGATGCCGCCCTCGATGAGGGCCTCCATCGCGGCGATGCTTTCCGGCACGGTGGGATAGCCGACCGGCAGGTAGCCGATCAGTGCGGCCCGGCCCTCCTCGCGGCAACCCGCGAGGATCTGGGACCCGAGCGTCCGGCCGGGCGCGGCAGCGGCGGTCACGGCATACCTGCCTGGTCGTCGAGCAGCCCGAACCAGCGGGCTGCGGTGTGCACGTCTTTGTCACCGCGACCGGAGAGCGACACGAGCAGCACGGCGTCCGGTCCGAGTTCGCGGCCGAGCTCCATGGCGCCGGCGAGGGCGTGTGCCGACTCGATGGCCGGCAGGATGCCCTCCGTGCGACTGAGCAGTCGGAACGCCTCCATCGCTTCGTCGTCGGTCGCCGAGCGGTACTCGGCGCGTCCGATCTCGAAGAGGTGGGCATGCTCGGGACCGACGCTCGGGTAGTCCAATCCCGCTGACACAGAATGAGATTCGATGGTCTGGCCGTCATCGTCCTGGAGCACGTAGGTCGCCGCCCCATGCAGCACCCCCCGGCTGCCGCCGGAGAAGCGGGCCGCGTGCCGCCCGGATTCGACTCCGTCGCCACCGGCTTCCACCCCGACGAGGCGCACACTCGCGTCGTCGAGGAAGCGGTGGAAGATGCCCATCGCGTTGGATCCGCCTCCGACACAAGCGATCACGGCATCGGGCAGGCGTCCGACGAGGTCGAGCACCTGGGCCCGTGCTTCGACACCGATGACGCGGTGGAAGTCGCGCACCATCTCGGGGAAGGGGTAGGGCCCGGTGACCGTGCCGAGCACGTAGTGGGTGTCATCGACATTGGCCACCCAGTCCCGCAGCGCCTCGTTGACCGCATCCTTGAGGGTCTGGCTGCCGTTGGTCACCGCGACGACCTCGGCGCCGAGCAGCCGCATCCGCGCGACGTTGAGGGCCTGCCGCTCGGTGTCGACCTTGCCCATGTAGACGACGCACTCCAAGCCGAGCAGCGCCGCGGCCGTTGCCGTCGCGACCCCGTGCTGACCGGCGCCGGTCTCGGCGATGACCCGCCGCTTGCCCATCCGCTTGGTGAGCAGCGCCTGACCCAACACGTTGTTGATCTTGTGTGAGCCGGTGTGGTTGAGGTCCTCGCGCTTGAGGATGACCCGTGCACCGCCGCAGTGCTCGGCGAACCGCGGCACCTCGGTGATGATCGAGGGCCGGCCGGTGTAGGTGCGGTGCAGCCGGTCGAGCTCGCCGACGAACTCCGGGTCGACCATGGCCTTGCGGCGCACCTCGTCGAGTTGCTCCAGCGCCGGGATGAGGGCTTCGGGGACATAGCGCCCGCCGAAGTCACCGAACCGGCCGATCCCCGGTTGGGCCGTCATCGGCCACTCCCCTTCTCCTCGGTGCCACGATCAGTGGGTATGCCGTGCCGCTCGCCTGCGCTGCCAGTGACGGCGCGCACCGCGGCGAATCGCGCGACCTCCCCGGCCGGGTCGCCCCCGGTCACCAAGGCCTCGCCCACGAGGACGGCATCGGCCCCAGCATCGGCATAGGCCTGCACGTCCGCCACCCCTCGGATGCCCGACTCGGCCACGGCCACAGCCCCGGTGGGGATGAGCGGACGGAGCCGCGCGAAGACCGACCGGTCCACCTCCAAGGTTTTGAGGTTTCGGGCGTTGACCCCGACGACCCGCGCCCCGGTGGCGACGGCACGACGCACCTCGTCCTCGTCGTGCACCTCGACCAGGGCGGTCATCCCGAGGGCCTCGGCCTGCTCGCGCATCGCGACGAGTTCGGCATCAGTCAGCGCAGCGACGATGAGCAGGATGAGGTCGGCACCAAACGCCCGGGCCTCCAGGACTTGATAGGGCTCGACCATGAAGTCCTTGCGCAACAACGGAGTTGGCACAGCAGCCCGCACTGCGGCGAGGTCGGCCAGACTCCCCCCGAATCGCCGCTGCTCGGTGAGGACGCTGATCGCGGTGGCGCCGCCCACGGCATACGAGGTCGCGAGCGCGGCCGGGTCGGGTATGTCCGCGAGGGCTCCCTTGCTGGGGCTCGCTCGCTTGACCTCGGCGATCACTGCCGTGCCCGTGGCGCGCCGCAGCGCGGCCTCGGCGTCGAGCGCGGGTGACTGGTCGGCCGCCTGGTCCTCTAGCGCGGCCCAGGACAGCGCTGCCTGACGTACGGTCAGGTCGGCGCGCACGCCGGCGATGATGCCGTCCAGGACGGTGGCGGTAGGGGGCACTCGCCCAATCTACGTGGTGAGGCTCAGACCGGGGAAAGCCAGTCCCAGCCCGGGAGATTGCGCAGCACCCAGAACGCGGCGAGGAAGGCGAGCGCGAGCCGCATTCCCCACCCGGACGAATTGACGCGCAGCCGAGGCCGACCGCGCACCCACCAGAGCACGAGCAGGACGGCCGCGAGCAGGAGCCCCGGCGCGACGAACGGATGCCGCGCCAGCGACTCGGCGAGATCGCCGTGCAGCAGTGCGTGCATCGACCGCAGTCCCCCGCATCCCGGGCAGTAGGCACCGGTAAGGGTGAGGAAGGGGCAAGGCAGGTAGCGACCAGACTGGCTCGGGTCGACGAGATACACGTATGCCGTCCCGGCCGCCACTCCCGCGGCCAGCAGCGTGCGGGGCGACCGCCACCAGGGCCGATGCGGCAGCGAGCCGACCTCCGGCTGGAGGTCGGCTCGCTGTTCGTGCTCGGGATGGGTCATCGGCTCACTTGGGAACGGTGACCACGTAGGTGTTGAGGATCTTGTCGGCCCAGGTCTGGCGCTTGGCGTCCCAGAGCGGGGCGAGCCAGCCGATCGGGAGACCACAGATGATGGAGTCGACGATGTGCGCGACGTCGCGCAGCAGCGCCTTGCCGGTGCCGAGGGGCTGACCCTGGGCGTCGACCAGGGAGACGCCGGCCATCTTGCGGCCGATGGTCTGACCCTGGCCGCCCTTCATCCCGCGGTTCCAGACCCAGACTCCGAGCAGGAGGATGAAGCCGAGAAGCAGCAAGACGACATTGCCGCCACTGGTCGAGGTGGTGGACTGCCCGTTGATGGTGACCACGGTGGTCTTGGGCATCCCCACGAAGTAGAGGATCGAGCCCGGAATGGTCAGGGCGTAGTCGACGATGTAGCCCAGCGCGCGCGCGGGCCACTGAGCGAGCTGCCCGGCGGCACCAGCGCCGTAGGCCGGCATACCGTAGCTGCCGTCACCGGGGGGCGGCGGCGGGGCGCCATAGCCACCGCCGGGCGGCGGAGGCGGGGCGCCATAGCCACCGCCGGGCGGCGGAGGCGGGGCACCGTAGCCGCCACCAGGCGGCGGGGGCGGGGGTGCGCCATAGCCACCGCCGGGGGGAGGCGGCGGGGGCGGAGGCGGAGTTCCATAGGACATGAGGGCTCCCTCGATGATGGCGCGAAGGCCAATGAACGGATGCGACGTTGAGTCAGCCTAACCAGACGGGGCTGGGCAATGGGGGAACTTCGGGCGCGCCGCCGCGGGATCGACGGGTTCGAGGTCGGCGCAGCGAGGCTCTTTGGGTCCCGCGTGATGACACGACAGGGCTCCGGCGGAAGCCCGCCGGAGCCGTTCTGTGCGTCGGACTACTTGTGGGCAGCGCTCTTGTCGACGCCGTAGCCAGCCATCGCCAGCACCTTGCCCGCGACGACTCCGGCAACGGCGATGACGGCTCCGATGATGAACAGCGGTTTGCTGGCCACGACGACGGCCCACGACATGACGATGGCCGCGACGAGCAGGATGGCCACAGCCGTCCACGCAGCCGTGCTCTGGCCGTGGTTGTCGTGGTGAGTGTTGTCAGCCATCGATCGATCTCCTTCAACGACCGCCGGCGGGCGGCTCCTCATCTGGTGAGGACATTGTGGCAGGTCCGTCGACCGGGGTGGTGGTTGGCTCCCCCGTCGTCGGGTCGTGTCCCTCCGAGAGAGCGTCCCAGGCCGATCGCGCGGCCCCGGCCGGCCCGGCCTGGGCCGCCGGATCGCGCTCGAAGCGGCCCGACAACCCGGACCAGGTCAGCGCCGCGCGCGCGGTGGCCAAGCCGCCCACGGCTGCGGCGAGCGTGCTCAGCAGGGCCAGCCAGCCCAGGAGCGTCGCACTGCCGGTGGCGCCGACGGCTTCGGTCTGGCCGGTGAGTTCGGCTGCTCGGCGTCCGACCGCGGCCCCTGGGGCGAGGACGACGCGGGCTGCGAGGATCATCACACCGCACGCTGCCACCACCAGCGCGACGCCGGCTACCGGACGGATCCCCCTCCCGCCCGTCGCCAGCGCCACCAGGGCTGCGGCGACCACCAACGCCAGGGCGACCGCTGCCGGCGCACCCTGGGTGCCCGTCACCCCGACGAGCGCCGAACCCAGCACTGGATCGGCTGACGACCCGGTGGCCCACGTGGCCCCCGAGCTGGCCAAGAATACGGCCAGGGGGACGGCCACGATCGCCAGCGCGAGCCGCTTGGTCACGGCATACCCCCTGCAGTGGTGTGGGCCGAGCGCATCCCGGCAGCGGCGCCGACGGCGCGAAGCACGGCGGCCGCCTTGTGGTGGCACTCCTCGTACTCGAGTTGCGGCACCGAGTCGGCGACGATCCCCGCGCCAGCCTGCACGTATGCCGTTCCCTCCCGCACCAGCGCGGTCCGGATGGCGATTGCCATGTCCATGTCTCCGGCAAAGTCGACATAGCCGACCACCCCGCCATAGAGGCCTCGCCGTAGCCCCTCGAACTCGTCGATCAGGGCCATGGCTCGCGGCTTCGGAGCGCCCGAGAGGGTCCCCGCGGGGAAGGTCGCCACGAGGACGTCGTATGCCGTGGCCTCCTCCCGCAACTGCCCGACCACGGTGGACTCCAGATGCATGATGTGGCTGTAGCGGCGAATGGTCATGAACTCGACGGTGTCGACGGTGCCGGCACGGCATACACGTTGGAGGTCGTTGCGCGACAGGTCGACGAGCATGAGGTGCTCGGCGCGTTCCTTGAGGTCGGCTGCCAGGTCGTCGGCGTGCTCGACGTCCTGCTCGGGAGTCTTGCCGCGCGGGCGCGAGCCGGCGATGGGGTGGGTGATGGCCTGGCGGCCGGTGACCTTGATCAGCGCCTCCGGGCTGGAGCCCACCACGTCGTAGACCGATCCGTCCGGGCGAGGCAGGCGCAGGTAGTACATGTAGGGGCTGGGGTTGGACGCCCGCAGCGCTCGGTAGACGTCGAGCGAGTCGGCCGGGCAGTCAATCGTCAAGCGCTGGGACACGACGATCTGGAAGGCGTCGCCGGCCCGGATCGCCTCCTTGCACCGCTCGACGATGTCGTGGAACTCCTCCTGGGTGTGCGAGGAGGCCACCGGGAGCTCGACCGGCTGCACGATGGCCACCGTCGAGGGGGCGGGTGCGTCGAGGTCGGCGGCCATCCGGTCGAGGCGCTCGACAGCGTCGGCGTAGGCCCATTCCAGGCGGGCGTCGGTCGCGTCGTAGTTGACGGCATTGGCGACCAGGAGCACCGACCCGTCGGCGTGGTCGAGGACGGCGAGGTCGGTGGCCAGCACCATGGCGAGCTCGGGCAGGTGCAGCTCGTCACGTCCACCGTCGGGGACCCGCTCCCAGCGACGGACGGCGTCATAGCTGATCGCGCCGACCATTCCTCCGGTGAGCGGCGGCAGGCCGTCGACCCGCTCGGTGGCGAGGATGGCGACCGTGTCGCGCAGCGCGGCGGTGGGGTCGCCGTCGGTCGGGACGCCGACCGGCGGGGTGCCGATCCAATGGGCCTGGCCCTCGCGCTCGGTCAGCGTCGCGGCAGCCCGAGCTCCGACGATGGAGTAGCGCGACCAGACTCCGCCATGCTCAGCGGACTCCAGGAGGAACGTGCCGGGTTCGCCCTTGGCGAGCTTGCGATAGACCCCCAGCGGGGTCTCACCGTCGGCGAGCAGCCGCCGTACCACGGGGATGACCCGTCGGGTGCGGGCCAACTCGGCGAAGGTGGGGAGCGTGGGCCAGGTGGTGCCCCAGTCGAGTTCGGCGTGCAGATCGGTCATGCCGCGGGCCCATCTGGTTCATCGGACGCGGGCGCCGAGCCCTGGACCGCCGACAGCGGCCGAGCGTCAAAACAGGTGCGATCTCCCGTGTGACAGGCCGCTCCCACCTGTTGGACCCGGACCAGCAGGGCATCGCCGTCGCAGTCAAGGGCAACCGAGCGCACGTACTGCACGTGGCCCGAGGTGTCCCCCTTACGCCAGTACTCCTGCCGCGAGCGGGACCAGAAGGTCACCCGACCGGTCGTCAGCGTGCGAGCCAGCGCCTGGTCGTCCATCCAGCCGAGCATGAGGACGGCACCGTTGTCGTCGTCCTGAATGACGGCGGCGACCAGGCCATCAGCGTCCCGCTTGAGGAGTGCGGCGAGAGTCGGGTCCAGTTCGGCTGCGGGTGTGGGATTCGCGGCGGCAGACACCCCGCCATTGTGCCTGGCCATGGCGGGGTGGCCGCGCGGTGTCCGCCGAGGGTGCCGTGCTCTAGCCTTGGCCGCCGTGGAGGCCTACCTGGACTTCCCGTGGGCGCCGCTCGGGCACACGGGGCGGCTGGGTTTCGGCGCGCCGGTGGCGGTGATCTCGGCTGCGACGGTGCCAGAGGTCAGGCCCGCGTTGCTCGCGGTCGAGGCCGCTGCCCGGTCCGGCCGGTATGCCGTGGGCTTCGTCTCCTACGAAGCAGCCCCCGCCTTCGACCCCGCCATGCGGGTGCGCGGAGGCTCCGGAGTGCCCCTGGTCTGGTTCGGGATCCACGACGCCCCCTTGCCTCCGGCCGACTGGAGAGAACCCACGGCATACGCCTGCTCGGTGTGGGAGCCAGGCACGGTCGAGGCGGACTACGTCGCCTCGATCGCCGCCATCCGGGCGGCGATCGCCCGCGGGGAGACCTACCAGGTCAACCACACCATGCGGCTGCGGGCGCGGTTCGACGGCGATCCGCTTGGTGCGTGGGCCGATCTGCGCCGGGCGCAGCGCGACGGGTGGTTCGGTTATGTCGACACCGGACGGCATACGGTCGCCTCGGTCTCGCCGGAACTCTTCTTCACCTGGGACGGGACGGCGGTGGTGACCCGACCAATGAAAGGCACCCGGGCGCGGTCGCGCGACGCTGCCGTCGACGCCCAGCGGGCCGCCGATCTGCTCGCCTCCGGAAAGGATCGAGCCGAGAACCTCATGATCGTCGACCTGCTCCGCAATGATGTCGCGCGGGTTAGCGAGCCGGGATCGGTCTCTGTCCCAAGCCTTTTCGAGGTCGAGGCGTATCCCACGGTGTGGCAGCTGACCTCGACGGTGACCGGGGCAGGACGCAGCGGTGTCGGCGTCTCGGACCTCTTCGGCGCCCTCTTCCCCTGCGGGTCGATCACCGGCGCACCGAAAGTCCGGACCATGGAGCTCATCAGCGATTTCGAGGACCGGCCCCGCGGTGTCTACTGCGGCGCGAGCGGGGTGGTGTGGCCGGGAGGTTCTGCAGCCTTCAACGTGGCCATCCGCACGCTGGTCGTCGACCGGGCTGACGGGCGGGCGCGCTATGACGTCGGGGGCGGGGTCGTCTGGGATTCCGACGGGGCCGACGAGTACGCCGAGGCACTCGCCAAGTCGGCCGTGCTCGACATGACCCAGCGCAGCTTTGCCCTCATGGAGACGGCCCGGTGGGAGGGCGGCACGGTGGTCCTGGAGGATCGACACCTGGACCGGATGGCGGCATCCGCGGCATGGTTCGGGCGACGGTTCGACCGGGCTACCGCACAGGCGCTGCTCCGTTCCACGGGCGACCAGCCGGAGGCGGTGGATCGCAGCGCCCTGCGCGTCCGGCTGCTGCTCGCACCTGACGGGGCGCTCTCGGTGGAGTCGACTCCGCTGTCCACCCCCTTCGGTATGCCGTCCGCTCACCTCCGGCCCGTCACGGTCGCCCTGGCGACGACGCCCGTGTGGTCCGGCGATCCGTGGCTGCGCCACAAGACCACCCGCAGAGCGGTCTACGACACCCGCCGGGTGACCGATCCGGACGTGTTCGACACCCTGCTGTGGAACGAGCGCGGCGAGCTGACCGAGTTCACCATCGGCAACCTCGTCCTTGACCTCGACGGTGACCTGGTGACCCCGCCGGTGTCCTGCGGTCTGCTGCCTGGCACGCTGCGTGCCCAGGTGCTGGAGGACGGCGTCGACGGCCGCAAGGTCATCGAGCAAGTGGTGACCCGGGCCGACCTTGCCAAGTCCGACCGGGTGTGGCTAATCAACGCCGTGAGGGGCTGGGTGCCGGTCACCGTTGCCGCGGCACCCACACTGGCCTGATCCTCACCGACGATGTGGCGCCGGAATCAGTGGCCGTGCTGCGCCGACCAGGACGCGTGCAGCCCGGCATACACGCCGCCCTGCTGGACCAGAATGTGGTGCGGACCGCGCTCGACGATGCGGCCTCGGTCGACGACGACGACCTCGTCGGCAGCCTCCGCAGTCGAGAGGCGGTGGGCGATGGCGACCGAGGTGCGGCCACGGGTGAGTCCGTCGATGGCCCGCTGAACCCGGACCTCGGTGGCCGGATCGACCGCCGAGGTGGCCTCGTCGAGGATGAGCAGGTCGGGGTTGGCCAGGTAGGCCCGCACCAGGGCCACCAGCTGACGCTCGCCCGCCGACAGCGACTCGCCGCGCTGCCCCACTGGCGTGGCCAAGCCCAGTGGCAGCGAACGCGCCCAGTCATCGAGCCCGAGCTCGGCGAGGGTGTCCAGAATGAGCTCTTCACCGGCCTCCGGGCGACCGAAGCGCAGGTTGTCCAGCAGCGACGCATCGAAGAGGAAGCCCTCTTGAGGCACCAGCACGACTCGGCTACGCAACGTGTCGAAGCGCACCCGACGCAAGTCGACGCCGTCGAGCTGAATGCGCCCCAGGTCCGGGTCGACCAACCGGGAGAGCAGCTTGGCCAGCGTCGACTTCCCCGAGCCGGTCTCCCCCACGACGGCGATCCGAGCGCGAGGGGGGATGTGCAAGGAGATATCCCGCAGGACCGGTTCGCCGCCGGGGTAGGCGAAGGTCACTCGGTCGACATCGACAGTGATCGGCCCGCGCGGCAGGTCGACGCCGGCTTCTCCCGGGTCAGCGATGTCCGCGGGTGTGTCGATGATCCCGATGACCCGCCGCCATCCCGCGACGGCATTCTGCAGCTCGTTGAGGATCTCGGTGGCCTGTTGCACGGGCATGGTGAAGAGGTTGACCAGGAACAGGAAGGCCAGCAGCTCACCGAGCGTGAGGCGCCCGTTGACCGCCATCCAGGTGCCGACGACCAGCACGATCGCCGTCGTCAAGCCCGAGACGAACTGGCCCGCGGTGAAGGCGACGACCGCCCGCACCTGAGCACCCACCGCGGCCGCGCGATGAGCCTCGATCGCCGCGTCGATCCGCGCCGCGGTGCGCTCCTGCACGGCATACGCGCGGATCGTCGAGGCGCCGACGACGGCTTCCGCGATCGCGCCGAGTAGCTGCCCGACCCGCTCCCGCACGCGCGTGTAGGCCCGCCCGACGACACCTTGGAAGTGGCGAATCAGGAAGAACAGCGGCACGAAACACGCCCACACGACCGCCGCAAGCAATGGGCTGAACCACACCATGAGCAGCGTCGCGAGGGTGATCTGCCCGATGCTGATGACGAGCATCAACCCGCCGAACTGGACGAACGCCGAGATGGTGTCGACGTCGGAGGTGACCCGGGAGACGAGTGAGCCGCGGCGTTCGGTGTTCTGGGTGAGCATCGACAGGTCGTGAATATGCCGGAAAGCACGAATTCGCAATGCCGCGAGGCCGTTCTCCGAGGAGGTGAAGAGCCGGATGTTGACGGCATACGCGCTGAACGCCGTGACGACCACCCCGACCAAGGCGATGCCGACCCACATCCACACCCGGCCGAGGTCGGGTCCCGCGGGGGCGAGCAGTCCTTCGTCGGTGGTGCGCTGGATGACCAGCGGAACGAGCACGCGGCCGAGGGTCGACAGCAAGGCAAGGGCGATGGTGACCCAGATGCCGCGGGTGAGTTCCGGTGACAGCACGGCGCCACGGCGCAGCGTGGCCCAGGTCGACAGCTCGGCGCCGCTGCCGATTCCGGTGTGGTCGACGATCGGGCCCGCAGAGTTGCGGCTCATGCAGGCACCTCCGCAGCGCTTTCCGGAGCATCGGTGTGCCGGGTCTCGGCCCGCGCGGCCGCGTCACGGACGTAGGCGGTCACCAGGTCGGCATAGGGCGGGCAGCGCTCGATGAGCTGCTCGTGTGGTCCATGGTCGACGACGCGACCGTCGGCGAGGAAAACGACGTCGTCGGCGAGCGCGATGGTCGCCATCCGCGAGGCGACGACCAGGACGGTGGTGCCGGCAGCGGCGCGACGCAGGGCGGCGAGAATCTCCTGCTCCACACTCGGATCGATGGCCGAGGTGGCGTCGTCGAGGATGAGCAGACGGGGGTTGCGAACGATGGCTCGGGCGAGCGCGATGCGCTGGCGTTGCCCTCCGGAGAGGTTGGCCCCACGCTCACCGACGACGGTGTCGAGGCCCCCAGGCAGTGCCGATACAAAACCGTCGGCGCGGGCGATGCGCAGCGCCTGCCAGACCTGGTCGTCACTGACCTGCAGACCGAGGGTGACATTGCCGCGGACAGTGTCCTCAAAGAGGAAGGCTTGCTGCGGGACGAAGGCGGCCGCCTCCGCCAGGGCGCCGTGGCGAAGGCGTCGCAGATCAACGCTGTCGACCAGGACCACCCCGGTGTCGGGGTCGACCAGACGGACCAACAGGCCGGCCAGCGTGGACTTGCCCGATCCGGTCGGGCCGACGATCGCCGTCGTGCCGCCCGCCGACACGTCGATGGTGACGCCCTGCAGCACAGGTGCCCTATCCGTCGCTCCGGAGGGATTCTCGACCTCGTAGGCGTAGTCGACGCTGCGGGCAGCGATCGGCAGAGCGTCGGTGCCCGGGGGCAGCGACACGCTCCCGAACTCCATCGCGCCGGTCGCCTGGAGCACCGCATTCACGCGCTCCCAGCCCACCACGGCGCGCGGCACCTCGCCGAGCACCCAGCCGAACGCCCGCACCGGGAAGGACAACACCGAGAAGAGATAGGCGATCTGGACGACCTCGGCCGCCGTGATCTGACCTCGGCTGGCCTGCCACGCCCCGACGGCGATAACGACGAGAGTGCCGATCGTGGGGATGGACTCGATGGCCGGGTCGAAGGTTCCCCGGGTGCGCCCGACGGCGATATTGGCGTCCCGCAGCTCATGGCTCACGGCGGCGAAACGCGCGGCTTCCTGGTCCTCCCGGCCGAGGGCCTTGACGATGAGAGCGGCCTCAAAGCTCTCGTGAGCAACCTCGGAGACGTCGGCACGCAGTTGCTGGGCACGGGTCACCTGGGGGGACATCCGCCGTTGGAAGAGCGCGTTGGCCGCGAAGAGCAGCGGGAAGACGACCATGGCGACCGCAGCCAACAGAGGGTCGACGATGACCATCTGCACGGTGCCGAAGATGAGCATGACGATGACGCCGAGAGCCATCGGCAGCGGCGCGAAGATGTTCCACGTGGCCTCGACGTCGGCGTTGGCGTTCGAGAGCAACTGCCCGGATGGGTGCTTGTGGTGCCACCGCAGCGGTAGCTCCAGATACTGGCGGGTCACCCGCTGCCGGTATGCCGCCCCGAGGCCGTACATCGCAAAACCGGCTCCCACGCGCCTGAGGATGATGCCGGCGACGTTGAGCAGCACCACCGCGGAGATCGTCAGGCCGATCTGCCACAGCTGACCGGCGGTGACTTCGCGGGCTGCGACAGCTGGGCCGATGACGGTCGCCGTGAGGCGCCCGATCACCCACGCCATGGCGCCGGTCATGATCCCGTAGAGCGCGGAACCCACCACCGCGACGCCGAACCACCGCGGCTGCTCCCGTATGCCGCGCGCCACCACCGCAGCCCCCTTGCAGAGGGTGGAGCGGGGAACGGCAGTCATCGCGGAGGTCCTTCACGTCGGGCTTGGGTCCGCCGTCCACGATCTCACGATCCGCCGACAACCCCGACCTCGCCTCACTCTTGCGGGGTGCTCACCGGCGCGCGATAGATGCGGACGACCCCGGCGTCGAGATCGACGTCCAGCGGCGGCGCTCCGGATTCCGGGTGGGCACAGGCCAGTGACTGGCGACGCCGCTCTTGGAGGGTGTGCTCACAACCCGGCTGCACCAACGTGATCGCGACCCCGAGGACTTCCCCGAAGGCGCTCCCTCGTCCAGCGAACATGCTCACCACACTAGGGATCAGGCGGCGTTGGCGCGACGGTCGGTGGGGAACGTGACGTAGTCACGTCCGGTGGGGCTGGTCCAGGTGAGGGTGCCGTCCCACGCGAGGTCGACTCGCCAGCCGGCGTGGTGTTTGAACCCGTGATGCCGCCGACACAAACAATGCAAATTCCGGATATCGGTCGGGCCT
>Ga0116181_1000770_pt1 | contig 28988 bp, 46 predicted proteins | sample AD_UKC075_MetaG_FD_89752 | JGI IMG/M metagenome (GOLD analysis project Ga0116181, IMG submission 89752) | Active sludge microbial communities of municipal wastewater-treating anaerobic digesters from USA - AD_UKC075_MetaG | ecosystem: Engineered > Bioreactor > Anaerobic > Digestate | place: USA... | reverse complement strand
GTGTTAATTCACGCAAAGCAACACATTTTAGAATTTGGGCAACTGGTGTATTAAAAGAGTATATGATAAAAGGCTTTGCTATGGATGATGAAAGATTGAAGCAGGGTAAAACTGCTTTTGGCAAAGACTATTTTCGTGAACTTCTTAATTTCGTCTTTTTGGTATTGCAGACGTAAAAGAACAAGACATCACCGGACACGACCGGGTAAACAAGTGAAGATGAAAGGATGGGATTGATATGAAAAAAGAAGATTTGTTAGCAATGGGATTGACAGAAGAACAGGCCAATAAGGTTCTTGAAGCATATACCGAATCACTTAAGGGATTTATCCCAAAGGTGCGTTTCGATGAAGTAAACGAAGCTAAAAAAGACTTGGAACAACAAATAAAGGATATGGATAAGCAACTCAAGGATCTAGGCGATAAGGCAAAAGGTAATGAAGAATTGACGAAACAAATTGAAGACCTCCAAGAAGCGAACAAAAAGGCTATAAAAGACTACGAAGAAAAACTGAAGCAGCAGGCTTTTGATTTCGCTGTGGAGTCAGCAATCCTCAACGTCAAGGGTAAGGATGTTAACCCGAAGGCAATTAAGGCTCTCCTCAAGCTAGATAACATTAAGCTTGATGGAGATAAGTTAATTGGTTTTGATGAACAGATTAACGAATTGAAGAAAACTGATGGCTATTTGTTCGCAGCTGTCTCCGGTGGAGGCGGTGGTGGAGCAAATCCTATAGGAGCAGGAGGAGGCCAGAAAAACCCTTGGAAAAAGGAAACTTTCAACCTTACTGAGCAAGGTAAACTGCTCAGAGAAAACCCGGCTTTAGCTAAATCTATGATAGTTGAAGCTGGAAAGAACCCAACAATATACGGATTATAAAAAAGGAGCGTGTAAACTATGGCAGTAACAAGAGTATCAGATATAATCATACCGCAGGTTTTTACTCCTTATGTTATTGAAGCTACAACAGAAAAGAGTGCTTTAATTCGAAGCGGTATAATGGGTGTGGAAGAAAGGATTGAAGTTCCTAATGGTGGAAAATTGATCCAGATGCCTTTCTTCAATGACCTTGAAGGAGAACCCGAGGCGATTCAGTTGGATTATGCACTGACACCTCAAAAAATCGGAACTGGCAAAGACCAGGCTCGTGTATGTGAGTTTGGTAAAGCTTGGTCAAGTGAGGACTTAGCAGCTGAACTTGCAGGTTCTGACCCGATGGCAGCTATCGGTGATAGAGTTGCTGATTACTGGGTAAGACAGCAGCAAAAAATCTTGCTAAAAGTTTTGGATGGTATATTCGGAGATAACCAAACGAACGATTCTGGAGACTTAATTCACAATATCGCAATTGAAGCTGGAAATTCCGCAACTGATGACAACATGGTTGGGGCTGAAGCAATTCTGGATGCTTGCCAATTGCTTGGAGATGCAAAAGACAAGTTCACAGCAATTGCAATGCACTCAAAACTCCACACAAGGTTGCAAAAGCTAGACCTGATTGACTTTAAACCTGATAGTAAAGCAAATATCGGATGGGGAACATACCTTGGCAAATACTCCATAATTGTGGATGACGCACTTCCAGTTGTTCCGGGTAGTACAAATGGTTTCAAGTACACATCGTATATTTTTGCGGCTGGAGCTATTGCATACAGAGAGGGAACTCCGAAGGTACCAACTGAAACAGACCGTATTTCATTGAAAGGTGAAGATATCCTCATTAATAGAAGGAAATTCATTATGCATCCACGTGGATTTAAGTGGACTGAAGCAAAAGTAGCTGATGAAATGCCTACACTTACAGAATTGGCAAACAAGCTCAACTGGGACAGAATTTACGACAAGAAAAAAGTAAGAATCGTAAAACTAGTGACAAACGGATAACTGCTCGGCAGTATGCCAAGCAGTTTCATTATAAGGAGGGATATCATGGGAGCAACTACGTTTTATGTTATAGAGATGGAGAAAAAGAAAAAGGAGCTTGAAGAGCTTCAGAAGGAAGTAGAAAAGCTTCAGGAAGAGAGAAGTAACCTTCTGGCAGAAATTGATGAGATGAAGAAAGAGAAGAAGAAGCTTTCGGAAGATAAAAAAGAAAAACGGAAGGATGATGTTAAATGAGCAAAGGACTTCCAAGAACCTTAAAAAACAGTAAAGAATTTAAGGCGGTTAAGAAGGCTTTAGAGAACTTAGGTGGTGAAATACCCGGTGGCGGAGAAATTCCAGGCAATGTAGGTGACGCAATAGCTGCATTGCAATCAAGTGTTTCAGCATTAGTCAATCCTGTTTCAATATCTACATTCACAATATCACCAACAGGGCCTTTAGAGGTTGGAGATACTCTTACACAAGTACAGTTTAATTGGAATATCAGTAATTTTGCTGGTGCAAAATCGGCAAAAATAAGAGATACTTCAAGCAATTCTGATGTTTATACCGTTTCACAAGCTAGCGGGAATTATGCTAAAACAGGATTGAATATCAAGAAAAACTCGCCTGCAACTCAGTCGTACCAATTGAGATGCATTGATGGTAATGATAAAGAAGTTAATAGCTCAACTCGAACAATCAACTGGTATTATCCTGTTTTTTATGGCAGTAGTTCAAAGGCTTCGGGTTTAACTGAAAACGAAATTAAAGCCATGACAAAAGAGCTTAAAGCCAATGTAAGCGGAACTTATAGCTTTGGTGCTGTAAACAATTCTTATAAATGGTTATACGTGCCAGAGTCGTTCAACCCCACATCGTTTAAAAGTGGAGGTTTTGATGTACCTATGCAATCACCTGTTACAATAAGTATCACAAATGAATTCGGTGTATCTATAAACCTCAAGGGTTATAGAGTAACTGTTCAAACAAGTGGTTCACTTGACTTAATAGTATCGTAAGGAGGGATATAAATGGCTAAGATACCTAATTCAGTTGGAATATTTGGTCCTGTAGCACCTAACGATAGTGCAGATACTTATGCAACCCATCTTGAAGAATACGGACAAGGCGGCTACAGAAGCGTAAATAGCATAAGCGAACGAGACGCTATCCCTGCTAACAGACGCAAGGTTGGTATGCTTGTTAATGTTGTTGGAGACAAGATATATCAGCTTGTGGGAGGTACTAGCAATAGCAATTGGCAGGAGTTTGTTACTGGTGGTGAAGTAGACCCTGCACAGATTGAATCTGTGGTAAATAGAGCACTACAATCAGAAGTACCAACAATTGCTTCTGATGTTGTAGATGCAAAAATTAATGAACTAATTACAGTAGAAAATGATTATTATGAACAGTGTCCAGCAGAAGATGAAGGTGCATTAAAGATTGTTGCTTTGGCTAAGCAACCTAAGAACTTGTTGGTATATGACCCTGAAACATGGGATGAATGGACACTTGATGATGGTGTAGTTGGTGATGAAACAGGACTTGAATTTACAGCAAACGGGAGTACAGCTGTTACTGCAACATTGCCTATTCGTACAAAACCTAGTATAACATATGTTTTGTTATATGAAGTAGTGTATTCTGACTTTACATCAAATGATGGGTTTACAATATCTACAACAAGCGCTTTCGATTTATCAGGTGGTGAACTAAACTTAAATAAGACAGTTGGGGCATACAAGAAAACAATGCCAACTAAAACTACAATAACTTATAATCAAATTCGTATTGTTGTAGGTTCTAGTGTATCATCAGGTAAAAAAATTAAAATAAAAAACCTAAGACTATTTGAGCTTTTAGATGGAACAGAATTTGCTAATGATTTTCCTAATCTAACTGGTTCACAACTAAATATAAAATATCCTTTTGACCCTGATTACAATGTTGAGAAGTACCCCGATAGCCTAATTCCATACAATCAAATTACATGGGAAGAATGGACACTTGGTTCTGGGAATGTTGCTGATGAAACTGGATTAGAATTCATAGCCGATGGTGTGAATCCCATTATAGCCACAATTCCAGTAGATGCAAAACCAAATGTATCATATGGTATGTTGTTCGAAGTTGTTTCTGCTTCTGACTTTGTTAATGGCGAAAATTTTGTTCTGTCTTCCAACGGTGCTTTTGATTCGCCTTCTGGTGTAAACTTGAATAGAACAGTAGGTAAATATAAGAAAAAACTAGTTGGTAAAAGTACAATAACACAAAATCAATTACGTATAGTTCTCGGCTCAAATGTTGCTGCCGGAAAGAAAATCAAAATAAAAGACATACGAATATTTGAGATTGTAGAAGGAACAGCTTTTGCAGAGGATTTTGAAGAATATACAGGTGAACAGCTTTGTGATATGTACCCTTTTGATGATGGTATTCCACAGTTAAAAGAAGGAGAAATTAACATAAGTGATGTTACTCCTGTAGCGCTTGGATATGAGCCTCAATTAGGAGATTATGTTCGACTTGTTAAGGCGTTCACAGGAGATGTAGAACTTGTTAAAGATTACGATGTAACAGTTGAAAATCTTGAATTAGGCACAATATCATCAGGCATTCCTAGTAGTATTGAAACTAGAGCAAGGACACCAGGATATATTGAACTTAGCAGAACAGATACATTATATGTACCCGATGGATATAAAATGTTTGCAGCTTTGTATGATGAAAGGAAGAACTTCTATCATTCCACGCATACAATTATGGGAGGTTTCTTAACAAAAATAGAGCCTAAATTTGATGGGTTTGCTAAGGTCGTTGTTGCTAAAGAAGATGACTCACCAATAGAACTTAGCGAAGCAAAGTTCTTTGTAAAAAGAAGGTTACATGTACCAAATGTATTTTTAAGAGATATGAGAGATTTTATCCTTGAAGAAAAGTTCAAAGCTGCAATGGATAGTTTGGAATGCTATATAGAAGTGTGTGTTGATGATTACATCAAAGAAAATGGAATGAAGATTGGGGAGGATAACAAAACAAGAACAGAAATAAAGGACTGGATATTAAACCGCAATAACTTTTTGTATAATGGCAGGTTAAAGCAGTATGGGAAATATATTGTGAATAGCGATAATGTTCCCGTACCATTACAGGGAGTTGCGCTGTTCCATATACCAAACCTTGTTTATCGAGTTCATACATATAGTACTTTAAAATTACTCAAGTATTATGGTGTAAATATAATTCGTTTACCGATATACATGAGAACTTACACTGGAAGTCAATATATGTATGATGGGTTATGTTATGGGTACGACACACATTCAGCAGAAATAAAAGCAGGCATACAGGATATAGTTGCATGGTGTAAAGAGTTGGGTATATACGTACTAATAGATTGGCATGTTATGACAACTGATAGAAGTATTGTTGAATACAAAACCATAGCAGAGGAATTCTTTACATGGGCATCTACTACTTTCGCATTGGATGGTAATGTAATGTTTGAAATAGCCAATGAACCATACAAGGATACAGCAGCATCTATGCAAGACTATGCACAATCTCTAATAAACATCATTCAAGGAAATATACCTAATGCTGTTATTGTGATGGGGCATGGAAGTAATGGTGTAGGAGCACTATATACAATGCTTCAAGGTATAGGTAAAGAAGGTGAAGTGTTTATTTCCGACCATGCTTATGTGTATGATGAAACAGACGCATTAACAAAGTTCCAAACTAACTATGGTCATGGTTATCCATTGTTCACATCCGAATGGGGTAACTCCGATTTAAGTGGTAATGGTAAAACCAATGACACTTTGGCACAGCAGTTTATTAATTGGCATTATGAGAATGCAATCCCAAACATTGCTTGGAAGTTCACTTATAGAGATTCAACAACATCATTACTTATTCCAAATAGAGAGGCGCAAATTGGAGATTACTTTAAAAATGGATTTTCTTTTAGTGATTTAACACATAATGGTATCTTGTACCTGACAAATTTCAGATACAATGCTTTCAGAAATTATATAGAAAGAGAACCAGTACAATAATAGGGCTATAATATATAGCCCTATTAAATAAGCTTTATTTTTTAACACTTTTTGCCTATAATGCAAAATGCAAAGGTTAAAGCCAATACAATAAAGCATGTAATAACTGAATAAAGTAATTGGTTTGGAATTGCGTAAAATAAATTACCAATTATCTTTAAAAATTATTAAATAATACCAATTATATTAAATTTATTAATTTATTTAAAGTATTTTGTTCGCATAAGGTGGTGTAATATGGCTTTAGTAACAAATGACACATTTCAGAAAATTGTAGGATACAGATTAGGAACAGATAAAAAATGGGCGACTGGCGGAGGATTTTTTGTTATACCTGTAAATTCAGGGGATTACATCACTGTTTACAATCGAAAGCTTATACAACTAGCTATAGTTTCAGACTTGGATTCATCGGATATTGTGATAGGCCAAGAGTTATCAAATATTCTATACTTCAAGGTTAAAACAGAATTAGAAGTAACGGGTTCATTCACTGCGCCAAGCAATTCAAAGTATCTATTAGTTTCAGGAGAAGATATTAATTCTAATTCTGTACTTGCAGACTGTGCTATATCGTTTCTAATTAATGGTGTAGATATTTTATACATCGAAGAACCAGAAGAGCCGGAAGAACGGGAACTCCCCCTACCTGAACCCTTAACAGTAGGTATAGACACTTATATAAGCTTATTAGATGCAAATACTTATATAAGGACTCATTACACTGCTGCACAGGCAGCAGTGTGGAATTCATTGTCTAATGCTGACAAAGATGCGTATTTGAGACAAGGATGTGCAAAAATAGATAGTCAAAGACTTGCTGGGAAAAAAGCCTCCCTAGCACAAAAACTTGAATTCCCTAGAGCAATATTTTCCGCTGCTGCTCACCGGTATATTACGCAAAAAGAGGTTCCAGATGCCGTAAAATCCGCACAAGTTGAAGAAGCGTTTGCCTTGTCAAAAGGAATTCCCAAGAGGCTGGAGCTTCAACGACAGGGGGTCAAATCTTTCAGGTTAGGCGATCTGTCGGAAGAATATACCGGAACTATGAATAATACACTGATTTCCGAAACATCAAGGCAGCTCCTACGGCCATTTCTTGCTGGAGGTGTACCAATATGTTAGATGCTTATTCAAATAACGTTGTAACTTTGGAATCTAAAACCGGTACAGAGTTCAACGGTACTCCTAAGTTTGCTGAACCTACTACTATACCGGCAAGAATTCAATATAAGCGAAAACTCGTCCGAAATAACATGGGCCAGGAAGTAGTTTCAGAAATAACATTGTACACCGAAGCGACAGTCAAAACGGGCGATAGGATTACGATAGGTGATGGCAAGCATATTGTAATAGCTGTATCAATACACAATGATTTAGACGGAAATGAAGCATTTCGGGAGGTGGTCTTGTGAAAGTTACAGCAGAACTTGAAGGACTTGAAGATATCGAAAAGTCCTTCAACAATAAACTTAAACAAGTCAAGCGTTACACAGCAAAAGCAATGGCTGATGTAACGCTTGATTTATTATCACGAGCTGTGCAGCTTGCACCAGTCGATACAGGGGACCTTAGGAGGAGCGGTTCGGCTAGCATAAACGGTGTTGAAGTTGCAAAAGGAAGCAAAGACGGAAATGCAAACGTTCTCAAGTCAGCTCCTGAAACTAATGCTGATGAGGTGTGGGGAGAAGTTGGGTTTTCAGTAGAGTATGCTTATGTACAGCATGAAGATCTATCACTCAACCATCCAAACGGAGGGCAAGCAAAATATTTAGAAAAGCCTTTTGTAACCAACACAGAAAAGTATATCAAACATCTAGAAAATAGCGTAGATAAGGCTATAGAGTACGGTGAGTAGTATGGCAAGTATGTTATATGATATAGCTGATTTTCTTATTGCAAAAGGTCTTGCAGTTGAAAAGGGTGTTGATATATTTGCTGAAACAATACCGGAAGCTCCGGATATATGCACTGTGTTGTTCGAGTATGCCGGCCGACCTCCAAACATTCCTTGTGAGCAAGTTGAAAGGTATTTTCAGGTTGCAACAAGGAATCCTGATCCAGATGCAGCAAGGTCGAAAAATTGGTCGATTTATAATGCTTTACACCCGGAAGAGCCGGGTGATAAACAGTCCCTTACTTTAGAGAGGTGGGGACTTATATATGCAGTAGATACACCGTCTAAACTCAAAATTGATGAGAATGGACGGTGTATTTATGTTTGCAACTATTTTATTCTAACTCAGAAAGGATGATTTTATATGGCAGAAGTAGGTATTGCTCTTGCACATTATGCAATTATAGAAGAAGATTCAACAACTGCATTGGTATACAAAAACCCGGTGAGATTATCAAAGTTGGTTGCAGTAGATATCAACCCAAACGTAGTTGAATCGGTTTTGTATGCAGATAATGGACCAGCGGAGTCTCATTCAGCATTAAGTAAAATAGATGTGGAAATTGAGCTAGCTGATCTAACACTTAGAGAACAAGCTGAATTGCTTGGACACACATTTAAAGATGGAGGAATTATAAAAAAGGCTTCTGATGTTGCTCCATATATAGCGTTTGGATTCAAGGCATTGAAATCTAATGGCAAATGGCGATATGTTTGGCTAAAAAAGGGGAAATTCAGCGAACCAACTCGAAACCATAGGACTCAAGGCGAACAGATACAATATAACACACCAAAGATAAAAGGATCTTTTGTTGTAACTGTTTATGACGATGCTTGGGAGGCAAGCATTGATGAGGATGAAGAAGGTTTCAACACTGCTGATGGAGCTGCATGGTTCACTGATACTACACTAGAAAACGGCCTAGGTGCAACAGCAGTTCCCGTGGCATAAGGAGGTATAATTGATGTCAAAACTGAAAGATGTGAGACTGAAGCCGGTACCGATTGTATTAGACAAACCTCGCTCAATATATTTTGATTTTAATGCGTTTGCTGAACTTGAGGAATTGTATGGAACTCTCGATAATCTGTTTAAAGCCATTGAAAAGCCGACTATGAAAGATTTACGGAATATTCTTTGGGCAGGATTATTGCATGAACTTCCTGTGCCACAAACAGACGAAAACGGTAAAACAGTTTACTATGACGATGGAAAGCCGTTTACTGTACACCAGGTAGGGAAAATAATGTATGGCATAAAAGACCTTTCAAAAGTCACTGTTGCGGTATTTAATGCGATAGCGGAGGCAATGCCTCAAGTGGGAAAGGAAGAAGCGGAGGCAACGGAAGCAATAGAAGAGAAAAAATAGAATTTGATTGGCCCTGGATAATGTATTTTGCTAGGGCCAATTTGCACATGACAGAAAAGGAGTTTTGGCGCTGTACTCCGCGAAAATTATATTCTTTTATTTTTGCCCTTTATGTCGAAAAAGAAGAAAAGCCAAAACAAGTATTTATTGACGAAATACTTCCTTAAAGGAGGTTTAAAATTTGGCAAGAGAATTAAAAGTAAGATTAGGCTTAGATAATGCATCCTTTAAAGCTAAACTCAATCAATCTAAAAATGATCTAAATCAATTCAGTTCAGCAATAAGAAACGCTTTTAGTTTTGCCGGTGGTGAGTTGCTTGTACAAGGGATTAAGAAAGGCTTTCAGGAAACAGTAACAGAAGGCCTTAACTTCAACGATACAATTCAGCAAGCTACGTTGGGATTCAAAACGATGCTGAAGTCGGCAGCTGATGCTACAGACCAAGTACAAGAGTTGTGGGAGTTAGCGGCAGTTACACCTTTGGAGTTTAAACCTCTTTTGGCAGCTTCAAGAAGGCTTATAGCTTTTAAATTTGAAGCGTCAGAAGTAACAGGTATGCTTAGGACTATTGGTGACGCGTCAGCTGCTCTTGGTTTGGGCTCTGATGGCATTAATCGTATATCCATTATTGACCGTATATCCCTTGCACTTGGACAAATGAAGGCAAAAGGAAAAGTATCAGCTGAAGAAATGAGGCAATTATCTGAGACTGGTATTAATGCATGGGAATACCTATCCGAAGCTGTTGGAAAAACGACAGCTGAGACAATGAAACTCACAGAAAGAGGCCTTATTCCTGCGGAAGATGCTATAAAAGTCATTCTTGAAGGCATGAGACGTGACTTTGGCGGCGGCATGGCCGAATTAGCAAAGACTTATTCAGGCTTGATGTCCACATTGAAGGACACTACTTCTCAGACAATGGGGAAGATAATGGAGCCAGCATTCAAGAAACTCACTGATGATATTCTACCAGAAGCTATTGAGAAGGTTGAGCAATTTGGTAAGAACTTCAAGGATGGAGGACTGAAAGGCGGAATAATTGCATTATTCCCCGAACGAGATACTGAACGAATAGCGAGGTCAATTGATAGCATTACAGCATCATTCAAGATATTACTTGAGACCGCAGGAAGTGCTGTGGGAATACTTGGTGAAACTGGTATGTTAGTTGTGGAAAATTGGGAGGCAATTGGACCAATCATTACCGGAGTAGCAGCTGCATGGACAACTTATAAGATTGCTGTTTCAGCCGCAGCAGCGGCGCAAGCATTAATGAACGGTCTTGTAAACATTAATCCTTGGATGTTGCTTGCTTCTGCTATAGTAGGTGTTACAGCAGCTATAGCAGGCTATAACATGGTTCAAAGCGAAATGGCAAGGCAGACAATCAATAATGCGGCATCGAAAGCTGATGAGATTGAGCAAACACATAAGCTTATTGATGAATATTATACTTTGAAACAATCTGCTGAACTTACAGTTGCTGAAAAAGAACGTCTTAAAAGTGTTGAACAACAGCTTATTCAGAAAATTCCGGAGGCAATCAAGGTAATAGATGATCAAACCATGGCATATGCTCAACAGAGGGATGTTCTTGAACAGTTAATCGTAACTAAAAACAAGGATCTTCTCGAAGCAGGAAAACTGAAAGGTGAAATAGCTCTTCCAGGATTGGAAAGAGAGCTTGAAAGCCTTAAGCAAGAAGAAGAAAAAGCCCGTAAGTGGATAGAGCAGTATCAAAAGGATATAGAATCTTCAACAATTTCTGGTAGGTCTCGTATTATGACAGATTATATTGAGAATCAACGTTGGAGTAACAAACTTGCCAACTTAATCGAGCAAAGAGAAAGAGTTGAAGACGAGATTGAAAAAGCCAAAAAGGCTATTGAGGCTTACAATAAGTATGTTGCTCAAGCTGAAGGCAATGTTTATACACAGCAATTAGTAGATCAAATTCAGCAAAGTTACAAAGAAGATCCGACCAGGAAAAAGCCATCGGATGATATTGAAGATACAACTAGTAGTATAACTAAACTAAATGCTTCACTAAATGACGGAGCTGACTACTGGAAAAAGCTTAAAGATGAAATGAATTCATTCTTTTCAGAAATGAGAAGTCAAAGAGATGAGTTTGCATCATTTGGTAATATGTTTGAGAGGAATGTTATAGAGAAGTTCTCCCCAGCAAAAATTCAATCAAGATTAAACCGATTCCTTAAGCAAATTGAGGAATGGCGAGCGAACCTCAACGAACTTACTGCCAAAGGTGTTAGTGACGATATATTAGCCGGTTTGAGAGGTATGGGGTTATCCGGTGCCGGAGTTGTGGCCGGACTTAACAAGATGGATTTACAACAGCTCTCAACAGCTCTGAATTCTATCAATCAAATTAGATATGCAGCAACACAAGAAGCATATCAGCAGGTCGTATATGAGCACAGAATTAATCTAAATGGTGCGATTGATGTCAGAGGTTACACTGATGATGGTCAGCTTGAGAAAATCAAGCAGATAGCTGCGGCAGAAATAGCAGATTCATTGAGCAGCTCTCAAAATTTGCCGCTTACAGGTACAGGGAAGAGGGTGATAAGTCCATGAGTGCATTATATTGGGGAAGTTTGAAGTTGAATCTAGATACTATTAACATGCCTCCTGCTGAAAAGAATTTTGTAGAAGAGAGCCTTATTCCATCTCAAAAGCAGAATTTCGTTTCTGCCGAAACTAAAGCTTTCCTAATTAATAATACGCTTCAGCTTGACTACTATCCTATATTGTTCAACAGTGAGCAAGTTTCTTCGCTTTCAGGAATGCCTTATGTTCGAGATGTGGATTACTCTGTTGATTGGGTAAGTGGACTAATAACAAGGCTCGATACTAGCTCAATAGGAGCAGAAGAAACGGTTTCGATATCTTATACTTACATCAACAATGAACCTTCAACAACAATTAGCAGCTACGGCCGGAAACGTAGGAAAGTTACAGTTGAAGGATGGGCGAATTTTGTTGATTGGGAAAGTATGGAGACAGATTATGCTCAAAATATAGCAAAAGCAGTAACACTTCCAACAGGTACTATACTCAATATGTATATTTCAAGAATCCCAAGGGCTATACGTAATCGAGGACTTGATATTATATATTTCACTATAGAATTCATGGAGGCATGATGAAATGCAACCTACTAATTTGGATTTTAGTCTTTTCAAGCAAAGAGATTTCAGCAACAAATTGAACTATAAAACTGAGGTTATTTTTCCTGACAATGATAATATGACTTTGCCAGTATATGCCTTCCAGATTGAAAGGGATATTGATTATATAGCTCAAAGCTGTCAGTTAGAACTCCACAATATCAACCCTAGTGATATTCAAGACCCCGGATATTATTCTCCGGACAGAGAAGGAACTTGGAATCAGATTTTATGGCCGGGAAAAAAGCTTCAAGTTAAAGTAACTGTACAGGTATTCGATAAGGACGTTGTTACAAACACACCTACTTACAAAGAAGAAACTTTTGTACTTTTCACAGGGTATATTGATGATGTTAGTATGGTTATTGAAGGATCCAAGAGCGCAATAAAAATCTATGCAAGGGACTCCGGAAATTTATTGATGGACAACAAAATTCCTGTTGATGAGTTTGGCGATAGATGGCTTGAATATAGCGAGGTTGATATATCAGATATAGTACATGATTTGCTTTTGAAATCTGGATTAATTGAAGATGATATAGGGTATATTCAACCTACTGGAATTATGATTGATATTGAGTTTTATGACTGTTCTTTTGCTGATTGTATAGCACAACTTCAAGATATATGTAATTTTGATTTTTACTTCAACGAAGAAGGAAAAGCTTATTGGATTGAATCATATGCTACAGGCCCAATAGCAGAAGTTATGACTTCATTTCCTAACTCAGAAACCTATAAATATCTTGGGTTTGAAAATGACCATTATAGTACAATTATTCCTAATAGTGAAACAGTAATTTCTTTGGATGGAAACACTAAGTATGAAAAAGATACAGACTACACAATAGACTATAGAAAAAAAGTTATATCTAGAACAGAGAATTCAAATATTCCTCTTAATACTAATATAAAAGTAACTTTCATACATACTGCATATCATTTTAAAGCTGGAGAGGATATATATTCTCTAACATACAAAATATCACGTCAATCAGTATATGGTTCAATCAAAGTAGTAGGAGATGGAGAAGAAGCAATATACAACAATCCTAACCCAACATATTACGGAGTGTCTGTAGAAAAAATTCAAATTTTGAGCGAAAATCTATATCTTACAACTGAAGTACAATGCCAAGAAATGGCTAACCGGTTAGGCAATGGGATGTTAAGAACTTTTAGGCATGCTGAAATACTTGGTGTGGGTATACCGTTTCTGCAATTTGGTGATTGTGTTCAGATTACTGAAAATATTACAACCGCATCTGAAATTTACCGAATTTGTGGATTGAAATTCTCTATGCAAAACGGAATGCTATACACAACTGCAAGAACATATTATTATGATCATTCACCTACTTGATTTTATGTAAGTTGTGGAATACAATGGGTACAAGGGAGGCGAATTGATTATGAAGAAAATTATAGTAGGTGTGATAATTGGATTTATTATAAGTTTTAGTGTACAAACTTTTGCAAGTGAAGCTATTACTGCTCTTAGGGCAACATTTGATGTGTATGTTGCAGGACAAAAACTTAATACTGATAAACCGATTTTATCAGTGAACGGTTCGACTTATTTGCCATTAAGAGATATCGGTTCTGCACTTGGAACAGAAGTAAAATGGAACGAAGAACTTAAACGAGTAGAAATCGGAATGGGATCTAATGAAGTTATTGCGACACCTAGACCAACACCTACTCCAACTAATTATGTTAAGAGTGCAGAAGATAAACTTGTTATAATCCAGCTTCTTGGAGCTAGAATAAATAATGAAGTATATAGCAGAACTGATGATACAATGGAATTTAAAATAAGGGTTATTAATAAGTCTACTTCAAATGTAACATTATCCGAGAAAGATTTTAAAGGTATTTACGAATTACAATCTCCTCCAAATACGGAACAATGGCAGTGGGTACAGAACAGAATATATTTGAACAAAGGAAGCAATATATTTGAGACTAAGATTGAGTTTGTAGATTTAAATTTGGAAAGAATGGTTCCAGGGGAAGTAAGAGAAGGAGTTGTAAAATATAAATCTTGGGCCTATAACAAATCTTGGTTTGGGGTTAAATATAATGATAAGGAATTAGTTTTTACTGAACTACACAGTTTCTAAAAGGACCACAAGGTCCTTTTTTGATGCCTAAAAAGGGGTGATATTTTTGAATAATAATCTGAAAAAAACAGTAACTAAAAGTATTGACAGAAGAGAACGTGACACGAAGCAAATAGTTGAAATGACAAGCGCACAAGTTGCAAACCTTAAACATTGGCCTAAAAATAAATACATAATAAAAACTGACGAGATATTGCCTCTAATAAAAGATGATCTAAACGGTTCATCGACTACAGAAGAAATAGCATCAAAAGTTAATGCTATAATTCAGTCCCTCGATGGTTGGATGTTAAGGAGGGAATAGTATGGCAAGAGGTTATAATTGGGAAAGTATTGATTTGTCATCAATAGGAATGGGTTACATGTATGATGTATTGTACATCCCCAACAAAGGATTTTTAGCTAGTGGTTCTCACTTAGAAAAGTATTGTATTTTTAGCACCGATGCTAGAAATTGGACACCTATTGGGACTCGGCCACCCGGTTCTGGAAGGTTATATTCTATGGGTCATAACCCTGTCACTGGAAGGGTAATAGGGGTAGGTGGAGGAGGGTATGTCAGGCTTTCATCAGACGATGATTTGGAAACATGGGAAAGAACCCAGTTAATTTATACTACGCCTGTCTATGTATCAGTAGCTTACGGAAACGGAATATGGGTAGCAGTTGGACTTTACAATAGGGTAATAACAAGCTTGGATGATGGAGAGACTTGGAACGAAATGGTCGTAAGCTATCTCCCAGCTACTAAACATATAGATTTTAGAAAAGTTATATATGTTGAAGATACAGGTTTTTTTATTTTCGGAACCAAGCCTGATTGGCCAGGTACTACTAGTGTTTTTCACTCCATAGACGGACTAAATTGGACTAAAATTACTTCAGGAGAGATAATGTCCTTTGGTGCTTCAGGAGCATGTAAGGGAAAAGATAAGTTTATATCTGTTTACGGCCATACCTCATTTATAAGCAAAGACTTTGAAAAGAGCGCTTATAGTTATGATGGGTTTACATGGCATGAAGGAAACATTGGTACAAAAGATATATTTAAGGTAATAACTGCTGGAAAAGACGATGCAGGTCAAGAGCAATTTGTTGCATTTGGAAATGAAGTATATCGTGGAGACGTTACTTCACACATTACCACTAATTATAAGATTGCAGTATCCAGTAACGGAATTAACTGGGATTATATAACAGGAACTTTTTCGCCACAAATTTCGTTACCAATAAGGTGGTGGCAAGTGATTTATGCTAAAGGTATTTATATAGCTGTTGGTGGAACTTCATCGCAAGGAGTATCGCAAGGAGTAATGATGATATCAGGTGAGTTTGACCACGATGAATCTAATGAACCAACGTATGGTTTAATAGGTCGATTAATGCGAGCTGTTTTAGTTGAAGATACAATAAAACTTAAACCTGTAAAACTTTATAAGTTTACTTCAGACCAGCAATTGATTCCTGTACACCTTAGCAAAATAAAAAATAACTAGCAACAAGTTGTTTTTTTGTTTCAATTCTTGACAAAACGTCCAGAACATCATAAAATAGATGTGCTACCGGATAGTGATTGCAACACGACAAGCACTTTGCCCAAGTGTTTCCGGTAGTATTTAATGGGCAACCCATGGGCAGGGTGTAGAAATACACCGACCAAGAGGACTAGGAAATCCTAGTCCTCTTTTGTTATGCTTTTCAGGGGAGTGAAGAACAAAGGACGGTGTATATATGCAGAATAATATTAGTGAGTTGATAAGTATGTTAAAAGAGCATAATTTCAATGTAGACAAGATAAACAAAAGACTTACCGCAATCGTAATAACCTTTGCCATTGTTATATGTGTAATGGGAATCTATATTATATGTTACAAGTGAGGTGTTAACATGTTAGAAAAAATCAAAGAAGCAATTAAAAAGATATTACCTAAACCGCCCCCTCCACCGCCGCCCCCTCCACCGCCGCCCCCTCCACCGCCAAAGAAGGAGGGATAATAATGAGTTGTGAAGCATGTATCAAAGCAGAAGAAATACAAAAGCTTGTCTTAGAAATAGCTCAACTAAAAGAGAAGGTAAAAGCATCCGAGGAAAGAGAAAAAGTACGTGACCTCAAATATGAAAATCTCTATGAAAAACAGAATCAACAATTAACCACTCAAGCTTTAATGTCACAGCAAATAGACAATATAGAAAAGACACTTAACAAATTTATTGAAGGAGAATTTAAGGAATTTGTAAAGGAGTTTAAGGAACTATCTGACAAACCGAGAAAACGATGGGATTTAGTTATCACTGGTATTCTTTCGGCAGCAGCTTCAATTATAGCAAAAACAGTTATTGATAAATTAATAAGTTAGAAGGTGATAAAGTGAAAAAGATATTTATAGATGTAGGTCATGGCGGAACAGATCCGGGCGCAAAAGCAAATGGATTAATTGAAAAAGATATCAACTTGACTGTAGGATTAAAACTTAAAGAACTATTATTAGCTAAAGGGTTTAATGTAAAACTTAGCCGGGAATCAGATATAACATTATCACTTACAGAACGTTGTAACATGGCTAATTCGTGGGGTGCTGATTATTTTATTAGTATTCACCATAATGCTGGGGGCGGTGATGGATGGGAAATAATTCACACTATACACACAAAGCAAAGCGAAGGAGACGAATTGGCCGAAGCAATAGGAAAAGAATTCACAAAGACCGGACAGAATATGAGACGAATGTTTTCAAGAGAAAGTACAAATTATCCCGGAACAGATTACTACACAGTAATAAATAAGTCTAAAATGCCGGCCATAATAACGGAATTCGCTTTCCTAGATACACAAGATTACAAGGCGGTTGATAGTATTGAGAAACTTCATATTGAAGCACAAGCCATATGTAACGGAATATGTAATTATCTTGGAGTTGTTGATACTCCTGTTGTTAAGGTTACTCCGGTAGAACAACATCACTGGGCAGAAAACCCTTTTAATTATCTCAAGAAATGCGGCATTATCATTAATGAAAAGAGATTTGATGATAAGATTACACGTGGTGAATGTTTTGCTTTATTAGCTCAAATTGTAAATAAAATTGATGAAATGAAAGGATGATGTATTATGCCACAAAACAGATTAAGAAGTAAAGTAGTATGGCTTGCTATTGTAGCACAAATAATTTCAATAGGACAGCTTACAGGATTATTTGCAAAGTATGGTATTGATGCCGGTGTTGTTGGTGATGTTGCTGCCGGTATATTGCAATTACTTGTATTGTTTGGAGTTCTTAACAATCCTACAGACAGTAAAAATTTCTAAATAAAAAAGAAAGGCCTCCCTTCAAAGCCTTTCTTTTACCTACCAATTTAACAGGAAAATTTTAAACAAACCATATGTAATTTTATTATATCATATGTTCATTTATTTTTTCAATTGAGTAACCCCTACCTAAACGGTGTAACATAAAATATTATTGTATTCTTGTAAAATTAATTACATTTATTTTATTTACAGGCATTGACAGCATTGACATAAAGTCTATATAATTTAAATGTCAAGTCTTTTCTTTAAAGTAATTTTAATATACAATAATAACGAACAATTGTTCGTTATATAAGCAGTTCAATAAATTAGGGGAGGTACTGACTAATGCAGGATGTAATAAAGAAACCCACAAAAACAAACGACCCTAAAGTATACTCCATAATTATTGATGGAGAAAAGTACATTATTGAACCAGAAGAGCTAGAAGAACCGCCCAGTTAAGGACGGTTTTTTATTTTTTTAGCAAATTCTACAAGTTTTTTTATATCATCTGTACCTAGGTCTATTAATTTAACACCTTTAAAAACTTCTATGGCTTCAATTCCTTCATTAATTAATTCTTGTGGCAAACCACTATCTATTAGTTCAATATTAGGTTTATCAGTGTTCCCAATCAAATAATCAACACTAACTCCAAAATATTCAGCAAACTTTTTTGTCACTTCTGTCTTAGGATCTCTTAAACCATTTTCATATCTAGAAAGTGTTGCTTTAGTGGTACCTAAATCTTTAGCCATTTTTTCAAGAGAAATATTTTTCTTTAATCTTAATTCTCTTAATCTTTCATTGAATTTAGCCATATTAGATGCACACTCCTTTACACTATATTATATCGAATGTTACCAGAAATAAAATATTAGTTACCAAAATGATAATAAATTTTCAAAAACCTATTGACACGTTACCAAAAATATAATACAATTAAGATACCAAATAGATAACACTTGTGAGGTGATGAAATGAAAAAAGCAAATTTACGTTTAAAAGCTGCAATAATAGAATCCGGCAAAAGACCAAGAGAAGTTGCAGCAAGTATTAATATGCCATATACTACATTCAGTAGAAAGTTAAACGGATGGACACCATTCACTGAAACAGAAATGGAAAACATCTGTTTAACTCTCAATAAAAGTCCTTTAGATATTTTTTTTGCAAATAGTGTTACCAAATGGATAACGAAATCTGCATAATGGGGGTTATTAAATTGTCAAAGTCCACATTCCCACCAATACGTTACTTCATAGGTGACAAACAAGTCAGCAAAGAAGAAGTTATAAAACACCTTAATAAAAAATATAACCCGGCAGCAACCGGGCAACAAAAAGTTAGTTAAATGGTTTATATATGAAACATGTGAGGTGTTTCATAATTACATTATATTATTTCAATCAGCTTTTTACAAATCCAAAAAAGAAATAAATTTCCAAAATAGAAAGGGGGTAAAGCATGTTCTATATGGGGGGAAGAGTTCGGGAATATAGGCAGAAGGTAGCTCCGGACTTATCAGCAGCAGAGTTTGCAGCAGAAGTTGGCATTTCAGCATCAGACTTATCAAAGATAGAGACTAATAAGAAGCGACTTTCTATTACACATGTTGTACTAATGACGTTACGGTTTGAGGACAAAAGCCTATATTTTAGGTTTAGACAGCAGGAAGATGAATTTATATTTAATTGTTTTACAGAGAAGAAATTAATTTCCGTTTAGGAAAGGGGCTGTTAGATATGTCGAATGTTACAGAAGAAATTCTTATTCAATCAAGATATGTAGATATGAAATTGATTGAATACTTAAAATCGAATAAAGAGGAAGCAAAAGAAGAACTAAGGGCAGCTCAAGAAAAACTAGACAGAATGATACTTGGATGTAAGTTATCGCAGGATGAAATTGACATGTTAATCAGAAAGGAGGAAATGAAGTGATTAAAGGTTATTTAAGTAACACAATGAGTGAATCAATAACACTCGAAGATGCAGTAAAAGGCTACAACGAGAAAGGCACATATTTTGAAGTTAATGACGGGCATATATCAAAAATGGGGAGGGAATAAGATGGGTTGTAAATGAGCGATACGTACAGACGAATATCATGGATGGGGATGCACAATAACAGGCGGTGCATGTATGTATTTTATTCCAAATTCAAAAGCATGTGCAAAAGATTATGGAGAAGGTTCAAACGTAAAAAAAGAAACTTAGGATGGTGAGTAATATGGATTGGTTTTCCGGCGGTTACTTCAACAGCTTAGAAGATGATTGGTACAAAGACATGTTAGATGAAGAAGAAAATGCCCGGGAGTTAGCCGAGAAAAATAAAAAAAGTGCTTAGTTCAAGCACTAACCAAATAATCCAAATAAATTATATCAAATAATAGGAGTATATGCATAAATTATATCAAATAATAGGAGTATATGCAAATGAAAGGTTATAAGGCTTATAAAAAGGGTTTAATTTGTAAAGGTTTTCAATATGAAGAAGGAAAAATTTTTAAAACTGATAAAGCAATATGTTGTTCAACAGGATTCCATTTCTGCGAGAATCCTTTGGATACACTAAACTATTATGATTTATGCGAATCTGAATTTACAGAAGTTGAAGCGTTGGGAGATATAGATTTACAAATAGATAGTGAAGATACAAAATGCGCAACTAATAGAATTAAAATTGGTGCAAAATTAGATTTAAAAGGTTTCATCAATGCAAGTTTTCACTTTCTTTGGTCTAAATGCACTGAAAAATTAAATAATGATTACTCACAGGTTGCAACATCCGGAGATAACTCACAGGTTGCAACATCAGGAGATAGAACACAGGTTGCAACATCCGGAGATAACTCACAGGTTGCAACATCCGGATATAGAACAAAGGTTGCAACATCCGGATATAGAACAAAGGTTGCAACATCAGGAGATTGCTCACAGGTTGCAACATCAGGAGATAGAACACAGGTTGCAACATCCGGATATAGAACACAGGTTGCAACATCCGGAGATAACTCACAGGTTGCAACATCAGGAGATAACTCACAGGTTGCAACATCAGGAGATAGAACAAAGGTTGCAACATCCGGATATAGAACACAGGTTGCAACATCAGGAGATTGCTCACAGGTTGCAACATCCGGATATAGAACACAGGTTGCAACATCAGGAGATAGAACAAAGGTTGCAACATCAGGATATTACTCACAGGTTGCAACATCAGGAGATAGAACAAAGGTTGCAACATCAGGAAATTGCTCACAGGTTGCAACATCCGGATATAGAACAAAGGTTGAAATAAACGGACAATATTCTGTTGGAGCAGCTATCGGAATTAATTCAACAATTAAAGGAGAAAAAGGTAATTGGATTACTTTAGCAGAGTGGGTATGGGATGATGAAAAAGAAACTTATATTCCTGTATGCGTAAAATCAGCACAAATAGATGGTGAAATACTTAAACCTAATACTTATTACCAATTAGTTAATAGCGAATTTGTGGAGGTTATAGAATGAAATGTTATGCTTGTGGCAAAGAAAATCACACAATAAATTATCTAGGTAGAAACATATGCGCTGAATGTTGGAGATTAGTACATATAGCAGAAAAAAAGATAGAAAACATGGGCAAGGTTACATACAAAGCAGGAAACTATTACATACAGAAACCAATTTAGCAAAACAAATTACCTTTTTACCTAACAGCAGGAACTGGCATAGCAATTATTATCTTAATGTTGATAGAAAGGACGGTTAATTGATTATGAATATATACCAAAAATTAATCGAGGTAAGGAAAGCAGTACCATACCTTCAAAAAGAAGATAAAGGCGCTCAATATGCTTATGTTGGAAGTAGTAAAGTGCTTAGCAATGTAAGGTCTAAAATGGATGAATTAGGGTTGCTTTTAGTTCCAGCAGTAATAGGAACAAAAGTAAGTGAAAGCGTAGTTGAATATATCGAAAAAGATAAATACGGAAACGAAAAGCCTAAAAAAACCACAACATATTTCACTGAATTAACATTAGAAATGACTTGGATAAATGCAGAAAATCCAGAAGAGCAAATAAAAGTACCATGGTATGGTCAAGGTGTAGATATAGCAGGCGAAAAGGGTGTAGGTAAAGCCCTTACATATGCAGAAAAATATTTCCTTTTAAAACAATTCAATATTGCTACAGACAAAGACGATCCGGACAGTTTTCAGCAAGATACTTCTAAACTTCCAAAAGATTATACAGATAAAACAGAACCTAAGGGCAATTATCAAAAAATATCAGAAACACAAGCAAAAAGGTTGTTTGCATTATCGAATGGCAATAAGGAATTAGTTAAATCAGTTATAGAAAAGTACAACTACAAATATACAAAAGAGATAAGCACACATGATTATGAAACAATTGCAAAAGAGATTGAAACATTAGCAAATAAGGCTAGTTAAGGGAGGAATGAATAATGGAAAATTTAGAGTTGAAATTAATAGATGAAATTATTGAAACTCAAGAGGGTTTTGTAATAGACAGCGATGATAAAGCAGAATGGGCATTGAACAAAATAGCAGAAGAAAAAGCAGAAACACAGCGTATGATAAACGTATGTGACACTATGATACTTAGGTATCAACAAAAAAAAGAAGAGTATGAAAAGAAGTTCGAAAATAAAACAGCATATCTTAGAAATCAACTTCAAACTTATTTCAATACAGTTGAAAAGAAAAAAACAAAGACACAGGAAACTTACAAACTTCCTTCTGGAACACTCAAACTTAAATATCAAAATCCTGAATTTATTCGAGATGAAGAAAAACTCATAGCATGGGCAAAAGCAAACAAACCTGATTACATTAAAACAAAAGAATCTGTCAACTGGGCAGAGTTAAAGAAAGAACTTATGCTATCTAATAATAAGCTGCTTACAAAGGATGGAGAAATAGTTGAAGGTGTAACTTTAGAAGAACGTGAACCGGTATTTGAAATTGATATATAGGGGCAATATTGCCCCTTAAAAGGAGGAATTCAAATGAAGTAAAAAGCAACATTGAATTAGCTATATAAGGGAGGATTAAACAATGTTAATAGCATTAATTATTCTTATTGCAATATTGCTAATATGGAAGTTTATACATACCGCTACATCAGTTTATATAGTTACTGGACCTATATCAAAAGTTTCAAATAAGCAAGTTATATTAGATTGTTTAGAAGAAATGGATTAGGGTGGTGTAAAAATGTCAAGACATATGGAACGAAGAAACCGGAGCATTTGCAGTAAAACAAAAACATTGCACTAGCAAACACTTATTAGGAAAATATGTGAGGTGTAGAAATGACAGGATGGATAAAGCTACATAGAGATATAACAAACCACTGGATATGGAATGACAAACCTGTCGATAAGTGTAGAGCTTGGATTGACTTAATATTAATGGCTAATCACAAAGACAATAAATTTGTATTAGGTAATGAAGTCATTAATGTTAATCGTGGAAGCTTTATCACATCTGAAGTTAAATTAATGGAGCGTTGGGGGTGGTCTAAAACTAAAGTAAGAGCATTTTTAAATTTGTTAGAAAAAGATTCAATGATAGTTAAAAAATCAGACCGAAAAAAAACCACTATCACCATAGTAAATTACAATGCTTGGCAAGATTTAGAAACCACAGAAGAACCACAAAAAGACCACAAAAAGACTACAAAAAGACCGCAAAAAGACACAAACAAGAATGATAAGAATGTAAAGAATGAAAAGAAAATATATACAGATTTTGTTTCTATGACAGAAGAAGAATATCAAAAATTAGTTACTGAACATGGTGAGATATTAGTTAAGAGATTTATAGAAACATTAAATAATTATAAAGGCGCTACTGGTAAGAAATATAAATCGGATTACTTAGCTATAAGGAATTGGGTTATTGATAAGGTAACAAAAGAGAAACCGCAACAAAAAGATAATTACAAAATGGTGTATTAAAGGGGGTGATAAATTGCGAAACCTTCCACATTCTCAAGAAGCAGAACAAAGTGTATTAGGCAGTATATTAGTTAATCCTTCTTTAATGCCAGATATAGCACATAGTTTAAAAGAATCAGACTTTTATAACCCAGTACATCAAGATATATTCCGTATTATGCAAAAACTTTACAACGATAGTAAAGGAATAGACATTATAACCGTATCAAATGAAGGAGCAGATATAGAATATCTTACAAACATTGCTGATATTGTTCCTACAACAGAAAACATTAAACAATATATTAACATACTCAAAGGTAAATCCTTAAGAAGAGAATATATTGCAGCAGGACAAAAGATAATTGATATGGCGATTAACGGACAATATGACAACTTAACAGACTTCAAAAACGATGTCCTAAGCACAGTTGATATTGATGTTAAGGACAATAAAGAAAAAGAAAGTCATATTAAAGAGATCCTTCCAAAAGTTATAAAAGATATAGAAAGACGGTATAACAGCAATGGTCAAGCATATAAAAAATATGGTTATAGGTGGCTAGACAAATATACTGGAGGAGTAAAAATAGGATTAACATATTTAGCAGCAAGGCCAAGTATAGGGAAAACAGCTTTCAGCTTAAACATAGCTAACAATTTAGTAGAGCAAGGCTTAAAAGTAGCAATGTTCAATCTTGAAATGGAGAAAGAGCAACTAGTCGAAAGGTTAATCTCAATCAGAACAAAACTTCAATACGAGAAAGTTCTTAAACCTTGGGATATGGAAAATAAAGACTGGGAGAAGGTTAGCAAAGCCTTAAAGTTAGGCAATAATGACATTTATATTTATGACACAGTATTCAAAGTTGAAGAGATAAAAAGCATATGTAGGGACCTAAAAATGAAAGGACAGCTTGATTATGTAATAGTAGATTACTTACAGTTATGCGAAACAATGAAGAAATGCGGAACATCAAACGAAAGAGTAAGTCACATAAGCCGACAGTTTAAGCTTATGCAGAAGGAATTGAAAGTACCGTTTTTAGTGTTAAGCCAATTGAACCGAGCTAATGAAGGAGAAAGCAGGAGACCAAAACTAACAGATTTAAGAGACAGCGGAAGCCTTGAACAAGATGCAGATAACGTATTTTTCTTGCATGACCCAAAAGCTGGCGAGTATGTAACAGAAGGGAAAGAGTATCAAGAAGTAGAGTTAATAATAGCAAAACAACGTTCTGGAATGAGAGATATATTTACGCAACTTAGATTCTTCAAAGGAACTCAAAGATTTGTAGAGGGGTGAGAGAATGAAAAAATTGACCCCAAAAGAACTCAAAACAGCTAGTTACAAAGAAAAATGCAGACTAATGAAAGAAATCATCTTAGGCAAACTTCAATATGTAGACAACGAAATTGAAGGACAGATTAATATTTTTGAATTGAAATAAATTATATGTGAGGTGTTGATAATGGCAGGTAGAAAAAATGTATTATCAGAACTGCAAGCACAAAAGATTAGAGAGAATTATAAACCCGGTGACAGCATAACAAAGATAGCTGAAAAATATCGAGTACACTACAAGACTATCAAGAACATACTAGGTGACTTATACATGCCTAGTAAAGCCGCTCAAAACTCCTTAAAACAACGCTTAAAAAAAGTCAAAGAAGAAACTAATCAATATAAAAAAATGATGTTCGCAACAAGTCTAAAAGAAAAAGCTGAAAGATATTTCAATAAAATCAAAGTCGGAGATTACATAAACATACTGAAAAAAGAAGATGGATACAACCGTACAATAAGATATAACAAAGTATCTGGAACAGTAACACAAAAGACAGATAACCTTATTTTTGTAGGACGTGAAAGCATAAGTAAGGGAGACTTGATAGAGTCTCTATCAACAAAGGAGCGTGTTGCTGTATGAGTATGAAGACATATCTAAACAAAGATGAACGTCAACAAATGGTATTCTTTGCATCACTTATAGGATATTTCGACAAAGTAATCATCAATGACTGGTGTAATAGAGATTCTCTTATAACAGCAGAAGAAAAGAAATATCTAAGAATGATTAATACCCTTATGGATAAGGTATTAAGAGCATTTATGAATCGGCTAGGAAAAGACTTCATAGAAAGGCTTGTAAAAGACATAGAGGATTCAGACATATTAGTATTATCAAAGACAAGAGCACAAATAAAGAAGCAGGAATTCCTCAAACAAGATGAAGTTGTAGCAGCACCACTTGATGATATATATGAACTTGCAGGAATAGCAATGATGCAATGCAATGAGTGTCCAGAGTGTAGATATGAGGAATGTAAGCTTAGAAAGTATCTAATGGATTTAAACATCCCGGCTGTTAATGAATATGCACATAATGTATGTCAATATAAACCGGGGGAAGTGAAATATAAAAGAGTGGTTTAAAACATGTCTAATCTTGCGTTGTCCTCACTGTTACTTGTCTACACTATAGCCGAATTATTAGAAGAACTAAAAGGAGGAAAATAGTATGTATCAATTAAAACCCATCATAGCCGAATTACTAGAAGAACTAATAAAATCCATCACAATAGGGGAATGTCTACTATTACATCAATCAGGATTTGCAATACCGTGTCGAAACGGAAAGCCAATTGGTGCAATAGATGAATAAGAAAAGACTTCCCGGATATATTCGAAGAAAGGGCAAAGCTTGAAAGGGAAATAGGTGCAAGTTGTATCAATGGAATATATCTTGATGAACTGGCACCTGATAGAGGGAAAATAGAGGATGAAGTAATAGAAGAGTGTAGTATATTTTGTCAAATGTTATTTCAAGAATAAGGAGTGTTCAGAATGTTAAATGAAATCTACAATTTTGTAAAACAACAAGAAGATAAACACTTTGAAATTGCAGAAAAAGAAAAGGATAATTTATCATCAAGCATAGCGAATATGGCACAAGCTACAGCATTTTTGAGAGTAAGAAGAAAGATAGAGGAACTATGTGGACAGAAAGAAGGTGAGTTAAATTAAGTATGAAAGAGTTAGAAAAAGAAATTGGAAGATTAAAATGCGAAAATATGGCTTTGAGAGCAGATAATGAACAATTAAGAAAAGACGTTAATAGGCTGAAAACAAGAGAAAAGATGTTAGAGAAAGCAGCAGAAATATGGAAAAAGAAATGCGGAGAAAGAGAGTGTAATATAACATGGAGGAAGAAGAATAATGAATTCATGGTGTGGAATTGGAAGATTAGTAAGAGATCCGGAGGTACGTTTTACACAGAGTAATAAGCAAGTAGTTAGTTTTACAATAGCAGTTAACAAGAAGTTTAAAAATGATGAAGCAGATTTTATTCCGGTGGTTGCATGGGAAAAGACAGCGGAATTCATAGCAAAGTATTTTAGAAAAGGACAGCAAATAGCAATAGAAGGACGGTTGCAAACAAGAAGTTATGAAGATAATGAGGGAAAGAAACGGTTTGTAATGGAAGTATTAGCAGAACAGGTGCATTTTGCAGGAGAAAAGAAAGAAGGACAGCAGGAAGAATTTAGACCGGAAGAATACACAATAGAAAACGATGATGAACTACCGTTTTAAGGAGGTACAAGGTGATAGATTTATTACTCGGAGGAAGCCCATGTCAAGGATTCAGTTCTGCAGGAAAACAATTAAACTTTTCTGACCCAAGAAGTAAGTTGTTTTTTGATTATGTTAAGGCATTAGAAATTCTGAAACCAAAGTACTTTCTACTTGAATATGAAGAATATAAAAAGAAGGTGATAGCATGATAAAGAATCCATATCAAGGACGCAGGAACAAATATGGAGTATCACCAAAAAAAGAAAGGACTTATAACGGCATTGTATTCGACAGCAAAGCAGAAATGAGAAGGTATAAGGAATTAGAATTACTTGAGAAAGCTGGTAAGATAAGAGATTTACAGTTACAAGAATCATGGGTATTACAGGAGCCTTTCACATATCAAGGTAAGAAGTACAGAGCAATACATTATATAGCAGATTTCAGCTATTACGATGAAAACGGAAATTATGTTGTTGAAGATGTGAAGGGCAGAAAAACGAAGGAATATCAAATTAAGAAAAAGTTATTCTTGAAGAAGTACCCAAACTTTATATTTCGGGAGGTGTCTTAGATGCTGAATTATACAATATTCGGCACAATAGAAGAACCAAAAGAACCTGAACGAGCAACAAACAGAATAAAGACAATGCAGGAAATGTATGGATATACAGAAGGGCAAACATGTAAGACCTGTAAACATGTTGTAAAAAGAAAATGGGATAAAGTATATTACAAGTGTGATTTGTGGAGATTGTCTCATAGTTCATCAACGGATATTAGATTGAAAAATAAAGCATGTGGAAGATGGGAGAAAGATGAGTAAAGTAAACAATAAAGGGGTGAAGTAATGAAAGCAAAATATGAATCAAGCTATGATGATTACTTCCCGGAAGAATCCGCACAGTATTACAGTTTGATACTAGAATATGCAAGATTAACAGAAGAACATACAAATGGAGCTCTTCAAATAGCACAAAAAGCCTTAATACTAGCAGACAGATATAATACTATCAGCAATGATGCAACAAAGCTTGACAGCATAAAAATAGGGCAGAAAACAGATAAGCAAAAATTCTTTTATGGCCGGTACAGGATATTAAGAGAAATACATACTCATGCAAGAGTAATATGGAAAGAAGGAAATGTAGAAAGCAGGACATATGGAAACGGTGTAGCATAGAAAATAATACATGTGAGGTGGTATTATGTTAGTAGAACTGCTTAGAACATATCTAGAGAAAAAAGCAGAATTAGCTTTTAGGACGCTCGAAATTGAAGAAATAGAACAAAGAATAGCATATCATAACCTTGTTTATGTAGAAACTCTTAACGAGTGTTTAGAAGGCGAAGTAATGAAGGCACCAATATTAAGCGAAATACCAAAATCTATTACAAACAAATTCAGCAGCAGCACAGAGAATACAGCACTAAACTACAACACAGTATATGAGAACAAAGTAGATGTATTACAATTAAAGATAGACAAAGCAAATATGGAAAGGCAAATAGCACCGCTTAGGCGAGAAGTAGAAACTGTTGAAAGATTGTTGATATCTCTGAATGACAAAGAAAAATTTGTAGTAGAAATGAGGTACATAAGAGACTATAGCAACAATGAAACAGTGATGCGATTTGCATCAAAGTTT
>Ga0116181_1000769_pt1 | contig 28992 bp, 28 predicted proteins | sample AD_UKC075_MetaG_FD_89752 | JGI IMG/M metagenome (GOLD analysis project Ga0116181, IMG submission 89752) | Active sludge microbial communities of municipal wastewater-treating anaerobic digesters from USA - AD_UKC075_MetaG | ecosystem: Engineered > Bioreactor > Anaerobic > Digestate | place: USA... | reverse complement strand
GCCCTCCTGCAGCACCACCGACTTGATGCGGCGCGCCGCCACCTCGTCCAGGAATTCGGAATACCCGATCACCTGGCCCGACGACACCCCGCGGTCGAACTGCTTGAACACGGTGAACAGCACGAGTGCGATCACCAGCCAGACAGCGACCTTCGAGAACCATTGATTGTTCACCGCGGCTCCTTCAGCCAATCTTCCTGCAATCCATCGGGCCCCGCGTTGGCAGCAACTGCAATGCCAATCGCTCGGCGCCCGCATCGCAGGCAAGTGGGGATGATTCTAGTTCAGTCAAGCCCCTGGACATGGGCGCCTGCCGGGCGCTGGAAAGGGTGAATTCCGGGCGAATTCGACCCATCGCAAGCCGGGTTCAGGTCGGCTTCAGACCGATGCCGACCAGAAAGGTTTCCGCCGACTTGTCGCGCGAGGCCTTGGGCTTGATCGCCTTGACGATGCGGAACTGCTGGCGGAACAACTGCACCAGCTGGTCGTAGCCGCTGCCGTGGAAGACCTTGGCCACCATCGCGCCGCCCGGCTTCAGGTGCTGGCGGGCGAAGTCCAGGCCCAGCTCGATCAGGTGCTCGATGCGCGCCGCGTCGGCCGACTCGATGCCCGACAGGTTGGGCGCCATGTCCGACACCACCACGTCCACTGGCCGGCCGCCCACCGCGGCACTCAGCTGGTCGGCCACCGCCTGCTCGCGGAAGTCGCCCTGGATGAACAACACGCCCTCGATCGGCTCCATCGGCAGGATGTCCAGCGCGATGATCGTGCCCTGCAACTCACCCACCGCCGCGCCGCCGGTACCGGCCGACTTCGGCGCGAAGCGGCGCCGCAGGTACTGGCTCCAGGCGCCCGGTGCCGAGCCCAGGTCGACCACCACCTGGCCCGGCCTGATCAGGCCCAGCGACTCGTCGATCTCCTTGAGCTTGTAAGCAGCGCGGGCGCGGTAGCCCTCGCGCTGGGCCAGCTTCACGTACGGGTCGTTGACATGCTGGTTGACCCAGGCCTTGTTGATCTTCTTGCTCTTGGAATCGATTTTCATGGCCCACGGATTGTCACGGGATAATGCGCCGATGCCTGCCATTCACCTCACGCCCGCCCAACGCAAGGACAAGCGCGGCGAAGCCCACCACCTGGACCCGGTCGTGATGATCGGCGAGCAGGGCCTGACCGACGCCGTCACCCGCGAGGTCGACCTGGCGCTGAAGTCGCACGGGCTGATCAAGGTGCGGATGTTTTCCGATTCGCGCCCCGACCGCGAGGCCGCCCTCGCCACCCTGGCCGATCAATTGGACGCCGCGCCGGTGCAGCACATCGGCAAGCTGCTGGTGCTGTGGCGGCCGATCCCCGAGAAGCCCAAGGCCGACGTGCGCGACGACCGCGGCGCCGGTCCGCGGGTGGTGAAGATCCTGAAGTTCAGCAAGAGCGGCAGCCAGCGCGCCCAGATCAAGAAGATCACCGTCTTCGGCAATCAGCGGGTCACCGCCGGCGGCGAGATCAAGCGCGTCAAGCAGCGCGTGACCAGCATCAAGAAGAAGCAGGCCGACTGAGGTTCACGCCGGCTGGCGCCACGGCGCGCCAGGCCAGCGCCACGATGCACAGCAGCTTGGCCAGGAAGAAGCCGACGCTGATGAAGTGCAGCTGGCCGAAAGTCAGCGGCCCCTGCCCGGTGCGCGCTGCGTCCATCAGCGGCAGCAGCGCGAAGTGGCCGGCCACGGTGCAGAACACCGTGGCCAGTAACAACAGCATGTCGGCGCTGAGCACCGATCCGCGCCCGCCTTGCGCCGCCGATCGCGCCCGCGGGCGCTCGATGAGCAGCAGCACGACGGCCAGGACCAGGCTGGTCCAGGCTTCGCGCTGAAAGATCCAGCCGACCACGCGGCCGGCATTCGGGCGGTCCAGCATCGCAAACGCGGCCGGCGCGGCAATCGCCGCGATGCACAGCAGCAGCCCCGCCCAGGCGCCGGGCAGCAGGCGCCGCAGCCGATCAAGCGCCGAGGCGAGTGCGGGCGCCACCACCGTCAGACGTAGCGGACTTCGACGATCTCGTAGCGCTTGATGCCGCCCGGGGCCTGCACCTCGGCCACGTCGCCGGCTTCCTTGCCGATCATCGAGCGCGCGATCGGCGAGCTGATCGAGATCAGGCCCTGCTTCAGGTCGGCCTCGTCGTCGCCGACGATCTGGTAGGTCACTTCCTGGCCGCTGGCTTCTTCCTCCAGGTCGACCGTGGCGCCGAAGACCACGCGGCCGCCCGCGTCCAGCGACGCCGGGTCGATGACCTGGGCCGCGGCCATCTTGCCCTCGATCTCGAGGATGCGGCCCTCGATGAAGCCCTGCTTGTCCTTGGCCGCCTCGTACTCGGCGTTCTCCGACAGGTCGCCCTGGGCGCGTGCCTCGGCGATCGCCTGGATCACGGCATGGCGCTCGACGGTCTTCAGGCGGTGCAGCTCTTCCTTCAGCTTCTCGGCGCCGCGCTTGGTGAGGGGAATGGTGGCCATGCGGGCCTCCTGGGAACGCTGACGGACAAAACAAATCCGCCGCGCTGGACGCCGGCAGCAAGCCGGGCGCGAGGGCGGCGGAACGAAGGGCGCGAGTTTAGAGCAACTCGGCGTGCAGTTCCTGCAGGCTCAGCACGCTCAACCCCTGCTGGTGCTTCAGTGCCTCGGTGGCGGCCTCGCAGCCGGCCATCGTGGTGTAGTAGGTGACGCGGTTCGCCAGCGCCGCGGTGCGGATGTGGCGCGAATCGGCGATCGCCGTGCGCGTCTCGTCCACCGTGGAGAACACCAGCTGGATCTCGCCGGCCTTGACCATGTCGACGATGTTGGGCCGGCCGTCCTTGACCTTGTTGACCACCTTCACCGGCACGCCGGCCGCAGCAATCGCCGCTGCCGTGCCCTTGGTCGCCACCACGCCGAAGCCCAGCGCCACCAGGTCGCGGGCCACGGCCACGGCGCGGTCCTTGTCGCCGTTCTTCACCGTGACGAAGACATTACCCTTGGCCGGCAGGCGCGAACCGGCGCCGAGCTGGCTCTTGAGCATGGCCTCGCCGAAGCTGCGGCCCGCGCCCATCACCTCGCCGGTCGAGCGCATCTCGGGTCCGAGGATGGGGTCGACACCCGGGAACTTGTTGAACGGGAACACCGCTTCCTTGACGCTGAAGTACGGCGGAATCACCTCGCGCGGCGGCTTGCCGTCGCGGCTGGTCTGGTCGGCCAGCTTCTGCCCGGCCATGCAGCGCGCGGCGATCTTGGCCAGTTGCTGGCCGGTGGCCTTGCTGACGTAGGGCACGGTGCGCGAGGCGCGCGGGTTCACTTCCAGCACGTAGACCGTGGCGTCCTCGCCGTCACCGGCCACGCGGCCCTGGATGGCGAACTGCACGTTCATCAGGCCGACCACCTTCAGCGCCAGCGCCATCTGCGTGGTCTGGCGGCGCAGTTCATCCTGCAGCTTCTTCGGCAGCGTGTAGGGCGGCAGCGAGCAGGCCGAGTCGCCGGAGTGCACCCCCGCCTGCTCGATGTGCTCCATGATGCCGCCGATCATCACCGCCGTGCCGTCGCTGATGCAGTCGACATCGACCTCGATCGCGTCGTCGAGGAAGCGGTCCAGCAGCACCGGGCTCTTCTCGCTGACGCGCACCGCCTCGCGCATGTAGCGCTGCAGGTCCTTGTCGCCGTGCACGATCTCCATCGCCCGGCCGCCCAGCACGTAGCTGGGGCGCACCACCAGCGGGTAGCCGATCTCCTGCGCCAGCTCCAGCGCCGATTCCTCGGTGCGCGCCGTGCGGTTGGGCGGCTGCTTGAGGCCCAGCGTGTGCAGCAGTTGCTGGAAGCGCTCGCGGTCTTCGGCGATGTCGATGCTGTCGGGGCTGGTGCCGATGATCGGCACACCGTTGGCTTCCAGGTCCAGCGCCAGCTTCAGCGGCGTCTGGCCGCCGTACTGCACGATCACGCCGGCCGGCTGCTCCTTGGCGACGATCTCCAGCACGTCTTCCAGCGTCACCGGCTCGAAGTACAGCCGGTCGCTGGTGTCGTAATCAGTGGACACCGTCTCCGGGTTGCAGTTGACCATGATGGTCTCGTAGCCGTCGTCGCGCATCGCCAGCGCGGCATGCACGCAACAGTAGTCGAACTCGATGCCCTGGCCGATGCGGTTGGGCCCGCCGCCCAGCACCATGATCTTCTTGCGGTTCGTCGGCTCGGCCTCGCACTCGCCGTCGACGGTCTCGTAGCAGCTGTAGAGGTAGGCAGTCTGGGTCGCGAACTCGGCCGCACAGGTGTCCACCCGCTTGTAGACCGGGCGCACGCCCAGGGCATGGCGGGCGCGGCGCACCTCGTGCTGGTTGCTGTTGAGCAGCTTGCCCAGGCGCTTGTCGGAAAAGCCCTTCTGCTTGGCCCAGCGCAGTTCGGCCGCGGAGAGACTCGCCAGCGTGCGCTGCGACAGCTGCTGCTCGGTGGCGACCAGGTCCTCGATCTGCGCCAGGAACCACGGGTCGATCGCGGTCTCCTCGAAGATCTCGTCCAGCGTCATGCCGATGCGGAAGGCGTCGGCCACGAACAGGATGCGCTCGGGGCCGGCCTCACCGATCTCCTCGACGATTTCATCGCGTTCGGTCGACCGTTCGGTCAGCCCGTCGATGCCGGTCTCCAGGCCGCGCAGCGCCTTCTGGAACGATTCCTGGAAGGTGCGGCCCATCGCCATCACCTCGCCCACCGACTTCATCTGCGTGGTCAGGTGCGGGTCGGCGGCGGGGAACTTCTCGAACGCGAAGCGCGGGATCTTGGTGACGACGTAATCGATCGACGGCTCGAAGCTGGCCGGCGTGGCGCCGCCGGTGATGTCGTTCTTCAGCTCGTCCAGCGTGTAGCCCACCGCCAGCTTGGCGGCGATCTTGGCGATCGGGAAGCCCGTGGCCTTGGACGCCAGCGCCGACGAGCGCGACACGCGCGGGTTCATCTCGATGACGACCATGCGGCCGTCCTTCGGATTGATCGAGAACTGCACGTTGGAGCCGCCGGTGTCGACGCCGATCTCGCGCAGGATCGCGATGCTGGCGTTGCGCAGCAGCTGGTATTCCTTGTCGGTCAGCGTCTGCGCCGGGGCCACGGTGATCGAGTCACCGGTGTGGATGCCCATCGGGTCGAGGTTCTCGATCGCGCAGACGATGATGCAGTTGTCGGCGCGGTCGCGCACGACCTCCATCTCGAACTCCTTCCAGCCGATCAGAGACTCCTCGATCAGCAGTTCGTTCGTCGGCGACAGGTCGATGCCGCGCTTGCAGATGGTCTCGAACTCCTCGGGGTTGTAGGCGATGCCGCCACCGGTGCCGCCCAGCGTGAAGCTGGGGCGGATCACCATCGGGAAGCCGCTGCCGCCGATCTCGGCCTGGATCGCCTTCTGCACGGCCCAGGCTTCTTCCAGCGAATGCGCGATGCCCGACTTGGCCGAACCGAGGCCGATCTTGGTCATCGCATCCTTGAACTTCAGCCGGTCCTCGGCCTTCTCGATCGCATGCTCGTTGGCGCCGATCATCTCCACGCCCCACTTCGCCAGCACGCCGTGGCGGTGCAGGTCGAGCGCGCAGTTCAGCGCCGTCTGGCCGCCCATGGTCGGCAGCACGGCCATCTTGTCGTCGGGCCGGGCCTGGCGCTCCTTGGCGATGATCTTCTCGACCACCTGCCAGGTGATGGGCTCGATGTAGGTCACGTCCGCCGTGTCGGGGTCGGTCATGATCGTGGCCGGATTGCTGTTGACCAGGATGACGCGGTAGCCCTCCTGGCGCAGCGCCTTGCAGGCCTGGGCGCCGGAATAGTCGAACTCGCAGGCCTGGCCGATGATGATCGGGCCGGCGCCGATGATGAGGATGGATTGCAGGTCTTGGCGCTTAGGCATTCTTCTTCTCCGCTTGCGTGCGCATCAGCGTGGTGAAGCGGTCGAACAGGTAGGCGATGTCGTGCGGGCCGGGGCTGGCTTCGGGGTGGCCCTGGAAGCAGAACGCGGGCTTGTCCGTGCGGGCCAGGCCCTGCAGCGTGCCGTCGAACAGGCTGACGTGCGTCGGCCGCAGGTTGGCCGGCAGCGTCTTCTCGTCGACCGCGAAGCCGTGGTTCTGGCTGGTGATCGAGACGCGGCCGGAATCCAGGTCCTTCACCGGATGGTTGGCGCCATGGTGGCCGAACTTCATCTTGAAGGTCCTGGCGCCCGAGGCCAGGGCCATGATCTGGTGGCCCAGGCAGATGCCGAAGGTGGGAATGCCGCTGTCGATCAAGGTGCGCGCGGCGGCGATGGCGTAGTCGCAAGGCTCCGGGTCGCCGGGGCCGTTGCTCAGGAAGATGCCGTCCGGCTTCAGCGCCAGCACGTCGGCGGCGGACGTCTGCGCCGGCACGACGGTGACGCGGCAGCCGCGGCTGGCCAGCATGCGCAGGATGTTGCGCTTGACGCCGAAGTCATACGCGACGACGTGGAACGGCGCATCGGCGACCTGGCCGTAGCCGGTGCCCAGCGCCCATTCGGTCTCGGTCCAGGCGTACGCCTTGTCGACCGAGACGACCTTGGCCAAGTCCTGCCCGGCCATGCTGGGCGCGGCCTGGGCGCGGACGATGGCCGCGTCGATGTCGGCCTGGCCGATGACATGGCCGGCCGCGAAGCTGGTGATGCAGCCGTTCTGCGCGCCCTTGGTGCGCAGCACGCGGGTCAGGCGGCGGGTGTCGATGCCGGCGATGGCCACCGTGCCCTCGTCGCGCAGGTAGGCCTCGAGCGTGCGGCGGGCGCGGAAGTTGGACACGCGCAGCGGCAGGTCCTTGATGATCAGGCCGGCGGCGTGGACCTTGGTGGCTTCGACGTCTTCGTCGTTCACGCCGTAGTTGCCGATGTGCGGATACGTCAGCGTGACGATCTGGCGGCAGTAGCTCGGGTCGGTCAGGATTTCCTGGTAACCGGTGAGCGCGGTGTTGAACACCACTTCGCCCACGGTGTGGCCGGCGGCGCCGATGGAAATGCCCTGGAAGACCGTGCCGTCCGCAAGGGCGAGGAGAGCAGGGGGCAGTGCAGGCAGCAAGGGATATGGCTCCGGAAGTCGCGCGCGCCCAGCTCCTTCTGCGGCGGCCCCAACAGTGCTGTCAGGGCCTGCGCAGCACGGCCTCGACGGGGAGGCGCGTGCGGAAACCGGTGGTGAAACTTCGCAGGAGTTTCGCTAGGCTGCGGTGGTGGCGGGTAAACCTTGGAATTCTAGCAGGTCGGGGTTTGCCCCGATGCCATCACCCTCCGCCAGACCTCAGGCCAGCGCGGCGATGCCGGCCTTGGCGATCTGCACATCCTCGGTCGACTTCACGCCGCTGACGCCGACGGCGCCGATGCACTGGCCATCCACCATCACCGGCACGCCGCCTTCGAGCATGCCTTCGAGCGTCGGCGCGCTCAGGAAGCTGGTGCGGCCCTGGTTGATCACGTCCTCGTAGACCTTGCTTTCGCGCCGGCCCAACGCTGCAGTTCGGGCCTTGGCCGGGGCGATGTGGGCCGAGATCGGCGCCGCGCCGTCCAGGCGCTGCAGCCACAGCAGGTGGCCGCCGTCGTCGACGATGGCGATGGTCACCGCCCACTGGTTGGCGAGGGCCTCGGCCTCGGCAGCGGCGGCAATGGCACGCACGTCGGACAGGGTCAGCACGAATTTGGTCTGCATCGGGCGCTTTCGAACATTCAGGGAGCGGCAGTGTGCCCCAGCATGGCCTGCGGATTCCCCGCATGCGGGCTGCGACTGCCCTGCGGAACTTACACTGTGAAGCGTGGTCTACTGCCGCATCCCTGACCAACCCCCATTCGGAGGCTGACCATGAACGACCAACGCCTGCAGACCATTCCCGGCTTCGGCTCCGCGGGCACATTTGCTGCCGACCGCAACCGCGTCCTGCGCAACACCTACTGGCTGCTCGCCCTGTCGATGGTGCCCACGGTGCTCGGCGCCTGGGTGGGCGTGTCCACCGGCATCACCGCCGCGATGGGCAACGGCCTGTCGGCCATCATCTTCCTGGCCGGCGCCTTCGGTTTCATGTTTGCCATCGAGAAGACCAAGAATTCGGCGGCCGGCGTGCCGGTGCTGCTGGCCTTCACCTTCTTCATGGGCCTGATGCTGGCGCGCATGCTGGCGGTGGTGCTGGGTTTCAAGAACGGCACCTCGCTGGTGATGACGGCCTTTGCGGGCACCGCGGTGGTGTTCATCGGCATGGCCACCCTGGCCACGGTGATCAAGCGCGACCTGTCGGGCATGGGCAAGTTCCTGTTCGTCGGTGCCCTGATCCTGCTGGCCGCGGGCATCGTCAACATCTTCATGCAGAGCACTGCGCTGATGATGACCCTGTCGGTGCTGGCCATCGTGATCTTCTCGGGCTTCATGCTGTTCGACATCAAGCGCGTGATCGACGGCGGCGAGACCAACTACATCAGCGCCACGCTGGCGATCTACCTGGACATCTACAACGTGTTCCAGAGCCTGCTGGCGATCCTGGGCATCGCCGGCGGCGAGCGTGACTGATTCGCCTCGGCGAACAGCACAAAGGGCTCCCTCGGGAGCCCTTTTTCATGGCAGCGACGCCGCTCAGGCGCGCTCGAAGACCGCCATGCTTTCGACGTGCGCCGTGTGCGGGAACATGTTCACCGCACCTGCCGCCGCGCAGCGGTAGCCGGCCTGGTGCACCAGCAGGCCGGCATCGCGGGCCAGCGTGGCGGGGTTGCAACTGACGTAGACGATGCGCTGCGGCGGCTGCCAATCCGGTCGCGGCGCCGCATGCAGGTCAGCCAGGGCCTTGGCCAGGGCGAACGCGCCTTCGCGCGGCGGGTCGACCAGCCATTTGTGCGCCGGCCCCTGGGCGACCAGGTCGTCCGGCGCCAGCTCGAACAGGTTGCGCGCGGAAAACGCCGTCTTGTGCGCGAGGCCGTTGCGCGCCGCGTTGTCGCGGGCGCGCTGCACCAGCGTCTCGCTGCCCTCGATGCCCAGCACCTGCGCCGCCTTGGTGGCCAGCGGCAGCGTGAAGTTGCCCAGGCCGCAGAACCAGTCGATCACGCGCTCGTCCGCCGCCGGCGCCAGCAGCCGCACCGCGCGGCCGACCAGCACGCTGTTGATTGGGTGGTTCACCTGGGTGAAGTCGGTGGGCTTGAACGGCATCGTGATGCCGAACTCGGGCAGCGCGTACGCCAGTTCCGGCCCGCCTGCGTCCAACAGGTGCACCGTGTCCGGCCCCTTGGGCTGCAGCCACCACTGCACGCCATGAGCGGCGCCGAAGGCCCGCAGGCGGTCGCCGTCCGCAGCCGTCAGCGGCTCCAGGTGGCGCAGCACCAGGGCGGTGACCAGTCCGTCCATGCGCTGGCCGATCGCCAGCTCGATCTGCGGCAGCCGGTCGCGCTGGTCCATGCTGCCGATCAGCGCCCGCAGTGGCATCAGCATCGCGCTGACATGCGGCGGCAGCACCGGGCAGACCTGCATGTCGGCGAGGTAGCGGCTCTTGCGCTCGTGGAAGCCGATCAGCACCGTGCCCTTCTTGGCGACATGGCGCGCCGACAGCCGCGCCCGGTAGCGGTAGCCCCAGGCCGGGCCGTGGATGGGCCGCAGCAATTGGTCGGCCTGCACCTTGGCCAGATGCTGCAGGTTGTCCTCCAGCACCCGCTGCTTGACGGCCACCTGCGCGGCGGCATCCAGGTGCTGCATCTTGCAGCCGCCGCAAGCACCGGCGTGCAGGCCGAAGTGCGGGCAGCCGGGGCGCACGCGCTGCGCACTTTCGCGCCGCATCGCCGTCATTTCGCCCTGCTCCCAGGCGTTCTTGCTGCGGCCGGTGCGCACCTGCACCTGCTCGCCGGGCAAGCCGCCCTCGACGAACACCACCTTGCCCTCGGCATTGCGGGCCACGCCCTGGGCCTCCAGGTCGAGCGATTCGACCTGCAGCCATTCGTCTTTCGCTGTCATCCGCGGATTATCCCGGCACCATGACAAAGGCCACCCGAAGGCGGCCCCGGCACCAGGTGCGGCGGGTCACTTGATGTCGTCGCCCACCACCTTCCAGCGGCCGTCGACGATCTGCGACAACCGCGACAGATCGTTGCCCAGGCGCTTGGTGGCGGTGCAGGTGGTCTGCGGCGAGCCGACCATGTCGGGCTCCACCGTCAGCGTGTCCATGGCCTGGATGAAGCTGTCGGTCGACAGGTTGGCACCCGCCTTCTGCGCCGCCTTGGCGAGCAGGTCGATGATCACGTAGCCGTAGACCGAGAACACCGTCGGGTCCTCGCTGAACTTGGTCTTGTGCTGGTCTGCTCGGCCAGTTCCAGCCCCAAGGTCTTCAGGCCGGCCTCGGCGCCACGCCGCACCTCCAGACCGAACTCGTCGTCCTGGTAGAGGGTGCAGGGCTTCTTCACGCCCTTGTCCTTGGCCAGCTTGGGTGCAGCCAGGCGGATCAGCTCGTAGTAGGTGGCGGCGAACGAGTACTTCAGCCGATGGAAGGGCTCGTGCATCTCGCGTGCCGCGATGATCGGCAGGAAGTTGATGACGTTCTTCTCGAACAACACCGGCATCGCCGCGTTGTTGTGGGCGGTGCCGAGGTGGCCGGCCAGCAGGAAGATCTTGTCCTGGTTGACCAGCTTCTGCGCCGCCAGCACCGCCCGCTTGGGGTCGTAGGCGTTGTCCTCGACCAGCCGCTTGAGCTTGCGGCCATGGATGCCGCCCTGCTCGTTGATCTCGTCGACCCGCAGCTGCATGCCGTTGCGCGACTGCTTGCCGAAGGCCGCGACCGGGCCGGACAGGTCCTGGATCGTGCCGATGACGATCTCGGTCCTGCTGATGCCCTGCGACTGGGCCAGCGCCGGGCTGGTGGCGGCAGCGGCCAGCACGGCCAGGGAGCCACCGCACGCGAGGGAGCGATCAGCGTGCGGGCAGCAGGCGCGCCGGATCGACCGGCTTGCCCTGGCGGCGGATCTCGAAGTGCAATTGCACCCGCTCGGCGTCGCTGGAGCCCATCTCGGCGATCTTCTGGCCACGCCGCACGGCCTGGTCTTCCTTGACCAGCAGGGTCTGGTTGTGGGCGTAGGCACTCAGGTAGGTGCCGTTGTGCTTGACGATCACCAGATTGCCGTAGCCGCGCAGGCCCGAGCCGGCGTAGACCACCCGGCCATCGGCCGCGGCCAGCACCGGATCACCCGCCTTGCCGGCGATGGCCAGGCCCTTCTGCTTGCCTTCGTCGAAACCGGCCAGCACCGAGCCGGCAGCGGGCCAGGCCCAGGCCGGTTCGTCGTCGGACGCTGCTGCCGCGGCGGGCGGTGCGACAACCGGCGCCGAGGCTGCCGCTGCGCCTGCCGGCGCGGGCCTGGCATCCAGCGGCTTGGCCTCGACCCGCGCCGGCGCCACGCCCTGGGTCGCCAGCGCAGCGGCGTCGACCTGCGGCGGCACCACCCGCAGCACCTGGCCGACCTCGATGAGGTTCGGGTTTTCGATCGCGTTCCAGCGCACGATGTCGCGCCAGTTCTGGCCCTGGTCCAGGCCGATGCGGATCATCGTGTCGCCGGGCTTGACCGTGTAGTAGCCGGGCTTGCCGGCGTTTTCGGCACCGGGCAGTGGCTTGGTGGCGGCCTCGGTGGCAGCGGGCTGCGGCACGGCAGCCGGCTGCGTGGTCGACGCCGGGGCGGGCAGCGGCGTACGCGGCGCAGCCTGGCGCACCGGCTGGCGGTCCTCGACCGGGGCCTTGTTGCGGCTGGTCGCACAGCCGGCCAGCGCCAGGACGGCGCAGATCGACAGCAGCAGGCTCGGGGAACGGACAGGAAGCATGGGGTGGCAAGCGCCTGGCCGCCTGCACGGGTGGCAGGCCGCCCCGGGCGCGGTCAGACGGTGCCTGATTTTAGAGGGACGAAGTGCACGGCCTCGTGCTCGGTGCGCACCAGACCGCTCTCGCGCCGGTCGATGACCACCAGCACCTGGCCCCGGCCGCCGGGGCGCTGCATCGGCGCCACCAGCCGGCCGCCGACAGCCAGCTGGTCGAGCCAGGCGGCGGGCAGTTCGTCACCACCGGCGGCGGCGATCAGGCTGTCGTAGGGCGCATTCGGCGGATGGCCCAGCATGCCGTCTGCAAAAACCAGGCGCACATGGTCCATGCGCCACGCCGACAGGTTGGCCTGCGCCTTGTCGAACAGCGGGCGCAGCCGCTCGATCGACACCACCCGCTTCGCCAGCCGCGCCAGCAGCGCGGTCTGGTAGCCGCAGCCAGTGCCGACTTCCAGCGTGCGGCCCAGGTGGCCGGTGTCGCGCGCGCTGCGGCCGTCGAACAGCAGCTCGACCATGCGAGCGACCACCGAGGGCTTGGAGATCGTCTGGCCATGGCCGATCGGCAGGCTGGTGTCCTCGTAGGCCTGGATCGCCAGCGCGGTGTCGACGAAGTGGTGGCGCGGCACCTCGCCCATCGCGGCGAACACGGGCTCGCAGCGGATGCCCTCGGCGCGCAGGCGCTGCACCATGCGCTGGCGCACCAGGGCCGAGTCCAGCCCCAGCCCCTGGGGGGTGGCCATCACGCGGGCGTCGCGGGCGGCCTCGTGCAGGTGGCGCTGCGGGCGCAGCGGTTCACGCGGCTTGGGCGCCGCGGCCACGCCGCGCCCGACCTGGTCCAGCGCCAGCGGAAAACGCGGCGGCCGGGTGGTGGAACTGCTCAACCAACGCTCCCGGCCTGGCCCAGACGACCGCGCCAGGCGTCGAGCCGGGCATGGTCGGTCAGGTCCACCTGCAGCGGCGTGATCGACACGCCGCCGCCGGCGGTGGCGTGGAAGTCGGTGCCCTCGCCGGCCTCGCGGGCGTCGCCGGCCGGACCGATCCAGTAGATCGTCTCGCCGCGCGGGTTGACCTGGCGCACCACCGGCTCGCTGGCATGGCGGCGGCCCAGGCGTGTCACACGGCGCGGCAGCGCGTCGGCGTCGGGCCGGTTGGGAATGTTCACGTTCAGCAGGAAAGGCTCGGTGGGCAGGCCCTGGGCCAGCACCTGCTGCACCAGGCTGCGCACCACCCGGCCGGCGGCATCGAGATGGGCCCAGCCCTTTTCGGTCTGTGAGAAGGCGATCGCCGGCACGCCGAACAGGTAACCCTCCATCGCAGCGGCCACCGTGCCCGAATAGAGCGTGTCGTCGCCCATGTTGGCGCCCTGGTTGATGCCCGAGAGCACCAGGTCGGGCCGGTAGCCCAGCAGGCCGGTGAGCGCGACGTGCACGCAGTCCGACGGCGTGCCGTTGATGAAGCGCCAGCCCGGCCGGCCGGCGGCGAAGACCTGCAGCGGCCGGTTCAGCGTCAGCGCGTTGCTGGTGCCGCTGGCGTTCTGCTCGGGCGCCACCACCTCGATCTCGCCCAGGCCCTGCACCGCCTGTACCAGCGCGGCCAGCCCGGGTGCGAGGTAGCCATCGTCGTTGGCGATCAGGATCTTCATGAGAACTCGATTGTAGGCACCCGTCACCCCGGCGACGGGCCGGCCGACGGGGTCGTGCCTAACATCCAACACCCTTGAAAACCGCCCCTGGACAAGCCCGAGAGGACACCCCATGCACGCCTGGATCTGCCACAACCCCGTCGGCACCGACGCCCTGCAGTGGGAGGAGGTGCCCACCCCTGCGCCCGGCGCCGGCCAGGCTCTGGTGGCGGTCAAGGCATCGAGCCTCAACTTCCCAGACATCCTGATCTGCCAGAACAAGTACCAGTTCAAGCCGACGCCGCCGTTCGTTCCGGGCAGCGAATTCGCCGGCGTGGTCGAGGCGGTGGGCGACGGCGTCACCAACGTGAAGGCCGGCGACCGGGTGATGGTGATCGGCGGCACCGGCGGCTTCGGCACGCATGCGGTGGTGCCGGCCGAGAAGCTGGTGCCGATGCCGCCGTCGATGAGCTTCGAGCATGGCGCGGCCTTCCTGATGACCTACGGCACGACCCAGCATGCCCTGCTCGACCGCGGCCAGCTGAAGGCCGGCGAGACGGTGCTGGTGCTGGGCGCGGCCGGCGGCGTGGGCACGGCGGCGGTGCAGATCGCCAAGGCCGCCGGCGCCCGGGTGATCGCCGCCGCGTCCACCGACGAGAAGTGTGCGCTGTGCAAGCAGATCGGCGCCGACGAGACGATCAACTACAGCACCGGCAACATCCGCGACGCGCTGAAGGCGCTGACCGGCGGCAAGGGCCCCGACGTGGTCTACGACCCGGTGGGCGGCGACCTCGCCGAGCCCGTGTTCCGCTCGATCGCCTGGCGTGGCCGCTACCTGGTGGTGGGCTTCGCCGGCGGCGGCATCCCGGCACTGCCGTTGAACCTCAGCCTGCTCAAGGGCGCGGCCATCGTGGGTGTGTTCTGGGGCGACTTCGTGCGCCGCGAGCCGGCCAACTTCCAGCGCGACCTGCAGCAGCTGGCGCAGTGGTACGCCGAGGGCAAGGTGACGCCGGTGATGGACAAGACCATGCAACTGGCCGACCTGCACACCGCCTACGCCCGCATGGCCGCACGCCAGGTGGTGGGCAAGCTGGTGCTGCTGCAGCCGTAACAGGCGAGACCAGCGTCCGCCCGGCATGGGAGCCGTGCGGGCAAATGTGACGTCGGGCGACACCGGCCGGCCGGGCATCTGCGCTAGCATCCGCCGCGGGAGAAACGCCATGGCCGTCAAGGTCCTCATCCTCGAAGACAACCCGGTCGCCCGCAGCTTCTTGTGCCGGGTGGTGCGCGAGAGCTTCAGCGACAGCATCGCCATCACCGAGGCCGGCGACCTGGAAGCGGCACGGGCCCAGGTGCGCCTGGCAGGCGGGGCGAGCGGCCTGCACGGGGTCGACCCGTTCAAGCTGATCCTGGTCGACCTGGAACTGCCCGACGGCAACGGCATGGAACTGCTGGCCGAGCTGACACAGTACCCCGCCACCAAGATCGTCACCACGCTGTACTCGGACGACGACCATCTCTTCCCGGCCCTGCAGTGCGGCGCCGACGGCTACTTGCTGAAGGAAGACCGCTTCGAGGTGCTGGTCGAGGAGCTGCAGAAGATCGTGCGCGGCCAGCCGCCGCTGTCGCCCGCCATCGCCCGCCGGCTGCTGACGCACTTCCGCCAGGGCGGCCGGGCCGACGGGCGCGACGGCCGGGCACCGGATTCGGGCTTCAGCACCTCGCCCGACCACCTGACCACCAGCGCGCCAGTGCCCATCGGCAAGCTGCCCGACCACGAGCGCCTGACCCCGCGCGAGAGCGAGGTGCTGACCTACCTCAGCAAGGGCTTCACGATCAAGGAAATCGCAAGCCTGATGGGCATCAAGTGGTTCACGGTCAACGACCACATCAAGTCGATCTACAAGAAGCTGAACGTCTCCAGCCGCGCCGAAGCCGCCGTGCTGGCGACGAAGCAGGGCCTGGTCTGACCCCATGACCGCGGGCGCGCCCACGCCGCTGGCCGGCACGGGCATCGCCACGCACAACCGGCTGGCGGCCGGCCGCAGGCGGCGGGCGCTGGCGTTCGCCCTCGTCGGCCTGGCCGTGCTGATGCTGTGGCTGCGCCTGCTGGCCACCGAGCCCCACCTGCCCTTGCACCTCAAGCCCGGCCACGGCAGCCAGGTGTTGTTGGCGCCGGGCAGCGCCGTCGACCTGCCAGCCATGATCGGCCAGCCCCTGCAGGCCCTGCTGCTGCCCGACGGCACGCGGCTGGAGGCCCGCCGCGCGCTGCTGCCGCAGTCGGCGCGCTGGACAGTCGACGACGACGAGCGGCGGCAGCTGCTGGCGCTGCGTGCACAACTGCGCCTGCCAGTGGACGGCGCTGCCGTCACCTTGCTGCTGGCCGACGGCGGGCAGACCAGCGCCAGGGCGCGCCCACGCGGACTGGCTGGACTGGGCGCGCTGTGCTGGGCGTTGTGCGGCCTGGCGCTGGCGCTGTACCTGGCGGCGGTGCGCACCGTGCTGCTGCAGCCTGGCGCGGCGGCACGGCTGTACCTGCTGGCAGCCGTGGCCCAGGCGCTGAACCTGTTGCTGATGGCCGCCGCCAGCCGCCCGGGCCTGGCACTGGCCGCCACCGGCGTGCCGTCCGACCCGGTCTGGCGCCTGCTGCTCGACGCCTTCACCGGCGCCGCGTTGGTGCATGTGCTGGCACTGCACCCGCAACGCCAGCCGCACGCGCATGCCATCGGCCTGCTGGCCTGGGGCACCACCGGTGCGCTGGGCGCGTGGCTGCTGCTGGCCGACCCGCCCGGCCTGTGGTGGTGGTCGCAGTTGCTGGCGCTGGGTTGTGGGGTGGCAGCGGCCTGGCTGCTGCGCCATCGCAGCGGCCAGGCGCGCAGCCCGCTGGCGCGCCTGCAGCAGCACCTGGTGCTGGCCGGCACCGGAACGCTGGGCCTGCTGAGCCTGGCCGTGGCACTGGATGGCCGCGCTCTGCCCGACACGCTGGCCAACCTGGGCACGGTGGCCTGGTATGTGTTCTTCGCGTCGTTGCTGATGCTGGGGCCGCATCTGTCGCGGGCGCGCCAGGTGCTGCGCGAGTTCATGCTGCTGGCGGGCACCTGCACGGTGGCGGCATCACTCACCCTGCTCGCGCTGGCGGTGTTCGGCCTGCATCCGCTGGGTGCACTGGTGCTGGTGCTGGCGGCCACCCTGGGGCTCTATGCCCTGGCCCGGCCCTGGGTGCTGGGCCAACTCGCCGGCCCGGCGGCGCTGAGCCCCGAACGCATGTTCGATAGCCTGTACCGTGCCGCGCGTGCACTGGAACAGTCACCCGGCGACACGGCACGCCAGCTGGCCACGCTGCTGCGCGCCGTGTTCGACCCGCTGGCGCTGGACACCAGCAGCCGCCAGGCTGCCCGCGTGCGGGTGGCTGGCGATGGCTCCACGCTGGTGGTGCCGGTGCCGCGGCCGGCAGGCAGCCGGGGCGGCGGTGCATCAGCCGGCACGCTGGTGCTGCGCCACGCCCGGCGTGGGCGGCGGCTGTTCACCGCCGCGGACGGCCAGCTGTGCGAACAGCTGCTGGAACAGCTGGCCCGGGCAGTCGAGCATGACCGCGCCGTCGAGCGAGGCCGCGCCGAGGAGCGTGCCCGCATCGCGCAGGACCTGCACGACGACATCGGCGCCCGCCTGCTGACGCTGATGTACCAGGCGCCCAATCCCGAGATCGAGGGCTACATCCGCCACACGCTGCAGGACCTGAAGACGCTGACGCGCGGCCTGGCGGCGTCGGACCAGCGCCTGTCGCACGCCGCGGCCGAGTGGAAGGCCGACATCACCCAGCGCCTGGCCATCGCCGGCTGCACCCTGCAGTGGACCTTCTCCGCCGACCGCGACCTGCGGCTGTCGGCGGTGCAGTGGTCGGCGCTGACGCGGGTGCTGCGCGAACTCGTCAACAACATCATCACCCACGCCCGCGCCAGCCGGGTCGAGATCGGCCTGCACCTGGACAACGGGCACCTGTTGCTGGATGTCGACGACGACGGCATCGGCACGGAGCCTGCCGCCTGGTCGCATGGCCTGGGCCTGGGCGGCGTGCGCAAGCGGGTGAAGCTGCTGGGCGGCCAGGTGGCCTGGTCGGTGCGCGACGGCGGCGGCATCCGCTGCGAGGTGCGCGCACCGTTGGGCGAGGCTGCCGGCGACGCCCGGCCGCACGGCTGAGCGCCCCCTCTAACGGCCAAACGAAGCGGCACGTCCGGCGCCTGCTGGAGCCGACGTCTCGCCGTCCATGTCCTGCCGGTGACTGTGGCGCCGGGGGTGGCGCGCCGACCATGCGCCGACACCAATCGAGGAGACGGCACCAGTGATAAACGACACCAACTTCAGCGGCCAGCGCGTGCTGGTCGTGGGCGGTTCCAGCGGCATCGGCAACGGCGTGGCGCATGCCTTCCGCCAGCGCGGCGCCGAGGTCCATGTGTGGGGCACACGCGCCAGCGCGGCCGATTACGACGGCATCGAGGGCAGCGACCTGGCCGGCCTGCACTATGCCTGCGTGGACGTGGCCGATCCCGACCAGATCGAGCGTGCACCGCAGCCCGGCGGCGCCGGTGCCACGCTGGACGTGCTGGTGCTGTGCCAGGGCACGGTGGCCTACAAGCGCGCCGAGTTCGAGCGCGAGGGCTGGGACCGCGTGATGGCAATCAACCTGGACAGCCTGATGCACTGCTGCCGCCGCTTCAAGCCGGCGCTGCTTCCGAGCGCGGGCCGTGAGGGCGGCAAGATCATCATCGTCAGCTCCATCGCCGGCCTGGGCGGCTCGAATGTCGGCAATCCCGCCTACGCAGCGTCCAAGGCCGGCGCGATGAGCCTGGTGCGCACCCTGGGCGTGGCCTGGGCGCCGGACGGCATCCGCGTCAACGGCATGGCGCCGGGCCTGGTCGACACCAAGCTCACCAAGATCACCACCCAGAACCCCAAGCGGCTGGAAGGTGCGCTGGCCAACATCCCCATGCACCGGCTGGGCACGCCCGCCGACATGGCAGGCGCGGTGCTGTTCCTCGCTTCGCCGCTGGGTGCCTACATGGCGGGCCAGAACCTCAACTGCGATGGTGGCCTCTCGCTGGCACGTTGAGTCAGGCGCAAGACGCGTTAGTTCATTTTTCCAACCCAATCAGCCATGAACTTCGATCATTCCGACAAAGTGCAGACCCTGTTGGCCCAGCTGAAGGCCTTCATGGACGAGCACATCTACCCCCGTGAGCGCGAGCACGACGACTGGGTTGACGACACGGCCAACCTGTGGCGTCACTGGCCAGGCCTGGAGCCGCTGAAGGCCGAGGCGCGCAAGCTGGGCCTGTGGAACCTGTTCCTGCCGCATGAATACGGCGCCATCAGCCCGGGCCTGACGAACCTGGAATACGCGCCGCTGGCCGAACTGATGGGGCGCGTTCCCTGGTCGAGCGAGGTGTTCAACTGCGCGGCGCCGGACACCGGCAACATGGAGGTGCTGGCGCGCTACGGCACGCCCGCGCAGCAGGCCCAGTGGCTGCAGCCACTGCTGGACGGCCAGATCCGCTCGGCCTATGTGATGACCGAACCGCAGGTGGCTTCGTCGGACGCGACCAACGTGGCGCTGCAGATCACCGAGGACGGCGATGACCTGGTGCTCAATGGCCGCAAGTGGTGGATCAGCGGCATCATGGACCCGCGCTGCACCCTGCTGCTGGTGATGGGCCGCCACTTGCCTGACGGCCCGCGCCACGCCCAGCACAGCACGGTGATCGTGCCGCGCGACACACCCGGCCTGACCATCGTGCGCAACCAGAAGGTCTTCGGCCGCATGCACTCGCCCGGCGGCGAGGCCGAACTGCGCTTCGACAACCTGCGCGTGCCCAAGGCCAACCTGATCCTCGGACCCGGCCGCGGCTTCGAGATTGCCCAGGGCCGCTTGGGCCCCGGCCGCATCCACCACTGCATGCGCAGCATCGGCCAGGCCCAGCGCGCGCTGGAGACGATGTGCCGGCGCGTGGCGAACCGCACCGCCTTCGGCCGCAAGCTGGCCGAGCAGAGCAGCATCCGCCAGGACGTGGCCAGGAGCTTCTGTGACATTGAGCAGGCCCGCCTGCTGACGCTGAAGGCCGCCGACACCATGGACAAGCACGGCAACAAGGTCGCCCGCGACCTGATCGCCGCGATCAAGGTGGTGGCGCCCATCATGGCGCAGACGGTGATCGACCGCGCCATCCAGGCCCACGGCGGCATGGGCGTCAGCGACGACACCGAATTGGCCTACTTCTGGGCGATCAACCGCTTCGTGCGTATTGCCGATGGCCCGGACGAGGTGCACATGGGCCAGCTGGGCCGGCAGAAGATCGCCGAGTACGCGGCACTGGCGGCGCAGGGCCGATCGCCCGCCGACCCCTCGGGCGTGGCGCCGGCCCATCCGGCGGGCACGGCAGGCGCGAGCGTGGTGCAGGCGGCCGCGCGTCGCGCTTGAACCAGCCGTTGCGCACAAGGGTGTGAGCCGAGGGCCTTCGATCAGGAAGCGCTGGGGTGGCTGATGGGACTTAAAACGGCGACCTAAGCTGTTGATCTCATTGAGAAATCTGCCGAGAGAAACTGCGCTGTTCCCCTGTCTGTTCCCCCAGTCCGCGCGGGACGTCTTGAGACCACCAACTGCGCTCATTCTGGTGCGAACCCGCGGCCGTCGCAATGGCTCCTGCCTGCCACAACGACGTCAGTGAGACCTGTTCGACGCAAGCTCAGTCCGCTGCCCCGAAGCCGCTGCGAACCAGGTCCGCAATCCGAACCGCCATGCTGTGCGCAGGATCGAAGGGAAGGTCCTCGAAGCCAAAGGACGTGTAGAGCGCACGCACATCATCGTCCAGCGGATGTGTGAGCACGCAGAAGCAGCCGACCTGGTCGGACAGGCGCACGGCGGTGGTCAGCGCATAGAACATCAGCGATCGCGCGATGCCCTGCCCCTGCCACCGCAGGTCGACCGCCAACTGACCCAGAAGGACTGCGGGCAGCGGATCAGGTCGATTGCGTTGCTGAGACTTGGGTAACCAGGCTCGCTCGATCTGCGCCGTCGACAGGCTCACGTAGCCGACGATGCAGCCAGGTTCCGCATCGCAGATCACGGTCGTCCGCGAGACCCCTAGTTCCTGGTTGCGCCAGGCGTAGCGGCGGAACCAGTGGTTCAGCGCATCGCGCCCGCAATCGAACGTCGCCGTGTCGTCATTAGCCGCCAGGGGTCGCGGCGGCGTGAAGGCGGCCGTTGTGCCCGAGGTCACGTCTGCCAGACGGGGCGAGTCTTGGACAGTTTCCGAAGTGCCGGCACTTCCCTCGCCGGAACACTGGCCCAAGCCTCGAACCTTGCCCAGTCTTTCGCCGGAATCGTGACGATGCGACGGTTGAGCAGGTCGGTCTCGGCCGCTTCGAGCGCACGCCGCCGCACAAAGTCGCTGAGACTGGTACTGGCCTGTTCGGCCGCGGCCTCCAGCAAGGCACGTTCGCTGGCATTGACGCGAACACTCAGAACGGCGGCGGAGGCGGTTGGCATGACGGCATCTTCCAATGAATGTATGACAATAGCATACAAGACCACGAAGCACCATGCGCCTGCAAAGTCTCCCGCCTTCGACGAGCGACGTGCCGTGACCTTGTTCGACAACTGCTCGCAAACCTTCATTCCCTGCACCTGACATCGACCATGAACGTTCATCCCTTGCGCCCGCGCGATCACGAAGACGCGGCCCGCGTGGCCATCTCCTGGCTGAGCGAACGTCATCGCAAAGGCTGGCGCAATGCCTTCGAGGCCCTGCTGGACCTCTGGCGGCCCGAGGGACCACGGGACGGCTGGCAGCTGGACGAAGACGGCATGACCATGGTGTCGATCAATGCCGGCGAGTGGTTGATCGCCCGCGGGGAGATCCATGCCCGGGGTGGCCCGCGCGAAATCAACGCCTACCTGCTTGGGCGTGATGGCCCGTTTCTCACGCCCGGCCAGCGCGACTGGATCGTCCAGCTGCGCGGACGGCCCCTGCGCCTGTACCGGATCACCGACGTGCAGCCCGGCACCGGCATGACCCTGATCGACGAGTTCGACCCGCAGGCCGATCCGCAATCGGTGCGCGAGATCAGCGGCAGCCGAACGGCGAAGCCGGGCATGCTGATGGGCGCTCGCATCATGGAGGTCGCTACCGGCGCGGGCATGGCCGGGCACCTGGAGCTCTCGGGGGCCATCTATCCCTTCTCCAAACTGGGCGAGGCGGCCGTGCTGACGCTAGTCCAGCAGGTGCTGGCCGGCTCTACCGAACTGGGCCTTCACAGCGACAACCAACGCGATCGACTTGAGCTCGAGATCGCCCGCGGCTGGCTCGACCAGTGGTTCGCGCCCGCACCGCCGCCGCAGATCCAGGATGCGTCGACCGGCGATCCCCTGCTCTTGGTGACCGAACATTACCGCGTACTGGATGCGGCGACGCTCGCCGCCGCCTTGGCCGCGCAGCCCGACGTCAGCGGCGATGCGCGGCAAGGATGGAGTCGCATGATCGAGGGTGCCGACGGCGCGCACCGCAGCCTGTCGGCCATCAACCCAGGACGCAGCACTGACCGCATCGAACTTTTCCACCGCACCCAACGTCTGGCCGACGAAGGCCGCGCCTGGTTCGAAGGCGTGGCCGGCGCGGCCGTGCAGCACCTGACGCGCGAGATCACCGATCCGGCTGGCCATCTCCCCCGGGCGGGCGGCGGCCAGGGTGGCAACAGCATGGGCCGCATGCCACGATCCTCCAGCGCAAGCACACCGGACCTGCCGCCCGAGGTCATGGCACAGGCCATCGAGCAGGTGCTGCATCGCCACTACGCCAACTGGTCTGACGAGGCGATTCCGGCCCTGGGCGGACGAACCCCGCGCCAGGCCATCACCACACCGGCGGGCCTGGAGCGCGTGAAGGGCCTGCTGCGCGAGTACGAGGAAGGCGAGCGGCAGCAGTCCGCCGCCCAAGGGCGGCCCGCCGTGTCCTACCAGTTCCTGTGGGACGCCTTGGGGATCTCGAGATGAGCATGGACGGCACCCTGCCCGGTCGCCGTGACGATGCCGTACGGATGTTGACCATCGACCTCGAGGAGCTGATCTGGGCCTTGAACTCACGCGACCCTCTCGGGGAGAGCACCCACTGGCTGAACCTCGAGTCCGGGTCGATCCTGTCCCTGATCGGATCCGATACCGACAACGAAACCGACGCGGATCCACGGGATGATGACCGCTGGCTGCTCATCGAACCCATCGAGTCGCCAGAGGCCTTCCGAGTCATGGAGGACTTCGTCGAGCGGTGCGACGATGACCACCTCGCCCGGGCGCTCGGGCAGGCGCTGCAACAGCGCAAGCCCTTCCGTCGCTTCAAGGACGTTCTGGCCGCGCACCCGGCGCAGCGAGAGGCCTGGTTCGCCTTCGAGCGGCAGGCGATGGAGGCGATTGCACGCCAATGGTGCGAAGCCCATGGCATCTCGCCCCGGTGGGCCGCCCGGCCGAGCGGGCCTACGCCTTGAACCGAGTCAGATCGTCGAGGTCCGCCCGTCGCTGCGTGACCCTGCGCTCGTAGCTCGCCTGGTTCTTGGTGCATACCAGCACATGCGGACTGCCCTTGCGCTCCGTGCTGCAGTCGACGTCGCACCTGCCCTGACGGATCGAGTCTTCGACGTGGCGTCGCTCGGCTTCGCGCGCCTTGAAGCGCCAGACCTCCTGGTCGGCACTCTGCAGAAAGCGGCCGAGGGCCAGGCAGTGCTCGCAACGGCAGCTCAAGCGGGCCTCGCGCCGCCAGTCGGCAGGCGGCGCCAAGTCCAGTGCGCAGCGCGCGCGAAGATGGTCCAGCGCAGCCGCCCGCAGCCGCAGGCAGGCCGGCCGGTTCATCAGCGCGGGCCGTTCGGCAAGACGGCGCAAGGCCGGAACGACGACGGCATCCATGCCATAGGCCTTAGGCCAGGCCAGCCAGTGAGTCACGGCCTGTTCGGCCAACGCGGACAGGCCCGCATGACTCGCGGCTAAGGCACGCAGCGTGTCGTGTACCACGCCCGCATCGGCGCGCTCGCGGCGCCACGCGTCGGCCGGCGACAGGGGTCGCGCCGGATCGCCCGGCATGGCATCGAGCAGCGCCTGGGCTGCGCCCAGCAGCTGTCCCCGCCAGGCTGAAACGGCAACAGCACGTGCCATCAGGTCAGCGCAGCCGCCGATGTGGAGGTCGGCATTGCCTTGCACGACCGCCAGCAGCAGCGTGCCGACCCGGGAGGCCCGCAGCAGATTCAGTGCTTGCACCAGAGCGGGGTTGTCGCCGGCCGCGTAGGCACCGGCCGCGACGACATTGGTCACCATCGACTCGATGAGTTCGCGATCCCGCAGCCGCACCAGTTGCGGCAGCATCGCGCTCTCCGCGCTCGGCCCATCGTGGCCCCGACGAGCAGCCTGCACGGGCCAGCACGCCAGCATCTCAGCGGCCAAGACGTGGGCCTCGTGCCAGTGCGCCAGACCCGGTTCGGCTCCGGCTTCGATCCAGGACCCGACCAGGCCGCCCAGCGCAGGTAATGAGGCCGCAAGTCCAGCCCGCGCGATCAACCGCAGCCTCGTCGCATGCGGCCACAAGACCAGTGCTGCCCGCTGGTAGCTGCGCTCGAACGAGGCGCCTTCGTTACCGGTAGCCTCGTGGAAGTGCTGTTCGTCCGGCTCCATGTCGGCCAGTGCATCGGGCGGGCAGACCTCGCCGTCGCTGAAGGGCAAGGCGCCCAAGGACGCCACAGCGCCGTCGGGTCGCCTCCATTCCGACAGGGTCAAGGAGCGATCAAAGACCTCAGCGACCTTGAATTCGTCATCGTTCTCGTCATCGCCGTCATCCTCTTCGTCGTCATGGTAGCGGCTGCGCCACCGAGGGCCGGAGTAGCCGTTGTACTCCGCCGCACCGCTCTCTTCGATGCGCAGCAGCGCCAGGTGCAGATCGCAGGCAGCATCGCCCGCGGCTGTGGTCAGCACGGCGGCGGCCGCGGCATCTGCGCCCTTGAGCGCAGCAAACGACAGTTCAGCCGGCGTGTAGGCGTGTGCCAGCGGGTACACCAACTTGAGCGGCTGGTCCGGATCTGGCCGAACCGATTCGTCGCACCACGAGCGCAACAAGCGAGCAAGCGCAACCGTCTCCTTGTCGTAAGACGGGGGCCGGGGCAAACGCCCGCGGCCCTTGCGGCGCAGGTTGTAGACGAGCACCAGCCGACACCCTGAGGTGATGGGCAGCACCTCGTGCACGCAATCCGCATAGAACGCGGCCCAGGCGAGCTCGGACACGTCGGCGCAGCGCAGATCGAGTCGCGCCTCGCGCTCGCGATGACGGAGCACCAGTTCACCGCCGGTGTGCAGCGATGGCAATGCGACGATCAGCGTGGCGAACATGCCGGGCGACTTCTCGGTGTCGCGATGTTCGACGAAGAAGCTGCCCTCGTCATAGATCAGCAGCTTGTACAGATCGGCCTCCACCCCAGCGCCGGCACCAAGCCCGGTGGCCGCCTGTTCGACGACGCCCTCCAGCATGGCGTTCCAATGTCTGCCCTTGATGTGGACGCGATCGGCGCCGATCTGCCAGGTGCGGCGCACGGCGGTGTCGACCAGCGTGTCCGCCCCTCGGCCGTAGGGTGCACGCTCGGCCACCGCAATGAGCTGGGCGGCCTGCGCAGGCAGCACCGGAAGGGCGATCGCGCCGACGCTGTCGACCTCGATCAGCGGCACATGCAAGGAGCACTCGCCGGCGGCAAAGAAGTCGCCCGGCGTCTGCACGGTTTGCAGGACGGCCGCGAGCGCAGCGTTGATCGAATCCATGGTCGTTCCCTCAAGGCCGACAGTGTGCCCGTTGTCGCGCGATTCGCACCCGGTCGGCGCTGCCGCATCAGGTGCTCGGAGGCACCCGGACCGGTCGCCACGGCACTTCGTCGAGCCGGCCGCGCTTGCCGTGCCTCATGCCACCAGCTTCAATCGACTCGACATCAGCACAGCAACGGAGGAACGTTTGGGCAGGAAAGGCACCGGCGTCGAGGTCCGCGGCAAGGCCATCCGCATCCAGTTCAGCCTGAACGGCGAGGTCGTGCGCCGAACGCTCAGGCGTGACGGCATGGCGGTCTCTCCATCTACAGCGCCCTAGTGACAGAGACCAGAGATCTGACGCGACGTGTCCAGCCTCTGTGACCCTGGCCACAAACAACAATGGCCCCGAAGGGCCTATGTCGTTGATTTCACTGGGGAAATTTTGGGGTGGCTGATGGGACCCCACGCCTTCGGGAACTTTCTGCAGGAGCTTCATAGTAGACAAGGACTTAGGTGCAGAATCATGCACCCACGACTTGCACCCACACCTGAGAATGAAGCCCCGAAAAGGAAACCCCGATCAGTACCTGCAGCAGATCGGCGGAACGTGGTACGCCCGAGTCCGGGTCCCCCGCACCCTGGAGAAGACAGTAGGCCAGTCTCACCTGAGGCAGTCCCTCGGGACAGGCAGCAAGGCCCAAGCGAACCGGCTGAAGCATGAGGTCGTTGCCATCCTGAAGGCCCGCATCCAAGGCCACCGGGACAGCCCCGGCAAGCCGGAAGGGGCCCGGCTGACCCTGCAGTACGCCCGGGAGTTTCGGCAGCACCTGCAGGAGCTTCGCGCTTCAAACCGGCCGGAAGACGAAGAGCAGGCCAGCACCCTGGAAGATGTGGCGGTCACGCTGGCCGAAGAGGTCGAGGCCGTCCACGGCACCGAGAGGGCCGTGAAGTTCTACAGGGCGGCCACCAGCGAAGAGGACAGCCTGCAGGACCTGATGGGCAAGTGGCTGGATGACAGCGACGACAAGGAGTCGACGAAGGCAGGGCACCGCAAGGCCCTGGGCGACCTGCTGAAGTTCCTGGACAACCCCGAGGCCCGGCCGGCCGACATCACCAAAGGCACGCCGGGCCGGTACGTTGACCACATGAAGGCCAACAGCGGGCTTTCTGCGGTCACCCTGGGGGAGAAGCTGCGGTCCCTTGCCAGCCTGTGGGAGTGGATGCAGGCGCGGGAGTACGTCCCGGCAGACCGTCGCAACCCCTGGGAGGGGCACAAGTTCAGCAAGACCAAGAACCCAGGCACGCGGCCACCGAAGCGGAAAGGTGGCTACCTGCCTGACGAGTTGGTCAAGCTGCTGACAGGGACCCAGCAGGCCCGCGGCTGGCCGACCTGGAGTTACCTGCCGGACCTGATGGTCCTGGGCATGTTCACCGGCAGCCGCCTGGAGAAGCTGTGCGACCTGACCGCCGGCCAAGTTGAGCCCTGCCCCGCCGGGTTCATCCTGCACATTGGAGCCGCCAAGAAGGAGGCCGCGGGCCGGCTGGTGGGGGTGGTCCACCCTGCCCCCGTTGCAGCACTGCGCAGGCGCCTGGAGGGACGCCAGCCGGGCGACATCCTTTTCCCCGAGTTGTCACCGGGTGGCCTGGATGACCGGATGGGAGCATCAGCCACGAAGGCTTACGGGCGCTACCGGCGGGCCTGCGGGGTCCCCGATGGCACCGACTTCCACAGCTACCGGCGGAACGTCATTGACGTCCTGGAAAAGGCCAGAGTGCCCTCGGTGGAGATTGCCCGGTTTGTTGGGCACAAGGTCGGCGTGATGCACTCGGACACCTACGCTGGCCAGAGCCTCGGCCCTGAGACCACCCTTGAGGTCGCCGGCCGGGTGCGCTACCCGGAGGAGGTCGAGGCCGCCGCCCTGGCAGTGGTCGGGGGAGACCGGCCGGCCCCGAAGGAGCTACCGAGGAAGCCCCGGCGGAAAGGGCGCAGCACGCCGAGCGAGTGACTGACAACAGGCTCTAGAAGACTCCGGGCACCGGCTTCGTTTCGGGCCTTCGAATGGCGGGCGACACCCGAAAGGTCAGGGGCGCCCCGCTGAACGTCACCAGCCTGTAGCCATGTCCAGACACAACGGAATGCACAGAGTCGTCAGGCCCGACAACGATGCGGTCCCGGGTCGAGTGGGTGGCGTCGAACCCGTCCGCCGTGCAGGCTGAGTAGAGATTGAGTTGGCGAATCAGGGCACCCGTACTAGGCCACTGCCCCTTTACCTCAATCATCGCCATTCGGTCAGCTCCACGGGTTTGCCAGAAGACCTTCCCGTTCTCTCTCCACAGGGTTGGACTGTGAACGATCCGATACCGAACGCACATGTCCACGAAACCGATCAAGCGGGAGGACCGTTCACTGCTCCATAGGTGCATCAGAACTTCAAGGCGCTTCCTCTCGATCCGCACCGGGCTGAGACTGCTCCAACTCGGAGGAACGCCGGTCATCTGCACTGCGTCATCGAGTGACACCACATCAGCTCGCTTGCCGTCGGCCGAATGGTGGTTCTCATCGTGGACAGCGAAGCGATCCGAACTGCTGAACGGCATCAAGGGCTTCAAGTCATGAAGGTCAGCAAGGGTCTGCTCTAGTGCCTCCTGGTCTTCATACAGTGTGGTCAGGATGCGGTCATGGTCCGGCCGTTCGACCTCAGGGTCGAAGAGGCTCATCGTCTGTCGGTCCACCTTCTGGCGCGCTGTGCTGCTCATGCTGTGCGTCCTCCCCCGGATGTTTTGCCGCAAACTTTCGAGAGGGTATCGGATGATCGCCCGGCGCGGGCTTCCCCCCCGTGCCACCCCTCGCGCCACACCGGGCGCCTTGCAGGGCCGCGGGGCCCCTGCCAGTCCACCCAGGGCCGCCGGCCGGGCCTGTCGCATCGGCACCACCCGGCCAGGAAGGGCAACCGTCCAGACCTGGGGAGCATCGGCACAGCAGCACCGGCAGGGCCGCCCCGAGGGAGCGCCGCGGGCTGGCATGGGTTGCCATCCGGGGAGTGTCCTGCACGCTCACCTGTCCAGTTACTGGAATGCATGGTCTTGCCCCTTGAGCGGGCTTGTCCTGGGCACAGTTGAAGCCAGCCGCAGCACACCGCAGCGGGCCACCCAGAGGACTCAGACCATGCAAGCCACCACCACCAGCACCAGCGCCGCCAGCACCTGCCACGGCACCCGCAGGGCCGCCAGCTTCCACCGCCGGGAATGCGTCCGGCAGCTTGCAGAGGTCGCCGCGTCGATCATCGGTGGAGACCTGCAGGGGGTCCGGGTTGTCTCCGAGGATGCCCCCACCCTGGCCGATGCTGTCAGGAAGGCCGCAGAGGGCCTGCAGCGGGCCGGCCGTGCCGTGGCAGTCCACACCCTGGACCGGGCCGAGTGCAGGCGCCTGAAGGTCCCGGCGGGAACTCAGGCACCGGCCATCTACGTGCATGCCGCGGCGGGGTCGGATGTGGAGTGGTCCGACTGCTGGGACGATGGCGACTGCCTGCACATCCGGGCCTTCGGGATGTGGGCTGAGGTCCACCACACCGCAGCGGCTGCAGCCTGACAGGCACCACCACCGCCACCACCTGAGGGCCCCATGCGGGCCCTTCGTCGTTCCTGGGTCGGGCGCCTGGGTGGCTCAGTAGTTCGCCATCGTGCGCGCCCGACCCCGGGGCATGAAGCTGGGGCCGTGGCTGGCGGACGATGGTGCGTGCTCGTAGGATGAATCCGGGCGCTGCT
>Ga0116181_1000765_pt1 | contig 29077 bp, 23 predicted proteins | sample AD_UKC075_MetaG_FD_89752 | JGI IMG/M metagenome (GOLD analysis project Ga0116181, IMG submission 89752) | Active sludge microbial communities of municipal wastewater-treating anaerobic digesters from USA - AD_UKC075_MetaG | ecosystem: Engineered > Bioreactor > Anaerobic > Digestate | place: USA... | reverse complement strand
GTTGCCCGACGAACCGATCCCGAACATGGACAATTGCGTGGAGCCGCTCCCGCCGCCCCCCAGCGGTCCCACGTAGTTCTGCCAGAGATCGAAGCTCACCGTGTAGTCGCCGGTGAAGTTCTGCCCCTTGGGCGAGACGCTGAAGCCGCTGAACACACCGCTGAAATTGTTGGCGGTGAGCTTCATACCGCGTGTCCCGGTGCCGTTAGGGGCCGCCGGCACGCCGATGGCTGAGTAGTCGTAGAAGAAGTCGACCGCAATGTCCGACAACCCCGGATCGTTGATGATCCAGTTGGCCGAGTCATCGACATTGAAGTCCTGACTGTACAGTACGCCGAAAGCCACGCCGGGAATGCAGAGCAACGCGGACATGGCAGCAGCAAGACCGAATCGACACATGAGCTTCACCCTTCCTTTCCCTTTGCCTGCAAGAGGCGCCATGAAATGCCATAAAGTCACAGTCGCATGGTAATGCGGACCGAAAACGACCCTCGAGAACGCACGAAGCGTTCGCGCTGCACCTCCGACTATCCCTCAGTAGTGCGGGCAATCAGGAATGGCTGCCGCATTCCGCCCGTCTGAACGTCATGAGCACGACCGACTTGGACACGGCTACAGAAGCGACCTATGTCGTGCTCATTCAGCGTATCAATCGCCCTCCGCGGTGTCAATCGTTGGCACGCACTTATTCGCCCGATGTTCGGGATTGAAACATCTTGCACCAAGCCACCGCGGCATCAGCGTTCGAGATGTCGCGGGCATGCCGCTCGGCGGTGCCCGTAGTACATCTCATACCAGCACAATTCTGGTCAGCCCGGCCGGACGATGGCATGCCAGCAAGTCGTGGACCGCTTGAGACCTATTGCCCGAGAGACGCCTTGTGACCGGCGTCAGCCTGAAACGTAATCCGTGTCATAACCAACACTTGCGAACACGCACGGCTCCTCACCCGATTGAACCTGACGTGCTCCACCGTCAAAGCACCGAGAGTTCTTGCCTACCAAGCCGGCGCGCAAAGGATCTCAAAACAAAGACGCGTAATCTCATTGCCGCCCCAACGATAGACATGTACATTGCCGAACAGGCGGTATTCACGTCCCGTTCCAGACGTTGTCCGTGGGGCCTGCCTGGCAGAGGTGTTTCGCATCGGCCGGAAGTCGAATCATGCCGGCTGATGACGAATTCGTTTTGGCCTGTTCCTGCGTTTGTTGCAGTGCACCGGTCGAAAGACGATGGCCCGGGCGGTAGTCCCGGGCGGTTCAGACCTTTGTCGGGGGACAATTCGAATCGCCGGCGCGAACGCAGCGAGGCAGGAAATCTCATGATCCGGAATCTCCGCTGGTACATCGTCGCCCTGCTGACGCTGGTCACGACGATCAACTATCTCGACCGCCAAGCCCTGTCGGTCGCCCAGGTGGTGCTGGAAAAGGAACTGGGCATCACCGACGCGCAGTATGGCGATATTGTTGCGGCGTTCCTGGTCGCCTACGGCGTGTTTCACCCGCTGGCCGGGCGAGTCGTGGATCGCATCGGGAGCCGAATGGGGCTGACGCTGGCATTCATCTGGTGGTCGCTCGCCAGCGTGGGACATGCGTTTGCCAGCGGCGCGCGTTCCTTCGCTGCGGCACGGTTTCTGCTGGGCGTCGGCGAAGCGGGCAACTTTCCGGCTGCCATCAAGACGGTCGGCGAATGGTTCCCGGCCAAAGAACGGGCGCTGGCCACCGGCATTCTGAACGTGGGCACGGGCGTGGGAGCCATGCTGGCTCCGCCGGTCGTGGGGGCGATCATTTACTATCTCGATTGGCGGGCCGCTTTCCTTCTCACCGGTGCGATCGGCGGTCTGTGGCTCATCCCGTGGCTGCTGCTGGCCCGAAAGCCCGAGAAGCATCCGCTCATCACACCTGAAGAATTGGCGTACATCCGCGCCGGCCAAGTCGACCAACCGGTCGAAGCCGCCGAGACGCCCAAGCGGGGCGTGTGGCGGGAAGCGCTGGGCACGCGCCAGTTGTGGGCACTCATGGCCGCCCGGTTGTTGTCCGACCCGGTGTGGCTCTTCTTTTCGTTCTGGATCCCCAAATACTTCAAGGCCGAGCGCGGCTTTGATCTCAAAGACATCGCTTTGTTCGTCTGGCTGCCGTTCCTGGCGGCGGACTTCGGCAGCATTGCCGGCGGATGGTTCTCGTCGTTCCTCATCGGCCGGGGCTGGCCGGTGCTGAAGGCCAGGAAGACGGCCCTGTGCTGCAGCGCCAGCCTGATGCCGGTGGCCATCCTCTCGGTCTATGTCGAAAGCTGGCAAGCCGCCATCGCCTGCATCAGCGTGGCGGCGTTTGCCCACCAGAGCTGGTCGGCCAGCACGCTGACGTTGCCGTCCGACATCTTCCCGAAACGAATGGTCGCAACCTGTTACGGGTGCGCCGCCATGATGGGCGTCATGGGCGGTGCAGTCACGCAGTCTATCGTGGGCAGGCTGATCGAGACGTTCGGATATACTCCCGTGTTCACGGTTGCAGGATGTCTGCATCCGATCGGGGCGCTCACGGTGGTGCTGGTCGTGAAGGCAGCATGGTCCGACAAGTCTGGGCAGGCCTCACCCCCGGAACTGCTTCATGACGACGACCGGTCGAGCGACACGCTTGTTTCGCCGGCAGCGTCCGACCGGTCCGCATAGTGGCGGCAGGGGTACTTGTGGGAGGAAGCGAATGAACCGTATTCGTTTCGTGTGCGGGCTGGCGGTGATCCTCGCCGTGCAGACGGCAATATCGCGAGCCGCCGATGAGCAACCAGCCACCGGCAAGAAGGTATTGGTGTATACCCGCAACCACGTGACCAACGGCAAGGGTTACGTGCATGACAACATCAAGGCCAGCGTCGAGGCCATTCAGTTGATGGGCCGTGAAAACGGTTTTGCCGTGGACGTGTCCGACGATCCCAAGGTATTCACCACCGAGAATCTCAAGCAATACAAGGCATTGATCTTCTCGAACAGCAACAACGAAGCGTTCGAAAACGACGAGCAGCGGGAAGCGTTCAAGAAGTACATCCAGTCGGGCGGCGGCTACGTCGGCATCCACTCGGCGACCGGCTCGGAGCGCAAGTGGGCGTATTACCAGGCGGTGGCGGGCGCCAAGTTCAAGCGGCATCCCAAGCAGCAACCGTTCAAGATTCGGGTCGTCGATCCGAAGCATCCGGCCACGCGACATCTGCCGGCCGAGTTCATCTGGGGCCCCGACGAATGCTACTACCACGAGAACTTCAACAAGGGGATCAAGCCGCTGCTGGTGGTTGATCCGGCCACGTTGGACGATCCCAAGAAGGACGAATACCCCGGCCAGCTGTTCGGCGATGCGATGCCGCTGGCGTGGTATCAGACGTACGACGGCGGACGGCAGTTCTACACCGCGCTGGGCCACAACATTCCGCAGTACAAGGATCCGCGGTTCACGCGGCATATTTTGGGCGGCATCTTGTGGGCGATGGGTGAGGAGCCCTACCCGGTGGCCGAGCCGCAGGCGGCTTCGCAGCCGGCCCCTTGAATCGGTGCGGCGGTCCGTGGGCAAGGCGGCGGCACTTCGCCATGCATCGACACTTATGTGACACTGGTGAACACACAAGCCAGGAGCAAGGAGATTCTCATGAAGGTCAAGCCTAGTTCCGGATCCCGGAAGTTGTCCCGTCGTCAGTTTGTCAAAGGCGCGGCAGCGGCAGTCGGAGCCGGCACGCTCGGCTTCCCGACGATCGTCCCCTCGACCGTGTTCGGCCAGTCAGCGCCGAGCAACCTGATTCAGGTCGCCCAGATCGGCTGCGGCCGCATCGCCCGCGAGTCGGAGTTTCCGGGCATGTTCCGGCACAACAAGCTGGCCCGGATCGTCGCGGTCAGCGATCCGGACTCGATCCGCGTGGCGGACGCCAAGCAGTTGATCGAAGCCCGCTACGCCAAGGATCTGAACCTGCAGGTCACGATCAAGACATACGAGCACTATCGCGAGATGCTCGAGAACAAGAGCATCGACGCCGTGTGCATCAGCACGCCCGATCACTGGCACGCTCTGCCGACGATCGAAGCGGCCCTGGCGGGCAAGGACGTCTACCTGCAGAAGCCGGCGTCGCTGACCATCCGCGAAGGCCGGCAGATGGCCGAAGTCGTCAAGCGGACGAAGCGAGTCTTTCAACAGGGCAGCCAGCAGCGATCGAGTCCTCAGTTCCTGCGAGCGTGCGAGCTGGTCCGCAACGGCGTGATCGGCAAGGTGAAGGAAGTCTACATCGGCCTGCCCGTCGACCCACCCGGCGGCCGCACGGAAGAGATGCCCGTTCCGAGCAATCTCAACTACGACCTGTGGCTCGGCTCGACGCCCGAGGTGTACTACACCGAAGATCGCGTCCACCCGCAGAGCGAGGACATACGCAAACGCTACGGTCGGCCCGGCTGGCTGCGGTGCGAGCAGTTCGGTGCCGGCATGATCACCGGCTGGGGCGCCCATCACTTCGACATCGCGCATTGGGGCATGGGCACGGAAGATACCGGCCCGATCGAGATCGAAGGCAAGGCCGAATACCTCACCGGCGGACTGTGGGACGTGCATGGCCCGTACGAAATCCATGCCCGTTACGCCAACGGAGCCGTCGTGCACGTGAGCAACAAGCTGCCCAACGGCGTGCGGTTCATCGGCGAGAATGGCCAGTGGATCTTCGTGTCGCGCGGTTCGCAGAAAGCCACCAGCAGCGACCCGACGGCGGGCCAGCCGATCCTCAAACCGTTGGACGCCAGCGATCCGAAGCTCCTGGAGGTCGAGTTCAAAGACGGCGACATCCGTCTGCACCAGAGCCCCAAGAACGACCATCACCTCGACTGGCTGACCAGCATCCGGACCCGCGAGGAACCGGCGTGCCCGGTCGAAGTGGGACACCGGTCGTGCTCGGCCTGCCTGTTGTCGCAGATCGCGATGCGGCTGGGGCGGCGGCTGACCTACGACCCGGTCCGGGAGCGGTTCACTGATGAAGACGCCAACCGGATGCTGTCGCGGCCGCAGCGGGCGCCGTACAGCGTGGACGCGGTACTGGCGAAACACAATATCAAGATCTGATCGCACGTCGGATCGCATCGACGGTCGAATCCGGTTCGCATTGACGGAGGGTGTGATGCTCCGCCTTGATCGCACGTGGATGGCCGCGTTGATCGCGGCGGCAGGGATTGTGTTCGGCTCTGGTCTTTCAGGGGCGCCGGCCGCCCCGCCTGAGGCCCAGCCGGCTGCCGACCGGGCGCGGGTACGATTGATCACGCTCGACCCGGGACACTATCACGCCGCACTGGTGCAGAAGAACATGTACGAGCAGGTGGATCCGGTGGTGCACATTTACGCCCCTGCCGGCGCCGACCTCGACGAGCATCTCCGACGCATCGAGCTGTTCAACACCCGGCCCGACCGCCCCACGCGGTGGGAGTCGCGGGTCCACACCGGTCCCGACTTCTTCGCCGACATGCTGCGCGAAAAGCCCGGCAACGTGGTGGTGCTGGCCGGGAACAACATGCGCAAGACCGGGTACATCCTGGGCTGCATCAAGGCCGGCCTGAACGTGCTGGCCGATAAGCCCATGGTGATCAACCCCGCGAAGTATCCCATGCTGCTCGAGGCGTTCAAGATCGCCGAAGAAAAAGGCGTCCTGCTCTACGACATCATGACCGAGCGGCATGAGATCACATCCATCCTGCAGCGCGAGTTGTCGATGATACCGGAGGTGTTCGGCCAGTTACGACCGGGCACGCCAGAGGAGCCCGCGGTCACCAAGGAGAGCGTGCATCATTTCAGCAAGCTGGTGGCGGGCAAGCCGCTCAAGCGGCCGGCCTGGTTCTTCGACGTCGAACAGGAGGGCGAAGGCATCGTTGACGTCGCCACGCACCTGGTCGATCTGGTGCAATGGGAATGCTTCCCCGAGCAGGTGCTCGAGCCGTCGGACGTCCGCATCCTGTCAGCCCGGCGATGGGCCACGCCGGTCACGCCTGCACAGTTCGAAAAAGTCACGGGTTACGATCACTACCCCGATTACCTGAGCAAGGACGTCCGAGACGGTGTGCTGCAGGTCTTCGGCAATGGCGAGATCATCTACACGCTGCGCGGCGTGGTCGCGAAAGTGTCGGTGATATGGAATTTCGAAGCGCCGCCCGGCGCGGCCGACACGCACTACTCGATCATGCGAGGCACGAAGGCGGATCTGGTGATCGAGCAGGGCCAGCGGCAGAATTACAAGCCCGTGCTGTACGTGCACAATCGCTCGCAGGACAGCGACGAGGCCTTCGAGAAGACGCTGTCGGTCGCGATCGAGAAGCTATCCGCGAAGCACAACGGCCTGCGAATCAAGAAATGCGAAACAGGCTGGGAAGTCGTGATTCCCGACGCATTGAAGGCCGATCACGAGCAGCATTTCTGTGACGTGACCGACACGTATTTGGCGTACCTGGCCCAAGGCGCACTGCCGCGATGGGAGATCGCGGCCATGATCGTGAAGTATCACACGCTCATGGAAGCCTACAAAGCCAGCCGCTGAGCAAATGCCGTAAGAACTCACGCCGGCGAGGCCCCGGCCGCTGCGATTGTGCTGCAGCGGTCGTCTACGGCCCAATCCCGCCCATCCGGCCGTCACTCACGACGACGGCGAGGAATGCACTAATCGGTCGGCACAGACTGTGCTTTGGCGACGATCGCTCGGACGTCGTCCATGTCGAAGCCGTACTGGCGACCGAGCCGGCCGAGCTTGTCTTGTGGTGCCGTGTCCGCGGGCAAACTGAGTCCGGAGATAAGTGTGTTCACCGGCACACCCGTCTCACGCTCGACCTCCTCGAGCGACATGGAACCGCGGATGACATCGTGAGCCTGCCGACGGGCTCGAGAGTCTCCCTCGAACGTGTCCTCGGCCGTGTGGGCGGGACCGACTGCCGGTGTTGGCGTGCCGTCCATGGGCTTGACGCCCTGCTTCGCATACCAGGTGAATCCGCCGAACACGATCACAACGGCCGACAGAAATCCCACGCCGTACGCATGGCGTGTGCGAGCGTCAAGCGGCTCCGCCTGTGTGCCCCTGACCAGCCGGCGCGTCATCGCGCAGACCCACGTCCAATGCAACGCGACGTGCAGGACCAACAGCGCGGCTAACACCACGGACGTCCAGAAGTGCAGGTCGCCCCACGCGTGTCGCCCCAGCCCCCAGAGCATCAGCCCCCCTTCGCCGTGACGGCCACCGGTGCCGGGCGGCAGAACGAAGCGAATGATCAGCCCAGTGGCGACCAGTGCAAATATGGCCAGCAGGCTTATCAGGTCCACCACGAAGTTGATGGTGCTCTTGCGCGACATGATGCCGGTCTCCTGTCCGGGCCTGTTCGGTCAGCATCCGAGGCGAGGTCGGATGACCTCCCACAGGCCGCGAATATCTTCGGCCACGCCGTCCCTTGCGTATTCTACCACAGTCTTGATCCCGAGTTGCGCGGCGGTGAACGTCCGATCGTAGCGGATCCTGCCGGTCACGGAAATCGACTGTTCGCGGCCCCAGGATGCGATCGTTGCGGACATGTCCGGTTTGAGATCCCACTTGTTGATGCACACGGTGATCGGGATGTCCAGATGCCGCGTCAGTCGCACCACCCGTTGCATGTCGTGCAGACCTGGGGAGGTAGAGCCAATGGCTCGAAGCCGGAGACGAAAGCGACGGTAACGGCGATGTCGCCCTCGGGCGGTTGACGAGTTAGAATGGCCTGGCTTGAGCGGTTGCCCTCGCGGCCGGAGGACGCGCACTCACGTGTCACCGACGGCGGGCCGTAGCGTTCTTTCACCTCTTACGTATGGAGTTTGGCCATGAAGCATCTCGTTGCCGCCTTCGTTGTCGCGCCCCTTCTCGCCGTCGGGCCGTGGTCGGCGGGAAGTGTTACCCAAGCTGCGGAACCGCCGGAACTCCAGGCACCCGAGCGGCCGGTCAAGCTCATCTTCGACACCGACATGGGCAACGACATCGACGACGCGCTGGCGTTGGGCGTCATTCACGCCCTGCAAAGCCGGGGCGAGTGCGAGTTGCTGGCCGTGACGCTCAGCAAGGACAATGCGTTCAGTGCGCCCTTCGTAGACGTGGTGAACACGTTCTACGGGCGAGGCCATATCCCCATCGGCGTCGTGCGGAACGGCAAGACGCCCGAGGACGGCAAATTCACGCGGGCGGTCGTCGAGGCGAAGGACAACGGCCAGGATCGCTACCCGCGCCGGCTGCGGAGCGGCGCGGACGCCCCCGAAGCGGTGGAGCTCCTGCGACGGGTGCTGGCCAGTCAGCCCGATCAGTCGGTGGTGATCGTGGTGGTGGGTTTCTCGACCAACCTGGCCCGACTGCTCGATTCGCAGCCGGACGCCCACTCGCCGCTGCCGGGAGCAGAACTTGTCGCCTGCAAGTGCCGCCTGCTGTCGAGCATGGCCGGCGACTTCATCCCCAGCGACCAGCACAAGGAATACAACGTGGTGGAGGACCTGGCCGCGGCTCGCAAGCTGTTCGCCGAATGGCCGGGCCCGATCGTGGTGAGCGGGTTTGAAATCGGCCGCGCCATCAAGTATCCCGCGGTCAGCATTGAGCGCGATTTCGCGTACGTGAAGCACCATCCGATCGCCGAGGCGTATCGGGCATACATGAAAATGCCGTACGACCGCCCCACGTGGGATCTCACGAGCGTGCTGGTGGCCGTCCGGCCGGAGCGCGGCTACTTCGGGTTCTCGCAACCCGGCAAAGTCGTCATCGACGAGCAGGGGCTGTCGTCGCACGTGGCTTCGCCGGACGGCCGGCATCGCTATTTGACGGTGAACCCCGAGCAGATTGCCCGCGTCCGCGAGGCGCTGGTGCAACTGGCCAGTCAGCCGCCCTGCCTGGCCGGTTCAAAGTAGACCGGCGTGCTATTGCCGTTTCCGGCCGATCGGATGCAACGCGGCTGCACGCGCCGTCGTGATGCACGCTTCTTGTGGTGCACGCTTCCAGCGTGCACTCGCAGGCAGGATGTCTGCACCACAATGCCATGCGGCATCAGCAAGAATCAGCCGGGCAAGATGCCCGCCCCCCCGAAAACTATTCGATCCGGCGGACGAGGCTCACGCCGTCGCGCCACCAGGGAGCCAGCAACTGCGAGCGGTACGTATTGGTGGCGTTGATTCGGTTGGCCCGGCCGATGTCGAGGTCGGCGACGAGCACATCTTCGCCGAAGATGGAGGCCTCCTGCATGATGTTGCCGTCGGGCAGGATGATGCGGCTGTGGCCGTGCGAGCCGGATGCGTCGTTATTGGCCGGTGCATTGGCGTGCACGACATAGACACCGTTTTCCACCGCGCGGGCTTGAATCTGCGCCCGATACGGCTCCAGCTTCTTTTCGTCGTGCAAACCTGACTCGTGCGAGAGATAAAACACGACCTGAGCCCCCGCGAGCACGGGCAGCCGCACCAGCTCGGGATAGCGTTCGTCGTGGCAAACGATGGTCGTGCACCACACGCCGTCGATCTTGTAGATCGACAGATGATCGCCCGGCGTGGGCCAGTCCTCCGCCAACTGCATTTTGTGGTACCGCTCGATGATTCCGCCCTCAGGTGAAATCACCACCGCGGAGTTGAACAGCTTGCCGCCGTCGCGCACGGGCATGCCGACGATGGCGTACACGCCGGCTTCGCGGCAGGCGGCGGCGATCCGCTGCTCGGCGTCCTTCAGAGCCTCCGCCTGGGTTTGAACGACCACATCCTTGAAGTAGCCAGTCACCGAGCATTCCGGAAACACGACGACCCGGGCCCGGTTGCGTGCGGCACGTTGAATGAAGCGGATCGTGCGGGCGACGTTGTCGTCAAGGTCCCGGGATGAGCGCATCTGGACGGCAGCCACTCGCAGCGTCCGGGCGGGACGGCGCTCGGCAGCCGGCCGGTCCGCGGGACGAGAGGTCACGGTCTGCCCGTGCGCGGCGGACATCCCTCCGATCAGCAGGCCACAAACGCCGCATGCAATCCACCGCATGAGTCTCATGAACGTTACACCTCCGCTGCAGTGCCCACCAACATCTTGCTTCGTGCACCAAAGTTGTCACGGAAAGATTGAGGCGGGCAAGATGCCCGTTTCCGCCCGAAAGCAAGATGACCCCCAGTACGCGACGACATCAGTCCGGCCAAACCGTGCCGAACAGCTGCACGTAATACGGCCCGTTCGCCGAAAAGTAATAGCCCATACCCACGTACTTGAAATCCGGGTTCACCATGTTGGCGTTGTGGCCGGGACTGTTCTGCCAGGCGACCTGCACCTCGTGGACATTCCGCTGGTTCCAGGCGATGTTCTCGCCGACCATTCGGATCCGGCAGAAGCCCGCGTCGATGGCCCGGTCGGCCGGCCCGTCGCCGTCGGGGTTGACGTGATCGAAAAAGTCGCGGCGATACATGTCCCGGGCGTGGGCGTCAGCGGCCTTCTCGAGCACCTTGGAGTACGACAACTGCGCGAGACCCTGCGAAGCACGATACTGATTGAGAGCGTTGAACATCTCACGATGTGTCGGCGAGGCCGGCTGGCCCACCTGCACGCAGGCATCCCAGGTGTCGGGGTTGGCCGTGCCGAGGCCGGGCGTACCCGAGTTGGAAGGATTGGACGGAGGCCCCCCGGGCACATCGGCCGGGTCACCGCCGGCAGGCGACGGATCCGGAAGCGTGCCCGGGTCCACGCAGCCGATACCCGACAGGCAGAGCAAGGCGATTGCCAGCAGGCTTTCGAGATAACGCGGCCGCCTCCGTGACATCTTCCCTCTCCCGCCGGATGTCCCCTGCCCCCGTCATGCGACTCGTCCCATTATCTTCGAGAAATGGCCGCCTGGCCACCGCCCCGCGCGCAGGGCTGCGAACCCGCCGATGTGCCTCGTCGCCCCGGGCGCGGTATCATGACGCCGGGCTCGCGGGCCACCGGCCGATGGAGTCCCGCCCCGGGGGTTAAAAGTAGCATGAGTTCCGGCACACGCCGAAAGGAGCGAACATGAGCAGCTTCAGCCGACGCACATTCATCCGCACCAGCACCGCCGCCGCAGGCGCCGTTGCCCTGAGTCACGCGACCCGTCAGGCCGCGGCGGCCGCACCCGCCCGGCGAGGCGTCAACGAGACCATCCGCATCGGTGTGATCGGCATCAAGGGGCGGGGTGTCAGCCACATCAAGGGCTTCGAGTCGCTGGACGGCGTCCAGGTGGTCGCCCTGTGCGACGTGGACGAGAGCGTGCTTAACCAGCGGGCGGACGAACACGACAAGCAGACCGGGCGCAAGGCCGACCGCTACGTCGATATGCGCCGGATGTTCGACGACAAGTCCATTGACGCGATCAGCATCGCCACTCCGAATCACTGGCACACACTGGCCGCGATCTGGGCCATGCAGGCGGGCAAGGATGTCTACGTCGAGAAGCCCTGCTCGCACAACGTGTTCGAGGGGCGGCAATTGGTGAAGGCGGCGGCCAAGTACGACCGGCTCTGCCAGCATGGCACGCAGTCGCGCAGCTGCCCGGAGGTGCAGGAAGCCATCCGGCTGCTGCGGGAGGGCGTGATCGGGGAGGTGTACATGGCTCGAGGCGTCTGCTACAAGTGGCGCGACACCATCGGCCGGACGCCGGACGAGCCGGTGCCCGCCGGCGTGGATTACGACCTGTGGCTCGGGCCGGCCCCGAAGCGACCGTTCTCCCGAAACCGCTTCCATTACGAGTGGCATTGGCACTGGGACTACGGCAACGGCGACATCGGCAACCAGGGCGTGCACGAGATGGATATGGCCCGCTGGGGCCTGGGCGTGGACCTGCCGTCGAAGATCCAGGCCATGGGCGGCCGCTTCATGTGGGACGACGACAAGCAGGTGCCCAACAGCATGACGGCCAGCTTCTTCTATCCCGAGCGGAACCAGATGCTCGTGTTCGAAGTACGGCACTGGGCGGGCCCGCACGAGGCCGACTTCGCCACGGGCACCGGCAACGACACCGGCGTGGTGTTCTTCGGGGCCAAGGGGTACATGGCCCTCGATTATCGGGGATATCGCGTGTTCTTCGGGCGCGAACGGGAACCGGGTCCAGCAGCCATGGGCAAAGGCGGCGTGGCGTTCCCGGATTTCATCAAGGCCATGCGCAGCCGCAAAGCGGAGGACCTCAGCGCGACCGCGCTGGACGGGCATCTCACGTCAGCCCACTGCCACCTCGCCAACATCGCCTACCGCACGGGCCGAACAATCACGTTCGATCCCAAGCAGGAGACGATCATCGGCGACTCGGAGGCCAGTGCGCTGCTGACCCGCGACTATCGCGAGCCGTTCGTGGTGCCGGCCTCGCTATAATCATCGACGAACGGACAAGGCTCGCTTCGGCCACCGGCCTTGCTTCATGGAGACACGAGCATGCCCAAAGTAGCAGTGGTCATTGTCGCCGCCGGCAAGGGTAAGCGGTTCAACGGCGGCAAAGAGAACAAGGTGTTCGCCAAGATCGACGGACGACCGCTGTTCCTGCGGTCGGTTGAGCAGTTCGTCAACCGCGACGATGTGTGCCAGACGATCCTGGTTATCTCGGCCGCGGACGAGGACGAGGTCAAGAGCAAGTACGGAGCGAATCTGGGCTTCCTGGGCGTCCAGCGTGCGATCGGCGGAGCGACACGAGCGGATTCGGTGGCCGCCGGCCTGGCCCTCGTGCGCGAGGACGCCGACCTGATCGCCATCCATGACGCGGCGCGGCCGTGCGTGTCCACCGAGATGATCGACCGGGTGTTCGCCGAGGCAGCCAAGACCGGCGCGGCCATTCTCGCCGCTCCGCTGCAGGGTACGATCAAGCGGGCCAGCGGCGCCAACGTCGTCGACAAGACCATCCCCCGCGAGAACCTGTGGGAAGCACAGACGCCTCAGGTGTTCAAGGCTTCGATCATTCGCGAAGCCTACAACCGGCGGACCGAGCTGGGTCAGGAACCTACGGATGATGCCCAACTCGTCGAAGCCACAGGCCATCCGGTGGCGCTGGTGCGGTCGGACTTTTCCAACCTGAAGATCACGGTGCGCGAGGATCTGCAACTGGCCACCGCCATTCTCAAGGCTCGCCCCAAGCCCAAGCCGAAAGGCCCTCTCACGCCGTTCGAAGAAGCGCAGTGGTGATGAGGGAGGACTGGGGGCTAGGGACCAGGGGCTGGTGAACAGACAACAGGCATGCCCGACTTCTATTCGCCGATCCCCAAGCCCCAGTCCCTAGCCCCGGCCGCCGGGCTGGCTCATAGATGCGACATCATGGTAGCCAACGGCTTGGTCTCCTGGATGTTTTCCAGGACGGCCTTGATGGCCACCACGACCGGGACGGCCAGGATCATGCCGACGATGCCCCAGATGGCGCCGCCGAAGGACAAGGCCAGGAGGATGACCAGTGGGCTGAGATTCAACTGCCGGCCGGCCATGCGCGGCTCGACAATGTAACCGGTGAAGTTGTGAATGAAGCCAAGCGTCAGCACGAGCAGTGCGACGCGCCACGGGTTGGGCAACTCCACCAGCGCGAGTATCGCGGGCAGCAGCGTAGCCACCATGCTCCCGAGATAGGGAATGTAGTTCAGCAAGAACGCGACGATTCCCCACAGTACAGGGAAGTTCACGCCGAAGATCGCCAGCACCAGCCCCGTGAGCACACCGACCAGCAGGCTGACCAGCGTCTTGACCGCGATGTATCGCACGATGGATTGGTTGATGTTGGCCAGCACGGCCATGATCCGGGTGGCCCTGTCAGGCTCGAACGCCGCCATGATTCGCCGCTGGAAGCTGGCCTGCTCGGCCAGCAGAAACGCCAGGAACACCAGCACTACCAGCACCTGGGTGAAGAAATTGAAGAAGGTTCCCAGGGCCGTCCGGAACATAAAGACGCCGGTTTCCACCGTGGCCGATTGCCCCATGATGATCTGCTGCAGCAACTCGCGATCCATTCCCGGAACACGCTCGATGGTCTGCTGCGTGAGCCACGACAAGTTCGCCTGATATTGCGGGAGGTTCGCGGTCAGCTCGGAGACACTGTCATAAATCATCTGCCCCAAGCCATAAGAAGCAGCCAGGAACAGAATGACGAGAAACACGAACGAAACACGACGAGGGACGCGGTGTTTCACCAGCCAGTTGTGCACGGGCAGGATGAGGTAGCCGATGAACGTGGCGATGAGCAATTGTTGAAGGATAACCGCGAACTGCTGCATCAGGTGAAGCGTGAGGGCCAGGATGAGCAAGGCCATGGCAGCTACGGTCAGTCTATGGCCGAACTGGCCGCCCGGTGCGCGTGCCGGCGTTGCTCGCGGTGTATCGTTCATGCCTGAATATTGTCGCTGGGCGGCTTGCCCGAAGGCAAGGACTGCCCACAGTCGAGCCTCCGTCCTCTTTCAAGCATACGTTCCCGAATACGCCGCGACCTTTCAGCCCCTGCCCGACGCGACGAGTCCGCTACCGCAGCCAGGCCAGGTCGGCCGCGGTAAGCACGACGCGTTGTCGCGAAAGGCGCGAAAGATCAAACCGCCCCACCAGTTCTCGGGCTTCCATCTCGCGAGGCCGATCCAATTGTCCGCTCTGCCAGGCCACCCAGCCGACGATTTTGGACGCGGGCACGCCGGCTTCGCGGAACTGGGCGATACGGCTTTCGCCGTGACGCTTGGCCAACCGCCGACCGTCGAGCCCCACCACCAGCGGCACGTGGGCGAACTTCGGCAGATCCCGACCCAATGCCCGGTACAGCAGGATCTGCCGCGGCGTGCTGCTCAGCAGGTCGTCGCCGCGGATGACGCAATCCACGCCCATGGCCGCGTCGTCAACCACGACCGCCAGTTGGTAGGCCGGCGTGTCGTCGAACCGCGTTACCGGAAAATCACCAGAGTCCTCGTGCACCCGCCAGGCCTGCCGCCCGTAAACCGCGTCCTCGAACTCCACCACAACCTCCGGAACGTGGAATCGCCAGCAGACGGGCTTTCTGCTGGTCTGGCGTAGATGCGCGGCGGCCGCCTGTCGGCTCGCCGCGGCGTGCCTACGGATCGGCCGGCACGTTCCGGGATAGCGCACCTGCACGTCGCCTTCCTGCGGCGCCCCCGCGCTCTGCCCGACCGCGGCGGCAATCTCCGCCCGCGAGCAGGTGCACGGATAGATCACACCGTCCCGCCAGAGGTAATCCAACGCCTCCTCGTACAGCGCCCGCCGCCGAGACTGCACGTACTCGTCCGCGAGGCGATCACCGTCACCCCGGGCCGCGCCGGCCTGGGCTCGGCCGTACCGCTCGTTACCCGTCGGCGATGTCGCGCCCGGGCGCTCACCGGAAGCTTCCGCCGGACCGGCATCCCAATCCAAACCCAGCCATCGCAGATCGTCGTACGTCAGTTGTACGCTTTCGGGCTTGGCCCGTCTGGCGTCGAGATCCTCCATGCGCAGGATGACCTCGGCTCCGACGGTTCGAGCCAGCCACCAGGTGATCAGGAACGTGCGGGCATGCCCCAAATGCAGAGAGCCGGTCGGGCTCGGAGCCAGCCGCGTGCGCTTGAACGTGAGATGACCGTCGGGAACCACGCTTCAATCGTGCGCAGGGTAACGGCGCAAGTCAACATTGAGCGTAGCTATCAGCTTTCAGCTATCAGCTGCCAGCCAGATGGGTTCAGAGCCCGCAGCTCATGGTTCACAGGCTTGCACTCGTAGCGCCGGCAAGTTGAGGCCGGAAGCGCCCGGGGCTCACCTCAATTGGCAGGACCGGGAACTGCAGGCTCCGGGGAAGAGACTGTTGAACCAATGACGATTGCGAGAGAACAGCGAGTAAGCCAGGTCGGCCAACGGCCGGACGAACGGCCAGTTGGTCGGGGCGGTGAGCAGACCGAAGCCGAGCATGTCGTAGGCCTTGCGGAAAACGTCCATGCCGCGCAGGATCCGGCCGTCCCAGGTCACGCCGTGAATCTCTTTCATCACCTGATCCTGCGAGAGCCCGTAACGGCCCGGATCGAAACCCGGAGCCGTAATGTCCTCGATGAGGATCTTGCCGCGACCGGCGTCCAGCCAGCGCAGCAACTCGCCCTGACTGCGACAAAAAGCACAGGAACCGTCGACCAAGACGCGAAATGCGTTCCATGCCGCCATGCAAGAGGGTAGTCACCGCAGGTGAGCAAGCCCACTCAAACAGTCCGCGGGAACCAGTCGGCTGACATCGGGACACCTTGAATTGATCAAAGATTTGTAAGAAAGACGCCGAATCCAAGCGACTGTAAACATTGACGATCCGTGCGGCGGGTGATATGTTGTCGCGACCGGGTCCGCCCCGGTGACTGCCGAGCGGTTCCGGCAGGTTTGAGGGCCGTCATGAACTGACGGAGCGTGCGAGAGGGGTCTCCCGAACAGTTCGCCAATCGGATTGCGAAAGGTTTGACCTGATGCAGGCGCGGTCGACTATTCTTGCGGAGTCCTTCTTGTCCGAACTGCTCCGCAGCGCGGGCGAGGTTCTGGCCCGCCGCGAGACCATCTGGTCTCTGGTCACCAGCAACCTGCGGGCCGGGCACCGTGACAAGGCCCTCGGCCACTTGTGGAACCTGCTCGATCCGCTGATGTTCGTGGGCGTTTATTTCGTCGTGTTCGGGCTGCTGTTCAACCAGGGCCGCGCGGCGGGACGAGGCACGTTCATCATCTATCTTTCCATCGGAGTGTTGGCGTTCCGGTTTTTCGAGGGAACGATCCTGCAGGCGGCCAATTGTATCAAGGCCAACCGCGGCCTGATTCACGAGATCCGTTTTCCCAAGGCGGTCTTTCCGATCGCGGTGAGCCTCTCGCGGTTGTACGATCTGCTGTGGGGTCTGCTGGTGTTGATTCCCCTTCTGCTGGCGGTTGGGGTGCCGCTGACCCTGCACATCCTGTGGGCAGTGCCGCTGATCTTCCTGTTCCTGCTGTTCACGAGCGGGCTGGCATTTTTGGCCGCGTATCTCGGAGCCTTTTTTGCCGACACGTCGAACGTGGTGAGCGTGGTGCTCAGGCTGCTCATGTACCTCTCCCCGACGTTCTACTACGCCCGGGGCGAGCACGCACTCATCCCCGAGAAATTCCGGATTCTTTACATGGCCAATCCGTTGGCCTGCTTCTTCGAGGGATTGCGCGACGCCATGCTCTGGGGTCGGCTGCCGGAACCCGGCATGGCGGCGTACGCGGCCGCGGTGTCGCTGGCAGTCTTCGCCGTTGGTTTCGGCGTGTTTGTTTCAGGTGAGGGCCGGTTTGCCAAATACGTGTGAGACGAACCCCGCGGACGGAGAACAGCGTCAACAGGTCGACGGGATGGCCGCGACAGGACGGCCCGCCGATCCCACCCCTCCTGTGCCCTCGATCGTGGCCGAGGACGTCTGGGTCCGGTTCCTGATCCGCTACCATCGCCAGGAGGTCACGCTTCGCGAAACGCTCGTCCGTCTGTTCGAAAGGTCACGAGGTGGCTCGCATCCGAACGGACGGTGGCGGGACGGTTTCTGGGCTCTCCGCGGGATCAGCATCACGGTGTACCCCGGCGAAACGCTCGGCATCGTGGGCTCCAACGGCTCTGGCAAGACGACGCTGCTCAAGACGCTGGCCGGCATTCTCGGCCCGGACCGCGGGCGTGTGAGAGTCCGAGGGCGCGTGGGCTGCCTGCTCAGTTTCGGAGTCGGCTTCAACGCGACGCTCAGCGGGCGGGAGAACGTCTACCTGAACGGCTCGATCCTGGGCCTGTCTCGCCGCACCATCGACGAGCGCTTCGACCGAATCGTGGAAATGAGCGAGCTCGGCGAGTTCATTGACGCGCCGGTGAGAACCTATTCCGCGGGAATGCGCGGCCGCCTGGGCTTTTCCATCGCCGTCCACATCGACCCCGACGTGCTGGTGCTCGACGAAGTCCTGGGCGTAGGCGATGCGGCCTTCCGAGCCAAGGCCGGCACGATTCTCCAGCATCTGCGCCGAGAGCAGAAGACCATCGTCATCGCCTCGCATGACATGCACCTGATTCGCACGCAATGCGATCGGGCCATCTGGCTCGATCAGGGGCGAATTCGGATGGAGGGAGCACCGGCTGCGGTCGCCGACGCCTACCTGAAGTCTGCCGAAAGACCGCCGGCACCGACTGGAGGTACGACGCATGCCGGGTGATACCACAACCGACCGAGTCAACGAACTGTACTACGGCCAGATCTTCGACGTGGCACTGCAAAAGGCTTGCCAGGACCGCATCCATTGGATTTGCTCGCAGGTGGTGGGCAACGACGTTCTCGACATCGGGTGCTCGCAGGGGATTACCTGCCTGCTTCTCGGCCGCGAGGGACACCAAGTCGTCGGCGTCGACATCAACCCGTCCGCGATCGAACACGCCAAGCGGGAGCTGGAAGAGGAGAGCGAGTGCGTCAAGCGCAATGTGAAATTCAGCCTGGCCGGCGGAGACGCCCTGCCCTTCAGTGACGAAAGCTTCGACACGGTCATACTGGGCGAACTGGTGGAGCACCTGACCCGCCCCGAACGCGTTCTTCGTGAAGCGCATCGTCTGCTTCGCTCGCAGGGCCGTGTTCTCATCACCACGCCCTTCGGGATTCATCCCCATCCGTCCCATGTGCGGACGTTTTATCTGGGCAATCTCGTGGAGATGATCAGGGAGTCTTTCTCCCTGCACACTCTCCGCGTGGTCAACGGATACATCTACTGCGTGGCCGTCAAAGACCCCAGCCCGGACAAGGTCCGCAGCGACTGGTCGCCGGAGAAACTGTTGGAGCTTTCCGAGGCCGCTTTTCATCGCAAGGAGGAGCGACACTGGGAACAGCGCGATCGACTGGCGGAGCAAGCCAAATCACTCCGGGAGGAGGTGGCCCGGCACAAGGCAGCCGCGGTTGAGTCGAAGAAAGCCCAGAAGCAAGCAGAGGATACGGTCAACCGGTGGCGCAAAGCGCTGACCACCACACTGGATCACCTCCGCATCAGTGTCCATAAGTTCAACGGCACTCAGGCACCGGTGGCACCGGCCGGGCGCGGTGAGGATGAATCGCCTGAGGAAAGGCTCAAGACGCTCGAAGAGCTGGTACGGCAGTCCTTGCTCGCCTGCCAGGCTCAGTTGAAGCACCTCGAAGAACAGTCCGCACAACGGCTGCAATCGCTACGGCAGACGCACGCGAACGAGCTCGAGCGTCTGACAACCCAACACGAACAGCAATTGCAGGAGCTGCGGCAGAAGTTGGCTCAACTGCAGGCCGAGCAGCAAAAGCTCGAAGAGCAGTCGCGCCGCCTTCAGGCCGACCTGCAGAAAACTCAGGACGCGCGAGCCAAGGCGGAACGACTCAACGAGCAGTTGCGATCGCGCATCAATTCCCTGGCCGAAGATCTTCGGCAATCCGAGCAACTTCACCTGGAGCAGGTCCGGTATCGCCTCGGCGATGCCTTGATCCAGGCGTTGGACAACCCGAAGGACCTGGTGTTGCTGCCCGGGCGTCTGGTGAAGCTTTTCTCCGACGGCCGGCGGCGGCGGCGTGAACGAGCGGAGCTGGAGGCGGCGCAGGCCTCGGTCCAAGCGACTTCGCCCACACCGTCTTCATCCGCCGCGGTTTCTCCGCCGACGCCGTCTGCGGCCAATCCGGCCCCCGCCTCGGCTCCGTCTCCTGCAACACAGAACGCTTCCAACGCGTCTGCGCCGGCCCCAAAACCCGCAGCGACCGCATCACCCGCTTCTGCCGCCGCGGCTGAGGTTTTCCAACGAGTTCCATCCGCTCCGCATCTGGGCACCGGGCTCGATCCGAAGGAAACCGTCTTTGCCAAACCGCCGGGGGGAACGCGTCGCCGGGTGGCTATCATCCTCGATGAATTCTCGCGGGACTGCTTCGCTCCCGAGTTTGAGCCGATCACTTTTCGACCTGACAACTGGGCCAACGTGCTCAAGACCAGCGGAGCCGACCTGCTCCTCGTCGAATCGGCCTGGCAAGGCAACGATGGTTCTTGGCAATACCGAATCGCCTCGTACAACAAGAACATGGGCGATGAACTGGTCGACCTGGTGGAATGCTGCAGGCGAAATGGCGTTCCCACCGTGTTCTGGAACAAGGAGGATCCCGCTCACTTCGATCGGTTCATCGGCAAAGCGGCGCTCTTCGACATCGTCCTGACCACGGATGAGGACTGCATTCCCGAGTATCGCCAGCGCCTCGGCCATGACCGCGTGTACGCATTGCCGTTTGCCGCCCAGCCGACCATTCACAATCCGATCCAGACCGAGCCGCGACTGCCCAAGCCCTGCTTTGCGGGCACCTACTATCGCAATCGCCATCAGCAGCGACAGGAGGACATGAATCTGCTGCTGCGGCCCGCGTTAGCCTTCGGGCTGGACATCTACGACCGCATGTACGGCGCCCCGGAGAAGGAACGTCAGAACTATCTCTTCCCGGAAGAGTTCCAGCCGGCGATCCGAGGCCGGCTCGGCTACTCCGAGATGGTCGACGCCTACCGGCGGTATCGCGTGTTCCTCAACGTGAATTCGGTCACGCAGTCGCCGACCATGTTCTCCCGCCGGGTCTTCGAGTTGCTGGCGTGCGGAACGCCCGTGATCAGCACGGTTTCGCGGGGTATTGAGCAGCTTCTCGGCAACAACGGGGTTTTCATCACCACGTCGGAGGAGCAGACGCGTCAGTACCTCGAAATGCTTCTGCGGGATGACGAACAGTGGGCCCGGGCGTCCGCCCTGGGGATCCGCAAGGTGTTGTCGGAACACACCTATGCGAAACGATTCGCCACCATCTGCCGGCTGGCCGGCGTGACGGGTCCGGCGGATGAAGAGCCGTTCGTCTCGGTGCTGATCGCGGCCGAACCCGGCGCGGGGCTGGATCGGCTGATGGAGCATCTCGCGAAACAGCGCTACCGCCGGTTCGACGTGCACCTGTTCTCCAAGAAAGCCCTGGCCGCGACGGAGTTGGAGACGCTGGGCCGCAAGGCCGGCGGAATCCGCGTCCGGCAATACGCGCCGGCAAATGCAGATGCCTCATTGAAGAGCTTTCTCGACCAGGCCGAAGGAACGCTGGTATGTCGCCTCAGCACCGGCTGGGCGTACGGACCGGAGTATCTGGCCGATTGCGTGCGGTTCATCCAGTTGCCGAACGTTCAGATACTCGGCAAGGCGTGTCGGTTCCAGATGAACGGAACAGGGGAAGTACAAGTCACGGGTGCTGAGCAAGAGAATCGGATGGTCCGCACTGCCCCCAGCGCGACGATCGCGATTCGGAAAGCGGCCCTCAACCAAGACGACCTGAACACGCTGTTGAAAGATGAGCAATTCGCGCGGCAGGACGAATCGATCTTCTCCACGTTCCGCTATGATTGCCTGGTCGTACCGGCAACCAGCCCCATTCCGTCACGAGGGTGGATGTTGGACGCTGCACAATAAGTGAGGGAGAGTTGATGCCAGCCGATCCCGCGATGCTGAGATACGGGGACATCGAGCTCCATTTGTTCACGCCGGAACGGTACGCGTGGTCCGGTCATGGAATCCGCGGACCGTATCGCTCTGCCGGGACCGGCTTTCTCGACCGATTCGAATCGGACCAGGGACTCGCTCTCACGCAGGAATGGCCGAGGACGGGCTGGGTGTCCGGTCGCTGAACCGTTTGTTTCAAGGCGCTCCGGTTGCAGGACAGGCTCATGCATGGGGATTCAAGAATAGCCCGGAGGAATGGCGACAACGGCAGGCTCGAAGCATCCGCCAAGAGCGCGCCGAATAGCTCCGCTCCGGCAGTGCGGGTCTTGCACGTCGCCTGGCTGCCTCCGGATTCCCAGGGCGGCTACCGGACCCGCGTCGTCGAAGAGACTCGGCTGCTGGTCGAACTCGGCCACCCGGTGGATCTTGCCGTGTTCGCTCCCATTTGGATGCTGGATGACGGACAGATTGCGGAACGCCTGCAGACTGAGCTCGAGCGGCGAACGGGGGCTACCGTCCATGTCCTTTACACCTCCCGTTTCTTCGACCTGACGGTTTCGAAGCCGTCTGAACGGGAAATCATTCAACCGCTCGTGCGACTCGCCCAGGAACGAGGCGTCCGCATCATTCATGGCCAAGCCTGCTACGCCGCGCGATGGGCGCAACAGGTCGCCGAACGGGTCAGCGGACTCAAGTTGGTGTTTGACTGTCACGGGATTTCACCTGAAGAGGAGCTGCTGACCGGAAGCAACGAGAAACGGGCTGCGGCGATGGAGGGGATCGAGCGAGGTTTGCTCTCCTCGACCGACCTGGCTGTACTCGTTTCTCAACAAATGGGCCGGCATTTCGAAGCCAAGTACAACCTGAAGGTTGCCAATCAGCTCCTGCTTCCTTGTTGCGTGGACTTGGCCAAGTTTCGCCACGATGCCGAGACACGCCGCCGGGCTCGTTCCGCCCTGTGCCTGAGAGAGGACCAGACGGTCATTGGTTACGCCGGCACGTTGGCCGAATGGCAGTGGCCCAAGGCCATGTTCCGGCTGTTTGCCCGCATCCGTGAGCGGCTTGCGTCCGCCCACCTCCTCTTGTTCATCCCCGAGCGGGATCATGCCCGAGCCACGTCCCTTCTCGAGACGGAAAGAATCCCGACGGACGCTTACACGCTGCGCGAGGTTCCGAACGCCGAGATCGGCGACGTGCTCGCCGCCGCCGACGCCGGCTTGCTGCTCCGGCAGGACCATCCGGTGAATCTCGTCTCGTCTCCGACCAAGTTTGGGGAGTATCTGGCCGCGGGCGTCCCCGTCATCGCCACCGGTGCGGTAGGCGATTTCTCGCAATGGATACAGGACGAGCGCACGGGCGTGGTGATTCGCGTGGACGATGACGACATCCCTCGCGAATCCCTGGACCAGGTGTGCACGTTCCTCAGCGAGGTTCGAACCGACCGGCAGGGATGGGCCGAACGCTGCCGAGCCCTGGCCGTCGATCGACTCGACTGGAAGCGGCGTATCCGGGAATTGTCGCAGGCATATACGAGCATGGCCGATTCGGCCGCGTCCGGTGTCCTCTCATGCGGTACTCGCGGCAACGGCGAGCTTGCTGCGGCGACGCCCTGCTCGGTGACGCGGCCGGTTCGCCTTCTGTTCAATGGTCACGACTTCAAGTTTGCGCGTCGATTCATCGAGCACTTTTCCCGTGATCCCCGCTACGAAGTGCGCCTCGACGAATGGCCCGGCCACGACGCTCGTATCCCCGGCCAGTCGGAGGCCATGCTGGACTGGGCCGACGTCATCTTCTGCGAGTGGTGTCTGGGCAACGCCCGATGGTACTCCCACCACAAGCGTCCCGGTCAGAAGCTGTTCGTCAGATTGCACAGCCAGGAGATGAATCTGCCCTACCGATTCGAGCTGGCCTGGGAGAACGTGGATGCGATCGTCTTCATCAGTTTTCAGCACCACGAGCGGTTCTGTCGCGAGCAACCCGATCAGGCGGCCAAATCGACGGTCATCTTCAACTACACCGATTGCGATGCCCTCGCTGAGCCCAAGCTGCCCGGGGCCTGTTTCAACCTGGGTATGGTCGGCATCAACCCGCAGTTGAAGCGACCGGATCTCGCCCTCGATATTCTCGCCGGCCTGCGTCGAATCGACTCCCGCTACACGCTTTCGATCAAGAGCCGAATGCCTTGGGAGTATACTTGGCTTTGGAATCGCCCCCAGGAGCGAGAGTACTATCTTCAGTTTTTCGAGCGAATCAGCGCCGGTCCGCTGTGCAACGCGGTCGTGTTCGACCCCTTCGGCGACGATATGCCGGAGTGGTACTCCAAGATCGGCTTCATCCTCTCGACCAGCGACCGCGAGGGGTCCCACCAGGCCGTTGCCGAGGGCATGGCCGCCGGCTGCGTGCCGATTATTCGCAACTGGGAGGGGGCCACGCCGCTGTATCCGGCCCAGTTCGTGTTCGAGAACGTGGAGCAGGCGGTTCAACTCGTTCGCCAGTTCGGTACCGAAGATCACTTTACGCGGTTAGCCGACCAAAACCGGGCCTACGCCCGGGAGCGTTTTGATACGACGGTGATCGTACGGCAAATCGAGGCCCTCCTCGATGGCGCCGGCATCCCGGAACTCGGAACCATCGATCGAGGGGTTCCCGCCCATCCCAGCCAAGAGGGGGCGGGCACGGCTCCCACGGTTCGGGCCGGAGCGAGCCACTGAGGTCGCTTCACAGGGCATGAACGGTGACAGATAGGGTACACGGCATGAGCGAGACGATCCAACACATGAACACCAGCACGGCGCCTCCGACGATGTTCGCGCCGCCACCACTGGATCCAATGACCGTGAAAACAATCGCCCGGCATCGGCGTGCCCTGCAGGCCATGGACGCGGCCGCGGTCAGCTTCCGCAAACTCAGGGTCAAGCACTGGGACAGCGTAGCCCGCAAGATGGATTCCTGGGAAGGCCTCAGCGGCGCCTACCATCGACGGTTGACCGAGTTGTTCAAGTTCTGCGTACCGCCCAACCAGCGGGTTCTGGAGATCGGCTGCGGGCGAGGCGACTTGCTCGCCAGCCTGGAACCATCCGAAGGCGTAGGCGTGGACTTCTCCGGCGAGATGATTCGACGGGCCCGTCAGCGTCACCCCCATCTGCGATTCATCGAAGCCGACGGTCATGAACTTCAGCTCGATGAAACGTTCGACTTTATCATTCTCTCCGATCTGCTCAACGACGCATGGGACGTCGAGCGTCTCCTGCGGCGCGTGCACAAACTCTGCATGCCGTCCACGCGGGTCATCATCAATTACTACAGCCGACTCTGGGAACTGCCGCTGGCCCTGGCCGAGCGACTGGGATTGGCCAAGCCCAACCTGCGGCAGAACTGGCTCACCACCGAAGACGTGACGAATTTTCTGCACCTGGCCGATTTCGAGGTGCTGCGTCACTCGGCCGAGATTCTGTTACCGCTGGACGTGCCGTTGCTGGCCGGCCTGTGCAACAAGTACCTGATCCGGTTCTGGCCGTTTCGCTGGTTCGCCCTGACCCACCTGCTCATCGCCCGGCCACGCCCCTCGCAGCCCGACGACTCGGAACAGGTGTCCGTGTCCGTGGTCGTGGCCGCCCGGAACGAGGCCGGCAACATTCAGGCCATTTTTGAGAGGGTGCCCGAACTTGGAACCGGCACCGAGTTGATCTTCGTCGAGGGCGGCTCCAGCGATAACACGTATGAGGTCATTCAGGAGACCATGGCCCGCTATCCGGAGCGCCGCTGCAAGCTGTTCAAGCAACCCGGCAAGGGCAAGGGCGACGCCGTCCGGACCGGCTTCGCTCACGCCACCGGCGACGTCCTGATGATTCTGGACGCCGATTTGACCGTCGCCCCCGAAGACCTGCCCCGCTTCTACGAGGCGATCCGGACCGGCAAGGGCGAGTTCATCAACGGCGTTCGGCTGGTCTACCCCATGGAACAGCAGTCCATGCGCTTCTGCAATCTGCTGGGCAACAAGTTCTTCAGCCTCGCGTTTTCCTGGCTGCTCGGCCAGTCGATCAAAGACACCTTGTGCGGCACCAAGGTGTTGTGGCGGAAGGATTACGAGAAAATCGCCGCCAACCGGAGCTACTTCGGTGATTTCGATCCCTTCGGCGATTTCGACCTGATCTTCGGGGCGGCCAAGCTTAACCTCAAGCTGGTGGATCTGGCCGTCCGCTACCGCAAGCGGACCTACGGCGATACGAACATCTCTCGCTGGAAGCATGGTCTGCTGCTCTTGCGAATGGCGGCGTTCGCGGCCCGGCGGATCAAGTTCGTGTGACCTGGAGCCCACCGGATGGCGCTCGCTCTGGCCACGCTGAAATCCTGGCTCGCTCATCCCCTGACTGTCGGGCTCGACCTGGACGATCCCGCGACCACCGAGCTGCGCCGCCGGATCGTCCGCGAAAAAGGCTTCCTGCGCCGGATTTACCAGGAGTGGTATACGAGCATCGCACGAGCGCTGCCCGCCTACCCCGAGCCGGCCCTCGAATTGGGTTCCGGCGGCGGATTCCTTCGCGAGGTCGTCCCCAACCTGATCACCTCGGAGGTCTTCCCCTGCTCTGGCGTCGACCGGGTGATCGATGCCCAGGCCCTGCCGTTCGGAGCCGGAGAACTGCGCGGCATCGTCATGACGAATGTTCTGCACCACCTCCCGGACGTGTCCAGATTCTTCGCCGAAGCGGTTCGGTGTCTGCGCGCCGGCGGCGCTCTGGCCATGGTCGAACCCTGGATGACGCCATGGTCCTGTTTCGTCTACCGCCGTCTGCACCACGAGCCTTTCGATCGCGAGGCCCTGACCTGGACGTTCCCCACGAGTGGGCCTCTCTCCGGGGCCAACGGGGCCCTGCCTTGGATTGTCTTTCAACGGGATCGCCGCGAGTTTGAAAAAAAGTTCCCGCAGTTGCGAATCGAAACGATTCAACCCATGATGCCGATGGCTTATCTGCTCTCCGGCGGCGTGTCCATGCGGAGCTTCGCCCCGGAATGGCTGTACGGGCCGTGCCGCCGACTGGAAAGCCTGTCGCTCTGGCGGGAGCGGGCGGCCATGTTCGCCTTCATCGTCGTGCGACGGACAGGCGGGCCGGAGTAGTGCTGTCACGAAACTGAGCGTACCATGTGCAATAATATTGACTCACAAGCGGTGGCCCAGGCGGCCCACGAAATCGAACACGGCAAGTTGCTGGCCGAGCACGATCCGGAAGCAGCCTGGGGCTGGGCGACTCCCGCCGGGCAACTGCGCGCCCAGCGGCGAGCCGAACTGATCGTGGAGGGGGCCGGTCTGCGGGCGGGGATGCACGTCCTGGAGATTGGATGCGGGGTTGGAAACTTCACCGAGCGTTTCGCACGAAGCGGAGCCCGCATCACGGCGGTCGACATCTCCCCGGACCTGCTCGACCGAGCCCGTCAGCGGAATCTGCCGACCGACCAGGTCCGGTTCGTCTGCAAGCGTTTTGAGGACTGCGAGGTCGACGGACCGTTTGACGCAGTCATCGGCTCGTCCATCCTGCATCACCTCGACCTGCCTGCGGCGCTGGCCAAGATCTTCCGACTGCTCAAGCCCGGCGGCGCGATGAGCTTCGCCGAACCCAATATGCTCAATCCTCAGGTGTTCGCCGAACGCAAGTTCCGGTTCATGCGAAAGATCTTCTGGTATGTGTCGGCGGACGAAACGGCCTTCGTGCGGTGGCAACTGGCGGCGGAACTGTCCAAGGCCGGCTTTGACCAGGTCCGGATCACGCCGTTCGACTGGTTGCATCCGGCGGTCCCGCTCCGTCTGATCCCGCTGGTGAGCGGCGCAGGAAGGGTGTTGGAGAGCCTGCCTGTGGCGCGGGAATTTGCCGGCTCGCTCCGCATCCGCGCCCGCCGGCCAACCTGACCGTCAGGGAGCGGTTGACGCTTCGCTCGGCGGGGCGGCCGTGGAGGACGCCGCTTGGCTCGTCACCACGGAATCCGCGTCCGCCGTCTTCCGGCCCCACTCCGCCGACTCGATGACGAACCCCGCCTCCTGCTCGGGGGCAACCCTGATGAACACGTGCCAGTCGCACACCTGATCGAACGCCGCCGTCTCTTCAGCTTTGAAGAAGCCGGTGTCCTGCCCGGGCACAAATACGAACGTGGACACGCCGATGGCGGGCCGGGACTCTATCTTGCAGACCCACCTCCATCGCCCGCGCCGTTCGCCCGCACTCGTGTAGGCATCCACGTAAACCGCCTCGATGTTTTCTGGCTTCTCAAAACGCATGCGCAATCGAAGCGCCTCGGCTTGCGGCAGCGAGAAGCGCACGCCGGCGTAGTGTCCGTACTCCTGTTTGCGGGGTGCTCGGGAGCTCAGACGCAAGCCGTCGCCAGCCGGCTCGATAGTGGTCTCCTTCCATCCCTTGTTCCAGAAGGTGTCATGCGCTGACAAATCGCTCTCGCGTTGGATGGGCACGAAGTCCAAGGACGATAGATCCGGTTGAGGCAGTCTCGCCGGCGCGACCTCAGGCTGGTGGAGAATGAAGCCGGCCGCCGGCCCCGGCTGCAACTTCGCCGCTATCTGCAACCATTGAACCCCATCCAGAGTGGTCGCCCCCGACGAGGTGAAAAAGCCCACGTTGTGTCGGGGCACGAACACATAGGAGCCCCTGGAACCATCCATCGGGGTCAACGAATTGTTGTCCCACGCCCATCGGTGTATGAGGCGGCCATCCTGGGCTTGCGCGTCCACAAGCAGGATTTGGATTGACTCGGGGTTCAAAAGGGCCAAGTCCATTCGCAGGGCCTGCGGCTCATCCGCACGGAAACGAATGCCGACATACCGCGGACTGTCCACTTCGGCCGCCTCGCACCGCAGCCCTCCGCTTTCGCGTGTCGCGGTTGTCCCCGCGGAACGCGTCCAGGGGATCAGGTGAGACTCCGGCGGATCGGGAAGCACGACCGTCTTGAAGGCCAGCTCGCTCACATCGGGATTGCCGATCCGCGGAACCGGCGCACGATACCAGGACATCGCTCGTCCGCTGGCGTGAGCATACACACTGGCCCCGACCAGTCCCCCCGTCACGACGATTTTGCCGACTCGAGGCAGCCACCTGCCCAAATCCCGCGTTCCGAACAGGATGTCGGCCAGCAAGGCCCCCACCGGCACCAGCATCAACGGGTTCGTCACTTCCCGATAGCGCTCGATGAAGACCGTGAGAACCAGAAAGCCGAGATAGACCAGCGAAGGCAACAGAACGAACCCGAAAGCACGCCATCGCGGCACTGCCATCAGCAAACCGGCGAGCACCAGCGCAGCCATCACTGAACCATAGGGCCAGAGGATCCGGTCTTGTCGCCAAATCACGTTTGCGAAATGCTTCTGAGCGGTCGGCCCCAGCGATTTCTGTTCGGCGTCGGCGTCCGATGGCTTCAGGACAGCGAGAATGAGCTCGTCGTTTTCACGAGTCGGGACGAGCCAGTTCGCCACGAAAGGATCGGGACTGGCACCAAACGCTCGGACCAGCCGGGAACGACACAACTTCTGGTACACGTCGGGATGATTACGTATCCATTCAAGTGACTTGTCCCGGCAGAGACGGTCTCGCTCCTGCTCAGACAAACACTCCGCACCATTGGGCAGCATGGATAGATTGCCTGGTTCACCAT
>Ga0116181_1000757_pt1 | contig 29346 bp, 25 predicted proteins | sample AD_UKC075_MetaG_FD_89752 | JGI IMG/M metagenome (GOLD analysis project Ga0116181, IMG submission 89752) | Active sludge microbial communities of municipal wastewater-treating anaerobic digesters from USA - AD_UKC075_MetaG | ecosystem: Engineered > Bioreactor > Anaerobic > Digestate | place: USA... | reverse complement strand
GAATATCAGGAAAAACAGAATGAAATAAAAAGCAAGTTCAAGCCCAATGAAGATTATGAAAATATGAGCGATGAAGAGGCAAAACAGCAATTAAACCAAAGTTTTGAAGTCGGTCAACAATTGCTCGACAACAGAAAAGCATACTCGCAAAAATTCATGAAAGTCATCAAACCGCAACAGGTTTTGCAGATGTACCAAACTGAAGGCAGAATGCGAAACAAAATTTTAGACAGAAAAGAAGACGGACCACAGCGTTCGCAGAGTAGGCGACCATAATAGTTTATTTTTTTAATGTTTGAGCGACCTCTACAGAAATTTTTGTGGAGGTCGTTCTTTTTTAATACGCTAAAATTTAAACCCTTATTAAAGCGAAAAACACTAAATTTGCAAACTATCTGAAAAATCAATGAAAAACATACGAAATTTCTGCATCATTGCACATATCGACCACGGAAAATCAACTTTGGCGGATCGGCTTTTGGAATATACCAATACCGTGACGCAGCGTGAGCTGCAATCCCAAACCTTGGACGATATGGATTTGGAAAAAGAACGAGGAATCACCATAAAATCTCACGCCATCCAAATGGATTATGAGTTGAATGGGGAAAAATATATTTTAAACCTTATCGACACACCGGGACACGTGGATTTTTCTTACGAAGTTTCCCGTTCCATTGCAGCTTGCGAAGGAGCGCTTCTGATTGTTGATGCCGCGCAAAGTATTCAGGCTCAAACGATAAGCAATTTATATTTGGCGTTGGAAAATGATTTGACGATTATTCCTATTCTGAACAAAATTGACCTTCCTTCCGCAAATCCTGAAGAAGTAACCGATGAAATCATGAACTTAATCGGTTGTGATTATGAAGATGTTTTGCGCGTTTCTGGAAAAACTGGTGAAGGAGTACACCACCTTTTGGAGCAAATTGTAGAAAGAATTCCGGCTCCGGTTGGTGAAGAGAATGCACCGCTTCAAGCATTGATTTTCGACTCGGTTTACAATCCTTTTCGTGGAATTGAAGCGTACTTTAAAGTCGTGAACGGAAGCATCAAAAAAGGAGAAAAAGTAAAATTCATGGCGACGGGTAAAACTTATGACGCCGATGAAGTGGGGACTTTAAAATTAAAACAAGCTCCAAAATCTGTTATCAAAACAGGTGACGTTGGTTATATTATTTCAGGAATTAAAGATGCGAGAGAAGTAAAAGTTGGAGACACAATTACCTCTTTTGAAAATCCTGCTACAAAAGCAATTGAAGGATTTGAGGAAGTAAAACCCATGGTATTCGCCGGAATTTATCCGATTGAATCTGAGGATTTTGAGGAATTAAGGGTTTCATTAGAAAAACTTCGTTTGAACGATGCTTCTTTAGTATTCGAGCCGGAAAGTTCTGCGGCGCTCGGTTTTGGTTTCCGTTGCGGATTCTTGGGAATGCTTCACATGGAAATTGTTCAGGAACGGTTAGATCGTGAGTTTGACATGAACGTGATCACCACTGTTCCAAACGTTTCTTATCACGGTTATTCGAAGAAAGATCCGGAAACTGCAATCCTCATCAATAATCCTTCAGAAATGATGGATCCTATGACGATGGATCGCGTGGAAGAACCGTATATCAAAGCTTCTATCATCACCAAGTCTGATTTTGTTGGACCTGTAATGACTTTATGTATCGAGAAACGTGGAGAAATCGTGAATCAAAGTTATTTGACTTCCGATCGTGTGGAATTGGTTTTCAATATGCCGTTGTCTGAAGTTGTATTTGATTTTTATGACCGTTTAAAATCCATTTCAAAAGGTTACGCTTCTTTCGATTATCATCCGATTGGTTTCCGTGCCTCGAAATTGGTGAAGATGGATATTTTGATTAACGGCGATATGGTAGATGCACTTTCCTCATTAATCCACGAAAGCAACGCTTATTACATCGGAAAAAGAATGTGTGAGAAATTGCGCGAACTGATTCCGAGACAGCAGTTTGATATCGCGGTTCAGGCGGCTTTAGGAGCGAAAGTTATTGCGAGAGAAAACATCAAAGCGTTGAGAAAAGATGTTACCGCAAAATGTTATGGAGGTGATATTTCACGTAAAAGAAAACTCCTTGAAAAGCAGAAAGAAGGTAAGAAAAAAATGAAACAAATCGGTAGAGTAGAGGTTCCACAATCTGCATTTATGGCGGTGTTGAAACTGAACGATTAATATTACTTTCTAAAAGATTATATAAGTTCCTGAATTTTTTTATTCAGAAAAATTTTTTATCTTTGAAATGTGGCATTTAACTAATTGAGCGCCAAATACTAAAATAAATTTAAATCCTGGATGTAATGAAAAAAATAATTTTATTCGGAGCTTTTCTTTGCTCAAGTGTAATTTTTGCGCAAAAAGTTACAGGTGACTTTTCTGATGGTTATGTAAAAGGATATTATTCGGTAACCAAAACACAACCAAAAACAGTTCCAGTGAGCCCAAGTTGGAGTTCAAGTGCCTTTAACGATACATATAAATACGCAGACACTAGCGAAAAGAAACAAAAAATAGTGGATCAAGCTGAACGGCAACAATATACAGACGGTTATGAAAAGGGAATAAGAGATGGTAAGCTTGATTTGGCGTCAAACAAAGAGAAGGCAAAAAAAGATTAAGCCAACTTGTTACATTAAGAAATTTTAAAATTGGATTCCTGAATAATGTTCAGGAATTTTTTCGTTAAATTCGGTCAAAATTTTTCCACATGAAATTCTTTCTTTCGGCAATCGCAATCTTTTTTTCCGGATCCGTTTATTCTCAAAAATTTCTCACTCCTTATGAAAAAGGAAACGGAAACCAAACCACCACTTATGAAGAAATGGTGAAATATTACAATGAACTCGACCAAAATTTTGAAACGATTTCCATTGAAAATATTGGTAAAGACGACAACGGGGAACCAATAAAAGTCGTTGTTTTTAATAATACCAAAACTAAGAAAAATCCTGTAATCCTCATCAACAACGGAATTCATCCGGGAGAACCCGATGGAATTGATGCGACGATGATGTTGATGCGAGATTTGGCAACGGGTATAATTAAAACCAATAATTTGAGAATTGCCGCTATTCAGTGTTACAATATTTCAGGAATGTTGCGAAGGGGAAGTTTTTCAAGAGCCAATCAAAACGGTCCTGAAGAATATGGTTTCAGAGGAAATGCGAGAAACTTTGATTTGAACAGGGACTTCATTAAGAACGATACCGAAAATGCCAAAAGTTTTCAACAGATTTTTCACGCGTTTAAGCCAATCTATTTTATAGATAATCATGTAAGTAACGGTGCAGATTATCAGTACTTGTTTACCTATATTTCTACAAATAAGGAAAGATTGGGCAAAAAATTAGGCGATTATTTCAACCAAAAAATGCAGCCACAGATTTTGAGAGAAATAGAAAAGAAAGGCATTCTTTCTACTCCTTATGTGAATATTCACGGCGATTCTCCCGATGATGGTTTTCCTGCGTTTATGGATTCACCGCGTTATGCGACAGGTTATACCACGCTTTTCAATACTTTGGGAACCGTTGCCGAAACGCACATGCTAAAACCTTACAAAGACCGAGTTCGTGCGACTTACGAATATATGCTGAGTTCCATTAATGATGTTGAAAAAAATGTTGCTGAAATTCAAAAACTAATGTCGGAAAGCTTCACCGAATTACAACCTGGAAAAAAATATCCCATTCAATGGAAAATCGACAGTACAAAATTTCAACTGATTGATTTCAATGGATTTGAAGCGGGAAAAAAAACAAGCGAAGTTTCAGGAAAGCCAAGACTTTTCTATGACAGAACCAAGCCTTTCACAAGAAAAGTTAAATTCTTTAATGAATATAAACCGACCAAAGAAATCACAATTCCTTCTTATTATGTCATTCCAAAATTCGAAAATAAGGTGATTGAATTTCTAACAAGAAACAATATAAAAATACAGCCCATTTCCAAAGATTCCTTGATGAATGTTGAGGTTTACAAAGTTGCAGATTTCAAAACGGTGAAAAATCCCTACGAAGGTCATTATCTTCATTATGACACGAAAGTGAACAAAGAAAATAAGAATGTTAAATTCAGAAAAGGTGATTATTTGGTTTCCACAAAACAGGAAGGCGTGAAGTATTTGCTCGAAACATTGGAACCGGAAGCAACGGACTCCTTCTTCAACTGGAATTTTTTTGATGCTGTTTTAGGACAAAAAGAATATTTCTCAGACTATGTTTTTGAAGATACGGCCGCAGAATTGTTAAAGAAAAACCCGCAGCTTAAATCAGAATTTGAAAAGAAAAAAGCTGCCGACAAAAAATTTGCAGAAGATGGAAATGCGCAACTGGATTGGGTTTACAAGAATTCAGAATACTATGAAGGCTCGGTTGGGCTTTATCCGATTTATAGAATTCTATAGCAATTGTTGGTGAGTGGGTGAATTTTTAAAATCGGAAAATCTTTACCCAAAATTTTAGAAATTATTTCAAAAGAAAAACCCAGTAAAATCTACTGGATTTGAATTTTAACGCTAATTTCCCACAAACTCACACCCACTTATTTAGGAAGTCCGTTCTTCAAAGCATAATTTGCTCTTTCGACCGCTTTTTTCTCTTTCCAATCCATGTATCTTTTTTTGTAGCGGCGTTTCATGAAGTTGTCAAAATTTCTTTGAACGGTCAAATTCCACAGCGAATGTGCTTTCACCGCCCAAGATTTATCCCACGCTCTTAAAGAAATCGAGAAACTTCCATCCAAATATTTCATCCAATGCCACCATCCAGTCGGCATAAACAAAGTGTCGCCGTGTTCCAGGAAACATTCAATTCCTTCAACTCCGTCTAATGCGGGAAATTTTTCAAAGTCGGGGTTTGAAATATCATAATCTTCCAAGGCATAAGTTGCGTAAGGAATTTGATAAAGACGTTCTTTCCATTTATAGTCGAACAACAAAATATGCTTTCTCCCATTAAAATGCGTGTGGAAAATATGCGCCATATCGATATCGAAGTGCAGAAAAGTTACTGAACCTTTTCCGCCGAAAAACATATTCGGATATTTGTCGAGAAAACCGCCCATCAAGTCTTTTGGTGAAATGTAGTCATCCAAAAGTTTCGGGGCAGATTTAATTGGATCGAATAGAAAAATCCTTAAATCCGTTGGTTTCTCCTGAATCAGATCGATGTAATCACCGAACTTCATTTTTGCTGCGGAAGCGTTAATCGGTGCAGAAGGATCAGCTTTTGAAGAATCGTACAGCGGAACTTCAACATCTCCAACGACTTCCTTCATGTAATCCATCGTCCATTTTTGGTAAGCGGGCCATTTTCTTGCCATATTTCTAATGACAACTGGTTTTCTCGGCTTTAAATATTTTTCCCGGAAATCCTGCTCGGAAATGTCTTCTACAACGTCGATTGGCTTTAAATGAAGTCCCATGTTAACTCGATATTAATTTGCAAAATTAATAAAAAAGGAATTCGATGCTCAAAATTATGATAGTTTTTATCAAAAAGGGAATTTGTTTTTATTATGCCCCTAATTGCAGATGAGATATGTAACAAAAGTGCGTAAAGCAATACTAATTTCCTAAAATGTTTTCATGAAAAATTATTCACTTTTATTATTTTTTTTTCTGTCGATTTTTACTTTTGCCCAAAAAACCGTGTCAGGAAAAGTTACTGATTCGGATGGACAACCCGTTCCAAGCGCAAGTGTAACAGTGGAAGAACCTGGAAAAGATGCAATTATCGCCTATTCCATTACCAATTCTAAAGGAGAATATAAAGTAACTTTTACCACTCCCGAACAAAATGTGGATCTGAAAGTGAAAGCATTCAATCAAAAACCGCAGACGAAATCCATCAAAAATGATAATCAAACCCTCAATTTGTCGCTGGAATCGGATGCCACTGAAATTAAGGAGGTGAAGCTGAAAGCCAAAATGGTCACCAAACGTGGCGACACGATTTCTTACGATATTAAAGCTTTTGAAAGTAAATCCGACCGAACTTTAGCCGATGTTCTAAAAAAAGTTCCCGGAATTGAAGTCAACAAAGACGGCTCCATTCTTTATCAGGGTGAACCGCTCGGAAAATTTTATGTCAACGGAAAAGATTTGATGGAAGGCGGTTACGGAACCATTAACAATTCTTTGCCAACCGATGCCGTGCAAAAAGTGGAAGTGATGGAAAATCACCAACCCGTGAAAATTTTGCAGGATAAAGTTCCTTCCGACCAAGCTGCTTTGAACGTGGTTTTAAAGAAAAAAGTCACCATGACAGGAAGGGGAGAAGTTGGCGCAGGTTTCAATCCGTTGCTTTGGAATCTGAAACTGACGCCCATGTTTTTCGGGCAGAAAAATCAATGGGTGGTCAACTATAAAGCCAACAACAATGGCGAATCGGTCGAAAAGGAAGGAAATCTCCTCGCTTTCGGAAACCGTTTTGAAGGAAGAAGAACTCAAGCTTCGCAAAAAGATTGGATTTCCGTGGAAAGCGCGACCGTTCCAAATCTTCCCGAGAAAAGATATTTGATGAACAACGTGCATTTCTTTTCTGCAAATGTTTTAACCAATCCGTTTAAAAACAAAGAGTGGGAACTGAAAGCAAGCACGAATTACATTAACAATGCGATCGAAAGAAAATCCTCAACAACAACAATTTATGAACCCTCCACAAATCCGGGAGGTTTTCCCAACGGAGCGACGGTTGTTGAAGATTTCGCCAATAAATTTTACACGAATTCCGCAAAAGGCGAATTGATTTTTACTAAAAATGCCAAGAAAGGCTTCTTTAAAAATACCACCACATGGAACAGCTTTTGGAACGCAGACCGCGCCTTGGTTCCTTTTAGCAATGGAGCAAAATTTTCTGACCAATCTATGGAATCACCGACCAATAATTTTACCAACTCATTGAGCACGATTTTACCTTGGAAAGAAAAACTTTTTAATGTGATGAGTTACGTGAATTATCAGACGGATAAACAAACGCTTTTAACAGGACCGGGAAGTTATTCGGGAAATGTTTTTGGTGGTTATGATCATCTTCAACAAAATTTGAAATTGAAAACAATGGAAGTAAATCATTCTGCTTCGGTTGGTTTTTCCTACAAAAAATGGACTTTCACGCCTGAAGTTGGATTGAATATGAACTTCAATAAAATGAATTCGCTGCTGAGCGGAATAAACAACAGCAATCCAATAGGGTTGGGAAATTCTTTTGAGAACGACATTCAGTGGAATGAAATTCAACCTTATACCCAAATTGGTTTAAACTTCAAATCAAGCAATTTGAATTTGAATGTTAACCTGCCAATGAATTTTTACGGGATTGATTATCAAGACCATATTCGAAATGTTTCACGTGAAATTAGTAAAACCGTTTTCGAACCAAGTATGTTTTTGAGTTATGATTTTGCATCGTTCTTTAAAATTTGGGCGTTCGGAAACGTGAATTATAATTTTGGGAATTTCGGCTCGCTTTACGGCGGAACATTAATGACTAATGCAAAAAATTACGGAATTAGAAACAGCGAGCTGCCCGAAACTTTAAGCAAAACCATCGGTTCCAGACTTGAATATAGAAATCCGCTCAACAATTTGTTTTGGAATGTGGGTTACAACACTTCGATGACGGATAATAATTTGATTCTAAGCACGAACCAAATTTATGATCCAAGTAATCAAACCATTGTAACGGTGACAGAAAATATTCTGTACGACAACTCCACAAAAAGTCAATCAGCTAGAGCAGAAATCGGAAAATATTTCCCGAAATTCAAGTCCAATATTTCGACAAGTTTTTCCAACCGTGATTCCAATAATCTTCGATTGTTGAACGGAAACACGATTGAATCAAAAAACAATGGGCAAACTTTCGGATTCAAATTCAACAACACCTATTTTTCCTGGATGAGTTTGGATTACAATATTTCGATGAGTTGGAACAAAAACAAAAATCTTTTTGATTCCACAGAGTTTAAATCTTCAGGTTGGAACCACAATTTGGCAGTATTCTTCTATCCGTTGGAAAATCACACGATTGGATTCAACTGGGACGATGTGTCGAGCAAAACACGAAATGAAAATTACAGAAACTCTTTCTATGACCTTTCTTACCAATATACTTGGGCAAAAAAGAAAATCGATTTCGAGGTGAAATGGCTGAATATTGCCAATAAAAAATTGTACGAATTAATCTCCGTGGATGCTGCAACCAATTCTGTTTCCCGAACAGCGATTGATATTCGACCAAGTCAGTTTATGTTTACCGTGAAGTTTAATTTTAAGTAACATTCAATAGGGGCGGGCTTTAGCCCGCTCAATTAATGAAATAAACCTTCAATTCGCTTTAGCCAAAATTTATCACATTAGAAATTTTTCTACATTTATATCACTAAATAAATAGTTACGAAAAAATTTTCGTTTTTATTCCTTTTCGTTTCATTAATGTTTTCCGCGCAAAGCAACCGTGTGATATACGAATACAAATTCCGCCCTGATTCTACCAACGATCCCGTTCAAGGAATGCGTGAAATTATGAATCAGCCCAATTCCAAAATAAAAATCAACATCAACGGAAAGGAAATTTCCGACCCAAAAGAAGTTCTCCGCGCAATGGAACAAAACGCGAGAGAAGAAATGAAGAAAAATAATAATAAGATTGAATTGATACCGTAGAAGCTCAATATTTTTTTTACAATAAAAAGCCCGCTCTTTTGCAAGAACGGGTTTCATCATTTATTTAACATATTTAAAACAAAATCTAAAAACTTTGTTCATCGGCACTTGGTCCGTAACTTCCCGGAACGGGAATATCATTCAATCTGTAATAAACGCCCAATTGCGCTCTATGATGGGTTATTTGGTCTAAAGAATGACGAATTGCGCCATATTTTGACCATTCCGCCAAAACTTGGTCGCCCATTCTCATCGTCCATTTTGGATCGAGAGCGGATTCGTCCACATTTTCCAAAGCCTCTTTTCCGGCATTGTAATCGTCTTCTAATTTTTTTTGAAGTTCCTCTTTAGAATTCAAAATCGTTGGTTGATAATCACCTTTCGCAAAATCCACTTCAGAAGTGTTTAAAATCATTGCGGGCCAAGCAAAAACTTCCGCAATATGAGTTGCAAGCGGCATCATTTTCATGCTTTTTTCATGCGGTGCGTAATCGTTTTTACCATCAGGAAAACTGTCGATAAACCTTTTGGTGGTTTCATATTCCTGTTTCAATTCTCTTTTCAGATTTGGCAAGGTTTCCATATCGTTATTTTGTGAAGCTAAAGTTAAGATGATTTTTGTGATGAAAGTTTTAAAGAAATTATAAAATTTTCATAAATTTTTGTAACAATGTGTTGGATGTGTTTACTAATTGATAAAATTCAAAAACAATGAAAAGATTTTTAACGCTGTTCTTTTTAGCAACTTTTTTTGCATTGAACGCGCAGGAAACGGCAAATCGATTTTTTTATGAGTTGAACTTTAAACCAAAGAAAGACTCTGTGAAAACCGAAAAAGTGATGATGATTCTGGATATTACCAAAGACAAATCAATTTACCGTGATTATACGATGGTTGCGCAAGATTCCATTGTAAAAGTTCAGGTGGAGGAAATGCAGAAAGCTGGAGTTTTCAAGGATATTTCAAAATCGATGACGATGCCAAAATTTTCTGAAAAGATTTACAAGTTTTATCCAGACATGAAGGTGCAGTATGCAGAAAGAATTTCCAGTGGTTTTACGCCAATGAACATCGGATATAGCGAAGATTTAAAATTTGACTGGAAAATCTCCAACGAAAAACAAAAAATCGGATCTTATAACGCACAGAAAGCCACTACAGATTTTGGCGGCAGAAAATGGATCGCATGGTTTACAACCGACATTCCTTTGCAGGACGGACCATATAAATTCCATGGACTTCCTGGTTTAATCGTGAAAATTGAGGACGACGCTAAAAATTATTCCTGGGAATTAAAAGGAAACAAAAAAGTTAATAACTTCAGTGAGATCACTTACCTAGAATCCATTGCTCCCGGTGGAAACGGTGGAAAAGTGCAGGAAGTGAGCCGAGAAAAATTCGAGAAAACCTTTGCAGATTATAAAAAAGACCCATTCGCATCAGCAAGACCCATGTTGAAGCCAGAAATGTTGTCGCAAAAAATGCCAGGAAGCGACCTTACCATCGGTGAGATGGTGAAACAACAGGAAAAAATGTTAAAGGATTTCTACGGTGCAAACAACAATCCGATTGAAATTCCCGCGGCTCCAGTGAAAGCCAAAAAATAGCATTCATATTCACTAAATTATATTTTTAAAACCTTGATTCAGTTTCTGTTTCAAGGTTTTTTATGACTAAAATCAGTTCTAAGCAAAACCTTATTTAGATTTAATTTAAATAACGTATATTTGCCCTTCAAAAGATCAGAATTGAAAGGAGAAATTTCTAATAAATTGTGCTGCTTCCCGAGAAATAAAAACGGGAAAATTCTCGGCTATCAAAACGACGACCTGAAAATGCCCAACAAAATCATCGAAATGGGACTTTTACCGGAAACCGTTTTCAAGATTCTTTATCAAGCACCTTTCAAGGGTCCGCTTTATATCGAGTTTGGCGACGAGAAAAGTAGAATTGCACTTCGAGAAGAAGAAGCAAGGTTTATTATTGTGGAATCTTTAACCTAAATAAAAACGTCCTGAAAGTCCCTCTCCTTTGGAGAGGGATTTAGGGAGAGGATAATGCAGCAAACTGAAAACAATAAACAGATTCTTCTAGTCGGAAATCCCAATGTGGGAAAATCCACTGTCTTCAATTTGCTCTGCAACAAAAAGCAAAAGACCGGAAATTACGCCGGAGTTACCGTTGCAAGTCATTCCGGAAAATATGTTTTTAAAGATGAAGAAGTTGAAGTCATTGATTTGCCTGGTTCTTACAGCATTTATCCTACTTCCGAAGACGAAGCGATTTTCTCCAAATTTTTGATTGATGAGCAGCAAAATTATGCGGGAGTTGTCTACATTCTCGAAGCATTGAGCATTAAAAGAGGGTTGCTCCTTTTTCAGCAAATTCAAGATTTGGGAATTCCTATTTTACTTGTTGTCAACCAAATTGACCAAGCCGAAAGACGCGGAATCAATATCGATTTAGAAGGGCTTTCAAAAGAATTGAATGTAAGAGTTCTGCAAACCAACGCAAAACAAAATCAAGGAATTGAAGAGCTTCGTGATGAAATCTTTAAAAATAGTTTTACTAAATCAGAAACCGTTTCTTTTGAAATTCCGTTAGAACAAAAAGGTTTGGTTTTCAAAATTTTAACCGAAACCAAAGAAAAAAATCAATACAAAATCTGGACTTTGCTCGCATCCGAAACTTATCTCGGAAAATTGGAGACGGTAAAAGACCAAATGAATGACGATGAGGTTAAATGTTTGGTTCCGAAAAGATTACAGACCCAGGAAACAATCAGGCGTTACCAAAAAATCGATGGAATTATTTCTAAAGTTCTTTCTAAAAAACCACAATTCAAGGAACTCTTAACGGAGAAACTCGACAAAGTTTTAGTTCATCCGTTTTGGGGATATGTAATTTTTGCGACGATACTTTTAATTATTTTCCAAAGTGTTTTCTTTTTGGCGGAATATCCTATGAATTGGATTTCTGACTTTTTCCTCGGACTTTCATCTTTTGCCAACGAACATCTTCCGGAAGGACCAATCAACTCCTTAATTGCAAACGGAATTATTCCTGGAATAGGTGGTATTGCAGTTTTCGCGCCACAAATTGGGATTCTTTTATATTTCCTTTATCTCCTCGAAGATTCGGGATATATGGCGCGAGTTATTTTCTTGATGGACCGCTTTTTACGACCGTTCGGGTTAAACGGGAAAAGTATTGTTCCGCTCGTTTCGGGAACAGCATGCGCAATTCCTGCAATCATGTCCACAAGAAATATTGAGAATGTAAAGGAAAGATTGATCACCATTCTCGTAACGCCTTTTATGACGTGTTCTGCGCGACTTCCTGTTTACAGTATTATTATTGGTTTGATTATCCCCAACAAATATTTTGGTGGAATCAGTTACAAAGCATTGGCTTTAATGGCGATGTATTTCCTTGGATTTTTTATGTCTTTAATGGCGTCATTGGTTCTAAAAAAAGTCATTAAAAGTAAAGGAAAATCGTTTTTAGTAATGGATTTACCGTCCTATAAAATGCCACTTTTTGGTTATGATTTAAAATTGACTTTAGGAAAAGTTTGGGAATTCATCACAGGAGCAGGGAAAATTATATTCCTGTTTTCGATCGTGATTTGGTTTTTCAGTTACATTGGTCCCAAACAGAAGGAAGATGAAATCGTTGCCACAAACGTGAAATTGGAACAATCTTATCTTGCCAAAATGGGACGAGGAATTGAACCAGCCATTGCACCACTCGGTTACGATTGGAAAATGGGAGTTGGAATTTTGACGAGTTTTGTGGCCCGAGAAGTTTTTGTAGGAACCATGTCCACTTTATATTCTCTTGATGATGAAGCTCCAGAAGGAAAAATAATCGACAAAATGCGAAGCGACGTAAAACCAAACGGCGAAAAAGTCTTCAGTTTTGCGACGGGAATTTCGATTCTTTTTTTCTATGCTTTTGCGATGCAGTGTGTTTCGACTTTAGCTGTTGTTTACCGGGAAACCAAATCCTGGAGATGGACGATGGCGCAACTTTTCGGAATGTCGGGATTGGCTTATATTGCCTCTTTGATTGTTTATCAGCTATTTAAATAGTTTGATTTTGTTTGATAAATTTGATTTTGTTTGAATTTGTTGTATCTTGACATAATAGACAAAAATTTATATTTTAAAGATTTTCAACTTGCAACAATTGCACCCATCTGCACCAAAAATTATGGACTCACTTATTTTTCAGTACATTCTCATCGCCGCAATCGTTTTGTTTGCAGGATATTCTTTGTTCAGAATTATTGCTAAAAATTTTGGACCGAAAAAATTCAAAAATGGAAAACCGGGATGTGATTCGGATTGTGGTTGTTCGTAAACAATTCATTTCTTCTACTTTATTTATTCGTATTTTTGCAGAATTAAAAATCACGAATTTTAAACTTAAAAATTTCAAATTTTTAGCATGGCTTTAATTAAATCGATTTCAGGAATCCGCGGAACCATCGGCGGAAAAGTTGATGAAAACCTTACGCCGCTCGATGTGGTAAAATTCACTTCCGCATTTGGAACCTGGCTTCAAAACAATAAAAACAAAAAAGATTTAACGCTTGTTGTTGGTCGTGATGCCCGAATTTCAGGAGCAATGGTGAATTCTTTGGTTACCGCGACGCTTCAAGGATTGGGAATAAATGTGGTTGATTTGCGACTTTCTACCACACCTACCGTGGAAGTGATGGTTCCTGAATTGAAAGCAGATGGCGGAATTATTCTCACCGCTTCTCACAATCCAAAACAATGGAATGCATTGAAGTTGCTGAACGAAAAAGGAGAATTCATCAACGGAGAAAACGGTGCAGAAGTTTTAGCTTTAGCAGAAAGTGAAGACTTTAATTACGCAGAAGTTGATGATTTAGGAAAGTATGAAGCGCGTAATGACGCTTTCAATATCCACATCAAAAAAATCCTTGATTTACCGATGGTCGATGCAGAAGCGATTAAATCGAAGAAATACAAAGTCGTTGTTGATGCCGTAAATTCCACAGGAGGAATCGCGATACCACAACTTCTGGAAGAACTTGGTTGTGAAGTGGTAAAACTATATTGCGAACCAAACGGTCATTTTCCGCACAATCCAGAACCTTTGAAAGAACATTTAGGCGACATCTGTGAACTGGTAAAAAAAGAAAAAGCAGATTTGGGAATCGTTGTCGATCCTGATGTAGACCGATTGGCTTTAGTGGATGAAAACGGCGAACTTTTCGGGGAAGAATATACTTTGGTTGCCGTTGCTGATTATTTGTTGAAACATAAAAAAGGTGCAGCAATTTCTAATTTAAGTTCAAGCCGTGCGTTGCGAGATGTGGCAAGAAAACACGATTCAGAATATTTCGCAAGCGCAGTGGGAGAAGTGAATGTGGTGACTTTAATGAAAGAAAAAAATGCGGTGATCGGCGGCGAAGGAAACGGGGGAATTATTTATCCAGACCTTCATTACGGAAGAGATTCTTTGGTGGGAGTTGCCTTGTTTTTGACCCATTTGGCAAAAGAAAACAAAACGGCTTCTGAATTGAGAGCGACTTATCCGAGTTATTTCATGGGGAAAAAGAAAATTGAACTGACTCCCGGTATCGACGTGGATTCACTTTTAACCAAAATGGAAAAGGAATATCAAAACGAAGACGTTTCTACTGTAGATGGCGTGAAGATCGATTTTGAAAAAAATTGGGTTCATTTGAGAAAATCGAATACAGAACCGATTATCCGAATTTATACGGAAGCATTTTCACAGGAAGAAGCGGATGATTTAGGAGATCGAATGATCGACAAAATAAAAAGTTTGATTTAGAATATTTTTTCTAAATTAGAACAAAGAAATTTTAACTAAAAAAGTTTTTCAAAGCCTGCAAGATAATTTCGGGCATTGAAATAACGAGAAAAAATAAATTGGAAGAATTTTTTGAAAATGAACTTGTAGAAAAGTTCGAAAAGATGGTTGAAAATAATGAGGAATTCTACTTCGAAACTGAAGAATTTGAAGAAATCATTATCTACTATCTTGAAATCGGGGATATTTCTTATGCGGAAATGGCGACAAACTACGCACTGAAAATTCACCCCAATTCTATTGAATTAAAAACAAAAAAATTCGAAGTCCTTTTGGAACTCGAAAACTATACGCAGGCAAAAGAATTGATGGAGGAACTCAAAGAACCTTCCATGGAAAATACTGATTTCTTGGTTTGCTGTGCGAAATATTACTCCAATCTCGGAAACCCGAGAAGAGCAATTGAGTATTGTGAAAAAGCTTTGGAATTGGAAGAAGAGGAAAACTTTCTACACAATTTTATTGCCGATGAATACGTGAATTTGGAAGATCCTTTCAATGCGCTTAAACATTACAAACTCGCTTTACAGTTTGATCCACAAGATGAATATTCTTTGGAAAACGTGATGTATTGCTACAATCAGCTGAACCGAAGCGAGGAAGCGATAGAGTTTTTGAACGATTATCTCGACAAATATGCGTTTTCTGAAACCGCGTGGTACGAATACGGACAGTTTTATTTCAACCGAAAAAATTATGAGGAAGCGATTAAAGGGTTCGATTATCTTTTAGCCATTAATTCAGAATCCATCGGAGTTTATGCCAACAAAGCGGCGTGCTACGAAGCGATGGGAGAATGGCAAAAAGCGATTTCCGTTTACGAGGAAATGTTGGATTTGGAATACACGAAATCCTTCACTTACTATAAAATTGGGTTGTGTTACAAAGAAAACAAGCAACCTGTTTTAGCTTTAAATTCCTTCCAAAAGTCTTTGAGAGACGATCCTCAATTCTATCTTTCAATGATGGAGCAATCCTATATTTATGAAGATATGGGTGGAATGAAGGAGGCGCTGTATTTTGCCAAAGAGGCGGTTTCTCTCAACGAAAACAATTTGGATTACCAAAAACGTTTAGCTTTTCTCTACATTGATTCAGGGAGATTTGAGGAAAGCTTGGAATGCCTGAAAAAACTCGTCGATTTTGAGCCGCAAAGGTTTTATAATTGGTACGCTTATTCCGAAGTTTTAATGTTGATTGGCGAATTCGAGGAAGCGATTTCCGTGTTGAAAAAAGCGACGAAACTCCACAACAGAGCCGAATTGTATTATCAGTTGAGCAATTGTTATTTCCAGCTCAACAATCAGAAAGAAGGGCGAAATATCCTTTCCATCGCTTTGGGACTTGACCCGAACTTGTTGGAAGATATGCAGCAGAAATATCCTTTTATTAAAGAGGAAGCGGAGAAAGTGAAAACGAAGAAAAAATAATATAAGAACTCGCCTTGAAAGAATTTTTTTATTGATTCATTTTTAAAAGCGGATCAATGTATTCCCGGTCGTTACTCAATCTCGGGACTTTATTTTGTCCGCCCAATTTTCCACGTTCCGACATCCAATTGTAAAAAAGTTGAGGTTTTGCAACGTGAACGACAGGTTTTTTTAAGGTCATGTTATTATAACGTTTCGCTTCATAATCTGAATTGACAGATTTTAAATGCTTGTCGAAAATTTCTGTAAAACGTTCTAAATCAGAAGGGCTTTTGCTGAATTCGAAAATCCATTCATGTGCACCGCTTTCGCCATCTTTCATAAAAACCGGAGCTCCGGTAAAATCGATGATGGTAGAATCGGTCGCTTCACAAGCTTTTGTTAAAGCCGTTTCCACGTTATCAATCATCAGTTCCTCACCAAAAGCATTAATATAATGTTTGGTTCGACCTGAAATTTTAATTCTGAAAGGCTGAATGGAAGTAAATCTCACCGTATCGCCGATTAAATAGCGCCAAAGTCCGCTGTTTGTCGTAATGACCATCGCATAATTTTTCCCGATTTCAACTTCTTCCAAAGGAATTGCCTGCAAATTATTTGGGTTAAATTGCTCCATTGGAATGAACTCGTAAAAGATTCCGTAGTCGAGCATCAGCAACATTTCATCACTTCCCGATTGGTCCTGAATTCCGAAAAAACCTTCAGAAGCGTTATAAATCTCGTAGTAATTAATGTCTTTTCCGATGATTTTCCGGTACTGTTCTCGGTAAGGTTTAAAGCTAATTCCGCCATGGAAAAAAACTTCAAGATTAGGCCATAATTCCGAAATATTGGAATAACCTGTTTCGGTTAAAGTTCTTTGCAACAAAACCATCATCCAACTTGGAACTCCGGTTAAGCTCCCCACATCTTCATTTTTTACTTCAGAAATAATTGCTTTCAATTTGCTTTCCCATTCCGACATTAAGGAAACTTTTCTGCTTGGAGTGGTGGTGATTTCCACCCAAAACGGAAGGTTCTCAATCATAATCGCTGACAAATCTCCAAATTTTGTGTTGAAATCTTCGTACAATTCCGAACTTCCACCGAGTCTTAAATTTTTATTGGAAAACAAAGAATTTTCAGGATGATTGTTGGCGTAAATGGAAAGCAAATCTTTTCCTGCCTTGAAATGACAGTCTTCCAAACTCTCATCAGAAATAGGGATGAACTTGCTTTTCGCATTGGTCGTTCCAGAAGATTTGGCAAATTTTCTGATGTAACCCGGCCAAAAAATATCTGGATTTCCCTGTCTTGCTTTTTCAATGTAAGGTTCGAAATCTTCGTAAGTTACAATCGGAACATTTCGGGTAAAATCATTGTAGTTTGAAATGGAATTGAAGCCGTGAATTTTCCCATAGTCGGTATTTTCAGCAAAATAAAGTTGGGAGAATAAGACGCCGTTTTGCGTTTCAACAGGATGGTTCATGAAGTTTTGAATTTGGTCTATCCTCTGTCGGATAAACCAATTGACCACGGTGTTGAAGAGCGCTTTTGTTGCCATATTGACAAATATAATGTTTTTCTTTTAAATACTATTTTAGGGCATTTTGAAACAAAAAAAATCCGCTCAAACGAACGGAATTTAGTTGGAAAGATAAATTTATTTTTCAATAAAAATAAGACTTAATTCTTTAATGATCTTGAAATCGGCATCAGAAGTTATCAATGGGAGTCCATAAACAATTGAACTCGCGGCAATAATTGCATCAGGAATTTTCACTTTGTATTTTTGCTTTAACGATATACAAAGGTCTTTAATCTTATCATTCATTTCGATAATCGTGCATTCGTTCAGCAATTCGCGCAACTCTTTTCTTTGAATTTTGTTAATGCTGAATACTCCTAAAAAGTTCAATTTCAGAAATATATGAGGTGGCAAAATTATAGTCTAAAAATGGTTCTACAATTTTGTTACCTTCATAAACGTTAATCAGAAAATTAGTGTCGGCAATGAAATCAATTCCATTCATTCCTTACTTTTTTTTGAAATGCAACAGCATCAGTCTTTTCTTTAGAAACTCCAAAATGCTTCCGAAGACCTTTTTTCTTGGAGTTTTTCTTAACTTTTTCTAAAGATGCTTTTATTTGCTCCCTAGTAAAGCTTTTATCTATTATCAGTGTCATTTTTTTCTATTTTGAAGTTTATCAAAATTACAAATTATATTGAATATGATTTCAAAAAAAATTAAATGAAAAAATCCGTTCAATCGAACGGAATTTTTATCTCAACTAAAAGTCTAGTTTTAGCAGTATTCATCATAAGCAGCCTGCAAGTTTGCAGCGATTGCTCCTGCCGGATTTCCTTCGATGTGATGTCTTTCCAACATGTGAACCAATTCACCATCTTTGAAAAGCGCTACACAAGGCGAACTTGGCGGAAATGGCGCCAAAAATTTTCTCGCTTCTGCAACTGCATCGGTATCGAAACCTGCAAAAACAGTGGTCAAATGGTCAGGTTTTTTGTCGCCTGTCAAGGAATAAATCACGCCCGGTCTTGCTGCTCCTGCTGCACAACCACAAACGGAATTGATCATCAAAAGAGTCGTTCCCTCTTTTTTGATGGCGTTATCTACAGCTTCGGCTGTCGTTAAATCTTCGAAACCTTTATCGGTAAGTTCATGCTTCATCGGCATTACTAATTCTTCTGGATACATATATTATTTGTTTAAAGTTAAATTTTATGGTTGGGTGTTAGATGATGGATGTTGGGTGAAACATCAAATCATCCAATTGCAAATTTAATGATTATTAAAATGACTTTTCATCTATACTGTTTATCAAAATCATTCCAAATTCCTATTATTGACAAAATGACAAACCTTATAGGTTTCCCGAAGCCTATAAGGTTTACCAACAAAAAACCCGGAACAAAAAAAATTCCGGGTTACAATCAAATCGATATGCAAAGGTTGAATATCCTGTTTAAGTACGAATTACGAAGTTTGAATTACGAATGGTGAATCGAAAAATTTGAATTTCCACTTTCTATTTTAATGAGTATGTTTTTTCGTTATTCGCATTTCGTCCTTCGTATTTTAAGAAAGTAATTTCTTCGCCATTTCTGAAATGCTTTTTCCGTCACTTTTTCCGGCGAATGCTTTGGAGGCAATTCCCATTACTTTTCCTAAATCTTTCATCGTTTCTGCTCCTGTTTCGGCGATAATTTTCTTCATTTCAGCTTCCAATTCTTCCGGTGAAAGTTGGGCAGGAAGGTATTTCTCAATCACTTTCATCTGTGCTTCTTCCACTTCCGCCAAATCGTTTCTTCCCTGTGCGACGAACTGCTCGAAAGAATCTTTTCGCTGCTTAATCATCCGCTGCAAAATGGCAATTTCCTGTTCGGCGGAAACATCTGCACCTTTTGCTTCGGTTTTTAATAATAAAATCTGTGACTTCACCGCTCTCAGAGAATCCAAAGCCAATTTGTCTTTCTCTTTCATCGCGGTTTTTATCGCGTCGTTGATGGTATTTTCTAAACTCATTTTTTGCAATTTAACAATCTAAAAATTTACCAATGTAGCAATGATGCTTTAAGCAACCATTTTGATTGTTGCATTTTCACATTGGTCAATTGATACATTAATCCACGTCTTTATTCAAAAACCTGTTCTCTCTCACCTGCATTCTGCCGTCGTTTTCAGAAAGGAAAGTGTTTATTTTCTGTTCAGAAGCGTTTTCTTGTCCGATAGAAATATTTTTTCTTCTGAATGCAGGAACCGTTTCGAAATCACTTTCTTGGTCGAGGTTTTGGTATCTTGAATTAAATTCTTTCAATTTATTTCTTCTCTCCTGAACTTTGTCGTTTGAAGTTTTTTTAGTGATGAAGGTAAAATCATTTTCCACTTCAAATTGTATAGGTTCTTCGATGGTTTGAGCTACTTTTTCTTCCACCTTTGGCTCAATTTTTTGAACCGGTTCAGGTTTGATTTCTGCCTTTGGTTGCGGTGTTTCAACAATTGGCTCCTCAATCGGTTCGTTTACGAAAAAACTGAATTCTATTGGCTTTTCTTCAGAAAAAGATGATTTAATATTAATTGGTGTTTCTTCTTCCTTTGATGAATTTACTGAAGTCGAAGCGTCTTTAACTTTATCTTCTGTTTCAAAAGTGAAAGATTGTGAAAAAGGCTCTTCGTAAAGGTCGTCTTCATAAGAAAACAGGTCTAATTCAGCGGTGGTTTCCTCTTCGTCAATCACCATGTTTTTGGTAGGCATTACTTCCTCTTCTTCCAAATCAAAGAACTTAATTTCCGCAGGTTTTTCAACCTCAATTACGGTTTTCTTTTCGACCGTTTTTACTTTGAATTCGGGTGTGTTTAAATCCTCTTCATCATCCAAAACGAAAAGGCTTTTTCTTGCAAAATCTTCTCTCTTAATTTCCTGCTTTTCAGTTTTTGGTTTGAAAGGGGATTCTTTTTGAACCGATTTTTCCATTGAATCTGCTAACGAAAATTTGATTTTCTCGGTAGTTCCTGCATGTTTGTGGTTGTCTTTTGCGAAACCTGTCGCAATGACCAAAACGCTTACTGAATCGCCCAATTCTTCATCCGTACCCACCCCGAAAATAATATCCGCGGTGTTGCCCGCTTCTTTCTGAATGTGATCCATAATAACTCCGATTTCGTCCATCGTAACTTCTTCGGTGCCGCTTCGAATTAAGAGAAGAACATTTTTCGCTCCCGTAATTTTGTTGTCGTTCAACAATGGAGAGTCCAATGCTTTTCTTACCGCGTCTTCGGCTTTGTTTTCGCCGGATGCAACACCATTCGACATTAATGCAGTTCCTGAATTTTGAAGAACCGATTTCGCATCACGGAAGTCGATATTGACGTCGAAGTAACCGGTAATTACTTCTGCCATTCCTTTTGCGGCGTTGGTTAAAACTTCATCGGCTTTCGAGAAACCTGATTTAAAGCCAAGATTTCCGAACTGTTGACGAAGTTTATCATTGTTGATGACGATTAATGAATCAACATTGCTTCTTAATTTGTCCAGACCGAGTTCCGCCTGTTCCAGACGACGTTTCCCCTCAAAACTGAAAGGAACGGTCACGATTCCCACGGTAAGAATTCCCATGTCTTTGGCAATTTTTGCGATAACGGGAGCAGCTCCGGTTCCGGTTCCACCTCCCATTCCTGCGGTGATGAAGACCATTTTAGTATTTTGACCCATCGCAGCTTTGATTTCCTCGATGCTTTCGATGGCTGCTTTTTCACCAACTTCAGGATCAGCTCCGGCTCCAAGTCCTTCTGTCATTGAGATTCCCAACTGAACTTTGTTGGAAACCGGGTTGTTGTCAAGCGTTTGTGCGTCGGTGTTGCAAATCACGAAATCCACGCCGTGAATTCCGCGTTCGTACATGTGTTTCAAAGCGTTGTTTCCACCGCCACCAACTCCGATTACTTTTATAATTGATGAATTTCCTTTTGGCAAATCAAATGAAAATCCTGGGTTTACTGTATTTTCCATAATATTTATAATTGATGGTTGATAAATGATAATTGATAGGTTTTGTGTCTATATTTTTTGATTCCCGATAATTGAAGAGTATTTGAATCATTCATCAATTATCATTCATCATTTATGATTATTCTACTTCTTCAAAGAATTTTTTTACACTTTCCATAATTTTTTGACCGATGGTGAGTCTGTTTCTGCGTTTTTCTGCGGCTTTAGAAACTATTTCCTCTTCGGTACGGAATTCTGGCTGCTCCACTTCTATATGATTTTGAGCGGCCGTAACTTCCTGTTTTTCTATAATTTCTTCAGGTTGTTCAATTCCGTTTTTCTTATCTCGGATTTTCAAACTTTCCATCAATAAACCAATGGAAGTCGCAAATTCCGGACTTTTCAGATGTTGGTTTTTGTCGTTCGCAACATATTCGTTCGCAAAACCAATTCTGCTGTCGAAACCGGTCGTATAATTCGCCAATTGACGAAGGTGACGAAGATTTGAACCGCCTCCTGTCAAAACAATTCCTGCAATCAACTTTTTCTTTTGTTCAAAAGCGCCGTATGCTTTCAACTCGGTATTCACCATTTCTAAAATTTCTTCAACGCGTGCATTAACAACTTGCGCCAAAGTTTTCAAAGAAATTTCTTTATCCGGTCTTCCGTGAAGTCCCGGAATCGTAACGAAGGTGCTGTCTTTTTCCAACTCAGGAACGGCAGAACCGAATTTTACTTTCAATTGCTCCGCATGTTTTTCGATGATGGAGCAACCTTCTTTAATGTCGTCGGTAATAATTCCGCCACCGTAAGGAATTACGCAAGTGTGACGAATTATATTGTCCTTGAAAATCGCGATATCCGTAGTTCCGCCACCGATGTCAACGATCGCAACGCCGGCTTCTTTTTCTTCTTTGGTTAAAACAGATTCAGACGAAGCAAGCGGTTCCAAAGTCAAGGCTTCCATTTCTAAACCTGCTTCACGAACGCATCTTGCGATATTTCGGATACTCCCCATTTGTCCAACAACCACGTGGAAATTGGCTTCCAAGCGTTTTCCGTGCATTCCGATGGGTTCCTGGATTTCGCCTTCAGAATCTACTTTATATTCCTGCGGAAGAACGTGGATAATTTCTTCGCCCGGAAGCATGACTAATTTTTTTACCTGCTCTTTCAGTTTTTCGATATCGTCTTCGGTGATGTATTTATCGGGATTTTCCCTCATAATATAATCCGAATGTTGAAGAGAACGGATGTGTTTTCCGGCGATCCCCACCGTAACTTTGTGAATCGGAACGCCTGAACTCGATTGCGCTTCTGCAACGGCGGATTTGATGGACTGAATAGTTTGGGAAATATTATTCACAATACCTTTGTGAACGCCCAAACTTTTGGCTTTTCCAACGCCGAGAACTTCAATTTTTCCGTGGGCGTTTCTTCTGCCGACAATCGCCACAATTTTTGTGGTTCCGATGTCGAGGCCTACTGAATACTCGTGATTTTCCATTGTATGTCGATTTGATTTGTTCTTTTTTTGGAATGAATTCCAAGATTTCTATATCGTTCGTTCCTACGGAACTTTTATTCTACTTTAACTTTTGCTTTTGGTTTGGTTTCCGGTTTCTTCGCCGGATTTGATTTTTTAGTTTCGGATGGTTTTTTGGTTTCTTTTTTAGGAGAAGCCATTTCCTTTTTTACCGAAGTTTTTGGCTTTTCCGCAACTTTGTTCTTTTCGGATGTTGCAATCTTTGGTTTTTCTTTAGGTTTTGACTCTGTCTTTTTTACAGCCGGTTTATCTTCTTTTTTGAGAGGAGTAATATTTATTTTTTTCTCCGCTTCTTCCTTTTTCTGATTGATGACCGGAAGTTTTGCCAATTCTTTTTTGCCTACCGAAATAATGCTGTCGTTTTCTTCAAAATTGGGATTTAGAGTTGTCACAATTTGATTGTCATATTTCACCGAAACTTTTGAATATTTTTCAGGATTCTGAAAAATCAGAAACTTTTCTACAAACGCCTTGAAACCTTTTACCTTTAAATCAATATTGTCAAGGTCGCCGATTTCCACTTTGTAATTTCCTTGGCTTGTCAACAGATTATAACTGCCATTTTCCTTTTTAATGCCGATGAAATATTTTTTGCTGAAATCATCGTGGTCAATTTTATTCACCAATTCCGCCACCTTACGATATTCCTCTTTTTTTACGTCACCTGTTACGAGCATACACGGAAAAGAATAATTTTTTGAAATCGGGAATTCGGTTCCTTTTTCATCCACATAAAAATCTTTTTCGTTCTTATTTAATCGAAAAGCGGGAACCCTTTGCTTGATGTCGAGATTGAGGTTTCCATTCAAATTCAAGTAAACATTTGCGCTGTCAACTGCGGGAAGTTGGTTGAGTTTTTTCTCCAATTCCGGAATGTTGATATCGCCGATTCTTTTGGTCGGGTTTGATTTTTTTACGATTTCCTTAATGTCTTTTTCGTCGATAAAATAAACCGGGCTTTTAGTCTTCACCATATTTACAGAAACCTTTTCCATGGATTTGTCATTGAACCTCCTCAAAGAGAAACTCAATAAAAATCCGAGGATTATTACCGTGACGGCGATTTTTAGTATTCTGTATTTGTTTTTCATAACGCTGGATGTTGGGTGCTGGATGACGGGTGTTTCTGCAACCAAACCAAATATTAATTATTAATTTTTATTTATTCATCATTTGAAAGCCAACTTACAATTCCGTCATACAATGTGTCGATATTTCCGGCACCGACGGTGAGTAAGACATCAAACTCTTTTTCTTTTATTTTGTTGAAAGCGTCTCCCAAAGTGGAAACTTCCTTTTTTTCTAATTTTACTTTTTCTAAAAGCCAATCGGAAGTTATTCCTTCAAAATTTTCCTGCAATTCACGGGCAGGATAAATATCGAGAAGAATCAGTTCGTCTGCTTTATCCAAACTTTCTGCGAAACCGTCTGCAAAATCTCGGGTTCTGCTGAAAAGGTGCGGTTGAAAAGCCACCAACAATTTCTTATTCGGGTAGAAAGTTTTGATGGAGCCAATCACGGCATTTAGTTCTGTTGGATGATGGGCGTAATCGTCGATATATACTTTTCCGCTGTCGAAGGCGTGAAGTGTATAACGTCTCTTGATTCCCTTAAAACTTTTTATTCCCTTTTGTAAAGTTTCGAAATCAACCCCAAAATTATTGAGCAGCGCAATCGCCGCCGTAGCATTTTCCACATTGTGAATTCCAGGAATTTGCCACGCAAATTCTACGGTTTCATCGTTTTTATGAAAATCAAACATCATCCAACCATCGATGACATGAAGGTTGTCGGAATAATAATCCGCTTCTTCATTTACTGCATAGGTTTTGCAAGGACGACCGATTTCAATTCCTTTTCTCACAAATAGTTGGTTGTTTTCAGGAACTAAATCCGCAAAATCTTTGAACCCTTTTTCAATCGTTGCTTTATCGCCATAAATATCCAGATGGTCTGCATCAGTCGAAGTAATTACCGCCCAATCCGGAGAAAGGTTGAGGAAACTTCTGTCGTATTCATCGGCTTCTACAACCGAAACTTCACTTCCGTTAAACAAGAAATTTGATTTAAAATTTTCTGCAATTCCACCCAAGAAACAGGAGAATGGAAGATTCGCTTCTTGGCACAAATGTGCGACCAAAGAGGAAGTCGTGGTTTTTCCGTGCGTTCCTGCAATAGCGATGCAATCCGTGTTTTCGGTAATCATTCCGAGAACTTTTGCACGTTTCAAAACGGTGAATCCATTCTCATTAAAATAATTAAGAATATCGAGTTTTTTAATTGCAGGCGTGTAAATGACAAGCGTGTTTGCGGAATTCAAATTCTCGATTTTATCAGTAATTCCGTCTTCAAAAACAATATCAATTCCTTCTGAAACGAGCGCAGAAGTCAACTTAGTTACGGTTTTGTCGTAACCCAAAACATTTTTCCCGATGGATTTGAAATATCTTGCAATAGCAGACATTCCTATTCCGCCGATGCCTACAAAGTAGAAGTTTTGATATGTTGCTAAATTATTCATAACAGATTGGAGATTAAGAGACAAGAGATTGGAGACTTTATGTCGTGTCTCATGTCTAAATATCTATTGTCTTTATAATTTCATCTACAATTTCCTCGGTTGCTTTTGGCTTTGCGAAGAATTGCAGGTTTTTGCTCATTTCTTTTCTTACGTGTTCGTTTTCGCAGATTTCCATTAAAGTCGTCCAAAATTTTTCCTTCATTTCGGTGTCTTTTACCATTCTTGCTGCATTTTTGTCAACCAAAGTCTGCGCATTTTTGGTTTGATGGTCCTCTGCAGCGAACGGAAACGGAACCAACAGTACCGGTTTTTGCGCAACCGCCAATTCCGAAATTGCAATGGCTCCTGCTCTTGAAACAATCACATCTGCTGCGGAATAGGATAAAGCCATGTCTGTAATGAACTCCTTCAATTGGATGGATGGTGGCTGCTGGATGCTTGATGATAACTCCTTGAATTCCAGTTTTCCGGTTTGCCAAATCAGTTGGAAGTCCTTTTCAATTAATTTTTCCAAATTTTCTTTCCATCCGTTATTTAAAGTTCTTGAACCTAAAGAACCACCGACGGAAAGTATCGTCAATTTTTTTTTATCTAAACCTAATTTTTCTTTCGCTAAATCCTTGTCAATCAAATCGGTAATGATATTTTTACGAATCGGATTTCCAAGGAAAAAAGTTTTTGTCCCGTGGAAGAATTTTTCCATATTCGGATATGCAGTGAAAATAGCTTTCGCTCTTTTTGAATGGAAAATGTTCGTTTTACCGGGCAAAGAATTCTGTTCCTGAACAAAAATCGGAATACCTAATCTTGAAGCCGTAAACAAAGCTGGTCCGCTCGCAAATCCACCGGTTCCCACCGCAAATTCAGGTTTGAAATTTTTGATGGTTTTCTTCGCTTTTATCAGACTTGAAATCACTTTGAAGGGAAGTTTGAAATTGCTCAACAAATTTCCTCTGTCAAATCCCGCAATGTTTAATCCCACAATTTTATATCCTGCTTGTGGAACTTTTTCCATCTCCATTTTTCCGTTCGCTCCGATGAACAAAAACTCGGCGTTCGGAAATCTTTTCCTGATTTCGTCGGCAATGGCAACAGCAGGAAAAATGTGTCCACCTGTTCCGCCTCCGCTCATGAGAATTCGAGGTGCGGGATTCGGGTTACGAGTTTTTGTATGTTGCTCTTGGTTTGACATTTATTTTTTTGATGTCGCCACTTCGTGGCTTTTTATTCGGTTCTTGTTTATTGTTTCATTGGGCTTCACCCAATGCTATTGAGTTCGGTACTTCGTACCTTTTTTGCGATAAACCAATTTTAATTCATTCCCGAATTCTCGGGGCGCTTCGCGCATTCATAGTTACGCGATATCGTTTATTTCTTCAATACTTTGCTTTTTGCCCATACCTTCTTCGTCGTACACCTGGATTCTAGAACTTACGTTCAAAATAATTCCTAACTGTATGTAAGTCACCAACATTGAGGTTCCACCGTAACTTATTAGTGGCAATGGTTGTCCAGTAACTGGAATTAAGTTCACCGCAACTGCAATATTTACAGAGAGTTGCACAAAAATCATAATTCCCAAACTCAACACCAATAAACTGCCGAAAAATGCGGGCATTTTACTTGCAATCATCACGATTCTGATGATCATGATGAGGTAGAGTGCGATTAAAAACAAAGCTCCAAAAAATCCATATTCCTCAACAATAATGGCGAAGATGAAATCGGATGCAGATTGAGGAAGCATTTGTTTTAAGGCACTTTTTCCCGGTCCCATTCCGGTTATTCCGCCGTGAACGATGGCTGCTTTTGCCTGCATCACCTGATAATTTTTTGCCTTTAAACTCTCGTCTTCAACTTCGGTGGTTTTTTTTGAATTGGTGAATGTTTCGATACGACTCATCCAAGTGTGGACACGGTTGCTTCCGATTAAATCAGTTTTTAATGCCAAAAACATAAAAATTCCAATAGCAATTCCTGCAACTCCAATGAAGCCGAAAATATATTTTTTACTTAATTGTCCAATCAACATCACCGCTAAAGAAACAATCAAAATCATTAAAGCAGTAGAACCGTTATCTTTCGCAACCAAACCAAAAACCAAAAGAACCGGACCGAAAATGTAGAAGATGTTTTCAATGGGGAGTCGGTCTCTTTTAATCCTTTTTGTTAAATATCTGCACAGGTAAATAATCAGCATTAAATAAGCAAATGAAGACGGCTGAAACGAAATCGGCGTTCCTGGAATCTTCAACCAACGAGAAGCGGAAGCTCCATCGATTTTTTGCCCTGTAAACATCGTCAAACCTAAAAGAACGACCATAATTCCCAACAGAATTGCGCTCAATTTTCCGATGTGTTCATATTTGAAAACACCAACTCCACGCATAATTGCCAAACCGAGAACTACGAAGAACAAATGCTTGATTAAATGCGAAGTAGTGGTTCCGTTATTTACAATATATTCCAAGTTAGAACTCGCCGAGTATACCGGGAACACGGAGAAGAAAGAGATCAATAAAATCACGCTCCAAAGCACTTTGTCGCCTTTTAATAGTTCGAATTTGTTTTCTGTTTCCTGCATTCTTTTTAAACCGTTTCCGATTTTTTATTTTTTAAAACCTCTTCTTTAAACTGTATTCCTCTGTCCTCATAATTTTTGAACAGGTCGAAACTTGCGCAACATGGCGAAAGTAAAACCGTGTCCCCATTCGTTGCCAAAGATTTTGAAACCTTTACTGCTTCTTCCATACTTGAAGTGCTGTAAATCAATTCTTTCTTGTTTTGAAAGAAATCGATAATTTTCTGGTTATCAATTCCTAAACAAACAATTGCCTTCACTTTTCTTTTTACCAAATCTTCGATTTCGGTGTAATCGTTTCCTTTATCTGTTCCGCCGACAATCCAAATCGTTGGCTGTTTCATGCTTTCCAAAGCGTAGTAACAAGCATTCACGTTGGTTGCTTTGCTGTCGTTGATAAATCTCACGCCATCAATTTCTGCTACATTTTCCAATCGATGTTCAACTGCCTGAAAAGTCATCAAAGAATTTCTAATACTTTCGTTGCTGATTTTCAAAATCTTACCTGCAATCGAAGCAGCCAAACTGTTTGCAACGTTGTGATTTCCAACCAAAGAAAGTTCATCAATCTTCATGGAGAATTCGTCGGCAAGTTTTACCACGATTTTGTCGTCTTTGATAAACCCACCTTCCTTCAATTTTTCTTTTGTTGAAAAAGGAATCATTTGCGCCTTCAATTCTAATTTTTCGAGCAGATTCATGCTCATTTCGTCATCTCGGTTGTAGATGAAGAAATTATCATTTTCTTGATTTTCAGCAATTCTAAATTTCGCCAAAGCATATTCCTCGTAATTATAATTGTATTGGTCGAGATGGTCCTGACTTAAATTCAACAACAAAGAAATATATGGTCTAAAATTTTGAATATCATCTAGTTGGAAAGAACTCACTTCCAAAACATAATAATCGAAATTTTCATCGGCGACTTGTTTCGCAAAACTTTTTCCGATGTTTCCACCTAAACCCACTTTTAAATCATCATTTTTTAAAATGTGATAAATCAAGGAAGTTGTTGTTGTTTTTCCGTTGCTTCCTGTGATTGCGATGATTTTGGCATTCGTAAATTCCGACGCAAATTCAATTTCGGAAGAAAGTCGAATTCCTTTTTGATTGATTTTGTAAATAATTTCCGCCTTTTTCGGAATTCCCGGAGATTTGATTACCCAATCTGCTGAAAGAATTTTCGCTTCATCGTGGTTTCCTTCTTCAT
>Ga0116181_1000755_pt1 | contig 29372 bp, 23 predicted proteins | sample AD_UKC075_MetaG_FD_89752 | JGI IMG/M metagenome (GOLD analysis project Ga0116181, IMG submission 89752) | Active sludge microbial communities of municipal wastewater-treating anaerobic digesters from USA - AD_UKC075_MetaG | ecosystem: Engineered > Bioreactor > Anaerobic > Digestate | place: USA... | reverse complement strand
CTCTTCTGCCCGGTGGGCCACCGCGGCAACCGACTTCGCGTTCGCCGAGGAACACCCCGTCTTCCACGCCACCAGTGCCGCGATCGACCGCGCCCCCGTCGCACCCCACAACCCGTCACGATCGATCTCAGCGACGATATCCACGATCCGCCCATCGATCGCGTTGCGCTGCCCGGTCAACTCCGCCAACTCCTCGAACAGCGTCTCAAGACGCTCGGCGGGACTGGCCTCCACCGACTCCAGAGCCGCCGTCGCTGACATAACCCGATCGTCGCATCCGCCACCGACAGATTTCGGCGGCCGCACATCCACGCCAACACAAACACAAAGGTCACGACCTCGTTCGAGGTCGTGACCCGAGTGCTTGCGATCCGCCGAACCGCTCGCGTGGGCGAAGGGGGACTTGAACCCCCACGTCCCGAAGGACACTGGCACCTGAAGCCAGCGCGTCTGCCATTCCGCCACTCGCCCGAGTGAACCCGAGGAGCTTATCACGCGACGCGCCCACGACGGCAAACCTGAATGCACCGCACAACGGCTGCGGCCAAACCTTGGCTGAACTGCGGCTATGCGCATCTCGGCGCTTGTCGTGCGGCGCGGTTCCCCAGGACTGCCGATACCATGAGGGGCGAAAAGTGGAGGCGATCCAAGGGCGGGCCGATGACCAACCAGAAGCGTCTGGTTCAGCGCATCGAACGCATGCTCGAGGACGGCGCCGGTGACGTTTTCGCCCGGGTCTTCGGCGGTTCGGTGGTCCCCGAGGAGGTCGAGGCGTTGTTGCGCCGGGAAGCCTCCGACGGCATGCGACCGTTGGCGGGCGACCGGCTCCTCACTCCCAACGAGTACATCATCACCCTCGGCGGGTCGGACTTCGTCGCGCTACAAGCCGATTCCGGTCTCACCACCCGGACTTTTGCGCGCCACCTGTCCGAATACATTCGGGATCAGGGCTGGCAAACGTATGGTGATGTGGTCGTTCGACTGGAGCAGTCACCGAACCTGCGCACCGGCCAGTACCGGGCCCGCGCGCTGGTCAACCCCGACGCCCGGCCGGACGCAGCGCCTGAAGCCGACCCCCGGGCGTCTGCGCCCCCAGCCAAACCAGGACAATCGACAGATGCGCACCCCGCAGAATCAGGAGCACCAGCGATGAGCGACAACCCCGGCTACCGCGGCGACCAGGGCCAGGGCCGTCCCGGCGACGAGTACTACGACGATCAGTACGGCCGCCCGCACGAGGATCAGCGTCCCGCCGCTCCCGATCAGCAGCGCGGTTACCCCCCGAACTACGACCAGGGTCATCCTCCTCGTCCCAGCTATCCCGACCAGGGATACAACCCGGGGCAGGGCGGCCAGAGCTACGAGCAGCGTCCGCCCGGACCCGGCTACGGCGCGCCCGGTGGCGCACCGGGTTACGACCAGCATTACCGCCCGCCGGCTCAGCCCTACCCCGGGCCGCCGCCCTACGGACCGCCCCCGGGTGCCGGATATCCACCCCCGCCGCCGGCTTCCGACTATGACTACGGACGGCCGCGGCACGACGAGCCCGGTCGCGGGCGCCACGAGCCCCGTCCCGCCTATCCCGACCAGCAGCAGGGCTACGGCAGCGGGTTCAATCGTCCGGAGTACGGCCAGCAGCCCGGCCAGCAGGAGTACGGCCGGCAACCCGAATACGGTCGTTACGACCAGGGCGGCTACCCGCCCGCGGCACCGGCAGGGGAGTACGACTACGCCCCGCCGGCCGGGCAGCAGGCCGATTACGGCGGATATCCGCCCGCGGCATCGGCGGGCACCGCGACCCTGCAACTCGACGACGGCAGCGGCCGTACGTACCAGCTGCGTGAGGGCGCCAATGTGATCGGCCGCGGCCAGGACGCCCAGTTCCGGCTTCCCGACACCGGAGTCTCGCGTCGTCATCTGGAGATCCGGTGGGATGGCAACGTTGCGCTGCTGTCCGACCTGAACTCGACCAACGGCACCACGGTGAACAACGCCCCGGTGCAGGAGTGGCAGCTCGCCGACGGTGACGTCATCCGGGTCGGCCACTCCGAGATCATCGTCCACCTGCGCTGACGGCACGGCACTGAGCGCGGGGGCGGGGCTGTGCAGCTTCAGCCACGAGGCTCGGTGCACCCAAGTATCCTGTGACGTTGCCGAAGTCGGCTCCGGTTCCAGCCGCCACGACACCGGCTGGCACTACAGCACCGAAGACGGAGGGCGCCACATGCAGGGACTAGTGCTGCAACTGACGCGTGCCGGTTTCCTGCTGCTGCTGTGGGTGTTCATCTGGTCGGTGCTGCGAGTTCTCCGCAACGACATCTACGCACCCACCGGTGCGGTGATGGTCCGCCGCGGACTGCCGTTGCGGGGCGCCCGCTCTCCGGCCCGTCAGCACCGCACCGCACCGCGCCATCTGGTGGTCACCGAGGGCGCGCTGGCGGGCACCAGGATCACCCTGGGATCCCAACCGGTGCTGATCGGCCGGGCCGACGACTCGACTCTGGTGCTCACCGATGATTACGCGTCGACTCGGCACGCCCGCCTGTCCCAACGCGGATCGGATTGGTTCGTCGAGGACCTCGGTTCGACCAACGGGACTTATCTGGACCGCTCGAAGGTGACGACGGCGGTGCGGGTCCCGATCGGCACCCCCGTGCACATCGGCAAGACTGTGATCGAGCTACGCCCGTGACTCTCGCCCTGCGCTACGCCGCACGCAGCGACCGCGGCCTTGTCCGCGCGAATAACGAGGACTCCGTGTACGCGGGCGCCCGACTGCTCGCCCTCGCCGACGGCATGGGCGGCCACGCCGCCGGAGAGGTGGCATCCCAGCTGGTGATCGCCGCGCTGGCGTCCCTGGACGACGACGAGCCGGGCGGTGACCTGCTCAGCAAGCTGGAGAAGGCCGTCCACCGGGGCAACTCGGCGATCGCCCAGGAGGTCGAGGAGAACCCCGACCTCGAGGGCATGGGCACCACCCTGACCGCGATCCTGTTCGCCGGCGACAGGCTGGGCCTGGTGCACATTGGTGACTCCCGCGGCTACCTCCTGCGGGATGGCGAGCTGACTCAGATCACCAAGGACGACACCTTCGTCCAGACACTGGTCGACGAGGGCCGGATCACCGCCGAGGAGGCGCACAGCCACCCGCAACGGTCGCTGATCATGCGTGCGCTGACCGGCCACGAGGTGGAGCCCACCCTGATCATGCGGGAGGCGCGGGTCGGCGACCGGTACCTGCTCTGCTCGGACGGGCTCTCCGATCCGGTCAGCCAGGAGACGATTCACGAGGCGCTCAAGATCGACGACGTGGGCGCCAGCGCGGACCGGCTGATCGAACTCGCGTTGCGCGGCGGCGGTCCGGACAACGTCACCGTGGTGGTGGCCGACGTGGTGGAACACGACTACGCCGGTCAAACCCAGCCGATCCTGGCCGGCGCGGTCTCCGGCAACGACGATGAACTCGCCCCTCCCAACACCGCAGCCGGGCGCGCCTCGGCGATCAATCGGCGTCCCGTGGCCGCCAAGAAGGTCGTACCCGAGCCCGAACCTCCGGTGCCCCGAGTCTCACGGCGCCGGGTGGCGATCATCGCGATCCTGGTGACTCTCGTGGTTCTCGCCGGGATCGGGTTGGGCTACAAGATCATTCGCGGTTACTACTACGTCGGGGCGAACGAGAACACCGTCGCCATCATGCGTGGTATCCCCGGGTCCTTTCTGGGGATCCGCCTTCAGGAGCCTTACCAGCTCGGCTGTCTCAATGACCGCAACGAGCTTTCCCAGATCAGCTTCGGGCAGGCCGCCACCGAGCTGAACTGCACCCTGATGAGCCTGGAGGATTTGCGCCCCTCGGAGCGCGCCCAGGTGTCGGCCGGCCTCCCAGCGAGCAGTCTTGAGGGCGCCATCGGCCAGTTGCGTGAGCTGGCCCGCAGCTCGCTGCTGCCGGTCTGTGCACCTCCGGCCCCGGTTCGGCCCGTCGGTCCCTCCCCGGCACCCCGTAGCGGCCCTTCCGTCCCATCGGCTCCGACCACCTCACCGTCGCCGGCCTCGTCGGCCTCCGCTGCGCCTTCTGGAACTTCCTCGACCCCATCCTCACCGGTCCCGTCGGGCTCACCGGTCAGATCCACCTCGCCGACGCCAGCCCCGACGCCAACTCCGACGACCCAGCCGACGATCGCCCTCCCCGCCCCGGAGCAGAAGCCCGGTACCGACTGCCGGAGAGCGGCGTGACGGCGCGCGCGAAGACCAAAGGCGAGCGTCCCACCACAACAGCTCCCCAACCAGCCGTCACCCTGGCGCCGGCGATGCCCACCCGCCGGAACTCCGAACTGGCCCTGGTGTGCTTCGCGACGCTGATCACCGGGGTGGCACGGCTGATCGTGGAGGCCAATCAGGAGCAGGGACTGACCTGGGACCTGCTGGCCTACACGCTGGGCTTCCTGACCCTGTTCGTCGGCGCCCACCTGGTGATCCGGCGGTTCGCACCGTACGCCGACCCGTTGCTGCTGCCCGTGGTCGCGCTGCTCAACGGGCTGGGCCTGGTCCTGATCCACCGACTGGACCTGGTCGCCGGGGACTCCGACGGCCCGGGCGCCGGGCAGCAGATGCTGTGGACCCTGGCCGCCGTCATCGGCTTCTGCCTGGTTGTGGTGTTCCTTGAGGACCATCGACTGCTCGCCCGCTACGACTACATCTGTGGGGCGACCGGACTGGTTCTGTTGGCCATCCCGGCTCTACTGCCGACAAGCCTCTCAGAGACCAACGGGGCCAAGATCTGGATCCGGTTGCCCGGCTTCAGTATTCAGCCGGCTGAGTTCTCCAAGATCCTGCTGCTGGTCTTCTTCGCCGGTGTGTTGGTGGCCAAACGCAATCTGTTCGCCAGCGCCGGCAAGCACGTCCTGGGTATGGACCTGCCCCGCCCCCGTGACCTGGCACCGCTGTTGGCGGCCTGGATCATCTCGATCGGCGTGATGGTGTTCGAGAAGGATCTGGGCACGTCGTTGCTGCTGTACGCGTCGTTCCTGGTCATGGTGTACATCGCGACCGAGCGTTTCAGCTGGGTGGCGATCGGTCTGACCTTGTTCGGGGCGGGCAGCCTGGTGGCGTATCACCTGTTCGCCCATGTTCGCGGCCGTGTGCAGAACTGGCTCGATCCGTTCGCGGACCCCGAGGGCGCCGGCTACCAGATGGTGCAGTCCAAGTTCAGCTTCGCGACCGGGGGGGTGTTCGGGACCGGCCTGGGCAACGGCCAGCCGGGCACCGTCCCGGCCGCCTCGACCGACTTCATCATCGCCGTCGTGGGCGAGGAACTCGGCCTGGCGGGCCTGGCCGGCGTGCTGCTGCTCTACACGATCGTCATCATGCGGGGTCTGCGGACGGCGATCGCGGTCCGGGATAGCTTCGGCAAGCTGCTGGCCGCCGGTCTGGCCTCGACCCTGGCGATCCAGCTTTTCATCGTCGTCGGCGGGGTCACCGGGCTGATTCCACTGACCGGCCTGACGACTCCGTGGATGTCCTACGGTGGTTCGTCCCTGGTCGCCAACTACCTCCTTCTGGCAATCCTGATCCGGATCAGCCACGCCGCCCGACGGCCACTGCGGGCCAGCACGCCGATCGCCGCCGCCCGCACCGAGGTGATCGGCAGGACATGAACACCTCACTACGCCGAATCTCGATCATGGTCATGGCACTGGTGGTGCTGCTGTTGATCAACGCCACCATCACCCAGGTCCTGCGGGCCGACAGCCTGCGAGCCGACCCGCGTAACCAGCGAGTGTTGCTTGACGAGTACTCCCGCCAGCGCGGGCAGATCACCGCCAGCGGCCAACTACTGGCCAATTCGGTGGCGACCAACGGGCGCTACCGCTACCTGCGGGTATACCCCGAACCGTTCGCCTACGCCCCGGTGACGGGGTTCTACTCGCTGCGGTTCTCCAGCACGGGCCTGGAACGGGCCGAGGATCCGGTACTCAACGGCTCCGATGAGCGTCTGTTCGCCCGGCGACTGGCCGACTTCTTCACCGGCCGGGATCCCCGCGGCGGCAATGTCGGCACCACCCTGTCACCGCGCGTGCAGCAGGCCGCATGGCAGGCGATGCAGCAGGGTTGCGACGGACCCTGCAAGGGTTCGGTGGTCGCATTGGAGCCGTCCACCGGGAAGATCCTGGCGATGGTGTCCGCCCCCTCCTATGACCCCAATCTGCTGTCCAGTCACGACAGCAGTGTCCAGGGGGAGGCCTGGCAGCAGCTGCGCGACGACCCGAACGCGCCGCTGACCAACCGTGCGGTGGCCGAACGATACCCACCGGGGTCGACGTTCAAGGTGGTCACCACCGCCGCGGCACTGCAGGCCGGAATCCCCGAGAGCGAACGGTTGACGTCGGCGCCCCGGATTCCGCTGCCCAATTCCACGGCGACTCTCGAGAACTACGGCGGAGCACCCTGCGGCAGCGAACCCACCGCATCGTTGCGGGAGGCCTTCGAGCGATCCTGCAACACCGCATTCGTCCAGTTGGGCATCCGTCTCGGTGGCGATGCCCTGCGCAGCACCGCCGAAGCCTTCGGGTTCGACACCCAGCCCGCGCCGATACCGCTGGACGTGGCCGAGTCCACGGTCGGGGCTCTGGGCGACGCGGCGGCCGTCGGGATGTCCAGCATGGGGCAGAAGGATGTCGCCGTCACGCCGCTACAGAATGCGATGGTGGCCGCGGCGATCGCCAACTCCGGAGTGGTCATGCAGCCCTATTTGGTGGACCGACTGGAAGGTCCCGACCTTTCCGACATCAGCACTACCGCGCCGCAGCAACAACGGCGCGCGATCTCCGCCCAGGTCGCGGCTAAGCTAACTGATTTGATGATCGGCGCTGAGAAGTTAACCCAGCAGAGGGGGGCAATTCCCGGGGTGCAGATCGCCTCCAAGACCGGGACGGCCGAGCACGGCACCGATCCGCGCAACACCCCGCCGCACGCCTGGTACATCGCCTTCGCTCCGGCCCAGAGTCCGAAGGTGGCGGTCGCGGTGCTGGTGGAGAACGGCGGCGACCGACTCTCCGCCACCGGTGGGGCACTGGCGGCGCCGATCGGCCGGGCCACCATCGCGGCTGCGCTGCAGGGGGTTTCATGAGCTCCCGCAGCCGAGCGAAGCGAGGCAAGAAATGAGCTCCCGCAGCCGAGCGAAGCGAGGCAAGCAATGAGCCCCCGCAGCCGAGCGAAGCGAGGCAAGCAATGAGCCCCCGCGTAGGAGTCACGCTGTCCGGTCGGTACCGCCTGCAGCGGCTCATCGCCACCGGCGGAATGGGCCAGGTATGGGAAGCCGTCGACAGCCGACTGGGCCGCCGGGTCGCGGTCAAGGTTCTCAAGCAGGAGTTCTCCTCCGACCCCGAGTTCGTCGAACGATTCCGTGCCGAGGCACGTACCGTCGCGATGCTCAACCACCCGGGCATCGCGGCCGTCCACGATTACGGCGAAACCGATATGGACGGTGAGGGCCGCACCGCCTATCTCGTAATGGAACTGGTCAACGGTGAACCGCTGAACTCGGTCATCAAACGCACCGGGCGGCTGTCGCTGCGACACGCCCTGGACATGCTGGAGCAGACCGGCCGTGCGCTGCAGGTCGCGCACACCGCCGGTCTCGTACACCGCGATGTCAAACCCGGCAACATCCTGATCACCCCGACCGGTCAGGTGAAGCTGACCGACTTCGGCATCGCCAAGGCCGTCGACGCCGCTCCGGTCACTCAGACCGGAATGGTGATGGGTACCGCCCAGTACATCGCCCCCGAACAGGCCCTCGGCCAGGATGCCATCGCCGCGAGCGATGTCTACTCCCTGGGAGTTGTTGGCTACGAAGCGCTTTCGGGCAAGCGCCCGTTCACCGGTGACGGCGCGCTCACCGTCGCGATGAAGCACATCAAGGAGACTCCCGCCCCGCTGCCGGCCGACCTGCCGCCCAACGTCCGGGAACTGATCGACATCACCCTGGTGAAGAACCCCGCCATGCGGTATCGCAACGGGGGACAGTTCGCCGACGCGGTCGCCGCGGTGCGGGCCGGTCGCAGGCCACCGCGGCCCAACTCGGCTCCGACGATCAAGGCGAGCCCGGCCGCGATCCCGGGTGCCAAGCGTGCGCTGCCCGAGCCCCGGCCGGTCACCACGCCCCGTCAGCGGACCGCGGCGCACCGTCCCCAGGCGCCGGTCCGGCGCTCTTTCACCTCGGGCCAGCGTGCACTGCTGTGGGCGGCCGGGGTACTGGGCACGTTGGCGATCATCAGCGCGATTCTGATCGTGCTGGCCGACCGGGAGCGACGGAATATCCCGCCGGTCGAACAGACCATCACCGATACCGTCGTCCCCGCTCCGACACCGGCACCGATTGCGCCGTCCGGTTGGACCGGCGGTTACGACGACGTCATCATGTGGCTGACGGCGGTGTCCAGTCCCTACGACGGCGGGACGCCGCGATGACCACACCGCACCAGCTTTCCGACCGCTACGAACTGGGGGAGATCCTCGGTTTCGGCGGCATGTCCGAGGTTCACCTCGCCCGTGATCTGCGCCTGCACCGGGATGTGGCGATCAAGGTGCTGCGCGCCGACCTCGCGCGCGACCCCAGCTTCTATCTGCGCTTCCGGCGCGAGGCGCAGAACGCGGCGGCGCTCAACCACCCGGCCATCGTGGCGGTATACGACACCGGGGAAGCCGAGACCGCCACCGGTCCATTGCCGTACATCGTCATGGAGTACGTCGACGGAGTGACCCTTCGCGACATCATCCATCACGACGGTCCGATGCCACCGCGGCGTGCCATCGAGGTCATCGCCGACGCATGCCAGGCGCTCAATTTCAGCCACCAGCACGGCATCATCCACCGCGACGTCAAACCCGCCAACATCATGATCTCCAAGACCGGCGCGGTGAAGGTGATGGATTTCGGCATCGCGCGGGCGATCGCCGACACCGGGAACAGCGTCACCCAGACGGCCGCGGTGATCGGTACCGCTCAGTATCTGTCGCCGGAGCAGGCTCGCGGCGAGCGGGTCGACGCCCGGTCCGACGTGTATTCGCTGGGCTGCGTCCTCTACGAAATCCTCACCGGGGAACCGCCTTTCATCGGTGACTCCCCAGTGGCGGTGGCCTATCAACATGTCCGCGAAGACCCGGTTGCACCGTCGCAGAAGCATCCGGGGATCTCCGCCGAACTCGACGCCGTGGTGCTCAAGGCGCTGGCGAAGAATCCTGACAACCGCTACCAGAGCGCCGCCGAGATGCGCGCCGACCTGGTCCGGGTTCACAGCGGGGAGAAGCCCGAGGCCCCCAAGGTGCTGACCGCCGCCGACCGGACCTTGATGATGACCTCGCGCCCCGGCCCGCGCGTCGCCGGCGCCGGTGCCGGACCAGTGGGCTACGACTACCCGACTCCGCGGAGGGCTGTCGGCCGCTGGCTGATGGCAGCGGCGATCCTCGGTGTTCTCACCGTGGTCATCACCCTGGTCATCAACGTCGCGGGCGGCAGGCCCAGCGCGATCCAGGTTCCCGACGTCCGGGGTCAGGTATCGGCGGATGCGATCGCCGCGCTGCAGAACAAGGGCTTCAAGGTGCGCACCCTGCAGAAGCCGGACAGCACGGTACCGCCCGATCACGTCATCAACACCAGTCCGGCCGGGACCACCACGGTTGCCGCCGGGGATGAGATCACCATCAATGTGTCGACGGGTCCCGAACAGCGCGAGGTTCCCGACGTCGCGACTCTCAGCTATGCGGACGCGGTCAAGCGCCTCACCGCCGCCGGATTCGGGAAGTTCAAACAGGCCGACGCGCCGTCGCCACCCGAACTCAAGGACAAGGTGATCAGCACCGTCCCGCCGGCCAACCAGACGTCGGCGATCACCAACGAGATCACCATCGTCGTGGGTAGTGGACCCAAGACCCGCGACGTCCCCGACGTGACGGGACAGACCGTCGACCTGGCCACGAAGAACCTCAATACCGTCGGGTTCCCGACGATCCTCACCGACCCGGTGGACAGTCCGCAGCCCGCGGGGGAGGTGGTCGCCCTCGAACCGCCGGTCGGCACCTCCGCACCGGTAGACTCCCCGATCACCCTGAAGGTGTCCAAGGGCAACCAGTTTGTCATGCCCAACTTGATCGGTCAGTTCTGGGTGGATGCCGAACCGAATCTGCGGGGACTGGGCTGGACCGGAGTCCTCGTGAAAGGCCCCGACGTGCAGAACAGCGGTCAGCGCTACAACGCAGTGGTGACCCAGAATCCGCCGCCGGGTGCCGGCGTCAACTTCACCGGGCAGATCACGCTGTCGTTCGCGTCCTAGCGAGCATCACATCGGACGGCACATCGGATGCCGTATCAGGGCTGACATGGGTCTTCGTGTCCGAGGTGGCGCCCAAGGCGTGCCGGACGGTGTCGGCCACCTCCTGTTCAAGCTTTCGCACCAATGTCTCCTCGGGTGCCGCACCGCAAAACCCCAGCCAGTTGGCCAGCATCCGGTGGCCGCCCTCGGTGAGGATCGACTCGGGATGGAACTGCACCCCGTGGATCGGCAGTTCGACGTGCCGAACCGCCATGATGACCCCACCCGACCCGGCACCGTCGCCGCGGGTCTCACCAGCGGTGCGGCCGATGACCTCGAGGGCGGCCGGCACGGTTTCCGGCAGGATCGTCAGGGAGTGGTAGCGGGTGGCGGTGAAGGGATTCGGGAGTCCCCGCAGCACGCCGGCGTCATCGTGGAAGACCCTGCTGGTCTTGCCGTGCAGCAACTCCGGGGCGCGATCCACGGTCGCGCCGAAGGCGACACCGATGGCCTGGTGCCCGAGGCACACCCCCAACAGCGGAGTGCCGGCCGCGGCGCAGGCGCGAACCATCCCGATCGAGGCGCCGGCCCGCTCCGGGGTGCCCGGGCCGGGACTGAGCAGCACCCCACCGAACTCCCTGGCGGCCGCCGTCTGCTCGGCCTCCCCGGTCAGCCGCGGGTCGTCGTTGCGCCAGACCTCGGTATCGACCCCCAACTGGCCCAGGTACTGAACCAGGTTGAACACGAAGCTGTCGTAGTTGTCGACCACCAGGACCCGCACCGCCACAGGTTACCCGCCTGGGCGGGCGATCAGTAGACCAGCGGACCCGCCGGCCGGGCGTAACGCATCCGGACCGGACGGCTGTAGCCGGGCAGTTCGAGGTCGTCGGCGGACTGCTCGGTGTATCCGAGGCCGAACCGGATGACGTACTGCTTGTACAACCGGATCTGCGGGTCGGCCGCCAGCGCGGCCGACAGCGCGGTCGGGTCGCCGATAGCGGTCACGGTATAGGGCGGGCTGTACGTACGTCCGTCGAGAAGCAGGGTGTTGCCCACGCATCGCGGCGCCGAGGTGGCGATGAGGCGCTGGTCCTGCAGGGCGATGGCTTCGGCCCCCGCGCCCCACAGTGCGTTGAGCACCGCCTGGATGTCCTGCTGGTGCACCACCAGATCGTCGGGGGAGGCGTCTCGGGGGAACCGGCCATCGGCGTCGCGGCGCGCGTCGGTCAAGGTGACGGTCACCCCGGGCCCACGCACCGCATCAAGTCCGGCCTCACCGGTGAGTTCGCCGGCCCGGCTCTCGATGGCTGTCAATGCCGGGCCGAATGCGGCGCCGTGCGTGGCGTCGATCTGTGCGGCCAGTCCGTCGCGTTGGCCGCCGAGGCCGTCCACCGCCCGCTGGGCCTCGCGAACGAGGTCGACAAGTCGGGGGGCTTCGCTTCCGCGAATCTGCCCGCCGTCGGACACGGTATGGGTAGTGGCCAGGAGTAATCCCGCCAGCAGGCACACCACCGGCACGGCGAACCGCCACCGCGTGCTCATGGCACGGGAACGGCCCTCCTGCGGAGTCTTGCGTGCGCTGGGCCACCATCTGGGCTGGTTTAATCTCATAGTCAGTCGGCACCATCGTCGCACCGACGCCTGGAAGGTGGCCATGCCCAAGTCGAAAGTCCGCAAGAAGACCGACTTCACGATCAACTCCGTCAGCCGCACCCCGGTCAAGGTGAAGGCCGGCCCGTCGAGCGTGTGGTTCGTCGTGTTGTTCATCGGCCTGATGCTGATCGGCCTGATCTGGTTGCTCGTGTTCCAGTTGGCGGCCTCGGGCTACAACACGCCGCAACCGCTGCAGTGGATGTCCGATCTCGGGCCGTGGAACTACGCGATCGCGTTCGGCTTCATGATCGCCGGCCTGCTCCTGACGATGCGCTGGCGATGACCACAATCACACCCGTGTGATTCATCCCCACTGTGGACAACTCCTGTGGATAACTCCGGGAACTGGGGACCGCAGCCGGGTTCGGTGATCGCGGTGGCGGTCGCCGGGGTGCTGATGGCGGGCGGTTTCGTCGCTCTGCGCGGCGATGTTCCGGGACAGGTGCTGACCGGCTTGGCGGCCCTGGGCCTGTTGGCATTCGCGGCGGGGTCGTGGCGCGCTCGGCCGCGACTGGCCCTGACGACAGCGGGCCTGGTGCACCGCGGATGGTTCACCACCCGGACGCTGAGGCCGGGCGATATCGTATCGGTCCGCATCACCGAGTTCCGGCGGCTGGGTCGTCGCGTTCGTCTGCTGGAGATCGAGGCCACCGACGACACGCTGCTGGTATTCAGCCGCTGGGACCTCGGCGGAGATCCGCTGGCCGTGCTCGACGCCCTGACGGAGGCGGGTTACACCGGCCGCTGATTCCTCGCGACCGGCGCACCACCGAACTACGAGATGCTGATCGACTCGATGACGACGTCGTCGGTCGGCCGGTCGTTGCGATCGGTCGCGGTTCCCGCGATGGCGTCGACCACACGCTGGGAATCCGGATCCACGACTTCGCCGAAGATGGTGTGCTTGCGGTTGAGGTGGGGGGTCTTGCCGACGGTGATGAAGAACTGCGAACCGTTGGTGCCCGGACCCGCGTTCGCCATCGCCAACAGGTAGGGCTTGTCGAACTGCAACTCGGGATGGAACTCGTCGGCGAACTTGTAGCCTGGTCCGCCGCGGCCGGTGCCGGTGGGATCGCCGCCCTGGATCATGAAACCGTCGATGACGCGGTGGAACACCGCACCGTCGTAGAACGGGCCGGACGTACCGCCGGACGCGTTCTGGGTCGAGTAGTCCTTGGTTCCCTGCGCCAGACCGACGAAGTTGGCGACGGTCTTGGGGGCATGGTTGCCGAACAGCGCGATCTTGATGTCACCACGGTTGGTGTGCAGGGTCGCGGTCGCGGTCGCAATGGGGCTCGTCACGAGGTGACAGTCTGCCAGTAGGCCGCGCGTCCGATTCCGCGGCCACCCCTACCGCCGGCCAACGCTCGGCCGGGCGCGACGACATTGACGGCCCATCCGCACCTTGTGAGGCAGCCCAATCGGGACGACACTGGAGTAGTGCGCGGCGCGGCGTCGATTCTTCAGAGTCGACCACAGGCGCGCCCGCAGGACGTGACCGTGATCCGCCGTTGGTTTGGCGCGGCCGCGGCGGCGTTGGGTGTCGGTCTGGCGGTGTCCTTCGGTCAGGCGGTCGCGAACGCCGATCCCGGCGATGCGACGAGCGCCACCGCCCCCGATGAGCGGTCCGCCGGACCTTCGGGGAACGGCGCCGCTACGCGGTCCACCGGCTCCGCGGTTTCGGCGGCGCGGATCGGTGCTTCCCCCCGCGCGGCATCCCCCGGGTCGGCGCGACTGCGACCCCGGTCTGCCGTGCCCACGCCGGCAAGACCACCGCTCCCGCGACGCATATCCGCTGCCGCCGCGGCGACGAACGAGCCCGAATCGCCGGCTCAGGCTGGTTCGGCCCAGGCCGCGGTCCGATTCCGGAACCTTCCCTACGGGTCCTCACCCAAGGAGAAGCTCGATGTCTACACAGCGCCGGGTGCCGTCGACGCCCCGATGATCCTGATGGTCCACGGCGGTGGTTGGGCTTTTGGCGACAAGTCGAATCGCGGTCTGGTCCGCAACAAGGTCAAACACTTCGTCCCGGAAGGCGTCGTCGTCGTTTCCGTGAACTACCCCCTGTTGCCGTCCGTGCCTCCGGACGGGCAGGCGGACTCGGTCGCCGCGGCCATCGCCTACGCACAGACCCATGCTGTCGAGTGGGGGGGCGATCCGGACAACCTGGTGATCATGGGGCACTCCGCCGGTGGCCATCTGGTGGCGTTGGTATCCGCGAACAGCGACCGCTATCCCGATCTTCGTCCCTGGCGGGGCACCGTGGTTCTGGACTCCGCCGCCCTGGACCTGGTGGCGCGGATGGAAAACCGGCCGCCACCGCTGTTCCGGCGCGCGTTCGGGAGCGACCCGGCCTATTGGGCGAGTGTCTCGCCCCTCCTGGCGTTGCATCGATCCACCGAGCCACTCTTGCTCGTCTGCGCAAGCCGACGCAGCGACTCGTGCCCGCAGGCACAGGTGTTCGCCACCGCCGCATCGTCATTCGGGACCGAGGTGCACGTGCTGCCGCAACATCTCACCCACCGGCAGATCAACGTCAGACTCGGCCGCCCGGGCGATTACACCGACGCGGTGGACACCTTTCTCAACAGTGCCTGGGAAGAAGACCCGCACCGGGAGATGTGAGACCGGCCACCCGGGGTGGCCACTGAACCGAGTGGAGCCTAGGAGATTCGAACTCCTGACATCTGCCTTGCAAAGGCAGCGCTCTACCAACTGAGCTAAGGCCCCTCGTCACCGGACGGTTTGCACACCTACCGGTCTGGCAGGGTGTGCCATACCTCGCCACTACGGCGCCGGAGGATGACCACGAATGACAACAGCGCTGCCACAAGGATCATGGCCGTGGCTGTTGCGCGCGTCGATCGGGACATCGTGGGCCTAGGAGGACTCGAACCTCCGACCTCTTCGTTATCAGCGAAGCGCTCTAACCGCCTGAGCTATAGGCCCAAAGAACAACGAGGGCAGAGATTACCTCACCACCGGTGTGCTCGTCCAAATCGGCCGGCAGTGGCTAGTCCAAATCGGCCAGCGTGACCTCGACACCGCCGACCATATCGGTGCTGAGGTTGTAGATGTAGGCCCCGATGGTGGCCATCGCCGTCAGCAGGACGATGTTGACCAGACCGATCAATGCCGCACTGCCGAAGATCGACCCCGCGGAGACGATCTCCCCTCCGGCACCGCTACCACTGGTCAACAGGTCGCCGACGTTGCTGTTGAGCTTGCTCCAGACGCCCATCGCGCCAAGCACGAGATACAGCAGCGCGACGGCGATCATCCAGATGAAGAACAGGGCGATGCTCAGCAGGCCCGAAACCTTCAGCGTGCTCCAGGGATCGATGCGCCGGATCTGCATGCTGGCCCGGACCGGACCGCGCGAGCGGGCGGCCGCCGGCCCACCCGGCCTCGGAGCGGACTGGCGAAGCGGTGGCTCGGCGGGCGGGCGCCGGACCGGGGCCGGTTTGGCCAGCGGACCCGTGAGATCCGGTAGTTCGCTGGCGTAGGCCTCCGGCGGCTTTGCGGCCGCACCCACTGCCGGTGTCACCTCCGTCCGTTCGCTTCGCGTCTCGGGCCGGCTGGGCACCGGCTCGGACCGGACCGGTAGCGGCTCAGGCCGACCGGACGGGGGCTCGGGCCGACCGGGTACCGGGACCGGATCCGGACGTTGCGGTACCGGCCCTGCCGCTGAGAGGTCCGGGGCGGCGATGCCGGTCACGTACCGCGTCCGGGGATCCGCGGCCCGCGGTGCGGGGGGGCGCGCCGGTGACTCCGGACGGCGGGCACCCTGCCACGGGGGGACATCGGTCGAAGCGTCCCCGCTGCCGGGCCGGTCGCCCGGGGCGGGCAAGCCCGGCTCCTTTGGTGAACTCACCAGCACTCCTTACCTGTGCCGACGCTGTTTAGGCGTCGGCCTCGCCCTCGTCGTCGGGGCCGTCCTGTTCCTCCGGGTTGCGGGCAATGGCTATCAGTGTGTCGTCCTCACCCAGGTTCATCAAGCGAACGCCCTTGGTCTGGCGTCCGGCCTTGCGAACTTGATTCGCTGCCGTGCGGATCACACCACCGCCGGAGGTGATCGCATACAGCTCGGTGTCGTCGTCAACCACCACCGCGCCGACCAGACTGCCACGTCGCTCGTCGTACTGAATGGTCAGGATGCCTTTCCCACCACGGCCCTGGGGGGTGTACTCATCGATCGCGGTGCGCTTGGAGTAGCCGTTGGAGGTCGCCACCAGCAGGTACGTGCCCTCCCGGACCACGTTGAGACTCAACAACTCGTCCTCGCCGTTGAACCGCATGCCCTGCACACCGGAGGTGGCCCGCCCCATCGGCCGTAACGCCTCGTCGGTCGCCGAGAACCTGATCGACTGTCCCTTGGCGCTGACCAGCAGCAGATCGTCCTCGGCGGAGCAGAGCACCGCCCCGACCAGTTCGTCGCCGTCGCGCAGGTTGACCGCCACGATTCCACCCGACCGGTTGGAGTCGAAGTCGGTCAGCTTGGACTTCTTCACCAGACCCTTGCGGGTCGCCAGCACCAGATACGGCGCGTCCTCGTAGCTCTTGATCACGATGACCTGGGCGATCCGCTCCTCGGGTTGGAAGGCCAGCAGGTTGGCGACATGCTGACCGCGGGCTGCCCGAAGCGCCTCGGGAAGTTCGTACGCCTTGGTCCGATACACCCGGCCCTGGGTGGTGAAGAAAAGAATCCAGTCGTGCGTCGAGCACACGAAGAAGTGCCGCACGATGTCGTCCTGCTTCAGCGCCGCCCCCTGCACACCCTTGCCGCCCCGCTTCTGGCTGCGGTAGAGGTCGGTCTTGGTGCGCTTGGCGTAACCGGTCTCGGTGATCGTCACGACGACCTCCTCACGGGCGATCAGGTCCTCGTCGGAGACGTCACCCTCCGCGGCGATGATCTTTGTGCGCCGTTCGTCGCCGTGCTTCTCGACGATCTCCGCGAGCTCGTCGCGGACGATCGCCCGTTGACGCTCCGGCTTGGCCAGGATGTCCTCGAGGTCGGCGATCTCGGCCTCGATCTTGGCCAGGTCGTCGATGATGCGCTGGCGCTCCAGGGCAGCCAGCCGGCGTAGCTGCATATCGAGGATGGCCTGGGCCTGGATCTCGTCGATATCGAGGAGCTCGATCAGTCCCGCCCGAGCGATGTCGACGGTCTGCGACGCCCGAATAAGGGCGATCACCTCGTCGAGCGCATCGAGCGCCTTGACCAAACCCCGCAGGATGTGGGCCCGTTCGTTGGCTTTGCGCAGCCGATAGGTGGTCCGTCGCACGATCACGTCGAGCTGATGGGCCACGTAGTACCGGATCATCTGGTCCAGCCGCAGGGTGCGCGGCACCCCGTCGACGATGGACAGCATGTTGGCCCCGAAGCTCGTCTGCAGCTGGGTGTGCTTGTAGAGGTTGTTCAGCACCACCTTCGCGACGGCGTCACGTTTGATGTCGATGACGATCCGCAGTCCCACCCGGTCGCTGGACTGATCCTCGATGTTCGAGATGCCCGCCAGCTTGCCGTCGCGCACCTGCTCGGCGATCGAGGCGATGAAGTTGTCGTGGTTGACCTGATAGGGCAACTCGGTGATGACGATGGAGGTCTTGTTCCGCGAGTCCTCCTCGACCGTCACCACACCACGCATCCGGATGGAGCCACGGCCGGTCGTGTAGGCATCGTTGATGCCGCCGGTACCCACAATCAAGCCGGAGGTGGGGAAGTCCGGTCCCTTGACCCGCTCCATTACCGCGGCCAGGGTCGCCTCTTCATCGGCCTCGAAATTGGCCAGACACCAGTAGACCGCGTCGGCCAACTCCCGCAGGTTGTGCGGGATATTGGTGGCCATGCCGACGGCAATACCGCCGGATCCGTTGGCCAGCAGGTTGGGAAACCGGCTCGGCAGGACTGTGGGCTCCTGCACACGGCCGTCATAGTTCGGGATGAAATCGACTGTCTCCTCGTCGATTTCGCGCAGCATCTCCATCGCCAACGGCGTGAGGCGAGCTTCCGTGTAGCGCATCGCGGCTGGTGGATCGTTGCCAGGGGAGCCGAAGTTTCCCTGCCCGTCGACCAAGGGATAACGCAGCGACCACGGTTGGGCCATCCGCACCAGGGTGTCGTAAATGGATGCGTCGCCGTGCGGATGGTAATTACCCATCGTTTCAGCAACGGAGCGTGCGGATTTCGCGTGGCTGCGATCGGGACGGAAGCCGGAATCGTACATCGCGTACAGCACTCGGCGGTGTACCGGCTTGAGACCGTCGCGCACCTCCGGCAGTGCGCGGCCGACGATGACGCTCATCGCATAGTCGATGTAGCTGTTCTGCATCTCCTGCTGGATGTCGACCGGTTCGATGCGATCGCCGGCAGTGCCCTCGGGCGGCAGCGTGGTGTCAGTCATGATGGGGTCCTCTGTTGGTGATCACAGGTCGGCTAGACGTCATCGGCCGGGTGTCGATGGGTGGTCATCCCGGCTAGATATCTCGGCTAAACATCAAGGAAACGAACGTCTTTGGCGTTGCGGGTGATGAAGCTGCGCCGCGCCTCGACGTCGTCACCCATCAGGATGGAGAACAGTTCGTCTGCCGCTGCCGCGTCGTCGAGAGTGACCTGACGCAACACCCGGACGGAGGGATCCATCGTGGTTTCCCACAGTTCCTTCGCGTCCATCTCGCCGAGGCCCTTGTAGCGCTGGATACCGTCGTCCATATTGATCTTGCGGCCCGCCTTCTTGCCGGCTTCCAGAAGACCGTCGCGTTCGCGATCGGAATAGGCGAACTCAGGTTCGGAACGTTGCCACTTCAGCTTGTACAGCGGCGGTTGGGCCAGGAAGATATGCCCGTTCTCCACAAGCGGTTTCATGAACCGGAACAACAGTGTCAGCAGCAACGTGGAGATGTGCTGACCGTCGACGTCAGCGTCAGCCATCAGCACGATCTTGTGATATCGCAGTTTCGAGATATCGAACTCGTCGTGGATGCCGGTGCCCAGCGCGGTGATGATCGCCTGAACCTCGGTGTTCTTCAGCACCCGGTCGATGCGGGCCTTCTCGACGTTGATGATCTTGCCGCGCAACGGCAGAATCGCCTGGAACATCGAGTCCCGGCCGCTCTTGGCCGAGCCGCCGGCCGAATCGCCCTCCACCACATACAGTTCCGACACCTTGGGGTCGGTGGAACGGCAGTCGGCCAGCTTGCCGGGCAGGCCCCCGATATCGGTTGCGCTCTTCCGGCGCACCAGTTCCCGTGCCTTACGTGCCGCAAGTCGTGCCTGGGCGGACTGGGTCGCCTTGTTGATGATGGTCTTGGCTTCGGCGGGATTCGCTTCGAACCAGTGTGTCAGCTGCTCATTGCACACCTTCTGCACGAAGGACTTGACCTCGGTGTTGCCCAGTTTCGTCTTGGTCTGTCCCTCGAACTGTGGCTGCGCCACCTTCACCGAGATGACCGCCGCCAGGCCCTCACGGATATCGTCACCGGTCAGGTTGGGATCTTTGTCTTTGAGGAGCTTCTTGTCCTTGGCGTACTTGTTGACCACGCTGGTCAGGGCAGCCCGGAAACCCTCCTCATGGGTGCCGCCCTCATGGGTGTTGATCGTGTTGGCGAAGGTGTGCACGGACTCGGAGTAGCCGGCATTCCATTGCATGGCCACCTCGAGTTCGTGGCCCTCACCCTTGCCGCTGAAGTCGACGACACTGTTGTGGATCGCCTGCTTCGTCCGGTTGATGTGCTTGACGAAATCGACCAGGCCGCCCGGATAGTGGTACGTCCGGTGCTTGACCTTGTGCGGCGATGCCTGTTCGGCAGCCTTCTCCTCGGCGGACTTCGGTGCTTCTGCGGTGTCGCTGACCACCTCGTCGACGACCTCGGTCGGGGTCACCCGCTCGTCGGTCAAGTTGATGGTCAGGCCCTTGTTGAGGAAGGCCATCTCCTGCAACCGGCGCGCGACTGTTTCGAAGTCGTAGTTGGTGGTCTCGAAGATGTTCGGGTCGGCCCAGAACCGGATGGTGGTACCGGTCCGCTCGGTGACCTCGCCCTGTGTGAGACTGCCGGGCACGGACTTGTCGTAGGTCTGGAACCACTCGTAGCCATCCCGGCGGATGTCAGCCTCAAGCCGGGTGGACAGCGCGTTCACCACGGAGACGCCCACACCGTGCAGACCGCCGGAGACCTGGTAAGCGCCCGCTTCGAACTTTCCGCCGGCGTGCAGGACCGTCATGACCACGTCGACGGTGGGAACTCCGGAATCGTGCATCGCCACCGGGATGCCGCGGCCGTTGTCGCTGACCTCGACGCCGCCGTCCTCCAGGATTCGGACGTCGACCTGGTCGGCGTATCCGGCCATCGCCTCGTCGACGGCGTTGTCCACCACCTCCCAGATCAGGTGGTGCAGGCCCCGCTCACCGGTGGAGCCGATGTACATGCCTGGACGTTTGCGAACCGCTTCGAGACCTTCAAGGATCTTGATCGAATCGGCGCCGTACTCTTCGTCCTTTTCGTTATTACTGGCGGCCACAGGCGGAAGGTTCTCCTCGGGATTGCTGGCGCGAACGGAACGACGCGCGGCGACTTCTCACAGTCTACCGGGCAACAGGGACAGGACTGGTTCTGCAGCGGCGTTTCTGCACACCTAATCGGCCCGTGCGCGGAATTTCTCGGCTCAGCACGCGTCAGGACGCTTGAACCACCTGTGAACGAGAATCTGGCGGCATTCAGGCCGCTGTGGTAGGCGAATCCGACGAGATGGCCGACAGGCAGGGAATCGTATACCCTCCGGGGTATGAAGAAATGTCGTTCCGTTCTGGTGGGCCTCACCGCAGGTCTCGCAATCGGCGGTGTGACCTCCGGCTGCAGCGATCCGACATCAGCGACCGCCACAGCCCCGAGGACGTCGAACGCATCCGATGCGGTTCAGATGGCACCGAACGCATCCGGTGGGGTCCGCCGAGTCGACGTCGCCGAGTTCGCCAACGTCATCAGCACTCCCGGCGTACAGGTCATCGACGTGCGCACGCCGGAAGAATTCGCCAGCGGTCGCATCCGCGGTGCCATCAACATTCCGGTAACAGACTCCGACTTCGGTCAACGGGTGTCGCAGTTGGATCCAGCCAGCACCTACGCGGTGTACTGCAGGTCCGGCAATCGTTCGCAACCTGCGGTCACCCAGATGCGGGCTGCGGGGATCACGAACATCATCGAACTGGACAGCGGCACCAATGGATGGGCGACCGCCGGGCAACCGTTGGTCAGCTAGGTGCGTCAGACTCCGCCGTCGGCACCAAGCCGGCTCCGTCACCCGTAGGTATCCCGCGGTCCCCGGCCGGAGATATGCCGCGGCCCCTTCCGCCATGACGGCGCCGCCGGCCCGGTGATCCGTAAGGCCGTGACCACACCGTCACCCACTTCGGCGGCGATCTTGGCGAGCACCTGACTCTGCACCATCCGCAATTGGGTGGCCCAGGCCGTCGACTCCGCCGAAATGTGGAGAACACCATCCCGCAGTGCCGTGGGGTGAGCATGTTCGGCGAGCTGTTCGCCGACCACTTTCTCCCATTCCCCGAACACCGATCCTTCGGCGACTCGCGGGGTCCAGCCGCGCACCTTGGCGAGGTCGCGCGCGGCGCGCCCAAGAGGCTGCGGATCCCGGGCATCCGGGCCCGGTCCCGACCAGCGTCTGCGATTACCCCGCGGGGTGGGCCGACCCGCAGCGGCGGAGCGCCGGCCCCGACCAACCTCCTTACCCTGATCGCGGGCCGTCGCCCGAGCCTCTTCCAGAGCACGACGGACGAGATCCATTCCGGGCAGATTGGTGAGGTGTTCGGGCGGTTCCGCGGGTCCGGTCACGATGTCACCGCCGAGACTCCATCGACCAGTGTGACCCCGATTCGACGCACATCCCAGTCAGGCGGGATGTCCTCGGCCACCGCCGCCGTAATCAACACCTGTTCGGCCGTGGACGCGACGTCCGCCAGCGCCTTTCGCCGCGCGACATCGAGTTCGGCGAAAACATCATCGAGAATCAGGATCGGCTCGCTGCCCTCCGAACGCAGCAGTTCGTAGGAGGCCAGGCGCAGGGCGAGCGCCGTCGACCACGACTCACCGTGGCTGGCAAATCCCTTCGCGGGTTGGTCTCCCAACCGCAATTCCAGATCGTCCCGATGGGGACCCACCAGGCAGATTCCGCGCTCGAGCTCCGCGTCACGGCGCCGTGAGAGTTCAGCCAGCAGTGCCGCTTCGAGATAATCGATGTCGGCGGTGTCGCCGTCATTCACCTCAACGCTCGCGCGATAGCCGATACTCGCCGGCCGAGACGACGGGGCCAACAACATGTAGGCCTTCTCAACCTCCGGTGCAAGCACGTTGACCAATTCCAGTCGCGCTGCCATCAACTTCGCTCCGTGCGCGGCGAGATGACCGTCCCACACGTCGAGAGTTTCCAGGGCGGCACCGCGCGCCCGCACTCCACCGGCGGACTTCAGCAGCGCAGTCCGCTGGCGCAACACCTTCTCGTAATCCGCCCGGATTCCCGCGACCGCGGGTCGGCGAACGGTGGCCAGTTCATCGAGGAAACGACGCCGGTCCCCGGGATCACCGCGGACCAAAGCCAGATCCTCCGGAGCGAAAAGAACCGCCCGTACCGCCCCCAGTACCTCCCGGGTGCTTCGCACCGCAGATCTGTTGAGCCGCGCCTTGTTGGCCCTTCCCGCCGCGATTTCAAGATCAACCGCCAACTCCCGACCCTCGTTGACGACGATTGTCGATATCACCGCACTGGTGGAGCCGGATCGGATCAGCGGCGCATCCGTGCCGACCCGATGCGAACTGAGAGTGGCGCAATACCACAGGGCCTCAACAAGATTCGTCTTACCAAAGCCATTCGAACCGACGAAGACCGTACGTCCCGGCATGAGGTCGATATCGACGTGCGTCCATGACCGAAAGTCGCGCAGTGCCAGATGTCGGACATACATGACAGCTAACCGGACAGCGGAATCCGCTGTACGGCATGGCCGCCGAACTGATTCCGCAATGCGGATACAGCCTTCATGGTGGGCGACTGCTCTTGGCGCGAAGCGAATCTGGCGAACAGCGAGGCCGCGATCACCGGCGTGGGCACCCGGTGGCGAATGGCCTCCTCAACCGTCCACCGGCCCTCGCCGGAGTCCTCGGTGTAATCGGAGATGTCGACCAGACCCGGATCCTCCTTCAACGCTTTGGCAAGCAGTTGTTGAAGCCAGGAACGAACTACCGTGCCATTCGTCCACGCTTGTATGACGGCCTGGGTGTCGGTGATCAACGGTTCGGCCGCCAACAATTCATATCCTTCGGCGTAGGCCATCATCAGCCCGTACTCGATCCCGTTGTGGACCATCTTCGCGTAATGCCCGGCACCGACCGGACCGGCGTGAACGAATCCATCGGCCACGTCGCCGGCCGGCCTCAGCGTGTCGAAAATCGGCATCAACCGCGCCACATCTGCGGGAGAACCACCGACCATCAGGCCGTATCCCTCGGTGAGACCCCAGATTCCACCGGAGACGCCGGCATCGACGAACCCGATACCGCGTTCGGCGAGCAGTTCGGCGTGCGGACCATCCTCGGTATAGCGCGAATTCCCACCATCGACGACGAGGTCACCAGGATCAAGAACCTCGGCGAGCGCCGTGATCGTCTCGTGCGTGATCGGTCCGGACGGCACCATCACCCACACAATCCGCGGAGCATCCAGCGCAGCAGAAAGCTCCGAGAGGTCAGCGACATCGGAGACCTCAGGACGCGGGTCGTAGCCGATCACGTCATGTCCGCCGTCCCGCAGGCGCTGACGCATGTTGAAGCCCATCTTGCCCAAGCCCACCAGACCAATTTGCATGTCGTCGGCCCTCCTTCGGCTGGATCTCGTCAGCTCAGCCCGGCAGCCGAACGGGCATCAGCAGATACACGTAGTCGGTGTGCACCGCGGGAAACGGGCCCGGCCCGGCGGCTTCGGCAGCGTCCTCTCCGGCCGGCCGTAACACCGCGGGCTTGCTCGAGGTGGTAAATCCGAATGTCACCCGGTCGGAGTGCAACGAACCAAGGCCATCGGTGAGGTACGTCGGATTGAAGGCGATCGTCAGCGGTTCACCGGCGAACTGCACCGGCAGATCCTCCTCAGCGGACCCGACACCATCGTTCCCGGCGGTCAAATGCAGCAGATCGTCGGAGAACTCCATCCGGACCTGGGCACCGCGGTCGGCAACCAACGCGACACGCTTGATCGCCTCGGTCAGTTCCGCCACACCCACGGTGGCCAATGCGGTGTGTTCGGTCGGCAGAAGCTGCCGGAACTTCGGGAACTCCGCGTCGAGCAGACGGGTGGTACTCCGCTTGCCGCCGCTGAGAATCCCCAGCAGTTTCTCCTCGCCGACACTCGCACCGCTTCCGAGTGCCAGGTGTACGTCGGAACCCGAGGTCACCGCTCTGGCGGCTTCGGCCAGGGTGCGCGCCGGAACCAGAACCTCGTTCTCCAGTCCCGGTGAGCTGGTCGACCAGGTCAGCTCACGAACGGCAAGCCGGAACCGATCGGTGGCCGCCAATACGATGCTGTCTCCGGAAATCTCCACCTTGATGCCGGTGAGCATCGGCAGCGTGTCGTCGCGGCCCGCGGCGACCGCAACCTGGCCGACGGCCTCAGCGAACACATCAGCGGCGACGACACCGGTTTCATCCGGTAGCGACGGCAGCGCCGGGTAGTCCTCGACCGGCATCGCCGGCAGCGTGAACTTGGCGCTACCGCAGGTCAGCAGCATCTGACTGCCCTCGACCCTGACATCCACCGGCTTGGCCGGGAGAGCCTTGGTGATCTCCGACAGCAGTTTTCCGGACACCAGAACGGTTCCGTTGGACGCGATCTCGGCCGGAACCGTCACCTCTGCGGAGACGTCGTAATCGAATCCGGCGATGGTCAGGCCGGCATCGGTTCCGGTGATCAGTACCCCGGCCAGCACCGGAACCGCGGGCCTCGACGGAAGGCTTCGTGCCACCCAGGCCACCGCCTCGGCGAAGTCCTCGCGCACCAGCCGGAATCTCAAGTCGGATCCCACCGTTGTGGTCACCACGTTCATCGTGTCCCTTCATCAGCCAGCAACGCCCTCATCGGGCAGCCGAACACCGCCGACCATCCCCTCCGCGGCGGTGGGTCGAAGACCAACCGTAGAGCGTCGTGTCCGAAGTTGGAAGTTATTCGATGACCGTGACAAGTCACTCGGCCGGTGCCGGGGAACCAGGCGTGGATCGGTGATTTCCCCACGGCCTGTGTTTGGAGGGAAATACTGGATAGATCAAAAAGCAGTGGTAATAGGGCCTGTGCAAGCTGTGGAGAACATGGTGTCTGTGCAGCTAGGTGGCCACCGATCGATGTGGATCGGATGTGGATGACACGCTGTGGACAACGAGCCGGGTGTGGATGACAGAGGTTTGTTCGACTGTGGCCCTGGAGCTGTTCACCAGTGGTTCACCGGTTCTCCACAATCGGTGCACATGTCGACCCTGTGATGTGTGGGACTGGTGAGCCGAAAGTTTCTCGGGTTCGGCACAAGACACGCCGTGCGACCCGCCGGGCAAACTCAGCGCTTGGACCGCTGCCGAATCCGGGTGGTCAGTTCCTTGACATGGTCGAAGACCTCGCGGTGAGACGCCATCTCATTGCGGATCTTCTTCTGGGCGTACATCACCGTGGTGTGGTCGCGGTCGAAGGCCGAGCCGATCTTGGGCAACGAGAGGTCGGTGAGCTCGCGACAGAGATACATGGCGATCTGACGGGATTGCGCCAGTGACCTGGTCTTGCCTGGTCCGCGCAACTCCTCGACGGTGGTATCGAAGTACTCGGCCGTGGCGGCCATGATCATCGCCGCGCTGATCTGCATGGTTCCTGCGTCGGCGATGAGGTCGCGCAGGACGATCTCGGCGAGGGCGGTGTCGATCGGCGTCTTGTTCAATGATGCGAACGCGGTGACCCGGATGAGGGCACCTTCGAGTTCGCGGATGTTTCGTTCGATACTGCTGGCGATGAGTTCCAGGACGTCATCGGGAACCGCGAGCCGTTCCATTTGCGCCTTTTTGCGCAAGATTGCGATGCGGGTCTCCAACTCCGGCGGTTGGACGTCGGTGATCAGCCCCCACTCGAAGCGGGTCCGCAATCGGTCTTCCAGGGTCGCCAACTGCTTGGGCGGTCGATCGGAGGAGATGACGATCTGTTTGTTGGCGTTGTGGAGGGTGTTGAAGGTGTGGAAGAACTCTTCCTGGATGCCCTCTTTACCCTCGATGAACTGGATGTCGTCGACGAGGAGGATGTCGATGTCCCGGTAGCTCCGTTTGAATGCGACCTTGCGGTCATCGCGCAGGGAGTTGATGAAGTCGTTGGTGAATTCCTCGGTGGAGACGTACTTGACCCGCATTCCGGGAAACAAGCCCTGGGCGTAATTGCCGGCGGCGTGCAGGAGGTGAGTCTTACCCAGGCCGGATTCGCCCCAGATGAAGAGTGGGTTGTAGGCCCGGGCGGGTGCCTCGGCGATCGCGAGGGCGGCGGCGTGGGCGAAGCGGTTGGACGCCCCGATGATGAACGTGTCGAAGGTGTAGCGGCGATTGAGGCTGATGCCGGCGGTGTGTTCCGCGGGTGCGCGACGCGGGCGTTCGACGAAGTAGCCGGGCCAGTCTTCCGTGCTTCCACCGGGCGGCCGGTCGGAGTCGTCAGTACGGTCGTCGGTCGCCGGCGAGGTCTCGGGTTCATCGGCCGGGATCTCGACGGTCGGCTCGATGCGTACACCGAGTTCGACCCGTTGTCCGAGTCGATGACTGAGCGCCTCGATGATGGGGATTCGGAGGTGACGGTCGATCTCGTTCTGGACGAACGAACTCGGAACGGAGAGCAGAGCGAAGCCCTCGGCGATGGTCAGCGGCCTGACGAGCTTGAGCCAGGCACGTTGCTGTGGAGTCAGTGGGGTGTTGGTGTACGGGCTGCCGGCAGATCCCGGCGTGTCGCCGTTCAGATCTGCGACAACCAGGGCCCATACTGACGCGAAGTCGGAGCCGGGATCGGTGCTCATGCGCGGATCTCCCGGGGTCGGGGCAGCACGACGGGGAAGGCCGTCGGAACTGTCCACATAGTTATCCACAAATGTGAACAGCTTAGACCGTCCCCGAATCTGAGTCGGGCGACTTTCCTTCTTGGAGGTTTCAGGTCCCAACCGTTACCCCGGTTCGGATCGAATCGGGGAAAAAGTAACAGGTCTCCACCTCGGTGCCAAACGCCAGGCGGGTTGCTGGGGAACTGCGACCAACTGGTGCGGTTTGACCTGCGCAAGTGAGCTCAGTAACCTCAAGCGGTCGCCCGAAAGTCGGCGATACGGCAGCGTCCGGAGTTTTCCGCTGACTGCGCCGGTTACCACGAGAAGCACGACGGGTGGGGCCTGCCACCCTCGTGAAGTTCCATCAGGCTTGATGAGGAGATTGACCGGTGGCCAAGGGTAAGCGCACGTTCCAGCCGAACAACCGGCGCCGCGCGAGGGTTCACGGCTTCCGTCTGCGTATGCGTACCCGTGCGGGTCGTGCAATCGTGACCGGCCGGCGCCGCAAGGGTCGTCGTTCGCTGACGGCCTGACCTTCCGGCATACGACGTGCTGCCGGCTCGATACCGGATGACACGCTCTGCCGAATTCGGGGCCACCGTCAAGTATGGGGTGCGCGCCGGACAACCCGACCTGGTCGTTCACGCCCGTCGGGATCGTGAACATGCCGACGGCCCGCGGATCGGGTTCGTCGTGAGTAAGGCTGTCGGCTCAGCGGTGGACAGACATCGGGTGTCCCGTCGGCTGCGCCATGCGGTGAAGGCGATCATTCCCGAACTGGATTCCAGCGATCGTCTGGTGATTCGGGCACTCCCGGGGAGTCGGACCACCTCGTGGTCCCGTCTGCAGCAGCAACTGAGCACTGGCCTTCGGCGTGCTCGTGATGTGGAACGGCGACGGTGATGCCCGGCAAGCCCCGGGGTGCCGTCGCCCGTCTTCTGGTCAATGTCATCGAGATGTACCGCCACATGGTTTCCCCGCTCCGCCCGCCGTCGTGTCGTTTCATGCCGACGTGCAGTCAGTACGCCGTGGAGGCATTGACGACGTTCGGGCTCCTACGTGGGTGCTGGCTGACGGTGTTGAGGCTTGGGAAGTGCGGTCCGTGGCACCGCGGGGGATGGGATCCGATACCGGACCGGGCGCAGGACGTGCGACCGGAGCTCAGGAGCACAAATGTTTAACTGGTTCAGCCTCGACTACATCTACTATCCGGTCTCTGGGATCATGTGGCTCTGGTACAAGCTCTTCGCCAGCTTCCTCGGCCCCAACAATTTCTTCGCCTGGGCGCTCTCGGTGATGTTCCTCGTCTTCTCGCTGCGCGCCCTCTTGTACAAGCCGTTTGTCCGGCAGATTCGCACCACTCGGCAGATGCAGGAACTGCAGCCGCAGATCAAGGCATTGCAGAAGAAATACGGCAAAGACCGCCAGCGGATGGCGCTGGAGATGCAGAAGCTGCAGCGCGAACACGGGTTCAACCCGGTTCTCGGATGCCTGCCGATGCTCGCGCAGATACCGGTGTTCCTCGGTCTCTACCACGTTCTGATGTCGTTCAACCGGACTCAGTCCGGGTTCGGCCGGTTGGGTCTGTCGGTGGAAGAGAACCGACGACTTCCCAACTACGTCTTCAGCTCAGCCGACGTCGGCCACTTCCTGGACGCGCACCTCTTCGGGGCGCCGATCGGTGCGTCGATCACACAGCAGCACGGTCTGGAGGCGTTCACCGTCTTCAGCCGTCCGGCGGTGGCCGCCGTGTCCATCCCGTTGATGATTCTGGCCGGCATCGCTACCTACTTCAACAGCCGGGCGTCGATCGCCCGTCAGAGCCCGGAAGCGGCGGCCAACCCACAGACCGCGCTGATGAACAAACTTGCGTTGTACGTCTTCCCACTCGGCGTTGTGATCGGTGGTCCGTTCCTGCCCATCGCCATCATCATTTACTGGGTGTCCAACAACATCTGGACGTTCGCTCAGCAGCATGTGGTGTTCGGAAAGATCGAGAAAGAGGAAGAGGCGAAGAAGGAGGAGGCGATCGCCCGTCGGGCGGCGAATGGACCGGCCCCCGGTGCCAAGCCGATCAAGACACCCCCGGCGAAGTCCCCGACGGCGAAGGCCGTCAAGCCGTCCTCGACGGCGAAGGCGGTCAATCCTTCCCCGACGGAGGGGGCCTCCGACACCACCGCGACGACGGATGGCGAAGCGACGTCGGCGGACGCTGCGTCTGTGCGAAAACCAGCGCCGAGTGCGCAGCCGCGAAACCGGACACCGCGCCCCGGTAACCGCCCCAAGAAACGTAAGCGTTGACCGGATT